>Ga0315282_10004951_pt1 | contig 22912 bp, 18 predicted proteins | sample YL17G07_20_MG_FD_203693 | JGI IMG/M metagenome (GOLD analysis project Ga0315282, IMG submission 203693) | Sediment microbial communities from Yellowstone Lake, YNP, Wyoming, USA - YL17G07_20 | ecosystem: Environmental > Aquatic > Freshwater > Lake > Sediment | place: USA: Wyoming | collected... | reverse complement strand
CTCTCACTGCAGGACAAACTGATCAGGACGGTGCCCGAGGTGGCGTCGGTCTTCGGCAAGGCCGGACGCGCCCTTACCGCCACCGACCCGGCGCCGCCCGAGATGATCGAGACGGTCATCAACCTCAAGCCGGAGAGCCAGTGGCGTCCCGGCATGACGCCGGACAAGGTGATTGCCGAGCTCGACAAGCGGGTGCGACTCCCCGGGGTGGCCAACGCGTGGACGATGCCGATCAAGGCCCGGACCGACATGCTTTCGACGGGCATCCGAACGCCGGTGGGGATCAAGATCTTCGGCCCGAGCCTCGACACGATCAACACGATCGGGGCGCAGATCGAAGGGGCGCTCGGCAGCGTGCGGGGGACACGGAACGTGTTCGCCGAGCGGGTGACCGGCGGTTATTACGTGAACTTCAAGGTGAAGCGGGACCAGATTGCGCGGTATGCGCTCACCGTCGGCGACGTCGAAATGGTGATCGAATCGGCGATCGGCGGTGCCAACGTGACCACGACCATCGAGGGTCGCGAGCGATTTCCCGTCAACGTCCGCTATCAGCGCTATTACCGCACCGACGTCAACACGCTGCGCCGGACGCTCATCTCGACGCCGGGCGGCGCTCAGATCCCCCTCGACCAGGTGGCCGACATCTCGCTGTCAACCGGGCCCACGGTGATCCGGACGGAACAGGCGCAGCTCCTCGGGTACGTGTACGTGGATGTCGCCGACCGTGACATCGGCAGCTACGTGGACGAGGCCAAGCGCGTGGTCGGCCGGATGGTCAAATTGCCCGAAGGGTACTACCTGGAATGGAGCGGCCAGTACGAGTACATGATGCGCGCGGCCGAGCGGTTGAAGCTGGTCATTCCGGTCACGCTGCTCATCGTCATCGTCCTGCTGTACTTCAACACCCGGAACCCGGCCAAGATCGCGATTGTGCTGCTGGCCGTGCCCTTCTCGCTGGTGGGCGCGTTCTGGCTGATCTACCTGCTTGGGTACAACATGAGCGTCGCCGTTTGGGTGGGCATTATCGCGCTGGCCGGCGTGGATGCGGAAACCGGGGTGGTGATGTTGCTCTACCTGGATCACGCGTTCGACCGGTTCAAGGCAGAGGGTCACATGCACAGCCTGGGCGACCTGCAGGACGCGGTCGAGGACGGCGCCGTCAAGCGAATCCGGCCCAAAATGATGACGGTCATGGCCATCCTGATGGGGCTCCTGCCGATCATGTGGAGCCACGGTGCCGGGGCGGACGTCATGAAGCGGATCGCAGCCCCCATGGTGGGCGGCGTTGTGACGTCGTTCATGCTCGAACTCCTCATTTACCCGGTCATCTTCACCATCTGGAAGTGGCACAGCGAGGTGAAACCGGCACTCGCGAAGGCCAACGGCTAGGACGAGGACGGAACCGATGTCGGCGCTGGGCTGCAGGACGACTCCCGGCCCGATGGTATAGTGCGAGATTGAGGTTGATGCTGTTACATGGGCGCAGCGGATCGATCGCAACGCGGAGGCAGCGAGATGGGGAGGTGGGCCGGCCTCATTGCAGCCGTCGCCACCATCCCGTGCCGCAGCACCTCGGCGATCTCCCGCGGCCCTTCCTCGCTGTTCTTCCCGAAGTGATTGCGGACGCCGAGCAGGATCTCGACGGCGAAGTAGTTCAGGAAGAGCCGCGTCGCGAAAAGAGCCTGAGCGCGGCATCGAGCACCTGCGCTCGGCTCCGCTGGGAACGTTCGATCTGATTCATCGTCGCGACTGCAGGGTGGCGGGGGCTCAAGCCCCCGCCCTACGGCGGGCCTGAAGGCCCGCCCTACTCGCTACTCACTCCCGACAGCGAGACGCGCGCCTATTGTCCGGCGCGCTTCAGGACCGTGCACACAGACGCGCAGATCGGTCCGCCGATGTTGAACGTCGCGGCCGCCTTCGGGTGCTTCACCTGCAGGTCCGCCGGCGCCTTGCCCAGCAGCTGCTGGGCCGACCAGCCGATCATCGCGACGCCCGTCGCGCCGACTGGGTGCCCTTTCGCGATCAGGCCGCCGGAGCTGTTGATGGCGCACTCGCCGTTGACGTTGGCCTTGCCTTCCACCCAGTAGCGGGCACCCTGGCCCGGCGCCGCCTTGCCGATCACCTCGGTACCGAGCGCGCCCATCACCGTGAAGCAATCGTGAACCTCGGCGACGTTCACGTCCTTCGGCGTCAGCCCCGCCATCTCGTAGGCGCGGCGCATCGCCGACAGCGCGCCGGCCGGCCGCAGCACGTCGCGCCCCGCCGCCTTCAGCGGGTCCGTCGCCTGCGCGCAGCCGGCGATTTCCACGCAGTCGCTCTTCGCGACGCCGAGCTTCCTCAGGCCTTCATCGGTCGCGAGAATCAGCCCGGCATAGCCGTCGGTGATCTGCGAGCAGTCGTAGGTCTTCAGCGGCAGGCCATCGACCACGTAGCGGTTGCGCTCGTCGATCTTGAGCGCCTGCTCGAGCGTGATCTGCACCTTCTGCATCTGCGCGCACGGGTTGAACTTCGCGTTGCCGTACTCGACGACCGCAATCTGCGCCAGGTCGGCCTCGCTGACGCCGTACGTCTTCATGTAGAGCGCCATGACCTCGGCGAAGATGTGCGGGAAGATGAACACCTTGCCGGCCCGGTCGTCCGGGTGCGCGAAGTAGCCGAGCACCTTGCCGACGAGCTTGCCGTCCATCTTGCCTTCCGCGTCCCGCATCTTCTCGTAGCCGACCGCGATGCCGGTGTCGCCCTGGCCGAGCTGCAGCTTCTGCACGACCGACAGCACGGCCTGGCCGCCCGACGCGCACGCGTTTTCGACCGATTCGATCGGCTTGGCGGCGAGGCCCGGCACCTGGGCCATCAGGCCGCTCAGCAGCCCCTGCTCGTTGAGCGACACGTTGCACGCAGACCCAATCGAGCCGACATCGAGCGCCGAGGCCTCGACGCCGATCTCGCGGCACGTTCCTTCGACGGCGTTCCGGACGATCTCGGGCACCGTCATGCCGAGCAGCTTGCCGAACTTCGACTGGTGATAGGCGGCAATGAAGACGGGTTTTGTCATGGTTGATGTCCCTTCGCGCAGATAACGCGCTATCGGATCATTGTATTTCGCCCACGCCTGCAGATAAACGTCGACAGCACGGCGGCGGGGGAGCTCAGCGATGATACCCGAGTTTGCAGCGGCTGGGCAGTCCCATGCGCTGCCAGGTCCCACGACCACGCCGCTCTTGCGGCGCCCTTATCCGGACGCCGCCCGGTTACCGAATCGCGATCTCTATTTGGTGCGGCCTGGCGGGACGGACGCGTTCGCGTGGCCGACGGAACGCCCCACCTGCCATTCGGAGAGGAAGGTCGCAAGCGGGTTCTTGTCTTCGCCGCCGTCGTAGAACAGGTTGACAACGGGAACGTCGAACGTGTCGCGGGCGCCCTCGAAGAGGGCAGTGGTGATGTTGCCGTGCATGCAGTTGAAGGGCGCGCAATTGACGACGAGATCCGCGCCCTGCCGGGCGAAGAGCACCGCGCGGCCGAGCGTCAGCAGCCCTTCGCCTTCGAACTCCGGCGGCACGAACCGGCTTCCGGCGTCCACCACGGCCTCGACGGCCGGTTCCAGACGGTCACGGAGCAGCGGCAGCGCGGACTGGTAAATCCGGTGCGCCGTCCGCTGCATGTATTTGAGCGTCAGGGAAAGGCCGAGCCGCCGCATCGCTCCGGTACCCGCCATGCGCGCACGATAGCTGTTCACCCATGCGCAGTACTCGATCCATTCACCGATCGGCGCGAGCCACGCCTCGCCGCCGAGCCGCTCGACGGTTCCGATCAGATCGCAGTTCGCATAGCGGTTGCAGCGGACGTAGATCTCGCCCACGATGCCGACCAGCGGGCGCGGCCGCTGACGGCGCGGGATGCGGCTGAAATCGCGCATCGCCAGCGCGATCTCCTGCCGCCAGTCGACCTCTCCCGCCTCGCACGCCCGTTCGAGCCGACGCACCGACGCGTCGAGCGCCTGCTCGGCGTCGCCCGCCGTCTGTTCGTAGGGGCGCACGCGGCAGCCCATCTTGAGCAGGACGTCGGAGGCGACGATCGTCGCGAACAAGGAGTGGCCGAAGGAGGTTCCCATCTCGAAGCCGCCCGTTTTCTGTGACGGCGCGAGGATCGGCACGTCCTGGTAGCCGAGACGGTCGAGGATCAGGCGTCCGAGCGGCCCGTATTGACCGAAGCGGCACGGCCCCGTGGAGGCGGGCATGAACAGGGCAGCCGCGGCGCGCGGATCGCCGCCGTCGCGTTCCTGTTCCTGGAGCTGTTTGACGAGGCTGCCGATGACCAGCGGGCAGGGGAGGCACTCGGCGCCGCGCATGGTCCGCTTTCCGATGGCGTAGGCCTGATCGTCCTCGGGCGGCAGCAGGCGCGCGTCGAACCCGTGGCCGCGGAACATGGCGGCGAACAGGGCGTTGCCCACCGGGTGCATCGCCGGGATCCAGATCGTCCGCTTCTTCCAGTCGACGTCGGGGCGCGCGTCTGGCGGCGGCCGGGAACCAACCCGCCCTGCCAGCCTTCGCGCCTGTTCCGGCGAAGGCTGCCCGACCTGCGCGAGAGCGCACGTTGCCTAGCCCTTGCGTCGCTCGAAATCCGACCGCACCACGTCCAGAAACGCCTCGATACGCGTGTGATAGCCACCGTTGGATCCGTGCTCGTCGAGCTCGAGCACCAGGAACGGTTTCTCGCCCATGATCGCTTCGGCGTAGTTCAACAGGAAGCTGTCGGGACCGCAGCCAAAGCTCGTGAGGTACACGCCGTAGAGACCTTCGGTGCGGGCGGTCTGCGCGATGCAGGAGAGAATACGCTGGCCGTAGTGCCAGAACATGCGCCGCAGCTCGCCCGTCAGGTGTTGCGGCTGGAACGGCAGGCAATCCATCGGGATCACCTCGAAGCCGCAGTCGGCGACGTGGTACGGCAGGTCGAGGCTGATGCCGGCGTCGAGCGTGTTGTAGGGACGGCCGATCAGGACGATCGCCGGCTTGCCGGATTCAGCCGTGCGGGCGATCGCGTCGCGGCCCATCTGCAGCAGCGTCTCGCCCTGGCGATCGCGGGTCTCGAGCGCCGACGCGAAAGCCCGCTCAGTAACCCTCGTGTCGATCCGCGCGAGGGGGCGCAACGCTTCCGCCAGCCGCCGCGCGTTCCAGCGGTTCGACAGCGTCAGATCGACGACCGGCGACAACACCGGCTTTGCCGGCCCCGTGCCGTTGTGCGCGGCGTTTTTCGCGATCGAGGGCGCGGCTGTGACGTACGGGCAGAACTTGCTTCCGACGATCCCTTCCGTCGCACGCTCCGCGATCATGTGCGGCAGGAACACGGCATCCACGCGGCGATCGGCGGCCAGCTGCGCCACGTGGCCGCATACCGCCTTGAAAGGCAGGCACACCTCCGGGGGGGCGTGCCGTTTCGCCTTCTCGAGACATTCCGGACTGGTGGCGTGGCTCGGGACCACCGTCATGCCAATCTCGCGGAAGAACGTCGTCCAGAAGGGCAGGAACGAGAACGACGACAACGCGAGCGGCAGGCCGATCCGCGGAGATGGCCGATCGCGATCGGGTTCAGCTTGCGGCGCAACCGGGCCGACGCGGTCGGGCTGCGTCGCCATGCGCGTCCGCCTGCGCATCAGCGCGTACTCGGCTGGCCCGCGCGGTCGCGGTCGATATTCAGTCGCGACGCCTGCTCGTCGAGGAACGAACCGCTGCCCGCCGCGCAGAGCGAGTTGCAGTGCACGGAGACGATCCGCCCCAGTTCGTCGACGCGGACGAGCGTCAGGGTGCTGCCGCCGACTTCCAGAATGTTGCGTGCGTCCGGGCAGGATGCGCGGGCGCCAACCGTGAGACAGAGGGCGGCATCCAGCGCGACGATGCCGGCCGGTGCCGTCCCGTGGGAGACGAGGGCAAGCGGCAGGTCCCGGCTTCTGGCCCTGTCGCGGCACTGGGCGAGCAACGGCTCGATGTTCCCGCGGTGCCGCTCCACGAGGTGCCAGACCGTGGCGCCCCGCTCGTCAATCTCCACGCATTTCAGGTACAAGGATCCGATCTCGATCCCCATGCCGGGGCGCCAGGCCGCGGGCGTTCTGCCGCCGCCGGAAGGGCGTTCAGTCGGTGCATCCATGGGCGTCACGGCATCAGCCATGTGACGACGCCGACGCTGAGCGCCGGCAGATACGTGACGAGCAGGACGGCGGTCGCCTGCACCGCCATGAACGGCAGTACTGCCCGCGTGACCGTCATCATCGACTTGTTGAACCGGTATGACGACAGAAACAGGTTCATCCCGACCGGCGGCGTCAGGTAGCCGAGTTCGAGGTTGATGAGGAAGATGACGCCAAGGTGGATTGGATCGACATCGAACACCCGGGCGATCGGCAGGATCAGCGGCACGACGACGAAGATGGCGGAGAAGATGTCCATCAGGCAGCCGACGATCAGCAGGAAGCCGTTCAGCGCCAGCAGGAAGGCCCAGCGCGAATGAATGGCCGACTGCACCCATGCGGCGCCCTGGTCCGGAATCTGCGCGATTGTCAGGTAGTTCGCCAGGCCGCGCGCGCAGCCGAGAATGATCAGCACGCCCCCGACCAACACCGCCGATTCGCGCAGCACGCGCGGCAAATCGTGCCGAAATCCGAGATCGCGATGGACGAGACACTTCACCAGGAACGCGTAGAACGCGGTCAGCGCGGCAGCCTCGACGGTGGTGGCGAAGCCGCCGAAGAGGCTGACGAACACGACAACCGGCAGCGCCACCTCCCACTTCGCGTCCCATAGCGCGCGTAACACCTCACCCGGCTCGGGGCGTTTCCACGTGGCGCCCTTGCTCACGCCTTCCCTGATGCAGTAAATCGACACCAGACCGACCAGCACGAGCCCGGGGACGATGGCCGCCACGAACATCTTGTCAACCGGCGTCCGCGCCGAGACGGCGTACAGGATGACCGGCAGGCTGGGTGGAAACAGCAGTCCGATGCTGCCGGCCGACGTGACGGCACCAAGCGAGAAGCACTCTCCGTACACGTCACGCACCAGGACGGGCAGCAGCAGGCCGCCGAGCGCGAGGATCGTCACCCCGGACGCCCCGGTGAAGGTGGTGAAGAACGCGCACACGAGAACGGCAGCCACCGCAGTGCCGCCGGGCAGCCACCCGGCAAGCGCGCCGAACAGCCGCACCAGCCGCGCGGGCGTGCCGCCTTCGGCAAGCAGCGACCCTGCCAGCGTGAACAGCGGAATGGCCGGCAGCATCGGCGAGGTGACGAGCGAGTACGCTTCGCTTGGAATGACGGAGATCGGCCCCGCCAGGTCGAAGTTGCCGAAGAACAGGACGATCGCGAGGCCCCCCAGGGCGACGAAGATCGGCGCGCCCAGAATGGTTGCAGCGAGAACGAAAATGGCGAGCGGCCACGTCCACATGGCCGCCGATTCAGGGGAAATCGATCGCATGGCCCAGACACCGGCGAGCACGGCCGCCACGAAGAGACGCCGCAGCCATGGGTGCGGAGCCGCGTGATGCACATCGGCCGCTGTCGCGTCGTGATCGTCGGTCGGAGGAACGCTGCCTGATTGCCACCACATTCGGAGCGCGACGACGGCGAACCCGACCGGCATGATCGTCGTCGCGATCCACGTCGGAATGCCCCAGCCAAGCGTCGATGTGAACGCGCGCTCGTTGCGGACGACCTCGACCGCCGTCCAGGCGAGAACGGCCGTGACGGCGGTGCCGACAGCCGCCGCCAGGACGCTTCCCGCGCCCCGGATCGAGGGGGGCAGGAACGCCGTTGTCGCCAGAGCCAGGTGCCGGCGTTGTCGTGCCGCAATCATCGCGCCGAAAAACGCGACCCAGAGCGTCAGGCTTTGAACGAACAGGATCGACCCGGGTACGCCTTGCCCCACCGTCCGCCGGCCGACGATCTCGATGATCGGAAGAAGCACCATGATCGTCAGCGCGGCGATCGCGAACGCGTCTTCGCCGATCTCGACGACGGCGATGAGACCGGAACGCCTCCGCGCGATCGTCCGTTCCCGTTCGATGCTCGCGGCGCCAGGCACCGTGACCGGGTGCGGGTGCTTGCCCATCGGTTCCTCGCTGGACGCTCGACTACTTCCTGGTCGCCCGGTATTCGGCCACCAGCCTCTTGACTTCGTCGAAATCGGCCGGTTGGACGATTTCGCCGCGAATGCGCGGGTAGAACTTCTCGGCCGTCTGCTGCCACTCGCCCCGTTCAGCGGGCGTGGGTGTATAGACGACGAGGTTACGCTTCTTCATCTCCGTGATCGCCTGGTCGTCGATTTCGCGGATCTCCTTCCTGAGCCGCTCCCCGGCGGCGCGGGCGTCGTTCATGAGGATCGGTCGCAGGTTCGGATCGATCCGTTCCCACGCCTCCCTGGTGATGATCGTCGCGCCGATGATCGGCGCGAACTTCAGGTCGATCATGTTCTTGGCGAGGCCGAACCATTGGAACGCGAGCGCGCCGATGGGCGGTGCGGGAAACGCCTCGATTTTCCTGCTCTGCAGGCTCTGCATGATCTCGCCCGGGGTGAGCGGAACGGGGTTGAAGCCGGCGTCCTTGTACAGCTCTTCCGTCTCGGGGCTGCCCGCCCAGGTGAACAGCTTCAGCTTCTTGAACTCCCCGAGGGTTTTCGTGGGACGCACCGAGAAGAACCGGATCCACCCCCCGTCGCCCCAGTTGAGGACGATGTAGCCCTTCGCCGCGAGGGCTTTCTCCAGTTTGGGCTCCATCCGCGCGCGCACGTAGTCGAGCTCCTCGTTCGACTCGAAGAGCATCGGGATCGACAGGGCGGCGCAGTCCTTCGTGATCTTCTCGAGGCCGACGCTGGTGATCGCCGCCACCTGGATCTGTTTGAGTCCCATCTTGCTGACGAGTTCGGCCTCGTCGCCGAGGGTCCCGGCGAAGATCGTGAGTTTGATCTTCTCCTTCGACGCAATGCGCCACCGCTGGCCCACGTCCAGCAGGATCTGGTGCCACTTCGAATCGAGCGGCACGATCGTGCCGACGCGCAGCGTGGTCGTCTGCGCGACGAGGGGCGCTACGGCCAGAGCGAGACCGAGCCCGAACGCCAGACCAGGTCCCAGGCGCCCGAAGCCGCGCGCGCAATATCCGACAGCCATGAAGTCTTCTCCTCCAGGAATAGTTCACCCGCCATCGCCTTCAGTTGCTGTGCCTTGCGCTGTGCCAGCACGTTGACAAGCCGCGTGTCGACGTACTGGTCGGTGTCGAACGCCAGCGCCTGGGCCAGCAGCGTGTCGAATTCCTTCCGGTTCTGGGTTTGAATCGAGACGTTCTCCGCGAACGAGACGAGCGGTCCGATCTTCCGCCCGCGCGCCAGCTCCATCGCCCGGGTGAAATGCTGCCGCGCCCGTTCCAGGCTTCCGCCCATCTCTGCGCCGCGGCTTTCGAACGCGATGAGGAACTCGTGGATGGACCCATCGTCCCACGCTTCGTCGAGTTCATACGCCCGCGTGATCAGCGCTTCGACGATCGGAACGTCGCCGATCAGATCGATCTGGTCCTTGCCGTTCGAGATGGCCATGCCCCAGGCCGCGGCCGTCCAGTACAAATCCGGCACGTCCGCCTTCACGGTCCTGGCCACCGCCTTCTTCGGGTCCTCCAGCAGCTGGTTCCGGAAACCCGGATAGACCACCTCGATCGCGCGCAGGCCATAGTCGCGTCCACGCAGGAACATCCGGCGCGCCCGCGTGCGCTCCGCGCGGGCGCGATCGAGGTCAGTCTCCTGCAGGCCGCGGATGTCGGGCACGATGAAGGCTGCGGAGTAGGACGTGAAGCCGCTCGCCAGCGATCGCAACAGGCCGCGGTGCCGTGGCACGGTGGGAAGCAGGCCCTCGAGTGTCTTCAAACCGAAGGGCAGCGAGTCCTTTACGAGTTGCGGGTCGTCGTCGGTCGCGTACGCGGATGTTCCCTCGGACAGCGCATCGGCCATTGTCTTGACCGCCATCCGCTTGACCGAACAGCCCGCTGCCGAGAGCGTGGCGAGGCAGGCGGCCACACCGAGGACAACCGGCGCGCGAACGCGCCCGCTGAAGGCGCTTGACGGAAAGGCAGGCATGTTGCGGGTTCTCCCGAGAATGTCCCCGCCGAGCCGGGCGGAAGCTCGCGAATGATACTGCGGCTGCCTCGCGGCTGTCGGTTCGGCTGACGGGGAATGCATCGGCGTCTACTTCCGCGGCGTGCTCGCGGCTTCGGTGGCTGCCCAGCTCACCGACAGCACCAGGTGCGGGTCCTTGTTCCAGTCGTGGTCGTCCAGATCCGTGAGCTTCGCCACGCGGCCGTCGTCGGTGATGTCGAAGCCGACGGCGTCAACGAACTGGCCGTGGCGCATGAAGAAGACGGGGCCATCGTCGGCGAACAGCGACGAGTCGATGTCTGACGCATCATCGGAATCCGGGCGCTCGAAATCCGGGTCGTAATCGAGGGTGATCGTCCACGTGGTCCTGTCGCCGTTGCGCTCGAGCCGCGATTGTCCGTGGACCTCGCCGATGCCGTCGAGGATCTGCTGAAACACGCGAGCGATGTCCGGAAAACGCGCTTCTGTGAGGACCGCAAACGGCCATCGCGCGGACACGACCTCGGTGCGAACATCCGAGCCGCCCAGCGCCCGGAAGGCGACGGCGTTCGGATGCCGGTCGGCGGCGGCCGCCGCCATGAACTCGTCCTCCTCGCGCTGCCGGTCTGCGGGCGTGTCGCCGGTCGCGTGGATGTTTCGTTGGAGGACGGTCCACTGCACGGAGCCGTCCGGCTCGAGGCAGAGCGTGGCTGAGGTCTCCTTGACGAGGCACCCACCGGAGAAAACTGCAGCCCCGGCAACGGCGGCGAGCGCCGCCAGGCGCATTGTCCAGCGTTTCATGGCGTCCTCCCGGCGCGGCTATTCGATCGCGCCCTTATCCTGAAGGACGGCATCCGGAGGGAAAGCGAACGTGGTTGTCAGTCGTTAGTCGTTCGTCAGGGTCGTTGGTCATTGGTCGTTGGTCGTGCCCGGACGGCCGCGCAGCGAGGGCGGCAAGGTTTGGCGCAGGCGTGCCCACGCGGCGGCGTCCGGGGTACCGCGAGGTGGCGCCTCGTAGATGAGCGGGCCGACGCCTTGCCGTGTCACCAGGTAGCCGATGGCTGCTCCTCCCGTGCCAAACACCGTGCCCACCCCGACGAGCCCTTCGCCGACCGAATCGCCCCTGTCCCATCCGGACCGCACGAGCATCGCGACCCCGAGCGCGCTGCCTGCGATCGCGCCGATGATCGCGCCCCGCGTGTCATTGTGTTCGAGGCCGCGTATCAATGACACGTCGTCTCTCGGGATGGCGACGATGTCGGCCAGCTTGCGGCCTCGGTCGAACACGCCGTTGTGCGAGATCAGGACGGAATCGGAGTTGTATGCCTTCCTGGCTGCGAGGACTGAGGGCCAGTCGCGGCCGACGAGTCGCAGCACCCGGTGCACGCTCGAGAGAGCGTCGGCATTTCTGAAGGGGAGCACGACCAGGTTGGAGTCGTCTGCAGTCGCCATTCTGTAGCGCAAAGGAGTGCTGCCGCGTACCGACAGCGCAATCGCGCTTCCCGATTCGATACGTTGCACCCGCGACCAATCCCACGGCCCGCCGACCGGCTGCTGGCCGGCGGCAGCTGACGGCAGCGCCATGGCGAGCACGATCGCGAGCGGCAACGCGGTTCGCGCAGCGCCTTTGCCATTGCTCATCGGTTCATCCCTCCACTTCTTTCTTATGCGCAATCGGCGCGTGTGACGGCTCACGTCGGCTCAGGCCCTGAGCCCTGAGCCATTCTCTGTGCTATCGTTTGGCCGCCATGGACCGGCAGGAAACGACCCGGCTGCTGCGACAGGCCAGGGACGGGGAAGCGGACGCCCTCGACGCGCTGTATCAGCGCGTGGCCGGCAAACTGCTGGCGCTCATTCGCCTGCGTCTTGGGCGCACCCTGCGCTCGCAACTCGAGTCGCGCGACATCCTGCAGGCGACGCTCCTCAAGTCCTTCGAACACTTTCATCAGTTCGAACAAAGCGACAGCCCGTCGCTGATGGCGTGGCTGGCGCGCATCGCCGAGAACGAGATCCTTGACCGGGCGGACTATCACAGCCGGCAGCGTCGGGACGCGCGGCTGGAGGTGCCACTCGAGACGGCCCACGCGGACATTGCGGCCTCGTTGCGCTCGGCGCTCACCCAGGTGCTTTTCGAAGAGCGCGCGGAGCGCCTGGAAGAGGCCATGGAATCGCTCGAGCCGCACTATCGCGAGGTGATCGTGCTTCGCAGCTACGAGGAATTGAGTTTCCCGGAGATCGGCGCGCGACTGGGCAAGAGCGAGGACGCGTGCCGCATGCTGTTCGCGCGGGCGATGGCCGCGCTGACGATGAGGATGGCCGAGCATGCAGCCGGACCCGGAGCTTGAAGCGCGCCTGGCGAGGTTCGTCGAACACCACGTGCTGCGCGGCGAGTGCGTGGCTGTCGAGTCGCTCTGCGAGGGGCGGCCGGATCTGATCGAGCCGCTGGGAAAGCTCGTCGAGCAGTATCTCGCCCTCTCATCCACGTTGTCGCCGACGGTGCCCGCCCGTTCGGCGGGGCTGACGCCGCGCGCCGAACCTGCGCGCGCACACGCCGGGCGCGTGACGCCGGCCGTCGCACTCGGGTCGCTCCCCGACATCGAAGGCTTTCGGGCCATCGAGCGGCTGGGTCGCGGCGGCATGGGCGAGGTCTACAAGCTCCACGATCTGAAGCTCGATCGCGCGGTGGCGGCAAAGATCGTGCGACGGGATCGAGCCGCCGCGGACACGCTCCGCGAGTTCCTCGGCGAGGCGCGCACGCTGGCGCTCTTCCAGGACCGCCGCGTCGTGCAGATCCACGAGTTCCGCGATGACACGGACCCGCCGGTCATCATCATGGAGTTCGTCGACGGTTTCGAACTGGGGCAGGTGGCCTCTTCGCTCGAGTACGGCCAGCGCGCGCGCATCGTCGAGCAGGTGGCCGAAGCCATCCACCACGCGCACCGGCTCGGCATCCAGCATCGCGACCTGAAGCCGTCGAACATCATGCTGGACGCCGCGCTCTCGCCGAAGATCCTGGACTTCGGGCTCAGCACGGGCGATCCCGCCCGCGGTCACCGGCGAGGGACACTTCCGTACCTGGCGCCCGAGCAACTCGACGCGTCGCAGCCGATCGACGCGCGCACCGACGTCTACGCGCTCGGTGTCATCCTCTATGAGATCTTATGCGGCGACGTGCCATACAGCGATCCGAGCGAGGAGCACGTCCTCGACGCCATCCGGCAGGGCAGGCCCCGGCTGCCGATCGAGATCGAACCGTCGGTGCCCGAGCCGCTGCAGGCCATCGCGCTGAAAGCGATGGAACGCGATCCGGCCGCGCGCTACCAGTCGGCGCAGGAGATGGCCCAGGACCTGCGCCGCTTCCTGGGCGGCCGGCCGGTGCTCGCGCGCCCCGCGGTATATACGTCCGCGCTGGACAGTCGCATCAGGTCGCACCTCGATCACATCGGCGAATGGCTGCGGCTGCGGCTCATCTATCCGCACGAGGCAAGCCACCTGCGCGCGGCGTACCGCGATCTGGAGGCGCGCGAGGACGACTGGTTCGTGTCGGCGCGCCTGCTGTCCTACTCGCAGATCGCGCTCTACCTGGGCGCGTTCCTGCTGGTCGCCGGGGCCCTCTTCTACTTCGGTGCCTACCGCCTCGACGCCTTCAAGGGGATCGTCAAACCATTCATCGTCCTCGGCGTGCCGTTCCTCGCGCTGAACGCCGCCGCGTACTACCTTCACGGCAGGGAACATCGGGCGGTAGCAGTCGCGTTCTATCTGGGAGGCGTCGCGCTGCTGCCGCTCTTCCTGATGATCGTTTTCCATGAGCAGGGCCTCTGGGTTGTCGCGCCGCACACGAAGGGGCAACTGTTCACCGACGGCTACCTTTCGAACCGCCAGTTGCAGGTGACGATCTTCGCGGCGTGCGCGTGGGCATCCTTCCTGGCGCTCCGCACGCGCACGGTCGCCCTCAGCAGCGTCTTTACGGCGTTGATGTTCCTGCTGGCGCTTGCCGTCCTTTCCGATTTCGGCCTGCGCGAGTGGTTGACCGCGGATGAGCCGTGGCTGGACAAGCTGGCGCTGCATCTGCTGCCGCTGGTGTTCGTGTACGTGGCGCTGGGCTATCCGCTGGAACGATCGCAGCGACCCTGGTTCGGCCGGCCGCTGTACCTGGCGGCCGCGCTGACCCTCGTCGTGGTCCTCGAGCTGCTCGCGTGGAACCGCAAGGAGCTCGAGTACCTCGGCGTGACCATGACGTGGGTGGCCGGCAAGGGCGATATCGTGCTGCTGGATACGCTGGCGGCGATGACGCTGAACGGCGTGGCCATGTACGTGATCGCGCTGGCGATCGAGCATCGCGGTTCCGAGGTGATGAAGCGCGCGGGCGGCCTGCTGTTCACGCTGTCGCCGTTTGCCGCGCTCAAGCCGCTCGGCTACCTGTGCTTCGACGGCCACTACTCGCGCAACTTCGACTGGATCTACCTGGCGCTGTCGTTCGGCTGTTGCGTGCTGGCCCACCACCGCCAGCGGAGGAGCTTCTACTACGCCGGCCTGATCAACGTCGGCTGGGCGCTTTGGGTGATCGCGGACCACAACCACTGGCGCGACAAGCCGCCGTGGGCGATCGCGCTGGTCGTCGGTGGACTGCTCGTACTGGGCGCCGGCTACGCGCTCAGCGTGCGCGAGCGCAACCGGCGCGAAGCGCGCAGGTAGAACGCGCGTACCCAGCACCCGCCTTCGCTCGCTTCCGTCACCTGCGAACTACGGCGTGGCAAGCACGTCGCACGTGGCAGCCGGCACCGCACCAAGCACTCAGCACGCAGCACCAAGCACCCGTCTACGTCGTGAGCACAATCTTCCCGTGCGCCCCCGGCGCCATTACCGCCTCGTGCGCCTTGGACGCCTCGGTGAGCGGAAACGTGCGTCCGACGATCGGGCGCAGCGTGCCATTGGCGAATCCGGCGACCAGCGCCGCGTGCACCCGCCGCATCTCGTCCGAAGGCGTGTTCCACAAGAGCATCCCCCGCACGGACCCGTCGCGCGACATCAGATCCCGGGGATTGATGTCGATGGTGCCGCGGTTCCCGACCACGACGATGCGGCCGCCCTGTGCGATGAGCGTCAGGTCCTTCGCGAGATTCACGTTTGCCAGCATCTCGATGACGACCTCCACCCCACGACCGGTCGTGAACTGCAGGATCTCGTCGACGTAGGTGTGGTGATGGTGGTTGAGGGCGAGCTGCGCCCCCTCGTCTTTGACGAGATCGAGGCCCCGTGGCGTGCCGGCGGTGCCGATGACCGTCATGCCGCGGCTGCTCGCCAGCTGCACGGCGGCCACGCCAACGCCCCCGCTGGCGCCGTGCACCAGCACCGTCTCGCCCGGCTGCGCATCAGCGCGCTGGATCAGCGCGCGGTACGCGGTCGCGTAGGCGACGCCAATGGCCGCGCCCTGTTCGAACGACAGGTTGGGCGGCAGCGGGTGCACGTGTGCGACATCGCATACGGTGCGCTCGGCATAGGTGCCCGCCTGGGGGCTGCCTCCAGGCTTCAGGACGTAAACGCGATCGTCGCGGTGAAAGCCGTGCACGTCCGGGCCGACACCTTCAATCGTTCCGGCCGCGTCGTAGCCGGGAATGAAGGGGAGCGCGGGCTTGCGGGCGTAGGTGCCCGCACGGACGTAGGTGTCGGCCGGGTTGACGCCGGCCGCGTGGACGCGGACCACCACCTCGTGCGTACCCGCCACCGGGTCGGGTACCTCTTCGAGGCGCAGCACGTCAGGCCCGCCGAATTCGTGCACGACAATCGCCTTCATCGTATCCTCCGTCGAAGCCAGGGCCCGGATCTCGCCACTCGCCACTCGCCACTATTAGGCAATGAAGTACTATACGTGACTGCGCATCCTCAGCGGGGAAACATAGCGCGACAACAAGGAGCAAACGCCGTGACCGTTGAGAAGACCGGACCCGGAGACGCCCCATCCACGCGGCCGATTCTCGAGATGGCGACTTCATTCCAGCGCAGCCGCGTGCTGCTGACCGGCTACGAGCTGGGCCTGTTCACCGTGATCAACGACGAATGGAAGACGTCCGCGGAAGTCGCGGCCGCGCTCGAGACCGATCCGCGCGCGACCGACCGCCTGATGAACGCGCTTGCCGCCCTCGGCCTGCTGCAAAAGCGGGAGGACCGGTTCACCAATTCGCCGGCGGCCGCGCAGTTCCTCGTAAAGGGGCGACCGGACTACATGGCGGGGCTCGCGCACACCGCGCACCTGTGGCAGACGTGGAGCGGCCTGACCGAGGCGGTGCGGAAAGGCACGGGCACCGTCGGCGACGAGGTGAACCAGCGGGGCGACGAGTGGCTGCGCGCCTTCATCGGCGCGATGCACTGGCGCGCGAAGCAGATGGCGGATGGCGTTGTGCGCCTGCTCGACCTCTCTCGCGTGTCGCGCGTGCTGGATGTCGGCGGCGGCTCGGGCGCCTTCTCGATGGCATTTGTCCGAGCGGGGCAGGGCATCCACGCAGTCGTGTTCGATCTGCCCAACGTGGTGCCGATCACGAAGAATCATGTCGAGTCGGCCGGATACGGCGCGCAGGTTTCGACCGTGGTCGGTGACTACCGCAAGGATGACCTGCCGGGGGAGTTTGACCTGGTCTTCCTGTCAGCGATCGTGCACGCGAACTCCGAGGAGGAGAACCGGCGCCTGATTCGCAAGTGTGCAGCCGCGACGCAATCGGGCGGTCAGGTTGTGGTGTTCGATCAGATCATGAACGAGGACCGGACGGCGCCGCTGCCCGCCGCCATGTTCGCACTCAACATGCTCGTGGGGACGGGAGGCGGCGACACCTACACCGAGTCGGAGGTCCGCGCCTGGATGCACGAGGCCGGGCTGGGCAACGTCGCCCGCATCGACACCCCCTTCAACAGCACGCTCATCATCGGGGTCAGGTCTTGAATCCACACTTTTTTCACGCTTTGGGGGTCAGGTCCAAAACCGTGAAAAAACCGACGATTCAAGACCTGACCCCCGAAGCGTGAAAAAAGCGATGGTTTGAGACCTGACCCCGAAGGCGTGGAAAAGCGAAGAAACGGCGAATATTGTGATATTATGGCGGTATGGCCGTGGAATTCCGGGTCGGGGTGCGCGGACGAGGCACGGTGGCGCAGCCGCCGAGCCGCTTCGATCGGGTGACCTTGGGACCGGACGCTGAGGCCCTGGAGCCCGTCGAGGAGGGCGGGGTCCCGACCGAGTACTTCCGCGACGCCAGCCGCTCGATCATCACCCGCAACGGCAGCCCCGACGTTCCTTTCACCTGCAGCCTCAATCCGTACCGCGGCTGCGAGCACGGCTGCGTCTACTGCTACGCCCGGCCGTCGCACGAATACCTCGGGCTGTCGGCGGGGCTTGATTTCGAAACGAAAATCTTCGTGAAAGAACAGGCGCCCGTGCTGTTGCGCCAGGAGCTGGCGCGGCCGTCCTGGAGAGGCGACCGACTGGCGATGAGCGGCGTCACCGACCCGTATCAGCCAGTCGAGCGGCGCCTCGGCCTGACACGGCGGTGCCTCGAAGTGCTCGCCGACTGCCGACAGCCGGTTGGACTCATCACCAAGAGCGCGCTCGTCGCCAGGGACATCGACCTGCTATCCGAGCTTGCCCGGTACCGCGCGGCCAACGTGTCGCTGACGATCGCGACGCTGGACGAGCCGCTGCGGCGAACGCTCGAGCCACGTGCGGCGACGGCGGACGCGCGCTTCGATGCCGTCGCGCGGCTGGCCGGACGGGGGATTCCGGTGGGCATCATGGTGTCGCCGGTCATCCCTGGGCTCACGGATCACGAGATCCCGCGCATCCTGGAACGCGCGGCGCAAGCGGGTGCGTGTTTCGCCGGCTTCATCATGTTGCGATTGCCGTACGGCGTCGTGGCGCTCTTCCAGGCATGGCTCGCCGAACACGCGCCGGCGCAGCGCGCGAAGGTACTCGGCCGCATTCGGGATGTGCGCGGCGGCGGCCTGACCGACGCCCGGTTCGGCACGCGGATGCGGGGCGAGGGCCCGCTGGCGGATCTCGACCTGCAGATGTTTCACGCCGCGCGCGAGCGCGCGGGCCTGGCCGGCGCGGCGCCGCCGCTGTCGAACGCCGCCTTCCGCCGTCCCTCGCGCCTCGGTCCGCTGTTCGACGGCGACCTCGTGTGAATGGCTCCCTCGCGTCAATCCACGGCGTCGAGCAGCTTGAGGAACTGGTCGTAGGGCAGCGCCTGCCAGCTCTCGGCCGTCATCGCGCCCTCGACGCGCGAGATCATGGATACCTTGTGCGCCGTTTCGACGTCGGGCGCGTCGTAGATATCCATGAAGTCGTACGGCCCCAGGATCGCGTAGTGTGCGATCCAATTGACCTTCGGGCAGCGGTCCTTGACCTTCTTGAGCCACTCCTTGCCCATCGCCCGCCGCTGCGTCGCATCATGCATCGTGGCCGGCGGAAGTTTGGTCATCAGGACGAAGGTGGGCATGCTGCACCTCCTGGTAATTGTCCGGCGTTCGTGGGGCGCGCCAGACAATTACTGAAAGATAGCGCCGACGCGACCTGGGTTCAATCCTGGATGGCGGGCACGTACAATGTCTCTGTCATGAACGAACTCCACGTCCGCCGGATTGTCACGGAACTGGGTCTTTCGCCGCGCCAGGTCGCTGCGACGGCCGCATTGCTCGAGCAGGACGCCGCCGTTCCGTTCATTGCCCGGTATCGCAAGGAGGCGACGGGCAGCCTGGACGAGGTGGCGATCGCCCGAATCCGGGATCGCGGCCGCGAGCTGCAGGCACTCGACGATCGGCGCGCCGCGATTATCAAGTCGCTCGAGGAGCGCGAGTTGCTCACCGACGACCTGGCGCGCGCGCTTGCGGCGGCGGACACGATGACCGCGCTCGAAGACGTCTACGCGCCCTATCGGCCCAAGCGCCGCACGCGCGCGACCACCGCGAAGGAGGCCGGGCTCGAGCCCCTCGCCGACCTGCTGTTCGACAACCAGGCCACCGTCGATCCGGTGCAGGCGGCCGGATCCTTCGTCAACCCCGAGAAGGGCATCGCCGACGCCGACGCGGCGCTCGCCGGCGCCCGCGACATCCTGGCCGAGCGGTTCAGCGACGCGGCCGATGCGCGCGCTCAGATGCGCCAGCTGTACTGGGACAAAGCTGCGGTCCGCTCGGCGGTCGTCGACGGGAAGCAGGATGAGGGGATCAAGTTCAAGGATTACTACGACTGGTCGGAGCCGATCGCGAAGGTGCCGAGTCATCGACTGCTCGCGATGCGCCGCGGAGAAGACGAAGGCGTGTTGAGGCTGCGCGTCGCGCCGCCCGAAGACGACGCGATTCAGATTCTGGAACGGCTGTTCGTGAAGGCGCCGAACCGGCCCGGCGGCGAGCAGGTACGCCTTGCGGCGCACGACAGCTACAAGCGGTTGCTTGGCAACGCCATCGAGGGCGAGCTACGCGCCGAGTCGAAGAAGAGGGCCGACGCCGAGGCGATCCGCGTCTTCACCGACAACCTGCGCCAGCTCCTGCTCGCCCCGCCGCTCGGACAGAGGAACGTGCTCGCAATCGACCCCGGGTATCGCACCGGCTGCAAGGTGGTCTGCCTCGATCGACAGGGCAAGCTCCTGCACCACGAAGTCATCTACCCGGCGGCCGCATCGGAAGCCGAAAAGCGACGCGCGGGCGACGCCGTGCTGGCGCTGGCGCAACGGTTCCAGATCGAGGCGATTGCGATCGGCAACGGGACGGCCGGCCGCGAGACCGAACAATTCGTCCGCTCGTTGCAGCTGCCTTCGACCATCCCGGTCGTCGTCGTCAACGAGAGCGGGGCGTCGGTCTACTCGGCCAGCGAGACGGCGCGCCAGGAGTTCCCCGACCAGGACGTCACCGTGCGCGGGGCGGTGAGCATCGGGCGCAGGCTGATGGATCCGCTCGCTGAGCTCGTGAAGATAGAACCGAAGTCGATCGGCGTCGGCCAGTATCAACATGACGTCGATCAGGCGGCGCTCAGGCAGGGGCTGGATGATGTGGTGATGTCGTGCGTGAACCGGGTGGGAGTGGAGCTGAACACGGCGAGCCGCGAGATTCTCGGCTACGTGTCCGGGCTGGGCCCGGCGCTCGCCAGCAAGATTGTCGCGTTCCGCGACGAGAACGGCGCGTTCCGATCGCGCCGGCAGCTGCTGAAGGTGCCGCGGCTGGGCCCGAAGGCGTTCGAGCAGTGCGCCGGCTTTCTCCGGATCCGCGACGGTGAGCACCCGCTCGACGCGAGCGCCGTCCACCCTGAAAGCTACCGCGTGGTGGACGCGATGGCGCGCGATCTGAAGTGCACCGTCCGGGATCTGCTGCGCGAGGCCGGACTGCGCGAGCGGATCGACCCGGCCAACTACGTCAGCGATACGGTGGGCTTGCCGACGCTGCACGACATCCTGGACGAACTCGCGCGTCCCGGGCGCGACCCGCGCGAGCGGTTCGAAGCCTTCGCCTTCGAGGAAGGCATCGAGAAGCTGGAGGATCTGCAGCCGGGCATGGTGCTGCCGGGCCTCGTCACGAACGTGACGGCGTTCGGCGCATTCGTGGACGTCGGGGTGCATCAGGATGGCCTCGTCCACGTCAGTCAGCTGGCCGACCGCTACGTGAAGGATCCGTCCGACGTGGTGAAGGTGCAGCAGAAGGTCACGGTCACGGTGCTGGAAGTGGACCTGGCGCGCAAGCGAATCGCGCTGTCGATGCGGAAAGGCGCGACGCCGGCCGCGCCGCGCGAGACGCGGACCAGTCCGGCGACTGCACCCAATCGGGACCGGGGGCCGAAGGGCGCTGCTGGTGCGCAGCCGCCGCAGCGGGATCAACGCGGCAAGGCGGCCGGATTCAACCCGCTTGCGGATGCCTTGAAAAAACTCCGCTAGACAAGAGGTCGCGATTCGGAATCGGTGATCGTCTTGCGGGTCCTGGCCGATCGCCCGCGACCTGTGGGCTCCGCCGGCGTCCCATCCTCCGCCTCGACGCGCGGATTTCCCGCTCGCGACCGCTTCCGCTCGACCTGCGCGCTTGGTCTCGCTGATGACTCCCGCTTGCTCGGCTGCCGGCGTCGCCCCCAGGTCACGGCCGATCGGCCACCCGCCTGACGATTCCGAATCGCGTCCCGTCATCAGGGGCCGAAGTAGGTCCGTCAGTCCCCCGTGGGCCTGACCGACGCGCGTTCGATCATCAGCACCACCGTCCGCTCGGGCGCGCGCGTTCGATGCACGATCGTCTTCGGCACCAGGTATCCCTGCCGGGGGCCGAGCGTCACCGTCTGGCCTTCGAGATCGATCGACAGGCTGCCCTCCAGGACGAAGAAGAACTCATCCTCTTCGTCGTGCTTGTGCCAGTGGAACTCGCCGTGCAGCACGCCGAGGCGCACGACGCAGTCGTTCACCCGGCAGAGCGTCTGGTTGAACCAGCGCTCGGCGCACTCCGCGGCGAGCTTTCCGACGTCAATGAGCTGCAGCGCCGCACACTTCACATCCAGGTTGATGTTGTAGCGGTCGTTCTCCATCAGCGGTGTCCCTTGGAGCTCATGATGCGTGCGGTGCCTAAGACAGATCCCAAGGCGGTCCGTGAAACGCGCTTCAACCTGCACGATCCCGGCCTTGGGAGATGTCTAACGAGGCGCGGCCTCAGACCGTCGAGCATGCGGCTCCGGACCGGCGGCAGAGTCTGAGGCCGCGCCTCGTTAGACATCTCCCAAACGAGAGGAGCCCCCGGGAGCAGGCAGGGTTTGCATCCTGCGCCTAAGTACTGGACCCTATGCGGGTCGTTGGCCACTGCGGGCCGCGCTCTCCGGGAGCTCCAACACGATGGTACGCCAAAGCGTCGCCGAGATCCTCGACCATCACGTGACGTTCGAACTCGAAGCCATCGACCGCATGTATTTGAACGCCTACGTCCCGTCCCTGCAGACCGGCGGCGGCGTCGTCTACTTCATGAAGCAGCACCTGGGGGCGCGTGTGCCGTCGACCACGGTTGTGGCGCCGCTCACCAAGCGCTTCGTCGAGGCGATGGAGCGCTTCGCCCAGACTGCTGGCGTCGACCTCATCGTGTTCGAGAAAGGCCAACGCAAGGACGACGTGGCCCAGCAATACCTCGCCCACTTCCCCCGCGACGAAGGGGTGCTCTTCATCGGCAAAGCCCAAGAAAAGGCCACGGTCTTTCGGACCGAGAAGCGGTACAACGCCGACGACGGGTCCACCTATCCGTGGATCATCCGATCGTCCGTGCCCGTCAATCATTATTACGTCTACCTCGTCGACCGCGACTTCGGCGGGCTGTTCATCAAGTTCTGCTCCTACGTCCCCTATCCCGTGAAGGTCTGCTTGAACGGCCACGAGTGGCTCAAGCGCCAGCTCACGCAGCGCGGCATCCCGTACGAGCCGCTCGACAACGGCATCCGGTCCAGCGAGGACGCCACGCGCGTGCAGCGGATCGCCGACACGTTGGATGCCGCCAAGATCGAGGCGGTCATTCGCAAATGGCTGCGGCGCCTCCCGCATCCCTTCACCGCTGCCCACCGCGCCGCCGGTTATCGCTACCAATTCTCCATCCTGCAGGCGGAATTCGCGTTGACGCAGATCAGTACGCGAGCGCCCACATGACGTACGACCTGCGCCGACTGCGCCTACACGGGCTCATCGAACGCCTGCCCCGCAGCCACCGGTATCGCATTACCCCTTTGGGTGCCCACATGGCCGTCCTCTACGTACGCGTCTACGCGCGCGGCTTCCGGCCCGCCGCCTCCCTCCCGTCACCCGGGACACGCCGCGGCCCCT
>Ga0315282_10004950_pt1 | contig 22913 bp, 19 predicted proteins | sample YL17G07_20_MG_FD_203693 | JGI IMG/M metagenome (GOLD analysis project Ga0315282, IMG submission 203693) | Sediment microbial communities from Yellowstone Lake, YNP, Wyoming, USA - YL17G07_20 | ecosystem: Environmental > Aquatic > Freshwater > Lake > Sediment | place: USA: Wyoming | collected... | reverse complement strand
GAGGACCGCGAAGGTATCGCAATGGTCTCTCTCGCTTGGAGCTGGCCGGCGCAACACTGCCAACTCATGACTGGCTTAAACTGTGTCTCAAACCGGCCAAATGACCAACCGATAATGGGACGCTATCGAGGAGATTGACTTTGGGGATAATCATAGGTAACTTCAATAGCGGGTACAGAACAAGGTTGAGAAAGGAGGACGCAACATGAAAACAAATTGGTGGGTCTCACTCTTGTCGTTCCTCGTCTCAGTGCTGTTGGTCACAATCATGAACGGCTGTAAGAGCTCTGCCGAACTGACTGAGGATTACGACACACTCCCCAAGCTTCGCGAATACACACCACCGCAATTACCTGAGAAAACTCTTCTCTCAAGGGAGAAAGCCGAGGTCTTACTAAGCCTTCGGATCGACGAGGAGGGAAATGTTCGGAGAGCCTCGGTCTTGAAAACGAGCGGTGAGGCTCCACTCGACTCAGCGGCTGTTGCTGCTGCGAGAAGTTGGAAGTACTCTCCCGCCTCGAAAGCAGGGAAGGCGTTACCGATCGTGATCGAGCAGAAAGTCTCCTTCGCCGCTAAGCTGACCGAATCAACCAGCTTTTATGAGATTGTGGTTGACAGGAAGGATCTTGCTGACTCACTCTGGAAAATCTTGGACATGGGAGGTGATTTCTCAGGGATTGCTGCGAAGTTCTCGACGGCTCCGTCGGCAACCCATGGGGGCCTGAGAGAAAATGCACGCTACGATGCCCTGCCGGATATTCTACGGGTTACGCTGGACAGACTGAGCGCAGGTCGCATGAGCAACCCGGTTGAACTTCCCGACGGCAAGTACACGATCGTGAAGAAAAGCAAAGGGCTGATCTTCTAGAAGTCAACTGGAGGCTGAGAGAAGGTCACTGACGAGCTTGTAGTGAAGGACGTAATTCTTCTTGAGAAGGTGGGGATAGGCCGTGCTATTTCACCCCCACCTTCTCGGGCTTCTTCTTGAATTCGATCAACCCTCTTCGGTCGAGTCCGACCTCAATCGTATCGCCTTCCGAAAACTCTCCTGCCAGAATTTTCTGCGCTAGCGAGTCCATGATTCGCTTCTGGATCACTCGCTTCAGGGGACGGGCACCGAAGGACGGCTCATAGCCAACCTTTCCGAGGAAATCCATCGCCTCTTCTGACACTTCGAGCTTGAGATTCTTCTTCGAGAGCATTTGCTCCGCTCGCTTAAGCTGCAGCACGACGATCTGCCGAATATCTTCGCGTGTCAATGGCCTGAAGAGGATGATCTCATCAATGCGGTTCAAGAATTCAGGTCGAATGTTCTGCTTGAGCATCTCGAACAGCTTCTCCCTGAGATCGCTCACCACATAATCCCGATTCTCGTCCGTCGCCTCCTCGAGTTTCTCTTGAATCAAATGCGAGCCCATGTTGGACGTCATGATGACGATCGTATTCTTAAAGTTCACCGTTCGACCCTTGCTGTCGGTTAGTCTCCCTTCATCAAGTAGCTGAAGGAGAACATTGAACACGTCAGCGTGAGCCTTCTCGATTTCATCAAGAAGGACGACGGAATACGGCTTCCTTCGGACCGCTTCTGTCAGCTGGCCACCCTCCTCGTACCCGACGTAACCTGGTGGCGCTCCGATGAGGCGTGAGACTGAGAATTTCTCCATGTACTCGCTCATGTCGATACGCACGAGAGCGTTCTCGTCATTAAAGAGGAATTCCGCCAGTGCGCGGGCAAGTTCTGTCTTCCCAACACCCGTACTGCCGAGGAAGATGAACGATCCGATAGGCCTCTTTTCATCCTGCAATCCTGCTCGACTCCTCCGAATGGCATCGCTTACTGCCCGAACGGCCTCCTCCTGATCAACGATTCGCTCGTGGAGGCGCTCTTCGAGATGCAGGAGCTTTGTCCGCTCGCTTTCGAGCATGCGACTCACAGGGATTCCTGTCCATTTGGCAACGACTTCAGCAATGTCCTCCGCATCGACTTCCTCTTTCAGCATCTTGCGGTTTTTCTGGACCTGAGTTAGCTTCGCACTTGTTTCCTTCAGCTTTTTTTCGAGCGAAGCAATCACACCATAGCGCAGCTCGGCAACCTTTCCTAAATCCCCCTCTCGTTCTTTCTTCTCAGCTTCAAGTTTCACATTCTCGATCTCTTCTTTCATCTTCCGAAGTGACTGGATGAGATCTTTCTCCACCTGCCAGTGGGCCTTGAGCTCGGAGTTTTGCTGTCTCAAGTCTGCCAGTTCTTTCTCGATCTCTTCGAGACGCCCCTTTGAAGCTTCGTCCTTCTCACGCTTGACAGCTTCCCGCTCTATCTCCAGCTGCTTGATCTTCCTCTCGACTTCATCCAACTCCTCCGGCATGGAATCAATCTCAATCCTCAACTTCGAGGCAGCCTCGTCGACAAGATCGATTGCTTTGTCGGGCAAGAATCTCTCCGAGATATACCGATGGCTCAACTGAGCAGCGGCAACGATAGCTCCATCGGTGATGCGAACGCCGTGATGAACTTCGTACCGCTCTTTGAGGCCGCGGAGAATTGAGATTGTGTCCTCAACGCTCGGCTCATCGACGAGGACCGGCTGGAAGCGCCGCTCGAGAGCCGCATCTTTTTCGATGTGCTTCCGATACTCGTCGACCGTGGTCGCACCGATCGCACGCAGATCGCCCTTGGCGAGCGCGGGCTTGAGCATGTTCGCAGCATCAACAGCACCTTGCGCTGCACCAGCACCGATGAGCGTGTGCAGTTCGTCGATGAAGAGGATGATCTCACCGTTTGACTCCTGTACTTCTCTCAAAACAGCCTTCAGTCGCTCTTCGAACTGCCCACGGAAGCTGGTACCAGCAACGAGCGAGCCCATGTCCAGCGCCACGATCCGCTTTGTCTTGAGGTTTTCCGGTATGTCGCCGTGGACAATACGGTTGGCTATTCCTTCAACAATCGCTGTCTTCCCAACGCCAGGGTCGCCGATGAGAACGGGGTTATTCTTTGTCCTGCGCGAGAGGACTTGCAATACCCGACGGATTTCATCGTCCCGGCCGATGACAGGGTCAAGCTTACCACGACGAGCGAGTTCATTGAGGTCGCGCCCGAAGCGCTGCAACGATTGATACTTCTCTTCTGGCGTCTGATCGGTGACACGCTGTGTTCCTCGGATATCTTTGAGGACTTTGTAGATGCCGTCCTTGGTTACACCCTGATCTCGCAATAGCTTTCCGGCGGTGCTTGTCTTGTCTTCTGAGAGCGCGAGGAGCAGATGCTCGGTGCTCACGTACTCATCTTTGAGCTGCTCTGCTTCTTTCAGTGCACTCTCAAACACTTGCCCCAGCGGCTGTGAAACGTACAGGTTACCCAGTCCTGCGCCGCTGATTTTCGGTAGCTTCTCAACCGCTTCATTGACTTTGATCTTGACATAATTGAGATTGGCTCCGAGCTTTTGAAGAATCGGGACGACCACGCCCTCAGAGTCCTGCACAAGTGCTGCCAGCAGATGATCTGGCTCGATTGCCTGATTGTTGTAGCTTGAAGCAATCTCCTGTGCGTTCTGCACAGCTTCTTGAGATTTAATTGTAAATTTCTGGAAGTTCATGTTATCCTCGCACTAAGCCTTCGCCTGATTCAAGATTCAAGATTTAGGTCGACGACTCCCGACGGGTCTATCGACCCATCGGCTCGTAGACGACTCGTCGAGATTCATGATGTCAGGTTTTGGCTTTTTGTCTTGACCTGTGTCTTGCTCCTGCAACTTCTTCCCTGCCTTTTGCTCCATCACGATTTCAATTGCGTGCTGCTTGTCTTTGGGTTGGAAGTCATGAAAGGCGGTAAGAGTTGCAATGCCGTGACTGCCTTTCCAGGAGATCCAGCGTTTCTTGGTGGCGATGATTAAGAAAACTGAGATTACTAATACAGCAAGCACCATCAGTGTCAGATTCGACATGGCAAGTTCTTTTTATCCTTCATGACCCCCAGCCCTCCCGAGTGCGTCGGGATGGCTGTCCCCCTTGTTAAAGGAGACAGTCGGAAGTAAGGAGCCAACCTTTTGACACTTCACGCCGAATTCAAGTTGAATAAAGAGAATCTCTAATTTCTTCCCAAGTGGTGTCTTCGATTGCTTTTCGCATCAGTACCACATTTCCTTCTCTCAGCCATTGATCCCACATCGTGTCGATGGAGGCTGCTGCCTTTCGAAATCTATCAGGCGTCGGGCCAATTATTGTCATCCTCCAATTTGCTGAAGAGAACACCCAGTCTATCAATCGCCAGTTGATTCCAGTATCACCGAAACCGTACCCAGACACCACTAAGCGCCAGATTTTTCTCAGGGCCCGGTCCAACTCCCAATGAAGATCCGCATAGATCCCATCGCTGTACGACAGCATCTTATTGATAGTGCCGACCAGAATTCTGGGCTCGTAAGTCTTTATTGGCAAGAGCGGTTGACCAACTTCATCTCGGAAAGCCCAAGGTGCATCTCCCCTTGGGTTTCCTATGAACTCATTATGCCAATTCCCCCCCTGCGGTGAATAACGGAACCAGTCTATCGAACCGTGTAACTTGTGCAATCGAACTTTGCACTGAGTGGTCTGGAACAATTCCCGATTGTACTTACGGAGCACTTTATCGTCGCCGATGGTGTCTAGTTGTGGAACGAAGCCGTCACAAAATGCAATATGGTTCTCTTGAAGCAATGATTCCAAGATTAGATCATGGTTCAGAGTGAATATATCAACTTGAACTACTTGAGGATCCTTGCAGCAATCTACCATCGCGCTGAGATAAGAAGTAGACTTTGGAGGGCTGGACAACATTCTCACAACCTGACCAACGATGTACTCCATGGTGTGTGCAGCCAACTCTTCGAGCTTGAGAGGTATAGACCGCCCGTGCAGCGCCGGGCTCAGAGGGGGTTTAACGTCATCATCCATCTTGTCGATCATAGCTTGAACAGCGGGGTTCTCGATCATTCTCAACTTGCTATCGGAGATTTGACTTGCCAAATAGTAGAGATCCTCATAGCTTGTGGCGCGCTCTGAGTGCTTCGAGTAATACTGGTCTACTTCCATTTTCAGCCTCTTCAAGAAGTCAAGGACCCCCGGTTTCAGGCTCACCCCCTTACCTGAAAGCACGTGCTCTGTGATCTCCTGCATCTTCGGCATCCCCGCATGAAACGAAATCCCCGAGCCGACCAAGAAAGCTATTCTATTTGACATATCCAGCAATCTCTTTTTTCTCCCGAACAAGCCCAACCAGTTGAAACAAAAAGCGAGAGGAAATCTCCCCTCGCCTTTTCCTCGACTACCTCACCCTGACCCTCTCCTATGAGGAGAGGGAATTCCTATCTGCGAAATCTGCAATCTGCGATCAAATCTGCGCAATCAGCGAGAATCAGTGGACACATCATTTGTCTTTGTCGTCCACCACCTCGAAGTCCGCATCCTCAACAGCCTTGCCCTTGGGCTCCTTTCCACCGTCAGTCGGCCCCGGCTGTGGGCCCGCTTGGGCACCGGCACCCGGACCTTGCGCTCCGGCCTTTTGTCCTGCTGCCGTCGCTTGCTGGTACATATACGTAGAAGCCTCGTTCCAGGCGTTGTTGAGCGTGTCCATCTTCCCCTTTATCTCGGCGGTGTTACCTGACTTCACAGCGTTATCGAGAGCATCTGCCGCGGACTCAACCTTCGAGCGCAAATCAGAACTCAACTTATCGCCAAACTCCTTCATCTGCTTTCGCGTCTGGAAGACAAGGTTGTCCGCCTGATTCTTGAGATCAACCTCTTCGCGTCTTTTCCTGTCTTCTGCAGTGTGTGCTTTAGCATCGCCCTTCATTTTCTCGATCTCTTCCTTCGTCAATCCGCTCGAGGAAGTGATACGGATGCTTTGCTCCTTGTTCGTCGCCTTGTCCTTAGCGGCAACGTGGAGAATTCCATTCGCATCGATATCGAACGTCACCTCAATCTGGGGTACGCCGCGCGGTGCCGGTGGGATCCCATCGAGGTGGAACCGGCCAAGCGTGCGGTTGTCCGCCGCCATCGGCCGTTCACCTTGGAGTACGTGGATTTCCACAGAAGTCTGACTGTCCGCGGCTGTCGAGAAGATTTCGCTCTTCCGCGTGGGGATCGTCGTGTTGGACTGGATCAAGGTTGTCAACACGCCGCCGAGAGTCTCGATACCAAGAGAAAGCGGTGTGACGTCAAGCAGAAGAACATCCGTGACATCGCCGGCCAGAACGCCACCCTGAATCGCCGCTCCAACAGCAACAACCTCATCGGGGTTCACACCCTTATTGCCTTCTTTTCCAAAGATCTCTTTCACGAGTTGCTGAACGCGCGGCATCCTCGTCATTCCGCCGACGAGGATGACCTCATCGATGTCCCGAGGACTCATTTTGGCATCATTCATCGCCTTCTCGAGAGGCGGAAGGCACCGTTGCACGAGGTCCTCAACCAACTGCTCATACTTCGAACGAGTGATTGTCATGTTCAAGTGCTTCGGGCCGTCCGCTGTTGCGGTAATGAACGGAAGATTGATATCCGTTTGCATAAGCTGCGAGAGTTCCATCTTCGCCTTCTCAGCAGCTTCACGCAATCGCTGGAGAGCCATCGGATCTTTCCGCAGATCAATGCCCTCCTGTTTCTTAAACTCATCGGCAATGTAATCGAGGACTCGTTGATCGAAGTTGTCGCCTCCAAGATGCGTGTCACCGTTCGTGGATTTTACTTCGAAGACTCCTTCGCCGAGTTCCAGGATGGATATGTCGTACGTTCCACCACCGAGGTCGAAGATTGCCACCTTCGAGTCTTTGTGTTTCTTATCAAGGCCGTATGCAAGCGCAGCGGCAGTCGGCTCGTTGATGATGCGCCGCACGTTGAGGCCAGCGACCTCTCCCGCTTCCTTCGTCGCTTGACGCTGTGCGTCGTTGAAGTACGCGGGCACGGTGATTACGGCCTCTGTCACTTTCTGTCCAAGATAATCCTCAGCTGTCTGCCTCATCTTTTGCAGGATCATTGCGCTGATCTCCGGAGGAGAATAAACGCGATCACCGATCTGAACACGTGCAGTATTATTCTCCCCATGGACCACCCTGTACGGCACGAGCTTCATCTCCTCGCTCACTTCATCATAGAATCGCCCCATGAATCGCTTGATGGAGAAGACAGTGTTCTGAGAGTTCGTCACCGCCTGACGTTTTGCAGCCTGGCCCACGAGTCGCTCCCCATTCTTCGCGAACCCGACGACGGACGGTGTCGTGCGCGAGCCTTCAGAGTTCGCAATCACGACTGGCTCGTTCCCTTCCATCACAGCGACAACTGAGTTCGTTGTCCCCAAGTCAATTCCAATTATCTTCGAGGTGGCCATGAAACCGATCTCCTTTCAGTTGACGAAATTGTAAGTTGAGGGAAGGCGCTCGCTTACGCCCTCTCTCAAGAAATTCTCTTGCATTCGATTTGATTTGAAATTGAGATGAATCAGTTTTAACGACAAGAGTAAAATGGCGGACTGCACTAAAGTCTTCCGCCCTGGGATTTTCTTTCATATATCAGTCTCATCAGTCTCAAATCTCATGCCATGGAAGCAGAGTCTGGGTAACCCCAAATTCAAGTTGCTTTCGAGGGTATCTCTTCAACTGTGACGAAAGACCGACTGTCGAATCGTGTCAATATGTCGGAGTTGATCTCGATTTGACAGAAAATTGACGGCTTCCTGCCATTTGGGCAAACTCGTCGCCTTGCTTTTCCAAACAAATCTTGCTAACATTTCGCACCTAATTAACTCAGAAACAACCGAGTTCTCCTCCACAATGAACAGCGCCTTGGCTCCCCTCTTCCCTCGTCTCCGCCAAAGCTCGAATTCACTCCAGCCAAGACCCAAAGCTCGTTGGCTGCTCCAGATCTCTCCGCTCCTCTTCGCGCTCCTGTTGTTGTCATCCTCTCCTGCGCAACTCGACCCGCGGAGCAGTGCCGGTCTTTCGAGCATTAGTGAAGAAGGCCTGCGCGCGACACTGAGCTTTCTTGCTTCCGATGAGCTCGAGGGGCGCGAGACAACGTATCGAGGACAAAAACTGGCGGCGTTATACATCTCGACGTACTTCCAGCGGTTAGGTTTGAAACCCGTGGGCGACAGTGGAACGTACTTACAGCACTTCAACGTTGAAGTCTCACGGCCAGGGAGGAACCTTTCGATCGTAGCAAAGCGAGCCTCTGGCGAGAGCAAAACCTACAAGCTCCTTTCTGACTTCCTGGTCTTTCCCCGCGGGCTGACATCACAAACGCTGAGTGCGCCTCTCGCATTCGCAGGGTATGGAATCTCTTCCCCGGATTCCGAATACAAGTATGACGACTATGAAGATATAGACGTGAGAGGCAAGATTGTCTTGGTCATGGGCTACGAGCCAGAAGAAAAGGACTCGACAAGCATTTTCAACGGAGTGAAACCTACCAGGTTCTCTAGCCGGCGTGGGTCACAACTGAAAGCACGAATAGCAAAAGAGCATGGGGCAGTTGGTGTCCTCTATATGCCTGAAGTCGGCGATCACCCAACGGTTGCGGCACTGGCAAGATTCCTTGGAGAGTTTGTCGCAAAGGGCATCATGGATCTCCCAAACGCTGGTCAACAGGAGAGCCCGGCTCTGCCAGTTTTCGTTATTACCAAACAGGTGGCGAACGAGCTTTTGCAACCAAGTGGGACAAACATCGACGAGCTGCACGCAAGGATTGATGAGAAACTCAAACCAGTCTCCTTTGACATTCAAGGGACGGAGGTAACTCTCAACCTTGATCTGAAGAAGGATCTTCTCCAGACAGAAAATGTTGTGGGATTCCTTGAAGGAAGCGATCCCGTGCTGAAAGATGAAGTCGTGATCTTTACCGCTCACTACGACCACCTCGGCACCGGCACTGATGGGGCAATTTACCACGGTGCGGACGACGACGGATCTGGTACCACGGCAGTGTTGGAGATCGCCAAAGCCTTTGTGCGCAATCCTGAGAAACCAAAGAGAAGCATTCTATTCATTACGGTTACAGGAGAAGAGAAGGGGCTCTTGGGATCCCTCTATTACACGGACCATCCAATTATTCCTTTGAAAAACAGCGTAGCTGACCTCAATACCGACATGATTGGCCGGGTGAATCCGTACTATGAGAATTCGCTCGATTCATCTCGTTATGTTTACGTGATTGGTGCCGACAAGCTGAGTCCGGAACTGCGGGCGACTCTCGAACGGGCGAATCGAGAAACCGTGAATTTCAAACTCGATTATAAGTACGATGACCCGAGCGATCCTAATGAGTTCTACAGGAGGAGCGATCACTTTAATTTCGCACGAAAAGGAATCCCGATTGCATTCTTCTTCAGCGGTACCCACGACGATTATCACCGTCCGACAGATACCGTTGATAAGATCAACTTTGATAAGATGGCCAATACGGTCAAGCTCATTTACATGACCGGCTGGGATGTCGCTAATGCACCGCATCGCCCGGTCGTAAATGGAAATGCCGACATGTACCGATGATATCATCCGACGAGATACAACGGGGGTTGAGAACAGAGTTTCTTGGGAAGTCTATTGAGATCTTCGAAGTCATGGATTCCACAAACACCGCAGCGAAGAAGCTCGCCGAAAGAGGGGCTCCTGAGGGAGCGGTTGTGATTGCAGAATACCAGACAGACGGAAGAGGCCGATTCAATCGAAAGTGGTATGGAGAACCCGAGAAGAGTATTCTTCTCTCGCTGATTCTACGCCCGCGGGAAGCACAGGGGGCACATCTGTTGACGTACTTGACGGCTCTCTCTGCAGCAGAGACGGTGGAGCAATTCACTGGAAAGATAGTTGAATGCAAGTGGCCCAACGATCTCCTGATCGACGAGAGGAAGTTTTGTGGAATTCTCCTCGAGTTGTCCTGGAGGGGATCGATGGTCGATTTTGTCGTGATCGGCGTCGGGATGAATGTGAATCAGGAGAGATTCCCTGCTGAGCTGCGACAGACCGCGACATCGCTGAAGATTGAGTGCGGTCGAGAGTTTGACCGTGCTTTTCTCATCAGAAACTTCTTCGAGCGCCTGGAGAGGAGTTATCTTCAGAGCCAAAAGATGGGGTTTGATGGCTTCCTCACCGATTGGAAGATGAAATGCCGGACATTCGGAAAGGAAATATCCGTTGAACAGTCAGGAAAGATTCTTAAAGGTAAAGCTGTCGACCTGGACACCGACGGCGCACTCATAATCGAAAGTCGCGACCGCGTAACGAGAGTCTTTGCTGGTGATGTAAGAGTCTTGAATTAATTGTCTCGACTTCTGTACCCTTATATTCACAAATTTCATCATCTTCTTATGCTCCTGGCAATTGACATCGGAAATACTCATACGGTGTTTGGAGTCTTCGACAAGAAGAGGCTCATTGCCGATTGGCGAGTGAGCAGCGCAGTCAGTCGAACCGAAGATGAGATCGGGACTCAAGTAGGAGCGTTTCTTAAAGATGCCGGAATAAGGCCAAAGGCCATAAAAGGAGTTGCCATCTCGTCCGTTGTGCCGAACTTGACAGAGGTCTTTGTCCTGATGGCAAGGAAGTACTTCAGTGCTGAGCCCGTCGTAGTCAGTGCGGATCTGCATCTGGGAATCAAGATTCGTTACGAAGACCCAAGCATGGTGGGTGCCGATCGACTCTGCAATGCCGTTGCCGGGTTTGCCAAGTACGGAGGTCCACTCATCATCGTTGATTTTGGAACGGCCACGACGTATGACGTCGTCTCAGCGAGAGGTGACTATCTCGGAGGTGTGATTGCACCGGGGATCGAGACATCGGCGGCGGACCTCCATCGACGCGCGGCAAAACTACCGAAGATTGAATTGAAGTTCCCTAAAGAAGTCGTCGGGAGAGACACAGCATCCAGCATGCAGGCGGGAATCCTCTACGGTGCGGTGGATGCAATGGAAGGGATGATCGAACGGATCAAACGAAAAGTGGGAAGGAAGGCGAAAGTTGTTGTCACCGGCGGCTATTCAAAGATCATCCGGGACCACTCGAATTCGATTGACTTCTATGAACCCTCGCTCGTTCTTCATGGCGTGCAACTCATCTATGAGAAGGTGAAGAAGTAGACGTAACGCTCCCCGCCTCACCATCACTCGAGCGGCATCATTCCTCTTGTCTTACCTGCTCTATCATCTCTGAGTGTGGAGAGATGAATCCTGCTTAGCAGGTTTTCCCCTTCGAACCGAGCCGCACATACCATCTCTTCTTCAATCAACACTCCAAACATCAATTCAACCTCCTGACCAAGAAGGTAATAGGCCGCCACAATCTCACACGTCGCGACCTGTCTTAGAATATCGGCGCTTGGATTCAGGGGGAGCCCACCTCCTTGAGAAAAGCAAGTTTTGACCGATGAGTTTGAATTGGCCGTCGTTTTGGCCGGAATCGAGGAGAATAGGGGGAGAGGGAAAAAAACAAACGGGCTTGGATATCGATAGTGGAACTTTTTCTCGTGACCCTGAGTCGTATCTTGTATTAATCGTTCACTCATCAAAATTGGGTCGCCCGTCGAGGTAGCGTGAACGGAGAACCCTCGAGTTCACATTTCACGTTGTGCCTGTCAACTCATGTTCAACTAATTTCAAAGGAGGAATGTCACATGCAAATACTATCGCTACGGCTTCGGGTTCTTGCCATATGTGCTTTACTGTTCCCGTGCATAGCCACTGCACAGATTGTGCTAACTCAATCCGATGCATCTGCTATTCTGGCAGCTGGGAAGACATATGATTCCCATGTCGATACCTCTCGAGCTTCAGTGAACATTGGATCTGCCTCTTCGTCTGCGCAGACCTGGAACTTCGCAGCAAGAAACTATGGCAGTTCCTACACGGAAACGTATATCAACCCAACTTCAACTCCATTCACTGGACTCTTCCCCTCTGCAAATGTCGGCACCTATACAAAGGATAGCAGCTCTGCAGGGAAGCTCGAAACGTACACATATGGCCAACTGATTAATACAGACTATCTGTCCGTTGGTAGTGTGACTCGTGCAAGCGGAACGGCGCACGACACCACGATGGTGGATTCGTTGAAACCTGCACAGTCGGTCATCAAACTTCCTCTGCAGTACAATATGAGCTGGAGTTACAAGTCTCTACCACAGATAACGAGTTTCGTGCTCGGATATGCAACAAAATCCACAAGAAGTGTAGATAACGCTGTTGACGCTTTTGGGACGGTCAGCGTACCTGGAAAAACGTTTGATGCACTGCGACTTAAGTCCACGGAGATTGACACTATCCAGACTATTATCGCTGGTATCGTCTACAGTACTCAGGTTAACACTTTTACCTCATATGTCTGGCTTGCAAAGGACGGGAGCTCAGCTTCGGTTTCGGTTAGTGGTTCTGAGGTCAGCTACTCACTTCCTTCCAGCGGCGCGACGTCTGTAGAACATATTGCTTTCGATGGCCCAAGTACCTTCTCACTCGAACAGAACTACCCGAATCCGTTTAACCCGTCGACGAACATAGAATTTGAGATCCAGGATGGAGGTCGAACGACTTTGAGCGTGTTCAACATCCTCGGTCAAGAAGTGGCGACACTTGTGGATAGATACATGCCTGCGGGCCGTTATCGAGTGACCTTCAACGCAAATGACCTTCCCTCTGGTCCATATATTTACTCGGTTCAGTCTGGAGGCACCAGGACGGCGAGAAAGATGATGTTAGTGAAGTGAGCGCCAAGGTAAGGTGCTGATGTTCTTGTTCTATGAAATGTTAGGACTACGGTAATACCCTATCAACCGTATAGCAGGAGGTGGTCGTTAGCAGAGATGCGAAGCGATAAGCCACCCGACAATGTAGCCTGAAATAGGGTGCTGTGCGAAGGAGCGGGTTGCAACGTGAGTGAACTCAGACGTAGCCTCGTAAAGATCATGATGAGAGAGACGACCCCCTATTTTATGGGCGAAGTCAGTACCGATGATACGATAGGGAGGGAGGGGACGGTGGAAACCTAATGGAGTCACTATAGACACTGGTTCGTCGTGATGCATGCGACGAATTGAGGAGATGGTCACAAAGTCAAGGCGCCACTGTCCTGCTCTACAACAGCGGAGTGGAAGGAATCTGCTGACGTTCCCTGCTTTGCTTGAGACCCCTCAATAGAGCAGAAGACCCGCTTCCAACCGGGGGCGGGTCTTTTGTTTGATGCAATTCCAACCAGTAGTTGACGCGTTGACACTGATGAAGAGCCGAGCACTTTTGCTGTCGCATCCTGCCTGAATCAGCTTAGTGGATACCGAACATTCCCACGGAGGCCTGGGCGAGATTAACAAGAGGACCGAAATACAAACCGAGGACGAGATTGGGAACAACCAACACGAGCATGATGAGGACATACTGCGGCTCGAACGTGATCGGGCTCGCTTCGCCCTCAGGATCTCTCAGGTACATGTTCCGAATGATCCGCACGTAGTAGTAGAGTGAGACCACGCTGTTGAGCACGCCAACGATTGCCAGCCAGATCCATTGTGCATTGATGAGCGCGGCAAAGAGGTAGAGCTTTCCGATGAAACCTACTGTCGGTGGGATACCAGTGAGTGAGAAGAGGAATATTGTGAAGCAGGCAGCAACGAATGGAGATCGATAACCGAGACCCTTGTACGCCTCGATATCTTCGCTCCCTGTTTTGTTGGCGATGATCATTACGGTGTAGAATGCACCGAGGTTCATGAACAGGTATGCAACAAAGTAAACCAGTACAGCCGAGAGACCCTCGTTGCTGAGTACAACGACGCCCATGAGGATATACCCGGCGTGGGCAATACTCGAGTACGCGAGGAGACGCTTGAGATTGTTCTGCCAGATCGCAACCAAATTCCCTAACGTCATCGTCGCGACAGAAACGATCGCGAGCAAGACGTTCCAGTCAAACCCCTGAAAACTTGCCCAGTAACCCGCGGCGAGGTTGCTCGCGGTCGGATCAAAGAAAGTCACTTTGAAAAAGCGAATCATCATCGCAAAGCCTGCCGCCTTTGATGCGACAGAGAGGAGCGCAGTAATCGTGATTGGCGCACCTTCGTACACGTCAGGTGCCCAGAAGTGGAATGGAGCCGAAGAAATCTTGTAGCCAAACCCTGCGAGAGTTAATACACCAGCGATGAGAAGAGCCGCGCTGCTAACACTGCCTCCCACCAACGCGTGATTGATCCCATAGATGTCTACAGCACCTGTGAGACCATACAGTATTGATATGCCATAGAGCATCAGTCCCGACGAGAGCGCACCGTAAATGACATACTTCAGTGAGGCCTCGGCCGAGTCGGGGGCATCTTTCGTGTATCCAGCGAGGATGTATGAACTGATGCTTGTAAGCTCAAGGGACAAGTACATCATCAGGAGGTTTGTAGCCCCAGACATCAAGAACATCCCGAGGGTGAGCGACACGAGGAGTGCGTAGTACTCGCCCAACCGACGTGGACCCACGTTCAACTCGTCCGAGTTCAGTGAGAAGACAACAACGAGGCCTGTGGCAAGGAGAATGACGAATTTGAAGAAGAGAGAGAATGAATCAACAGCAAACATGTTGCTGAAGATCGATTCATTCACGCCGACTTGTTCGAAGACGAAAATTGTGGTCGCTACCAGCCCGGCAACCGCTACCAATGAAACCCATCGGGTCTTTTTCCGGAGGAACAAATCAAAGAGCAGTGCAACGCAAAACGTCACTGCAAGTGCCATCTCAGGTTTGAGGTATCGAAGGCTTTGGAGAATCTGTTCAGGCATTTTCTGATCCGGTCGTCATCGAGGTACGCCCATCGCAACGGCACCCGTCGTCTTCACAATATCTACAAGATGATTAGCCGAGGCAGTCATGAGGTTAAGCATCGGTGATGGATAGAGACCCAAGAAAATCACGATCACTGCAAGCGGAACCAAAGTAAACATCTCCCGTCCGTTAATGTCTGGCAGCTTCGCCCAACGCTCCGGAAGCGTCCCAAGGAAAAGGCGCTGTAGAGTCCAGAGCATATATCCGGCGGTTAGGACAATCCCGAGAGTCGATGCAATCGTGATCCATTGGAACGTCTGGAAAGCACCAAGGAACGCAAACGCCTCGCTGATGAACCCACTTAATCCTGGCAGGCCAAGCGCAGCGAAGAACGCAATGGACATGATGGCAAAATACCTTGGCATCTGATTCGCCAAGCCTCCAAACTCGTCGAGTCCACGAGTATGCGCCCGATCATAGAGGACACCGACAATAAGAAAGAGCATCGCCGTGATCGTACCATGATTGAACATCTGGAAGATCGCTCCCGTCATCCCTTGTGTGTTGAGAGCGGACATACCGAGGACAACAACGCCCATGTGGCTGATGCTTGAATACGCGATGAGTTTCTTAAAGTCCGTTTGCGCCATTGCGACAAGCGCGCCGTACACAATGTTGATGAACCCAAAGATCGCAAGTGGCTTCGCGTACGTGAGCATAGCGTCCGGGAACATCGGGAAGCTCACCCGCAACATGCCGTACGTCCCCATCTTCAAGAGAACACCGGCAAGTATGACGCTGATCGCGGTCGGGGCTTCGACGTGGGCGTCAGGCAACCACGTGTGGAACGGAAAGATTGGCACCTTGATGGCAAATGCAATGAAAAGCGCAACATATGCGATGTACCTCCAATGCGTATGTAGACCAGAGAGGAGTGACCCGGGCTCGAAGTTTGCTGCGTTCATCATCGCTAACATGTTAAAGACATGCATCTTCTCACCCGTCGCCGGATCAGTTACGGTCACACTGAAGTAAAGTGCGAGCATGACGAGAAGCATCAAAACGCTACCAAAGAGAGTATAGAGGAAGAACTTGATGGCAGCATACTCTCGTCGCGGTCCGCCCCAGATTCCGATAAGAAAGTACATCGGGAGAAGCATGACTTCCCAGAAGATGTAGAACAAGAAGAAATCCAGGGCCACGAACACGCCCATCATACCAGTGTCGAGAAGCAGGAGAAGAGCGAAGTAGCCCTTGACTGCCTTTCCAATCCCCCACGACGCAAACACCGCGATAAAGCAGATGAGTCCCGTGAGGAGAACCATCGGCACGCTCAGTCCATCGATCCCCATGAGATAGTCGATGTGAATCCGACCAAACCACGCAACACCCTTGATGTCAATCCAAGAATACTTCTCAACGAACTGCATCCCTTGTTCAGTGTTCACGCCTGCAAGACTGCGGTCATAATTCACATACAGATAGATTGCCAGGACAATCTGCAGGAATGTGAAGAGCGCCGATGTCCACCGGATTGCATTCCAATTGCCCTTCGGCACGAAGAGCACAATGAACATTCCGATGACTGGCAAGAACGTAATCCAGGTGAGGACGCCCAACCCGAGAAAATGAAATTGCATTCTGAGAATTCCTCCTGACTGTTCAGCTCTGAGTCAAGTTTCGATCCGTCACATTGATCGAAAGATGAAGAAAAACACCATTACACCGAGAATCACAAAGACAATGTAGGTCTGGACTTTGCCAGTCTGGACCTTTCGCAGCACCAGGCCAAAGAAGCCAGTGATGTACGCCACGAGGTTGACCATTCCATCGATAACGACGTTGTCAAATCGTCCGCTCGTGAACGATGAAATCTTCGTGAGGAACGCTGCTCCATTCACGAGGCCGTCGATGACTCGATCGTCGAACCACCGCAGTACCCGGCTGACACCAATCGTCAGCCGCACCACGGCTGCGTGATATAGTTCATCGAAGTACCATTTCCGCTGCAAGAATCTGTATACTGGAGCGAGTCTCTCCGCCACTGCATCAGCGTTGATCTTCTTCCAGTAGTATGTCGTGAAGGCAATGAGAATCCCGAGTCCCGCAACCAGCAGCGAGAGCAGTAGAGCTGGAAGATGGACCTGGTGCAGGGCCTCCTCAAACGTCTCTAACGAAGCCGCCTGCTGGGCAAGTGGAACGGCACTGGCTGGCCGTTCGACATAATGAAAATACCAACCTGAACTGGCACCGAATGGATTGAACGAATAAAAGATAAAGACTGAAAGGATTGCGAGAACCAGGAGCGGGATTGTCATCACCTTGCCTGATTCATGGACATTCTCAAGCCGGTGCGGATCAACGTGTTCGCCGAGAAATGTGAGGATGACAAGTCGAAACATATAGAATGCCGTCAATCCGGCCACGAGGTAGGCAAGGATCGGAAGAAGATAATGGCCACTCAGACTTCCGAAGGCGAGTGTCCCTGCCAGTATTTCGTCTTTGCTCAAGAATCCAGACGTGAATGGAACGCCAGAAATTGCAAGAGTGAAAATAAGAAATGTCCAGAACGTGATGGGCATGCGCTTTCGCAGACCCCCCATGTTCCGGATGTCTTGGGGATCAGTGTCGTGGTCGCCGGCATGGTGAAGCGCATGGTGCATCGCGTGAATAACAGATCCCGATCCGAGAAAGAGTCCAGCCTTGAACCAGGCGTGCGTCATCAGATGGAACATTCCTGCCGAGTAGGCCCCCACTCCCAACCCAAGCATCATGTATCCCAGTTGGCTGATGGTCGAATAGGCGAGGGCTCGCTTAATATCAGTCTGAGTGATAGCGATCGTTCCACCGATGATCGCCGTTATCACGCCAATGTATGCGATAACAAGGAGTGCGTCCGCAGTCATCATTGCGTATGTGCGTGCAACGAGATAGACACCTGCGGCAACCATCGTTGCAGCATGGATGAGCGCACTGACTGGGGTTGGGCCTTCCATGGCATCAGGCAACCAGACATGGAGCGGGAATTGCGCGGATTTTCCAACTGCACCGACAAACACGAGGAGACCCGCGGCCGTCAGCCATTTCTCACTCCCGAAGGGAATGTTCCCGGCCCCAATGGCACCAAAGACTTTCTCGAAGTTAAACGTATGATACATCGCGAAAAGAATCATGATGCCCGTGAAGAAGCCGATGTCGCCAATTCGATTGACGATGAAGGCTTTCTTCCCAGCGTCCGCCGCTGACTTCTTCTCATACCAGTGGCCGATGAGGAGATATGAACTCAATCCAACCAGCTCCCAAGAGACGTACATCGTGAAGAAGTTGTTCGTGAGAACAATCCCAAGCATTGAGAATGAGAAGAGTCCAAGAAATCCAAAGTACCGTGAGTACCGGATATCGCCCGCCATGTAGCCGATGGAGAACAGGTGGACAAACGCGCTCACGACCGTAACGACCACAAGCATTGTGGCGGCGAGATTGTCGAGCATTATCCCGAGGTCGATCTGAAGTGGACCGATCCCCGGTACAGATTTGAAATCTACCCATCGGAAACTGAATTCGAGCGTCTTCTCAGGGTAAAGAGAGAGTTTACTGTAGAGAACAACGAGAGATAAGATGAGACCCAGGAAGAGAAGGCTGGTCTCAAACCAGTCACCCTGTCTTGGCAACCTCCTTCCAAAGAATGACTGAACCACAAAACCAAACAGAGGAAGGAAAAGGATTATCGTTGAGAAAAGAAGAAGCGTTTCTTGAGACATTTGCTCGTTTGCCCGCTTAGAGGATCATTCCTTTAACTTGTCCACCTCGTCGATGTTCACTGTATTCATCATCTTGTAAATGTTCAGTACAATTGCCAATGCGATCACGGCTTCGGACGCGGCGAGAATGATAACAAAGATCGCGATCACTTGGCCGTCGAGATTCAGAGCACCGTATCGGGAGAACGCAATGAAGTTGATGTTTGCCGAATTCAAAATCAGCTCGATTCCCATCAGAACCATAATCGCATTTCGCCGCGTGGCAACGCCAAAGATGCCGAGAGCGAAGAGAATCGCGCTGATGAAAAGGTAGTGAGTTAGGCCAACTTGAAGAGGCATTAGTTCAATTGAAAATGTAAAATTAAAAATTCAAAAAGTCTGTGGGAACGGACTCCGCTTTTAACTTTTCACTTTTGACTTTTCACTTCCAACTGGTCTCTCTCTTCTCGCAATCATCGCTGCGCCGACGAGAGCGACCAACAACACCACCGAAGCAACTTCAAAGGGCAACAAGTAGGTAGTCATCAACATTTCTCCAAGTTTGGGAGCTGTGGATTTCAACTCCGGCAGCGTCGCTCGCTTCCAGTCTGTGATATAAAAGACACCACAGAGAACTCCAGCTAATCCCGCAACGAGGATGACAGCTGGAAAAGTTTGCAATGTCCCTGTTTTCATCTGAACATTGATGACTTTGCTTGTCAACATCACACCAAAAAGGAGGAGGATGAGGATGCCTCCGACGTAAATCAGGAGCTGGGTGACGGCGAGGAAATCTGCATTGAGGAGAACGTAGAGGCCTGCCACTCCAAAGAAAGTAAAAAGAAGAGAGAACGCAGAATAGACGATGTTCTTTGAAAAGACAACAACGAAGCCGGAGACAACAGTGATTAGTGCAAAGATATAGAAGACGATATCAAAGAGCTGCATAAAGTTTCATCTATTTTGGCCGTCGATCGGAATCGAGATTCGTTAGACAATCCTAAGTTGACCCCCCAGCCTTCGGATCTGATGCCTGAGGCTGTGGCACAGCAACAGCCTTGGGAGTCGATTGCGTTGGTGTGGCGGTGCCCGGAGTCGGGGCTGGCGCAGCTGACTTGGCCGCCGCAACCGCTGCTGCTTTCTTTGCGGCCTGATCCTTCTCCCATAGAGCATACTTATCTCTCGCGTCCACGACCTGTGCCGGGATCATCGCACTGTAGTTATAGATCAAATTACGTCGGTCGAATTCTGAAAACTCATAGACATCCGTCATCACGATGCATTCGGTTGGACATGGCGGCACGCAGAGTCCACAGTAACAGCACTTGGCAATGTCAATGTCAAACCTTGTCACCCACAGACGTTTCTTGTGACCGGTAGAAGTTATCCCCAAATCATCCGTCGGCAGTGATTTCACCGTTTCGATCGTGATGCAATCGACAGGACACGCCATTGAGCACTGGTCACAGCCGATGCAGTCATCGATGTTGACGTAGAGCCGATTGCGCGCACGCTCTGGTAGCTTCAATTTCACATCCGGGTATTGAATGGTTACGGCGGGGACGAAGAGATGCTTGAAGGTCACCTTCATCCCCACGAGGATCGTCCAGATCGATGCAAAAATGTCTTTGAAGTATTGCTTCATCAGTTCCCGAAACTCACATTCAGAGGGTGTCGTTCACAGCTTACCCGAGCAGAACCCAAAGCCCCACGCCGACAATACAAACGAATGCCCACGGCGTGAGCACCTTCCAAGAAACGTACATTAATTGATCGACGCGCAGCCGCGGCAATGTCCACCGTAGCCACATATGGATGAAGATGAAGAACATCCCTTTTGAGAGGAACCAGAAGACACCCCAGATAGGCCCTGAAAGAAAACTCCCAAAAGGACTATTCCAGCCACCAAGGAAAAGCGCCGATGCAATCGCGGAGACTGCAAACATGTTTGCATACTCCGCAAGAAAGAAGATCGCAAACTTCATCCCGCTGTATTCAGTATGATAGCCCGCCACAAGTTCCGACTCCGCTTCTGGGATATCGAATGGGGTCCGGTTAACCTCTGCAAGAGATGCCACGAAATAAATCACAAATGCCAGAAAGACAAATGGAAACTTGTGAAAGATGAACCAGTTCCAGAACCACCCGCTCTGCTGCCGATTGATTTCCTGGAGGTCGAGCGATCCCGCGATCATCACCACTGCAAGCAATGCAAGCGCTGTTGGAATTTCATAACTGACAATCTGCGCCGCAGAGCGCATGGCGCCGAATAGCGACCATTTATTGTTCGATGCCCAACCCGCCATCAGGAGTCCAATCACAACGAGAGAGGAAACGGCAATGATATAGAAAAGGCCAATGTTTATGCCGCTCCCGATATAGGCACTGCTAAACGGAATCGCTGCGAAGGCGGCGTACGATCCAATGAACACCACATACGGCGCAAGGTTGAATAGTTTCTTATCGGCGGCACTCGGAACGATGTCTTCCTTCTGCAGAAGCTTGACGATGTCAGCGATGGTCTGTGCCCACCCATGCCACCCGCCGACGCGCATCGGCCCGAGCCGATCTTGCATATGGGCTGACACCTTTCGCTCCAACCACACAGCAAACAACGCATAGGGTATTACCCACAGAAGCGGGATTACAGCGATGATCAAGTAGACGAGAGCATCACTCGAAATCAGTTTCTGAAGAAGTTGATCCATCGAACAAAAACCTTTCGTTACCGATCTACCTCGCCCAGGACAATATCAATGCTTCCTGCAATCGCCACCATATCTGCGATCATCGCACCACGAGAGATTTCAGCGATCACGCTCAGGTTGCAGAATGCTGGTGACCGGGCCTTCACACGATAAGGGCTCGTCGACCCATCGCTAATAATGTAATATCCCAATTCCCCGCGAGGAGTTTCTGTCCTGAAGTACACCTCGCCAACGGGCGGCCGGATACGTTTCGGGATTGCAGAGTGAACGTCTCCCTCCGGCAATTGCGCAAGCGCCTGTTCAATTATCCGCAAGCTCTGTTCCATTTCGCGGACCCTTACGATATAGCGATCCCAACAATCTCCTACGGCACCCATCTCTCCTCTGCCGACCTGGACTTCAAAGTCAAAGCGATCATAAAAAGAATATGGTTCATTCCGTCGCAAATCCCAGTTGACACCCGATCCCCTGAGCATTGGTCCTGAACATCCATAGTTGAGAGCGACGTCTGCGGGAAGAACTCCAACGTTTGCCGTGCGCTTGATGAAAATCTCGTTGAACGAAAGGAGATCATCCAATTCTTTGATCTTTGGACGAAAGTATTGACAAAAGTCCTTTGCTTTCTCCACAAAGCCGGGAGGCAAATCATGTGAGAGACCGCCAACCCAGATGTAATTGTACAAGAGTCGGGCTCCGCAGGTCATCTCGAATAGGTCCAGGATTCGTTCGCGATCACGGAAACAAAAAAGGAACGGGGTAAACGCGCCGACGTCCAATCCATACGTCCCGATGGCAATGAGATGGCTCGCTATACGTTGAAACTCAGCCATGATCACCCGGATGTACTCCACCCGATCAGGAACTTTAATCCCAAGTAATTTTTCCACCGCCAGTGCATAGCCAAGATCCATCGACATGGATGCAACGTAGTCCATCCGGTCGCAGTACGGAATGGCCTGCTGGTAGTTCGTCATGTGCTCGGCGTGTTTTTCGAAGCAGCGGTGGAGGTAACCAATGTGAGGAATCGCATCGACAATAATCTCTCCGTCGACGATTAACTCTAGGCGCAGGACGCCATGAGTTGAGGGGTGCTGTGGTCCCATGTTCAGAACCATCTCCTCCGTACGGAGCGTCTTGCCTGTCGTAGTTGTCCGAGCGGTCTCGATCATACGCGTTAATACGGGACCCTCATCCCATTGTAAAACTCAGGCGGCTTGTAGTCTTTGCGAAGGGGGTGCCCCTCCCAGTCGTAGGGACAAAGGATGCGGCGGAGATCGGGATGTTCAGTGTAGATAATGCCGAGGAGGTCGTACGCCTCGCGCTCGTGCCAATCTGCAGTTCTCCAAACAGACTCAACTGACTGGGTTTGAGGATTGTCCTTAGTGACGATGGCCTTCAGGACGAGCCGATGTTTGTGGGCCATGGAATAGAGGTGATAGACAGTGCTGAGCGTGCCGTCGTTGTTGTCGACACCGCTCAGACACATGAGGCAATCAAATTGGAACTCCGGGACGTCTCGCAGGAAGAGTCCTAATTCTTTCATTCGATCAGGAGCAATTCTTATCCATGGCTCAGTGATCGCATCAGCCTTGAAATCAAGAATGGCCTCACCGAACTGAACTTTCAATCTGTCGTGGATTTCTTGAGGAGTCATACGTAGTGCTTCAAATAATCCCTTTACGCTACCTTTTTCGCCAGGCTCTCGTGACGAATCT
>Ga0315282_10004949_pt1 | contig 22917 bp, 22 predicted proteins | sample YL17G07_20_MG_FD_203693 | JGI IMG/M metagenome (GOLD analysis project Ga0315282, IMG submission 203693) | Sediment microbial communities from Yellowstone Lake, YNP, Wyoming, USA - YL17G07_20 | ecosystem: Environmental > Aquatic > Freshwater > Lake > Sediment | place: USA: Wyoming | collected... | reverse complement strand
GGGTAGCAATGCAATGTTCCTCCCTTGTTTGAAATATCTCCACCATAATTCATGATTTTATATGGTAATCATTATTTCCAATACTGTCTTAGAACCTTCCTTCAAATCTTGTGGGGCTATGGAGCCTCTAATTTAATTGAAATACGACCCTGTCTGTGATATACACATTTTTTGAAAACGAATTGTTTTCAAATCAAGAAAGGAGGAAAAGATGCGAGAACTTGAACAGCAACAAAAAGGGAAGTACCCTTGTTGAAGGGTTTTCAATCTTCATGGACGCTCACACTAACACTTTTTACGGGGGGAGGAGGCCACATGGATCGCAGAGATTTTTTAAAGTCGGTTCTTGCAGGTGGAGGGACGATGTTTCTTTCATCTAACAGTTATGCTTTAAAATTATTCCTCAATCCGGGCAATCAGAAATGGGCCATTCTTTTCGGGTCCCGATATGGTAGCACGCGGGACGCCTCGCTCTGGATTTCAGAGGGGATGGGATGGATTGCGGATGTCGTCGACGCCCGGGAAAATCCCGATCTCTCCACTTTCGACGCTATCATGGTTGGATCCGGAATCTACAATGGTAAGATCGATCAGCCCCTTGAAAGCTATCTGATGAAGAATGCTCAATCCTTTTCCAAGAAGATCAAAGGGCTCTTCGTAGTCTGCGGAGGTGGTGAAAGCCCCAGGGCGCAGGGATATATCGATGCCCTGGCAAAGTCCTGCCAGGAGAAACCCTCCCTGACAAAAATATTTCGTGGAAGGCTGACGTTAAAACTGCTTGCTCCGGCAGATTACAAGGTGGAAGAGGAAGTATTCAAGCGAAGGAATGAGACCCCTGCCGATTATGATTACCTCCAGCGGAAAGACTGTTTAAAGTTCGGGGCAGACGTCGTCGCAGCCACCTAAACAAATAGGGACAAGGACCAAGGTACAAGGGGCAAGGGTAAAAAGCCTCCCTTGAAACTCACTCTTGTCCAAAATAAGGCTTGTACCACAGCCGATAATCAAAGGAGGAGGACCATGAAGAGAAGAAGGGAGTTCCTAAAGGGTACTTTGATATGTGTAGGTGCTGGAGTGATGGGGACTGCCTGCGGGTTCAGGCAGCAACCACTTTCCCAATAGCTCTCATCTACACCAAGGATGCGCCGGGGCGGTGGGCTGGCAAGGAGGGCAGCCATGCGCCAAAGGTGACGGTGGAGGGAGGAAACGTTAAGGTGATGACTTCGCATCCCATGACCGAGAAACATTTCATTGTGAAGCATACCCTCGTGACCCCGGAGGGCAAGGTCATCGGTGAGAAAACCTTTGCCAACACTGATCCTGCCGCCGAGTCTTCCTATGAGTTGCCCGGAGGATTCCATGGTTTACTGTGGGCCACGAGCTTTTGCAATCAGCATGACCTCTGGCTGACTGAATTCAATGTTTGAGCTTACATTTCTTTCTCATTTGCAGGGTGGGATGAGGTTAAACTCACCCTTGTCACCCTGATTTTTGTGCATATTTCGACCGGAGTGAGGAGGTTACCGTGGTCAACTTAAAAGGAATGAGAAATGGAAATGGTATAAAGGTCATGGGTGTCATTTCTATCCTAATTTTTGCTCGCATGTCACTCGCCGGCAATGGGGATGACATCTTGCTCACCCAGGCAAAAGAAATCTTTGGCCTGCTGCCGCAAGTGATAGGATCGGAGAAAAATCCTGTCACGCCTGAAAAGGTTAAGCTGGGGAAAATACTATTTTATGAAACGCGCATTTCCGTTGACGGAACGGTGAGTTGTGCCCGATGCCATCCAATCGGCTTGTACGCTGCCGACGGGTTAAAGAAGTCGATTGGAAATAATTGTAAAGTCAATCCAAGAAATGCTCCTACCGTTTTCAATGCTGCAGGTCAAATTTCTGAGCACTGGATAGGAAACAGAGTAGATGTGGAAGATCAGGCAAAACAAGCGGTGATCGGCCCTCCCTCTTTTGGGATGCCGTCTTATGAAGCGGTGGAAAAGAAATTGAAGGAGATCAAGGGGTATAGTCCCCTGTTTAAGGAAGCGTTCCCAGAGGACAAAGATGCGGTCACGGTGGATAATTTTTCAAAGGCACTGGGAGCCTTTGAAAGAACACTTGTCACTCCTTCTCGTTTCGACGCCTTTGTAAAAGGGGAACTGACCGCTCTCTCGGACAATCAAAAAAGAGGGCTTAAAACCTTCATCGAAACAGGTTGTATGACCTGCCATTCAGGCGGATACGTCGGGGGGGAAATGTACCAAAAGTTTGGTGTGTTTGAACCCTACTGGCAGTATACCAGGAGCAAAGAAATTGATGAAGGAAGATATGTGGTTACAAAGAATGAAAGCGACAAGTATGTATTCAAAGCCCCCATACTTAGAAACGCTGAAATAACATCCCCTTATTTTCATGACGGATCTGTCGATCAGTTATACGAGGCTGCTCGGATCATGGGTAAAATACAGCTGGCAAAGACTCTCACGGACCAACAGATTGGGGATATCATTATTTTCTTAAAATCTCTGACCGGGCAAATACCTGATGACACCCTCAAGGTACCCCTGTTACCGCCAAGCGAATGACACACGGGCCATGCATTTTCCTTCTGGAATTTCTTCCATCAGGTTAGGATAACCTTGGGAGTTCTGTTCTTGCTGACTTTAACTTGAATACAGCCACCCGCAAAAGGGATACACCAGTCTCTTAAGAAAAACAGGAGAAGAAAAAAGGAATCAGGATTTAAAGACCGCCCAGCATTGTGCTTGCTTTCTACCCGTAATCGTCAACATTCAGGATTATCTTAGAGTGAAGAGTAGGAGGTGAAGTAACCAGACAAATGACTTGATAGTGTTTGTCAGAAACTAAAGAAGGAAAAGAGACCATGAAGAATCCGTTTCACAAACCCCTTTCAACGATGTTACCAAGATGCTACCAATGACCGGACACCTACCCCTGACCCTAAATTACCTATAACCAAAAGCTGTTAAAATCATTCCTACCTGTGGTCGGAATCGAGCCAACGTGATAGTGACTTAGCCAGGGATTTGGAATCCTTAAAAAGATGGACGTTCATTCCCAATCTCTCTGCGGAAAGCACGTTCTCCTCCGTATCATCCACAAAAAAAGTGTTTTCAGGGTTAACCCCCTCATTTTTGAGAATATACCTGTAGAACTGCGGGTGCGGTTTTGATAGGCCAATTTTATTCGAAGCGAAAACCGCGTCGAAGATCACGTAGTGACCACGGCTTAAATGGCAATCGTAATGGGGGTCGAAAGTATTCGTACCGCAGATAACCCTTGAGTGCGCCTTCAGTTGCCTTATCAGGGCTATGACTTCCCGATCGATGCTCGGATGAAAAAACTTGCCGAACAATTCTTCTTCCACCTCTCTGCCGTATCGTGTGGAGAACTGAGCCCAGAATTCATCGGTTGAAACCTTCCCATTCATGAGCTTTTCCAGGTTTTCCCCGGCAAACGTGAGGAATTCTTCCTCAGTGATACCGAGGTAATTGAATACGTCGGGAAATACATCGGCATTGCACGAGACAACACCTCCCATGTCAAAAATGTAGAGCGTCGCCCTCATCATCCCTTCTTACCCGTAAACACCGCTGCGCCACCAATGAAGTACTTTGATAGTCTGAGAAACAGTATCAATATGGGGATGCTCGCTATTGCAGCCACAGCCATCATGGCACCTTCGTCTGTATGTTTTTCCGCGGTGAACCTGACGATATAGAGGGGTATCGTCTTCATCTCCTCAGTCTGGGCAACAAGCAGCGGCCACAGTAAATTATCCCACTGGCTCTTAAATGTGAGGATGGCAAGGGTCGCGATGGCCGGGACGCTGTTTGGAAGAATGATCTTCCTGAAGATCATCGGCTCACTTGCACCGTCGATTCTTGCGGCATCTAGCATTGCGTCAGGAAAGCTAATGTAATATTGTCTCATGAGAAAAATGCCGAATGCGCTGACAACAAACGGGGTGATGAGCCCGAGATAGGAATCCTGAAACCCTAACTTCATGACGATGAGATAAAGGGGGATCATAATCACTTCGAAGGGGATCATGAGGGTCGCCAGGATCATCATGAAGACGAGATGCCTCCCCTTGAACTGGTATTTTGCCAGGCCGAATCCGGCAAGAGCCGAAAGAAACACGGTTGTCGCAGTGACTGCTGAAGCCACGATCAACGAATTGAGGATATTTCTGAGATAGATGAAACTTCCATCGTTTCCCCTGATCCCCTGCCAGTAATTCTGCCAGTAAAAACCTCTGGGTATCCATCGATAAGGCATTTTCATGATATCGCCTGCTGGCATTGCGGACGCAGTGAACATGAATACAAAGGGTGCAAGAATATATGCCGCCGCGATGATGAGAAATGCCCAGATGAAAATATCAATGATCAAAGACTGGGTGGACGTCCACTTTTTTGTTCCTTTCCGGTATTTTGCCACAGCAAGGTCCCTTCTCAATAATGGACTTCCTCGGATCTGAACGTTTTGAACTGCAGCCACGTGAAGAAGAGCATCATGCAGAAGAGTATGATACTCATGGCGCTCGCCAAGCCGATGTTGCGATCTCGGATCGTGGTGTAATAGAGATTCAACGTGATGACGTTAATCGGCTCCATGGGAGCTCCCCCCTGGGTGAAGAGGTACTGGGTACTAAACGTTTTCAGGCACTGGAGCATGGACATGATGGAGACCAGCACCGTGGTCGGCTTCAAGAGCGGAAGCGTGATGTACAGGAAATCCGTCCATCCGGTTGCACCATCCGTTCTTGCAGCTTCATGGATACTCTTGGGGATGGACCCCAATCCAACGAGAAAAATGATTGTAAAGTAGCCAACGTATTTCCAGAAGTAGACCATCATCGTAGAGATTTGAACCATTGTGGAATTGGCAAGCCACTTGTGATCAATGCCAGGGGTATTTAAGATGAAATTCACCCATTGATTGGCCAGTCCCCTTGGATCCAACATCAGGAGCCAGATGGCCGCCACGACAACGGATGATAAAACGGCTGGAGAATAATAGGCCATCTGGAAAAACTTCTGAAACCTCTTTCTCGACATGATGAACAGTGCGAGGACGAGGCTGAACACCACGATCGGAACGAAAGTTCCTACGGTAAATACAACGGTGGCCCTGATGGAGTTCCAGAAGTCCGGAGATCGGAGGAGGTAAACGTAATTGTCAACTCCAACGAAGGTGGGAGGCTTTAACGATAACAGCTTCTTCGAGAACAGGCTTGTGTACAGGGCGTTGAGGATCGGATAGAAACTGAAGAGCGAAAAAAAGACGAGTGAAGGAATAATGAAGGTCCATCCCCAACGCGCCTTTTTATGTTCTATGCCGCTGCTAAACAGCCGTCCCTTCATATCCCATCGTCACGTCAAAAAAAGAGACAGGGATGAACCGCATCCCACATCCCTGTCTCCTCCATCCAGAATCATTATCGTTCCTCGAGTGCTTCTTGAGCTCTCCTTTTCAGTTTTTCCAGCGCCGCTTCCGGCGACGCTCCAGCCAGCATAACGGACTCGACAGCCTCTCGTATCTGATCCTGAATCTTTGCGCTGTTCTCTCCGTAATACACAATGTGACCTCTTTCCATATCCTCCTTGAACACGTTCGCGTACGGCATGGCCTTGTAGGTCTCGGATTTCATGAGTTTCAATGTAGGTTGTATGAGCCCCACCTTTGAGAGATATTCTTCGGAATTGGAGAGCATATAGCCTATGAGCTTCCATGTCATCTGCTGGTTTTCCTTCGGTTTCGAAGCGTTGACCACGAAGTAATGTCCGTAATAGTTACCCGCGACATTTTTGACGGCGTTCTTAAACACCGGGTACGGGATCACCCTCCATTCCTTGCTATTGTAGAACTCAGGGTTGTCCTGCCGGATTCTTCCCTGCTGGTAGAGACCAGATTCACACATGGCGATGTCATTTTTATCCTTGTTGAAGAGCGTTCTCGCAGGGGTATAGGTCGGAGACCCGAGGTTCTTCCCATTCGGACCCCATTCCTTCAGGAAGGTGAGAAATTTGATCCAAGCCTGGTCGTTGATGATCGCCTTCTTGCCATCATCGCTGATGAGCTGTCCTCCCAGCTGTTCGACCATAGGGACCATGGAAACCAGATAGTACGGGTATCTGAAGTCAAAACCTCTTCTCTTGATGATTTGTCCTTCACGGATGACGATCTTTTCCGATACCGCCACCATGTCTTCCCAGGTCTTGGGGTAGTCCTTTGCAGGATCGAGCCCCGCACTCTTGAATATCCTATCGTTGACGTAGATACACCAGTTCGTCAATTCCATCGGGAGCCCGTAAAGCTTCCCCTCGAAGGTCGCCGGATCCAGTACCCTTGGGAGATAGGCATCGACAATAGCCTTGTCACTGGGATACCCAACTGCCTTGAAATCGATGGGAGCAAGACGATGGTTCACGATGTACGCATACTCTTGTTCAATCTCCACGTTGAACATATCTGGGCCCCGGTTCGCGGCAAAGGCAGTGAGAAGCTTTTCCGCCATTTTCCCTGACGGACTGGTGACCCTTTCCACCTTAACTCCTGGATTGGCCGTTTCGAATTCTTTGATGTACCTGTTTTCAATCTCTGTTCTGTTTGGGTCTTCGTGCGTCCAATAGGTCAGCTCAACCGCTGCTCCGGCGGCACTGACCGTCACCGTAAAAAACAACACCAAAATGGAAAAAATACAGAGCTTTTTCATCATAACACCCCCTTTGGAACTAACATAGTTGTGGAAAATGTAGATATTCTAAGATTCTTGCTAAATTTCCTCTTCACCTCCTTTGATGCTCCAAAAGCTTGGGCTTTGAATTTCGTACAATCGGAATGGGGGACATCACCGAAATCCCGAGTCTTTCATATCACAACGGTAATTGAGGGTCAAGCAAAAAGGGGCGGTTGGCGAGAAAGTGAAGCTCCCCGCCCACAGGGCGGGGCTTCCGGGAGATGTAGATATGATTATAGGGTCGGCTTTGACTCCACTGCGGGAGTCCGTTTCCGCCCTCCCCGCCCCTGCCTACCGGCAGGAAGGCGGGGCATCCAGCCGACTTGCCCGTGAGTAACGGGCATCCATTGGCCGTTTTTTTCCGCTTCAAGATCTCACAAGTTATTTAGAGCCACAAGGTCACTGATTGAATCCAGCCCCGTGGAACTTGATAAGGCACGGAATGTGAAATTCTTTTTAACTCTTGGGCCCAAGGCAATTTTTTGACGGTCACACAAAATCTCACTCCCCAATGTCCTTACTGCGCAACCCGTTCATATCTGAAGTAACCATGCATATTCTCCTTTTGTGAAAGGACCCAAACAGAGGGTTTCTAAAAAAGTGAAGTTCCCCGGTTTTCGAGGGAACACCGTTGTCCCTGAGCGTAATCTGGCGAAGTGGGGTACCCATCGAGCGTGAGCAGAGCTTGTCCTGAGCAACCTTTCTCTTTCCAAAAGGGGTGGTGGACGGGGAAAGGCCTTTAAAATTTCCACTATGCGAATTACACTTTTCCTCCTGAAGAGCACATCCATTAGCAATTTCAAATCTCATCCCTGACCTGAATGTTTCAAAGGCCTGCCAAGGAGAGAAAACTTAGTAATAGAGAACTCAATCCCGATAAAGCCAGACGCTTCGTGAGAAGGGGGCGGAAAGCGGCGGTTTTTTAGGGGAAAAGATGGCCAAGCCGCCAAAGGATAAATTTAAGGTAATGGTCAGCAGGGAAAGGGATCATCCATTCTCTCAATAACATCTTTCAGCGAGCCTCTGAACGGGCCGGGGGATTCAATCTTGATTGAGGTCAACGCTGTGGCGAACCTGAGTGACTCTTCGACAGAATGATCCAGCCTTCGGGCCAGGTACGCTCCAGAAAAGGTGTCGCCGCGACCGTTTCGTCCATGGTTACTCCGGTTGGTGAATCTCGCGAACGCGGTTTTTCCCTTGCTGCGAGCCAACACCCCGTCAGAAGATGATATCAGAGTCTCGGAACTTCCCCAGTCTTCCAGCATGTCCGCTTGTTCCTGGAGGACGTCGGTACCGGTCAGTGCTTTTGCCTCCAGCATATCAAGCTTTACGAAATCCACCATGCGGAGGATCTCTTGTTTTTCCGGTACATCTCCCAGCCGAATCACTCGCGTTTGATCGTCCACCTGCCACACGAAGCTCTGCATATCCACTGACAAACGGAACCCGCGCGCCTTCAGTGCCCGCATGAATTCCAGGGGGAACTCGTGGTCGCTAAGGCCACCCAGGTGGATCAGACAAGGTTCGATAGGAGGCATGTCGTCAATAGAAAAGTATCCTCCACGCTTGAGGAGAAACATCTGTCTCTCATCGACATTGACGCTCGGGTGGACGCAACGGATTCTAACAGTCTCTTGAGGTTGAACGAAGAGATCAATACCGGCGGCTTTCAGTGGTTCCATAAGCTGCTCTTCGCTCTGGGCAATTCTCGTCACCGTGGCAATCCTTTTTGTCAGGCAGGAGGCTGCTATTGGACCAAAGAAAGCGGGGCCGCCTCGTTCGAGGAAAGCGGCTCCCTCGAAAGGAACAACTGTGGCCGTAGCCAAATGCCCCATAAATACAATATCGTAGTGATTCATCTCCTGCTTTCCCTGCAGTGTGCTGTCGCCACCGACAAGCGGTTGCAAAGCGGTGAGCAGGCTACCACACCCATTCATGTATACCACCTATTTTCCTCTATCGTCAATAAGAATACATTCTCTTTTTCTATCCTGGTGTTCCATAGCAAACCAAAACATTTTCTTAAAAGCTTTTCTTCTCAAAACAAAGAAGGATTGGCTCCCGGGTCATATTCTTGACTTCCTTTTTCCCAACAGATATTCTAATGAAAATCGTGGGAGTATTATACTTGTTGCGGTTTGCGTATTGTTGGAGGGGCAGCCTTGAAGGAGGCGTGAAATGACCAAAACAATTGCTATTGTCGGAACACTGGATACGAAATTTGAGGAAATGGGATATATCAGGGATTTTATCGAGCAAAGGGGACACAATGCCCTGATCGTCGATGGGGGAATTCTCGGAAATCCTCCCTATCAGCCCCAGATTACCCGTAAAGAAATAGCGCAAGCCGCCGGCACGACGATGGAGGCAATCATTGCTTTCGGGGATGAAGGCAAAGCCATTGCAAAGATGACGGAAGGCGCGTCAAAGATCGTTCTTGATCTCTATTCCCAGGGGAAGGTGGACGCTGTGGTCAGCGTGGGAGGTTCCATGGGCACATCCTTGTGCCTGGCTGTGATGAGGGCATTACCGGTAGGGTTGCCGAAGTTGATGGTATCCACCATTGCCTTTTCACCCCTTGTCTCCGGAGCTGATGTTGCCAGCGATCAGTGGATGGCGCAGGCCCCTGTCGATCTGTGGGGCCTCAATACTATCAACAAGTCCATCCTGAAATCCGCTGCTGCGGCCATTGTCGGCATGGCAGAAGTTTACGAGGAAATAGTTCCGGAAAAACCCATGATCGGGGTCACCACCCGCGGGATTTTGAGGTATCTCGACTGGATCAAGCCGATGCTGGAAGAGAGGGGCTACGAGGTGGTGGTTAGTCCTTCCTGCGGTATGGTCGGTGGAGGCAGCTTCGAGAAGTTGATCAGTCAGGGGTTGTTCACGGCGGTGATGGATTTGTGTACTGCTGAGATCCTGGAAGAGACAAGTGGCGGATCGCTTTCCGCAGGTCCTGACCGGCTTGAAATGGCTGGAAAGATGGGACTCCCTCAGATTGTTTCCACCGGATGCATGGAATACTGGCACTGGCCGGGACCGGCTGGAACCATTCCCAAATGGCGTAAGACGCATCTGCACAATCCCCTGGTGTTGTGCGTTAAGGCAACCACAGAAGAGATGATAGTGGCCGCGAGGCGTATGGCAGAGAAGCTGAACCGTGCGAAAGGTCCGGTAACGGTTCTCTTCCCCCGTGGGGGTTTTGGCGCGTTTGATAAACCGGGATGCATCTTCCATGACCCTGAAGGTCACCAGGCATTACTCGAAACCCTGAAAAAGAACGTCAAATCAGGGATCAACATTATCGAACTGGATATGCACATCGACGATCAGGCCTTTGCGGAAAAGGTTGTGTCGGTTTTTGATAATATGATGAAGAAACTGCCTCGGGGTTGAGTTGCTGAGCCTTTTTGTCATTGGCTCGCGAGATCATCATATCTCTTCTTCCCACGTAACACAGAGGTGCGTTTTTGACCGGCAAGTGCCCCATAAGCCCCGCCCTTGAGGGCGGGGTCAAGAGGCACAATATAAAAGAAGTACCTTACCGGGAAGCCACACCCTTTAGGGCGTGGAGCTTCACTTAGGAGGAGTCACGTCATGAGTACAAGAATCATCAAGACCACCACATGGTCTGCGGGGCCAGGCTGTCATGGTGGATGCGGCGTCCTGGCCTACGTCAAAGATGGAAAAGTCATCAAGGTTGAGGGAGACCCTGATCACCCCTGGAACCAGGGGCGTTTGTGCGCCCGGTGCCTGGCCATCACTCAGTACATGTATCACCCCGATCGCATTACGCACCCCCTGAAAAGAGTGGGGAAGCGTGGGGAAGGCAAATGGGAAAGAATCTCCTGGGATGAGGCATTTGACATTGTCGAAAAGAGGCTCAGAGAAATCAGCGCCAAGTATGGGCCGGAGAGCGTCGTATTCCTCAAAGGAACCGGCAGGGATATCGGAGGGCAAATTCAGCTGCTTGCCTTTGCCTATGGCAGCCCCAATGTGGTATTCGAAATGAGCGGCATTTCCTGTTACGCACCGAGAAACATGGTCACGTGGGCTATGATAGGAGAAATACCTGTGCTCGATGCCTCTCAGTGGTTGCCGACCCGCTACGCTGACCCCAGGTACGAACCACCCAAATATATCATGATTTGGGGCCAGAACATTCAGGGATCGACCTGCCCGGATGCTTTCTTCGGACACTGGATTGTCGATCTGATGAAACGGGGATCAAAGCTTATTGTGGTCGAGCCCAGTTTTACGTGGATGTCTTCCCGCGCAGAGGTCTGGCTGCAGATCAGACCGGGAACCGACGGGGCGCTGGCTTTGGGATTATTGAATGTCATTATTCATGAAAAACTTTACGACCCTGCGTTTGTAAGAAAATGGACAAACGGTGTGTTTCTCGTCAGAGAAGACACCGGCAAGTTGTTGAAAGGCAACGAGATCAGCGACGACGGTTCAGCACGTCAGTTTGTCATCCATGACCTCCGTACCCGCGGTGTTGTCCTATGGAATGCCGATAAGGCCGAATATGAGGAAAAAGATGTTGAGCCTGCCCTCGAAGGATCCTTTGAAGTTTCCCTCGCGTCGGGAGAACGGATAAGGTGTAAAACGGTCTGGACGCTGTTGAAGGAGCGCGTGGCGCAGTATCCGCCGGATAAAGTCAGCGAGATTACCCGGGTGCCTCAGGACCGGATCATCGAGGCAGCAAGGCTGTATGCGAAAAATAAGCCTTCAGCCATTCACTGGGGACTCCCGATCGATACGATGACGAGCACGACCCCCACGAGCCAGGCCATCCCACACCTGTGGGCTGTTACCGGAAATCTGGATATCCCCGGAGGAAACGTCATCGCCCGCTACTCCCAAGGCGTCTCCCCCTATCCTTATACAGGAGGGAAGGCCCTGGTCAGTCTGCCCCCCGGGCAGTCAGAAAAACGAATCGGATATGACCGGTACGGAGCCATGCGAGAATATCGGCAGCAGGCGCAAACCGATATGGTGCTGGATCAGATGCTGAGCGGCAATCCTTATCCGATCAAGGGGCTCTGGATACAGACTTCAAATATGCTGGCCGGAACCTCCCAGGATCCCCGAAGATGGTATGAAGCCATGCAGAAGATGGATTTTCTGGCTGTGGTTGACCTGTTTATGACCCCTACCGCCATGATGTCTGACATTTTTCTACCCGCGGCCACCTTCCTGGAGAAAGAAGGGATCAAACCGTGGTGGACACCACTCAATGCCATCAAGAAAATCGTGACGGTGGGTGAATGCAAATCCGACTGGGAAATCAATCTTGCGTTGGCTCGAAGGTTCAGGCCGGATATCCCGTGGGAAACTCCCAAGGATCTCTTCGATCATCTGTTGAAGCAGGCCAAAACGAGCTACGAAGACCTGTGCGAAAAGCACTGGGTCTTTTCTCCGGAGGGAAATTCATCGACACCTTACCTGCGTTACGAAAGAGGTTTGCTGCGCTCCGACAAGAAGCCGGGTTTTGCCACCCCTTCAGGGAAGATAGAGCTTTTTTCTTCTATTTTTGAGCGCTGGGGGCTTGAGCCGCTACCCTACTATGAGGAGCCGCCTTTCAGCCCGATCAGCACACCCGACCTTTATAAAGAATACCCTCTGATTATGATGACAGGAAGAAGATCCACCGCATTTTTTCACACGGAGCATCGACAGGTTCCATGGCTCAGGGAACTGGATCCGGTGCCTATCGTTGAAATACATCCCGAAACCGCAGCCAAGCATGAGATCAACAATGGAGAAGACGTGTGGATAGAAAATCAGTATGGGAGGTGCAAGGCCAGGGCTAGGTTGACGCCGATTCTTTCTCCGGATACCATCATGGTGGCGCATGGATGGTGGTTCCCCGAGCAAGACGGCACGGTGCCTCATCTGTACGGTATATGGGATGTGAACGTAAATCAGCTGATCCCGAACGGTTACCAGGGAAAGGCAGGGTTCGGAGCACCGGTAAAAAATATGTTATGCAAAATCTACAAGGAACAGCGAGGTGATGGGTGATGGCTTACGGTCTGCTGATTGATTATGAATACTGCACCGGGTGTCGCACCTGTGAAGTGGCATGCAAACAAGAATACAACCACCGCCCCGGGAGGGGAGGCATGAAAGTCATGGAAATTCTTCAGGAGTTACCGGGAGGAAGACTGTACCTCAGCTACATTCCATTTCCGACAGAGATGTGTATTTTATGCTCCCCGCGCACAAAGAGGGGAGAGCTTCCGTCTTGCGTCAAGCACTGTATGGCTGATTGTATCCGGTACGGAAAAGTCGAGGACTTATCAAAAGAGGCTACCAAGAAAGCCAGAATGGTGTTATGGGTGCCCAAGCAAAGCATCCAGTAAGTCTCACACGCCCAAGACATAAAGAAGGATCTTTTAACATCCGTCTGGAGAACGGAGATGAAATGGCTTGATGATGGTAAGAAGCCTACCCGGAAACATTCGTCGAAGAGCGATGCTTGTTCATGAACTGCACCTATTTCGATAACGCCGCGACATTGTGGCTGAAGCCGGAGCCATACCCTGATCGGGACCCAAGGCATTGCGCAGGAGCGCCTCGATCCTCCGGGATATATTCGAGTGCACGGCGAACTTTGGCGGGCCGAGGTGATAGGAAAGACGACGGATATTGAAAAAGGACAGCCGGTACTGATTGAAAGGGCTTATGGACTCACCCTCCTCGTGAAACCATTTCAAAAGAAATGATGACAATAAACGGGTTGTCCCTCTATCCCCAATTCACCACTCCTTGAGGGGGTGTCCGACAGAATGTTAGCTTCCTGAAACATTCGCTTCCCGTATTTTGGAAAATGGTTTATATTATAATTGGAAATAAGCAATGGGATAACCCCAGTGCATAACCCGTTCCTAAATTATTCTGATTCTGTATAATAATGTTCAGCATGATCTTTTCTGGAAAAAATGGCTGGGAATCAACTCTTATGGGGCGAGTGCAAGTAACCTCGGACCATTCCCGGAGAAGGAACAAAATAGACATAAAAAATACTGTCAGCAGGTTAAAATGATCAAATATCTCAACAGGGCACGCGAATATCATAACGCCATCAGAAAAATCCTCATGGATGAATGGGACCCAATCGGCGTAAGTGAGATACCCGTAGCAGCAGATGAATACGATTCCTATATCTCCGGAATCCACGCCATGCTCGTCCACCACGAACCCGAACATAAGATATTGGATCACCTATGGAACATTGAGACCGAATGGATGGGACTCTATGGCAACCGTCGTCGGACCGAGGAGGTAGTAAAATCGCTGATAAAACTTCGGGACCAAATCGAAAACGACTGCTAACCAGAGTATCCAGCGGATCGCCAATAAACCCGTCTCTCGCTGATGCCCTGCGTCATACTCAACTTCAATCGGAAATCTTCAGATGATATAGAAAGCCTATCTTCACGCTTTGTAGATGCTATCCACAGCCGCATTTTCTGAGGACTCCTTCCTGAAGTCAGCACTCCGGTATTTTTGCAAAATATCCACGCTTTGAATTGGTAATCATCAGCCCTTATTTTTTCAGCCCCTAAAACTTCCTCCTCATTCTCTTAACGCCAACCCTTGGAGTCCTTTGACTTCAGACAAGAAGAGAAATATAAATGGTCTACAAATGTAGACTATTCACAGGGTCAAAGATTTCAACGTGGCGATGGACAACCAAAAAACGCCTCCAATCGTACAGCATGGGACCCAGAAAAGGAGTAAAGGTGCTTCAAAAAATGACCTCTACAGGCCTCGCCGACCCGAGAATTCTGGCTACTATCAGTGTGTGGAGGATCATTTCGAGGATTTTGAACGAGTGTATGAAGAGCGCTTTGAGCGGGCCTATGGGTTTTACCGTCCCTATCTGCGCTCCGTGATCTACCGTTATTTGGACTGTGGCATTCTGCGAACGGCTTTGCCCGGGTACGATGTGGAGAGTGCGGCCATGAATATCTTCTGGCCTTCTCCTGCAAACGCCGACACTTCTGCCCTTCCTGCCACCAAAAGCGAGTGGTTGAGTTTGGCGAATGGGTGTGCGGAAAGGTTTTGAAAAAGGTCCCCCATCGCCACTTTGTCTTCAGTATCCCCAAGATCCTTCGACGCTATTTCCTCTACGACCGTTCGCTGCTCTCCAATCTGAGTCGTTGTGCTTGGGAGGCCTTGAGGATGTTTTTCCAGGAGGCGGTTCCACAAGGGGATGGGGTGCCCGGAGCGGTCATTGCGATCCAGACGTTTGGGGATTTTTTGGGGTTCAACCCCCATTGCCATATTCTCTGCACGGACGGCTGTTTCGATGGGAAGGGTCCGTTTCGGGTGGCGCCTCGTTTTAACCCGGAAGATTTAAAGGCCATCTTTGAGCATCACGTCTTCCGGATGCTCCTTGGCAAGGGAAAGATCACCCAGGATTTAGTCCTCATGCTTCGCTCCTGGCGGCATTCGGGATTCCAGGTGTTTGTGGGTTCGAGGATTCTCCCCAGAGAAGAGGAAGCCATGGAAAAGTTAGCTCGTTATATCATCCGGGCCTCTTTCTCCCAAGAGAGGATGACCTATCTGCCCGAGGAGTCCAAGGTGATCTATGAATCCAAGGATGCCCAAAAAGAGAAGGTCTTTGACGCTTTAGAGTGGTTGGCGGCCATGAGCTCCCATGTACCGGTCAAGGGGGAGCAGATGGTCCGGTATTATGGGTATTACAGTAATGTTTCCCGGGGAAAACGGAAGAAACAAAGCCAGGATGAATGGATACCATGCATTCTGGAGCCGGAGGGATCATCCAAGGAATATCGGAAGAATTGGGCGAGGCTGATTCAGAAAATTTATGAGATTGATCCCCTGACCTGTCCCAAGTGCCAGGGGCAGATGCGAATCGTCGCTTTCATCGAGGATGAGGAGGTGATTGAAAAGATGCTCAAGCATCTTGGGCTGTGGGAGGCGAAGGCCAGGCCTCCGCCCAAGGTGAAGGCGCCTTCCGAAACGATTTACCTCGATGATTCGGAGTCTCAGGATTTACCCTCTGATTCCTTCTATGCTCACCCGGATTACCCGATGGATTCCTATCTGAGTTGAATGGGCAGTGGATCCTTGGTGGATAGGGGGTTGGTTTGTCTGCAGGAGAGGGTAAAGAACCCCTTCTTATCCACTGGTGAGGATTTAGGTCCTGTCTTTGGTTACCCCAATCCCGCTCCGAAATCTCCTTGTCCCGGTCTCCCCAGAATGTCTTGAGAAAGCCCCCCATATCTTGCGATTTTTTCTTCTTGACCTACAACTCCCTTTTGGGGTATATTCAACTCATCCCAAAGCGAGTTCTTATCAAATATCAAAGGAAACTGAGATTCTGCATCATTCGTGAAAGCGGGATCTCGCCCATCTGAATCGCCAGGTGGACATGGTTGGTCATCAAACAAAATGCATGGATACGATGCCCGAAACGTTCAATTCCCTCTTGCAGTAGCAGGTAGAAGCGGGTACGATCCTTATTATCGGAAAAAATGGTCTGGCCGTTGTTACCACGCAAGATAGCGTGGTACAGTGCTCCTGGATAAAGGAGTCGTGGTTTCCGAGCCATGAGGCAAGACTATCTGAAAAATAGCAAAATAGCAAGCCTGATAATCATATAAAAGGCACCTTCGGGACATACCACAGTGGTATGCTTGGGCAAAGAGGCAAATCTTAACCCAAGGAGGTGCCTTTTAAATGGGTGACCAGGTAGCCAGAACAACCTGTAAGTAAGAAATTTAGACTTTTCTTGCTGGGGGGGTAGTTTTTCTCTTGACAGGTGCCTTTTAAATGGGTGACCCGAAATATTCGTTTTCTGAGAGACTTCTGAAGGGAGATTTCCAAAGGATTGGACATAACTGGGGAGCCAGAGGGGTAAAATGACTTTTAGACGTTTTGAGCAGGGGAGGTTGGCAGCAAGCCAGATTTGTTTAAGCGGTTTGAGGATGAAGTCTCGGTGATAAACCGGAGATCTTCCTCGTTTTCTAAGTTTGGGTTTTATAAACCGTCTAAACCTTCGGAGTAATCGGATCGCATGCTTTCGGTGATATCCGCAGGTAGCACAGAATTCGTCGAGGATGATCGTTCTTTCTTGATAAGATGCTTTTTTGTACCGTAAAAAAATCGCTTCGATATATTCTTTTTTTGACCGTGGACTCATAATCAGCTCTCCTTTGGGGTCCCTTTATCGGGTAACATACATTATGAGTCAACGATCCCTTTTTAGTCATGCTTCGGGTAACATTTTTTATGAGGCAATTCGTCCTCGATGAAACTTCTTGACAAAATACTAGATCGCTGTATCATAATTGCCTGATATTCTTTCCAGCTATAAGAACACATGGAAAAGCCCTTTGGGTATTTCCATTGGTGGTTTAAGATATAGTCATCTCCTTGTGGGGATAAGAGATGCAAAAGGTGAAGAGGCCTGGCGTTCGAGATGAGGAAGCCGGGCTTTTTATAAAAATCCCTGTTGAATACCGCTCAGCTCTGCTGGGCGGATGAAAACAGGGTCGCCGAAAGCGAAATGGTTTAGCGGGTTGCTGAGAAACCCTAAATCACTGTCACTCCCGCGAAAGCGGGAGTCCAGAAAAGCTTGGAAGGACTGGATTCCCGCTTCCGTAGGAATGACAACATGGAAATAGGTTTTGAATTTTAATGCCCCGCAGCTCTGCTGCGGGGTAGTTTATTCAGGAGAAGGAGAGATTTTAACGAAGGGATTGAATAATCTTCATATCAAACGAGGGACGAAAATGGAAAAGTTGCAAGGTATATATGTGGTCATGGTAACCCCTTTCAAAGCAAACGGGGAGGTTGATTACGATGGAATCCGCAAGAATGTCTCGTGGTGGATCTCCGAAGGTGTCCATGGTCTGATTCCTTTGGGAAGTACAGGAGAATTTGCGAGTCTGGATGATCGTCAAAAGATCAAGATTACCGAAACGGTCATGGACACCGTGCAGGGTCGCATCCCGGTAATCGTGGGGGCAACTGCGGAGACGACAGAGAAAGCAATTGAAAACGCCCGTGCCGCGGAAAAGGCCGGGGCATCTGCTGTTCTCATTCTTCCGCCTTACTACTACATCCCCGGCCAGGAGGAGATCTATGGGCATTATCGAAAGATTGCTGAAGCCGTAGACATCCCCATCATGATTTATAACAACCCCTTTAGCTCCAAGGTAGACGTGAAAGCTGAGACCGTTGCACGGTTAGCTAAGCTCCCCAATATTCGTTATATCAAAGAAAGCACGGGGGATATCAAGCGCATTACGGAAATCAGGCTCTTGACAGACGATGGGATCACGATCTTTTGTGGTTGGGAAGACATGGCTTACGAGTCGTTCCTGATGGGTGCAAAGGGATGGGTTTGTGTGATCGGAAATATTGCACCGAAGATTTCTGTCCAGCTTTTTGATTCCATCGTCATTCGCAAGGACTACGTCAAGGGTTGGGAAATCTATAAACGGATGCTTCCTATGCTCCGCTATCTGGAGTACGCGGGGAAAACGCAAAAGATCCTGAAGCATGCATTGGATACCATGGGAATGTGCGGCGGTTACTCCAGTAGCCCGAAGCTACCCCTCGAGGAAGAAGACAAGGTGAAGACTGAGAAACTGCTCAAGGAATTGCGTTAGGGTTGTTTAGCAGGGTTGTCTGCTAAGTGGAGAAAAGCCGGGGGACACAGTTACGGTTTCCGCAACCTCTTGTCAATGGCCGCTAACACTGGGGCAAGTTCCAGCATCATTTCTTTCAATTCGTTGCTCACCGTATACCAGTGGGAGCAAGGATTTTTCGAAGGCCATACCCGCTTCGGTATCTTCTTGCAGGAAAGGAGGTGGTCAGGAGTAGGAAAAGGTAGGGGGTAGTGAAATTCGACTTTTTGACATCACAAAGGAGGGCGTTATGAAAACAACTCGAGGTAAGGTTTTCAGTGTTTTGTGTTTCGTTCTGTTGGTGATAGCGATAGCTCTGCCTTCAGCAGCCCAGCAAAGTCAAGAAAACACGTTGGACGAAGTTCTTTCGCGGGGAGTCCTTCGGGTGGGTGCGATGCTGGATTGGCCTCCAGGAGGGTACAGGGATGCGAAGGGCCAGCCTGCGGGTCTCTTTGTGGACCTGGCTGAGCGGATGGCGAAGGATCTGGGTGTCAAACTCGAAATCGTAGAAACGGCTGGTGCCAACCGGATACCGGCGCTTGTTGCGAAAAGGGTGGATGTCTGTATTGCCGGCCTTACGATTACCCCTGAGCGGGCTAAGGTAGTCCACTTCTCCATCCCGATGGAGAGGGGAGCAATGGTGGCTATGGTGCTTAGCAAAAGCGCCATCAAACAGTTTTCGGACTTGAAAGGGAAGACGGCCGGGACGGTGAGGGGAACAACTCCGGAAATCGGTTATTTGGAGTTTTATGAGAAATGGAAAAAGGAGAACCCGAGCACGAAATATATTTCCTATGACAGCAACGCAGATCAACTTCTTGCACTGAAGCAGGGAAAAGTGGATGCCATCTGTGAGAATGATATCTGGTTTAATGACGTGATCGAGAAGAACCCGGGGCAGTTCAAAATGGTTGGGCCTCCCTACTACTATGAATGGTGTGGCCTTGCTGTTCGTAAAGGGGATCAGATCTGGTTGAATTGGGTCAACACGTGGCTGTGGGATCTCATGGTGCGCGGTGATCTGGAGAAGATATATAAGAAGTCGGGTTTCCCGTACTGGCCGGTGACGCCTGCATACGTGAAGTAGATTGCTAGGGGGAGCCCAGGGACTCTGTTCCTGGCTCCCTCTAAAGCAGAGAAATGCAGAACAATCGCCGATGGACTACGTTTTCAATTACAGAAGCCTATGGGCTAACAAGCACCTATTTCTGAGCGGGGCAGTGGTGACCCTGGAAATCGCTGTCCTGGCGATGATTCTCGGCCTCCTCCTGGGAATGGTTGCAGCCGTTGCAAGGAACTCAAATAATCGGTTCCTGCGTTTTTCTTCTTCCGCATTTGTTGAAGCCATCAGAAACACTCCTCTGCTTGTTCAACTGTATTTGTGGTATTTTGGGCTTGGTTACATCAGGATTAATATTTCACCGTTCATTTGTGTCGTGATTGCCCTGGGCATCAATAATGGGAGCTATCTCACCGAGATTATCCGTGTTGGGATCGAGGCGATCAAGAAAGAACAGACAAGCGCTGGAATTTCTCTGGGGATGGGCCGGTTCCAGGTATTTCGATATGTGGTCATCGTCCCCGCACTCGGAATCGTTTTTCCCGCCTTATGCAATCAATTTATCATTTCCATCCTGGCATCAGCCCTGGCCATGGTGATTGGTGTTCGAGATCTCACTTACGAGGCAGTGAACTTGCAGGCCCGTACCTTTCGGTCCATTGAAACCTACATTGTCGTTATCATAGCGTATATCATCCTTTCGAAGGCGGCTGTCATCTTCTCAAGCAGAATAGATAGACAATTTTTCAAGTACAAATATGTTTGAAACCCAGCACCCATTTGCAGTTTCCAAGGGTTCAGGCGTGAAGCAGTCTTAGATGGGTGATTCACTTGGATCTATCGGCCTTTACAAAGAGCTAATTTTTTATGGCACCTTACGACATCTACTTTTTGCTGAAAGGCGCTCTTGTCACACTGGCGCTCTCAGCCGGGGCCATTGGAGTGGGTTCTTGTATTGGGGCGATCACTGGCTGGATCAGAACTCTCAAGATTGTCAAAAACAATTTTTTCTTGTGGGGGCTCACCTCCATCTATGTGGACACCATAAGGGGAACTCCACTTCTCCTGCAGGTCTATTTCGTCTATTACGCGATTCCACCTCTGACAGGAATGAAAACCTCGGTTTTCTTTGCAGGCGTCGCCTCCCTAGCGTTGTTTCAAGGAGCCTATGTGAGCGAAGTGGTGAGAGCAGGAATCGATGCTATTGGTAAGACCCAATGGTGGGCGGGACACAGCCTGGGAATGGGCTATTTCCAGGTTCAACGCCATATCATCCTACCCCAGGCTGTCCGAATTATGATCCCGCCGTTCATCGGCGTATGCCTGGGGGTGATCAAGGACACCTCCCTAGTTTCAACCATTGGATTCATCGAACTTGCTTTTTCAGCCGGCATCATAGGGAGAAGAACCCTGGAACCTATGGCTCCGTGGATCATGGCTGCAGTGATCTATTTTATCATCTGCTTTCCCATTTCAAAGTTCAGTCAGAAGTTGGAAAGTCGGTTGAGGAAAAAAGGCTAATGCGAAAATGAGGATTGAGATCTCCAAAGTCAATAAGTATTTCGGAAAACTGCATGTTCTGAGGGACTTGGATCTCACCATTGAGGCAGGCGAGAAGCTTGTGATCATCGGTCCCAGCGGTTGTGGCAAGTCCACGTTGTTGTTTTGCCTAAATGGATTGGAGCCTATCGACAGCGGAGACATCGTCGTAGGAGAAACTTCGATTGTGAAGTGTAATCGTAAAGTTCTCCGAAAAACTAGGCAAAAATTTGGAATCGTTTTTCAGCAATTCAATCTATTTCCTCACTATACGGCTCTCGAAAACGTGGAACTGGCACTAAAGGTTGTCCTGAAGATCGATCCGAGGATGGCAAGGGAAAGAGCGGCGGACGTCCTTACCAAGGTGGGTTTATCCGATAAAATGGAGAATTACCCGTCTCAGCTTTCGGGCGGTCAGCAGCAGAGAGTGGCGATCGCCAGAGCTCTTGTCTATGAGCCGGAAATCCTCTTACTTGACGAAATTACCTCCGCCCTTGATCCCGAACTCTCGGGAGAAGTGTTGGACGTTGTTGAAAATCTGGCCCGAGAAAAAACAATCACCATTGTTTTTGTGACTCATGAAATACCTTTTGCTCAAAAAATCGCCGATAGGGTGATTTTCATAGACAATGGAAATGTCGTGGAACAGGGGCCGCCGAACATGTTGTTCTGCAACCCTTGCCAGGAAAGGACCAGACAGTTCCTGAGCAAAGTGACACATCAGTTAAATCTCAAGGTTGGGTGAATTCAAACCCTTTGTGCCCTACCTGAGGAGGACTCTTTCACGCACAAATGAGTCTCTAAGAAAATATCCACAAACCTTTTGAACCCGATACCCATTGCGAGTTTTGCGCAGGTCTGGTAATTTATTCTGATCATTCACAACCCAACCACGGAAAAAGGGATGAGCGAAGTTAACGAGGGGAGGGATTTCCTATGAGATCAAACTACCCGAGCATCTTTAATGATGTCATTGGTCCTGTCATGAGGGGGCCCTCCAGTTCCCACTGTGCTGCATCCATTCGCATTGGAAAGTTAGCCAGAGATTTGATGGAGGGGGACATTGACGAAGTGTTGGTCGAGTTTGACCCCGGGGGATCCCTTGCGACAACCCATGAAAGCCAGGGTTCCGACATGGGCCTCTACGGGGGGCTCTTAGGTTGGGACCCTGATGATGAGAGACTGCTGGGCGCTGCAAAAGCCATCATAGACGCCGGGATCAAGGTCACCTTCAAATTGTCTGAATACGGGGCAAAACATCCAAATACCTATAAACTGACGCTCAAGAGTGGAAGTGAAACCCATGAAATGGTTGCCCTATCCACCGGGGGAGGAATGATCGAGGTTATTGAGATCGACCACATCCCCCTGTCTATCGCCGGAGATTATTTTGAGACCCTCGTGTTCATTAGTTCAGATGAACAAGAGATGCTTCGGTGGATAGAGAGAAAAACAGGTGCCGACGAAATTAACCTTTGTATGGGAAAATGCGTCAAGCTCATAGAGATAAAGGCGCAGAGTTTTTTGGGCAACGAAATTTGCTCTGGGCCAAATTCGAGAAGGGGGGTCTCGAGAATCAAAAAGCTTTCGCCCGTCTTGCCCGTCTTATCTCACAAGAACATGGAGGTGCCGTTCATCACCTGTGAAGAGATGTTCCAGTACAACGAAGGAAGAAACTTGGAGCTTTGGGAATTGGCGATGCACTACGAGAGTGCCAGGGGAAATATCCCAAAACAAGAAGTGTTCGAGAAAATGAAGCGGATCGTTCATATTCTTCATAGATCAATCCTGAAAGGGATTGAGGGAACCTCATTTGAGAATCGGATTTTGGGATATCAATCCGGGTCTTTTAAGACTCAAATGGAGAAGAAAAACCTCCTT
>Ga0315282_10004948_pt1 | contig 22921 bp, 22 predicted proteins | sample YL17G07_20_MG_FD_203693 | JGI IMG/M metagenome (GOLD analysis project Ga0315282, IMG submission 203693) | Sediment microbial communities from Yellowstone Lake, YNP, Wyoming, USA - YL17G07_20 | ecosystem: Environmental > Aquatic > Freshwater > Lake > Sediment | place: USA: Wyoming | collected... | reverse complement strand
TTGGTATATCTCTTCGATCACTAATTCAGCCTCACGAAAGCCTTGTATGATATCGCCTTTTGCTAGGTGAATTTCTTTCAAAATATTACCGGGGCAGTCCTCATGAACCAGAGGCGCACCTGGCGTTAGTGCTTCGGCAAATGAAAATACAGCTGGTAAAGGTTCGTAATCCCATTTGATTTTGCTTTCAGCCTCTCGAGCTGCCTGTTCGTCATCTGCGGCAATCAGTACAACAGCGTCCATATAGGTACGCACTTTATCGTCTGCCAAAATTGGCATATCGAAACGGGTCTTTCCGAGTCTATTGATACCCGGGATATCTCTGGCAGTGACCACCGCTGCTACGCCTGGCGTACGTCGGGCTGCGCTAACATCAATATCCAGGAGGCGCGCATGAGCGTAGGGGCTTCTCACCACGTGGCCATACAAGCAGCCTGGTATCCGTAGGTCGCTTACGTACTTAGCCTCGCCAGTGACTTTTGGCAACGCTGAGCGTAGGATGGATTTTGCACTGATTTCATCAACATGCATAGCATTATCCCTTCGTACTTCCCATAGCCAGACCTTTGATAATATACCGTTGAATGAGCATGAATAGCGCGATCAAGGGCAAGGTTGATAAAACCGCCGCCGGAATAAGTTTGGCATAATCGACATTGAACTGACCTATCGCGCTCGCCATTGTAGTGGTAATCAAACGTTTTTCGCTGGTGGAGATGAACGTAGTGGCAAACAGGTATTCATTCCAAGACAAGATATAGACAAATGCAAATGTTGACGCCAGACCCGGTAAAGTGATGGGTAACACTACCCGGAGCAATGCCTGAAGACGGCTGCAACCCTCGACCATGGCTGATTCTTCAATTTCACGGGTTGTCGCTTCAAACACAGTCCGAAGATTCCAGATCGTAAATGGCAGGTTTAGTAACGTATTAGCGATAATAAGGGGATAATGGGTGTCATAAAGGCCAATTTTGACCGCCATCACAAACAGGGTGATCGCCAGCAATATACCCGGGAAGGTTGGCACGACCATTAAAAAGCTCATCATCAGATCGCGACCCGCAAAACGAAAACGCGCAAAGCTATAACCAGCCGGGACACCTAAAACGAGCGCCAGGCTGGCAGCTGTTACTGCAACCTTGAAGCTGTTGAAAAATGAAGAGGTCAACACTGGATCTTGTAAGGTTCGGATGTAATTCTTGACAGTCCATGAATGCGGGAAAATCCCTAAAGCAAATGGTTCTGTGGAAGGTCGAAATGAAGACATAATCATCCATAGATATGGCGAAATATAGATGATCGCCAAAATCGTCATTCCTAGATAACAGATTACTTTCAACCAACCAGGCATTCGGGTAATTAACACAATTTACTCCTTGTCTATCGCCCTGAGCACAATAATCGAAACAATCACCGAAATCGAGAAAAGAATCATACCAATCGCCGATGCTTTGCCAAATTCGAACGATTGAAAAGCAGTGCGATAAACCCAGGTTGGAATAATTTCCGAAGTATTGACTGGTCCACCCTGAGTCATGATCCAGGTTAAGTCAAAATAAGCCGCGGTTGTAACGAAGTCAAACATCCCAAGAGTGAGTAAAGTATTCTTGATCGAAGGGATCGTAATGAAGAATATTTGTTGCGACCCATTCGCGCCATCCACCACTGCTGCTTCATATAGCCCCGGATCAACAGCTTGCATTGCTGATAATAACATTAACATATAAAAGGGAGTAAACATCCATACATTCGTGAGCGTCACCGATAGCAACGCATATTTTGGTTGACCTAAGGGGCCGAATAAAACTTCCGAACCCATTGATTTCAAAAAAATCGCAATTGGACCAACCTGGGGATGCAATACAAGCCGAAATAAGATCGCAACCACGGTTGGGGTAATTGCCCAGGGAACTAAAAAAATCGTCCGCATTATTCTAATAAAAGTTGTATTAAGAGGCAAAACATTCAAAATAAGCGCAAAACAAAACCCGAGCAGGCTATGCAAGACCGCTGCGCCTCCCGCATAAAATAAGGTCTGCATCATGATTCGGCTGAAATTGGGATTTCGCCAGACAGAAACAAAGTTAGAGAAATTGGTAAAAGTTGGCGAAATTGCGGTTCCTTTACCCGCAGCAAATAAACTTAGAAAAAGAACAAAACCGCTTGGATAGATCGCCAGTGCTACAAAGAATATCATTGCAGGCAATACGAACCAATAGGCGGCATGAATTTTTATTCTTGGCATACTTCTTATGATATCCTATCGTTCATGATATATTTCAACCTGATTTCCATTTTAGTCTCATGCACCCAAGCCATAGGGGCGATGATATTCATCGCCCCTATGATTATTGTTAATTAGATCATTAATCGTATTTCTGCAGAATCGCATTCCATTCTTCTACAGCTTTATCCAATGCTTCTTTCGGGGTCATTTGCCCAAGATAAGCAGCCTGAAGGTAGTTGCGCATAATTGCATTGAGGGCATCGCTCTCCGGGTATTGGTTAGCAGGGATTATGCCCGGTTGTTTTACCGCCTCAGCAGCTACAGATAAAGGTCCTTCTTTGTACGTCGGACGTTCGAATGCTGCGATATTGGGTGGGATGTTATTGGTGGCTTCATTCCAACGTGTTAGGACATCATCGCTGGTCATATATTCGATGAACTTCCAGGCCTCTTGCTTATGCTTGGAGAGTGGAGAAATGCCCAGGGCAGTGCCACCGGTGATGTTGCCTGGCATGTCGCCAACGGTCATAGGAGCAACACAAATCTTGAAGTCTGGGTGCCCATTCTGGATTATGCCAATAAACCACGGGCCATCCTCAAACATGGCTACCTTATCACTGACCATCAGATCTACCAGTTGATTGAGATCCATACTGGTAAATCCCTCAGGCATATAGGGCTTTAGGCTAATCAGATACTCCAACGCTTTAACCCCAGCTTCACTATTAAAGACAGCCCGGTTGTTCTCTATAATCTTACCGCCAGCTTGCAATAGGAAAGGCCAAAATTGCCATTCGGTTGCATAATCGGTAGAAGAACCAACCAAGCCAAAGCCGTATGTACCTTTATCTTTATTGGTCAGCTTTTTCGATATTTCGGCGAGGTCATTCCAGTTCCAACCAAGTTTCGGGATTTCCACGCCAGCTTCCTCGAACATCTTACAATTCAAGAGGAAAACCGACGCGCCTGCACGCCAGGGTATAGCATAAATCTTATCCTGGTACATCGCATAACTTCGGCCGGCAGAGGTAAAGCGCTTATCGAATTCTTCGCGATTGACGAATTCATCCAACGGCATGATCAAATTGTTGGATACGGCCGAAGCGGTCCAGAAGCTCATGAACACATCTGGCGGGTTGCCAGCATTGGTGGTGAGCACCAGCTTGTTGTAGTTGTCATTCGCTGGAACACTATCGACTTTGACCTTGATATTGGGATTCTTTTCTTCGAATTCTTTGACGTAATCCAATTCAATATCTGGGTTATCCGCCTGCCGCATGTATGTAATTTCAACCACTTCCGCAGTCGGTGCTTCAGTGACGATAGGTGCTTCAGTAGTTACGGGCGCTTCAGTAACTACCGGTGCTTGGGTGACAACTGGGGCTTCTGTCGCTGGAGCCTGGGTTGGTTTCGGCTGGCAACCAGCTAATAAAAAGCTCGCGATCACCCCAACAGCAAACATTATTTTGATGGTTTTCTTAAACATTTTTTCCTCCAAATCACTTCTAATAAAATAAATTTGAGAAACTGTTTTTAATCTTTTTATTTACTTAATATGCCAGACGTTTCACCTCCTGTTCTTTTATATTAGATACCGACCTTTCTCAAAGACCTTTTTACCATCCAAATAAATCTCCCCCTCCTGACGCAGGTCTTTGATGATATCCCAATGCAAAGCGGATTGATTTACCCCATTACACTCCGCATAAGCCCGGCCTAATGCGAGATGGATCGTTCCGCCGATCTTTTCATCATACAGGATGTCATAGGAGAAACGGTCGATACCAAAATTCACTCCCACCCCAAATTCGCCCAGCCGCTTCGCTCCCTCATCCATATTCAATAGCTGGAATAATAGCTCCTCATTTTGCTCAGCAGTGGCTTTCACGACAACCCCTTGGTGAAATTCCAGGCTGATCCCGGGGACAAGCTTACCCATATAAACCCCCGGAAATTCAAAATAGATATACCCCTCGGCGCTATCATCCACGGGGGCAGTAAAAATCTCCCCATCCGGCATGTTCATGTGACCATCAGCCACTTCATAGATGCGACCCTTGGTAGAAAAGCTGATATCTGTCTTGTTCCCTTTGATTCGCACTGTTTCAGCCGCTTGAAAGACCTCATTAATTTCTCGCCATCGCTTAGCCTCACTGGCCCAATCTCGTAGGGTGGCATTGAAGAAAAAAGACATCATTTCATCCATACTGGTCGAGGCTTGTTGGGCAAATGACTCGTTAGGCACTCTCACCAGCACCCATCTGGTAAGTTCGTTACGCATGGCAGATACTTTTCCCATCGACTTTTTATGAGCGGCTAACGTTTTCGCCTCGATGTCGAAAAATTCGCTCGGATTCCTGGCTCCCCGTAAGCCAATATAGACATCGGCCCATTCCATTCCGGTTGTCTGCATCTCACAAATCCAATCGACCTGCTCTTTGGATCCATGCTTCAATAAATCGCGCTCTAAATAAGCAGATTGGAATTCGATATATGGAAGTCCTCCCGCTTTCACGGCTGAGGCGTAAACCGCCCGCGTCAGCGGAAAAGTTTCCACTTCCATCATGGTAATCAATATCCGATCACCTTTCTTTACGCCGGTCGAATAATTCACCAGAATATCTGCCAGTTGTTGCCATCTTGGATCAATCATGCTTGTTTTTCCTTCTATGTAACATTCATTCTTTTCTAAAGCCTTTTTGAGAGCTGTTCCATCAACCACCTGCTCACCCGCTTATCCGAGATAATCGAAGGAATTTCGCTTGCATTTACTATTCCCTTCTCGGTAGCATAACCGCTGATCAGTTCAGCCGGGGTAATATCAAATAGACTACCGCTTACTTGCAGTTCAGGGTGAGAGAAATTCAATCCAAGGTCTTTTGGGGATAGCGAAGTCAGGTAGAAGTCACCCCATCCGATATAATTGATCTTGCTGGTGTCGGCTATGATATATAAAGGTTTTGAATATCGCTCACAAATCATAGCCGCCAGATGAGCCCCAATCTTACCTACGACCGACCCATCTAGATTGATTATTTCGGCGCCGGAGAGCATCAGGTGTGCTTTTTCAAGAGCGGCTGGCATGGCAGCATCGATTGTCAGACAAACCGGCAGTTGAATTTCTGCCAGCCGGCGAGCAGTCTCCCAACCATCATTATTCGGCCGTGATTCGGTGACAATAACTCTCTTGAGCTTACCCATGAGATGCAATTCGATCAAAACCCCGAGTATTGTCTCGGATAGTGTGTGGGTATACACTACCCCATCTTGAGGAATGCTGTCGATAAGATATCGGGCGATCTTCTCTCGATTAATGATTGGATCAGTCTCATTTGCCTCTAATTCATTTTGACGATGTTTCACTTCCTCTAGGCTCAAGCCAGCACGTGTAGCGTCTTCGAGATAGAGAAGGGCACGATTGATGCTGTTGAGCGGCGGCGCATAGGGAGGTAAAGATTGGAGAAGATAACCAATATTTTCATGAAGCTCCTCGGTTAGTTCAGATAGCGTGGTTGCCCGGCTTTCAGCCATAACCGCCTCGAGAGCGCGACGCGTTTCACGCCCGCTATGAGCAGCATGCAGTTCAAGTCTGCGAAAACGATCTGCCAGTTGGACAATTTCCTGGTGCGCCATTCGAACAGCCCAGAATACCTTTCGGATCTTGAAGCCTAAAGCCGGTTGTGCGCCCAATCGGGGATCAACTCGCTGATCCTTTTACTGCGCTTCATATTCCACATCACGTTGATACATGCGCTGGGAGGAACAGGACCCAACTCAGTAATGATCGCTCTTATCAGATATGGTGGAGTGGTGTCGAACAACTTACCCACGACTTTGACGCCGGATGAATACTTTTTATCGCCTAATACTTCCTTATAAGTTACCGGATCGGAACGAAAAGGCAAGCCCAACAAAGTCGAGGTGTCAAATTTCAATGTATCAGAAACAAAATAAAAAGGAACGCCATATTCGCGGGCTGCCAGGGCTGACAAATAGGTGCCCGCTTTATTGAACACCGAGCCATCGGCTGCGATGGCATCCACACCTGCAAAAGCAATATTGCTGCGGGCAATCAGCTCGGCCAGACAAGCATCAATGCTTACTTCCACAGTAACACCACTTTTATGCATTTCATCCACGGTCCATAAGCCTTCATTCGCTGGGCGAGCCTCGGTGACCAAAACGTTGAAACTTTTTCCTTGCGCCTTAGCTCTTCGTAACACCTTCCATACAGATGAGGTCATACTAAACATGAAAACATTATCGCCATCATGGATTAATTCAGCTCCTATATCAGCGATCTTTTCGAAGGCAGTTGCGATCATCTGGCTGAAATATGCCTGTGTGTCTGCTAAATGTTGCCTGGCTTCGGCTAAGCTGGCGCCTGATTCAATATCCTTCTCAATCGTTCCCATCATCATGTGTAACACGTTGATAGGCGGTGCAAACGAGGGGCAAACCTTCAGTACCGCAATTGCTGCCTTTTCCATTTCTTTATATAATGATTCAACCGAGGTTGCTTGACTATCCTCGACTACCTGTGCCATAGCGGTCATTACTTCTTTGGCGGTATCGGCTGCGCCGCCAATCAAATCCTTTTCAATCCGTTCAATCACCGTTTTGATTGCAGGATGATGCTCCATGAATGCCTCCAGAATTTATTCAAAATAATTCTTTCTTCGAAAAGCCTTTACCCTATCCATGAACTCTTTTACCCGTTGGATATCCACCTCGTGCCATATATATCCATCTCGTTTGAAAGTGGTGCCGGTAATTACCCCATCTGCGATGCTCAACTGCTCCTCGACATTCGCAAGGTTGACACCGGTATTGGCAAAAATGGGTGTATCGGGTACAGCTTCTTTAACCAGTTTTAAAACCTGAGTATCCGTCTCCACGCCGGCGGTTAGACCAGAAACGCATAAACCATCCGGTCGGGTGTTGAACACTGTGGAGCGGGCGATGTCCTCGACACTCCGCCCGGCCAGATATACAGAAGCCTCTGGCATAATATTGAATAACAACTTCACAGCCTGCCCGCTTACCGCAGATTGGTGGCGAACTACTTCTCCGCAATTCGTGTTCCACAATCCAAAATCGCTGGCATAGACCCCACTGAAGATCTCGCGTACGAATTTCGCGCCGGTCGCAACAGCGACGTCAATCGAAGCGCGGGCATCCCAAAGCACGTTGACTCCAAACGGTATCTTTAGCTCAGGTAGAATCTCAGCGATAACCCTCGCCATGCAGATCGGGGTAATAGCATCGACCTTAGTCATATATGGAAGACTGCGCTCGTTCGAGAACATCACCGCGTCGACGCCCCCACCCTTAAGCGCCAGCAGATCTTCCCGAGCCCGTTCAACGATCCATTCCATCCCTTTTTGGGCGTCGTAACCTGGATCTCCGGGCAAAGCTTCGAGATGCACCATGGCGATTACAGGTTTATTGATTCCAAAAACATCCTTAATCCAATTCATGAACTCCTCCAGCATGTAATATTTTTATTACTGCAATATGCATCTTAATTTGATTGACCAGATCCTAATAATAGGCATTTCAGCTACCTCTGCACCTGTAAACACTCGATCTCCTGCTCCAGCCCATAAAGAATGTTGTAAGCAGCTCCATACAATCCAGCGTAATAACCTAAAGCAGCCGGGATGATCCGAACCCGGTCGAGCGGCGCCATGACATTGTGCCGAACGATTGCCTCCTCGATGGCGGGCATAAACAGCGGATAGCTTTTCATAACCCCGCCGCTCAAGACAACTACCTCCGGTAAGTAAAACAAGATCAGATTCACCAGTCCCAGGCTGAAATAACGACTGGCTTGTTCAAAAACCCGCATCGCCAGGGGGTCGTTTTCCTGGGCCGCCTCAGCCACCATCCGGGCGTCGATGCGATCGGGTTGGCCTCCAGTCTTCTTCATCAGAACACTGGATGGATACTCAGCGATCAGTTCGCAAGCCTGGCGCGCAATTCCAGCCCCCGACGCCAACACCTCCCAACACCCCCTGGCGCCACAGTAACATAGCCGGCCGGACGGATCGATCACATGATGCCCAATTTCGGGATGAGAGCCATCCAGCCCACGGTAAATCTTTCCCTCAAGAATTAATGATGCGCCGATACCGGTCCCGACAGTCACCGCCGCCAGGCGCTGGACCTTTCTGCCGGCTCCCTGCCAATATTCGCCCAGAGCAGCCATATCGGCGTCATTCTCCAGGCTTACAGGTACGCCGAATATCTCCTTTAATTGACTTACGATAGGAATATCTTCCCAGCCTGGCAGGGTATACGGGTTGCGAAGAACACCTTGGCCTGGATCTACTGGCCCGCTGGCGCCTAACCCAATCCCAATTAACGAAAGATTGCCGGATTCATTAACCAACTCCCGAACCAGGTCGGCGATTCGTTCAAGCCCGCCTTGAGCTCCCCTCTGGGCTTCGATAGGCGTCTGCTGGGTAGCAAGTAGTTTTCCGGTGGTATCGAACAAACCCGCTCGAATAAAAGTGCCCCCCAAATCCAACCCTATCACCCCAGCGTTTGGGAGAGATTGAAACTTCGTTACGTCGGTTTCTGCACTCATCTCATTCCATCGTTGACCAGCTAAATTTGAGCTTATTTAGCCTCTGGGTTCAGGCCTTCGATGCGCGCCAGTTGCAAGAAGTTACCTTTATTGACCCGATAAAGCTCCTGGTAAAGTTGAAAAAGCTGTTTATATTTAGTATGGCGCTCCATATCCGGTTGGGTAATGCCAGCCACGTGGATGTACTTTTCGATGTCCTCCCATCTTGAGAAAGCCTGCCCGCCCATCCCGGCAATGAAGGCTGCACCCAAAGACGAGCCAGGATGGTGGGCGATCTCTTCCAAAGGATAACCGATGACATCGGCGGTTACCTGGCGCCACAATTTACTGCGCGCCCCACCATTGGCAACTCGCACCCTTCCCACCCCAAAGCCACGTTCGGCAAGCACTTGCAGGTGGTGGTAGAAACCGTAGGAGATACCCTCCAGGATGGCGTGGTAGAGGTGCGCCCGGCTATGCTGCAAGGTGAGCCCAAATAATAACCCGCGTGCCAGCGGATCGAACACTGGGGTCTTCTCGCCAATGAAATATGGCAGTAAAACCAACCCATCTGAGCCAGCCGGAATCTTTTCCGCCTCCTGATCCAGTTGCGAATAATCCAGCTCTGGCGCAAAACGGTTACGAAACCATTGGATAATCGAACCGCTGGAAGCCATACAACCGTTTAATAAATACAGACCCGGAATGACATGGTAATCGATGAAAAGTCGCCGCTCGATTTCCAACCGGTCGAGAGAATACAGGATATCGCCCGCCCCTCCCAGCTTTACCAACAAATCGCCATTTTGCCTTAGACCAACCGAAAAGGCAGATGCAACATGGTCGGCGCTTCCGGCTACGACTGGTGTCCCTTCCAATAACCCGGTCTGGCGGGCAGCCTGGGAGGTCACTTTGCCGACCACCTCGCTAGGGCAATAGATTGGGGGAAATTTCAGGCGGCTGACGTTGGCTAATGCCAGCAGGGCGTCATCCCAATCTTCGCGCTGCAAATCATACATCCCACTCTCTAAAGCCCAATTTCGCTCCAAAGATGGTTGTCCGGTCAGGCAAAAGTTAATATAATCGTAAGAACCCATCACGAATTCAGCTCGTTTGTATATCTCAGGTTCATTTCTCGATAACCAGAGCAATTTTGGACCTATACTTTGTTGGGTGATGGATGAACCGGTGTGTTGGAACACATCCTTCTCATTAACCTGCGATTTGAAATATTCGATCTCGTTATAAGAACGAGCGTCATTTTGCTGGATCGAGCGGTGCAAGGGTTCACCCCTGGCATCCAGTAGAATCGTGGCTGGTACCATACCGCTAACCCCCACCGCAAGGACCTGGCTGGGCTGGATATTCGCTTGATGAAAGCAATCCGGCAGCGCCGCGCAGACGTTCAACCACCATTCAGCAGCGTCCTCCTCAGCCCAATTAGGTTGTGGGCTATAGAGGTTCGCCGGACGTGAGGCGTCGGCAACCACATGACCATCTAAATCGATCAGGATTACCTTGGTAGCCGTGGTGCCAATATCGATGCCCAGCAGATATTTTTTAGACATCACAACCCTCTAAAGGTGTCTCGTAGCATCATATTAGAGACTGTAACCCGAGTGGGATCGACCAGATTACGGATTTGATAGATAACAACTTCAGATAGGTTTGACGATCCCTCGACTTGATTCATCAATCAACCATCCTCTAAGCCAGAATTACCTCAATATCGATGTCTTGCAATCGAGCAATAACCGCTGGTTCAATCGATTGGTCGGTAACCACCGTATTCACCACCGTGAGGGGGGCGATAGAGGTAAACGCAACCCGGTTGAACTTGCTCGCATCAGCAACCAGGATCACTTGTTTTGCGCTGCGCAGCATCGATTGTTTCACCAGAGTGTCTTCCAAGTTATATTCGGTCAATCCGACTTCGAAATCGATCCCCGCAGCGCCCAGAAAAAGCTTATCCACGTAAAATTCTTCAAACACCCGCTCAGCCATGTGCCCAACCATCGAAAGCTCGCCCGGCCGGAGAATACCGCCTGTCAAGATTAGCCGGATAGCCGGGTTCTCGCACAACAAAGCGGCAATCTGAAAACAAGGGGTGATGATGGTCAGGTTCTGTTTCTCCGCCAGGTTGCGGGCAACTTCGAGCGTGGTGGTTCCCACATCCAGGGTGATGCTCTCCCCACTCCGCACCAGCCCGGCAGCCACTTTGCCGATGCGCGTTTTCTCGTCTTGTTGGGTGGTTCTCCGGGAAAGGAAAGGCGGCTCGTAACTGCGGCCCCGGTCACTCACTGCGCCGCCATGCACGCGCCGCAATAACCCTTTACGCTCCAGCACATCCAGATCGCGCCGGATGGTCATTTCGGAGACATCAAACTGGGAAACCAGATCGGTAACCAGAACAGAACCCTGAGCGTCCAACATGTTCAAAATGATCTGATGCCGCTCTTCAGATAGCATTCAGCCACCTCGACCCAACATTTTGTTAGTTTATGTTTATAGTATACACATAATGTGTTCGTTTGTCAATAATTTACCATAGTCATTCCAATTATTTTCGCATCCGAACTATCAATTCCGAAAATTCAACCCCAATGAGAACATTTGTTCTGGTATAATCACTTGTACCAGAAGAACCGTCTGGGAGCTTACAACTACCGCCCACCATTAAAGGAGGTGATATCTGTGTCGCTCTGGCAGCGCGCCCACCAGGTTATATCCACCCTCAGCCGGCGCTCCCACCCAGCAAGCCGGTCGAACCAGGTATATTACTTCGCCGCTGGGTTGCTCAAATCGCTTAGCCGGTTGGCTGAACGCCAGGGCCAGCCCGAAGAGCAGCTTGCGGCTGAGTTGCTCAAGCAAGCCCTCATCCGCCGCAAGGCTGCGGAGACAAACTTGCGCAACTGGGAATCGCTATCGCAGCGCGAGCAACAGGTTACCGCACTGGTCTGTCTCAACCTGACCAATCCGGAAATCGCCGCTTATCTGGGGATCTCGCCCGAAACCGCCAAGAGCCATGTACAGGCTGCCCTGATTAAATTCGGCTTACATCGCCGCTCCGACCTGCGCCTGGCGCTGGCTGATTGGGATTTCAGCGCCTGGCTTAACCAATTGAAATAACGATAATTACACAGAGTATAATCAACCCTGTATGGCGCGACCGGATTGTTGGGTCTGCACTTGAATGTCTCTGAAATTAGAAACAACTTCTTCAATGGAGAAAAGTATGTCTCAAATCGGTCAATCAGTTCAGCGCAGCGATGCAATTGGCAAAGTCACCGGGCAAACGCTATTCCCTGGAGATATCAATCTCCCCAACCAATTGGCTATGAAAATCCTGTTCGCCGGGCGACCCCATGCCATCATTCGATCGATCGACACCTGCCAGGCCGAAGCCCTGGAGGGTGTCGTCGCGGTCTTCACGGCAAAGGATGTTCCGGTAAACGAATATGGACTGAGCATGCCAGACCAACCGGTACTTTGCGGGCCGGGTTCCGCCAAGCCTTACGCCGATCGCGTCCGCTTCGTTGGCGATCAGGTGGCTCTAATAATTGCAGAAAATGAAACCATCGCGACCAAAGCCCGCGATCGGATCAAAGTGGATTATGAAAACCTGCCAGTAATCAGCGATCCACTTGCGGCAATGCAACCCGGAGCATTTTTACTGCATCCCGATCGGGAAGACAATGTCTTCTGCCGGTATCGCATCCGCAAAGGCGATCCGCAAGCTGCTTTCTCGCAGGCAGATGTCATCGTCGCAGGTGAATATCGCACCCCGGCTCAAGAACATGCCTTCTTGCAACCTGAAGCCGGCATCGCTTACATCGATGAGCAAGGTCGCGTAACCGTCCAGGTCGCCGGACAGTGGGCGCACGAAGATCAGGAGCAAATTGCCCACGCTTTGAACCTGCCTCTCGAAAAGGTGCGGGTGATCTATCCAGCTATCGGCGGCGCCTTTGGCGGTAGAGAGGATATGTCGATTCAGATCGTCCTGGCATTAGCCGCCATGCGCCTGCAAGAACGCGGCATTTCGCGGCCGGTGAAGATTATCTGGAGCCGCGCAGAATCAATCATTGGGCATCACAAGCGCCACCCCTACATCATCCGCACTCGTTGGGGCGCTACCCAGGAAGGCAAGGTCATTGCCGCGGAAGTGGAAGTGATTGCCGATGGGGGCGCCTATGCTTACACCACCACCAAAGTAATGGGCAACACTACCTTGATGTGCACCGGACCGTATGAAATCCCTAACGTCAAGGTCGATTCGTATGCCGTTTATACCAACAACCTCCCCGGGGGCGCCTTCCGAGGTTTTGGCGGGCCACAGGGCAGCTTTGCGGCTGAAACCCAAATGAATCGCCTGGCTCAAGAACTGGGAATCGACCCGGTCGAAATCCGCTTAAAGAATGTTTTACGAGAAGGGTCGTTGCTTTCGGTGGGTACACCGCTTCCCAAAGGCGTCAGTATGCCCCAGGTGATCGAAGAATGCGCCCTCAAAGCTGGCTGGCAGCATTCATCTCGAGGTTGGATCCGCCCACCCGCCAAAGGCGTCCAGCAAAAAACAAGCCCCTCGGGTTCTATCGTCCAAGGGTTAGGATTTGCCTGCTCGTTTAAAAATGTAGGTTTCTCCTTTGGAGCACCTGAGCATAGTTGGGCGACTGTGGCGCTCGAAGGCGGAGCTAAAATCGAGCGCGCCACCGTCTATCATGCTGGCGCGGATGTCGGTCAGGGAGCCCATACCGTGATGGCTCAAATGGCAGCCGATGCCCTGGGAGTGCCGCTCGAGAAAATTCGGATGATCGTATCAGACACCGCTTTCACCGAGAACTCAGGCAGTGCCTCTGCTTCCCGCATGACCTTTATGGCTGGAAATTCCATCAAAGGTGCATGCGAGCTGGCGCTGGAGAAATGGCGCAATGAGGAACGGCCAGCCATCGGGCGGTACAAATATCGCCCGCCTGCCACCACCCCCTTTGACCCGCAGACCGGTAAATCGGAGCCAAATTTCGCCTATGGTTATGTCGCCCAGGCGGTTACGCTGGAGGTCGACCTGGAAACTGGTCATATCCGCCTGCTCGACGTAATATCCGCTAACGATGTCGGCAAAGCCATCAACCCCCAACAGGTGCAAGGCCAGATCGAAGGCGCGGTAGTACAGGCATTTGGGTACGCTATCCTGGAAAACTTCGTCCAGAAAGACGGTTACGTGCAAACCCAAAACCTCTCTACGTATCTGATTCCGACTGTTCTGGATGTACCGGAAAAAGTGCAATCTTTAATCCTGGAATACCCCGATCCGATTGGACCGTGGGGAGCACGCGGTATGGCTGAGATGCCTTTCCTGCCCATGGCGCCGGCCATTACCGCCGCGGTGCAAGACGCGACCGGCGTCTGGTTTCACGAGTTTCCTCTGACGCCAGAGCGAGTATTGAGAGGCTTGGGAAGGATATAAATATGATTGTTTTGGTTCGCGGCGGCGGCGACCTGGCTTCGGGGGTCGCTCTACGTCTACACCGTGCCGGTTTACGCGTCGTAATTACCGAACTCCCCCAACCCTTGGCTATCCGCCGCCGGGTGTCGTTTGCCGAAGCGGTTTATAATGGGGAGTGCTCGGTCGAGGAAATCAACGCCCGATTGGTGAAAGACCCAACCGATACCCTGCGAATATTGCAGATATTCGCCAAAAACCAGATCCCAGTCCTGATCGATCCGCCTGGCGAAGCGATCAAAAGCCTCCATCCCTCGGTGGTGGTAGATGGACGGATGCTCAAGAAGCGCGCCGAGTTGATCCCCACCGTCGTCAAGTTGATTATTGGGCTTGGTCCCGGTTTCGTCGCTGGCGAAAATTGCCATGCGGTTATCGAAACCAAGCGAGGGCATACCCTTGGGAGAGTTATATGGAAGGGAGAAAGTGAGATAGATAGTGGAATTCCTGAATCTGTCGACGCCCGCCAGGCCGAGCGGGTCTTACGCGCTCCACAAGCCGGCATTCTGGTTGCTCAGGCTGAAATTGGCGACCACCTCGAAGCCGGGCAAACCGTAGCCGTAGTCAATGGGAAAGAGGTGATTGCGCCCTTCAAAGGCGTCTTGCGCGGGCTGCTCCACCCTGGTTTCGAAGTCTGGGCGGGACTGAAGATCGGGGATGTAGACCCTCGGGACAACCCCCAACATTGTACGCTGGTTTCCGATAAATCGCTGGCAGTGGGGGGCGGCGTGTTAGAAGCGATACTTTCGCGAACCGATCTGCGCCCCCATTTGTGGCAATAAACCGGGTAACAGCAATTGCGCCAATCAAAATCCCCATCTTCATGATCGAGCATGCCAATGAATCTGGCACAAGCCCTTCGAGTTACACCCCAAACCCGCCTGGGCATGGTTGGCGCAGGCGGTAAGACCTCAGCCCTCTTTCAGACCGCCCGCGCCCTGCTTCAACCCGACCTGGAGGGGTCATCGACCGTACTCGTTTCGGTCACCACTCATCTCGCTTATGACCAGATCAAACAGGCTGATCGTCATTTTTTCGTTCGATCCTTAGAAGACCTGCGTAAACTAGAAAAAAATCTTCCCGCTGGTCTCGTGCTGATCACCGGACCACGTAGCCCGTTAAAGGACCATCCCAACCGGGTGACTGGTCTGGGAACCGACATCATAGCTCGCTTGCTGGCGATTGCTAATGAGCGCCGTTTTCCACTTCTTATCGAAGCCGACGGCTCTAAACGCCTGCCTCTCAAAGCTCCCGCCGAGTATGAACCAGCCTTGCCCGATTTCGTGAATCAGGTGGTGGTGGTCGCCGGATTATCCGGTTTGGGGAAACCGTTGAACAGCCAGTGGGTGCATCGGCCCGAACGCTTCGCAGCGCTTACGGGTTTATCACCCGAAGCCTTAGTCTCAGACCAGGCATTGTTGAAAGTATTACTGCATCCGGAAGGAGGGCTTCGAAATATACCGATCGGCGCTCGCCGGGTTGCATTGCTCAACCAGGCCGACACCCCAAGATTACGATCCATCGCCCACCAAATGGCAACCCAGCTTTTAATCGCTTACGATAGCGTGGCGATCGCCAGTTTGAATTTAAACCCCTCATTGAAGGGGGAAATTTCCAACCAGGCTGGGCCGGGTATTCAGCAATCCAGGATATATGCGGTCCATGAGCCGGTCGCCGGGATTGTGCTTGCAGCCGGAGGCAGCAGCCGGTTTGGGCAAACCAAGCAACTTTTACCCTGGCAAGGACAGCCGCTCGTCCGTCACGTCACCCAGCTCGCTCTCCAGGCCGGCTTATCGCCAGTGATTGTGGTCGCCGGACAGGCTTTAGAGCAGATTCGAGAAATCTTGAAGGACCTGCCAGCAATTGTGGTTCACAACCCCGGATGGGAAGCCGGGCAGAGCACCTCGGTGCGAGCCGGCTTGAATACTTTACCCCGGCCGGTAGGAGCGGCAATTTTTTTGCTCAGCGACCAGCCCCGAGTAACCCCCGATTTGTTGCAAAAACTGGTAGAAACCCATGCTCACTCTCTGGCTACCATCGTCGCTCCGCAAGTTGATGGACGCCCGGCAAACCCGGTTCTCTTTGATCAAATGACTTTCCCCGATTTTGCCAATATTCGCGGCGATCTTGGCGGTCGCCAACTCTTTTCGAAATACCCGATTTGCTGGGTTCCATGGCATGACGGGACGATTCTCCTGGATATCGATACGCCCGAAGATTACCAGAGGTTATTGGAAACTGGATATACAACTTATGCAAATACCTCACAGTCCAATCCCCAAAACCGTTCTCATCGTGGAAGATGAGCCCGACACCGCCGAGATGTTGAGTGAAATGATGCGGTTGAGCGGCTACGCTGCTCTCCAGGCTTATGGAGGTCGCTCAGCGTTGGCTATGCTCCAATCCACCCCGCCTGACGCCATCATTCTGGACGTTACGCTGCCCGATATTTCGGGATTAGAGGTTTTAATCGCCATCCGCAGGGACCCGCGGTTTGAAACCCTTCCGGTTGTTCTGGTTTCCGGTAACAGCCGGCCCAGCGATATCCAGGCCGGGATAGTCGCAGGCGCATCGCGCTACCTGACCAAACCCGTAGACTTTTGGCAACTGAAAGAAACTCTGGACAGCCTCACGAAGAGAAAAACAAACAAACCCATCGTACCACCCGATTGAACCATCCGCCGAGCATTCTCAAGATGAAATCGATCATCCGCGCTTTTATTGCTATAGAACTGCCACTTGAAATCCACCAAAAATTGGGAGAAATATCCACTGCCTTACAACGCAAACTCGAAGGTATGCCCATCCGGTGGGTGCACCCCGACAACATCCATCTGACGCTAAAATTTCTTGGCGATGTATCCATCGCCCAACTGGAAGCGTTGCAAAAAATGCTCGAAACCGAAGTGAGCGGGCATTCTGAATTCGAAATCGGGATTGGAGAATTGGGAGCTTATCCAAACCCGCGCCGCCCACATGTGATCTGGATTGGCGTCGAAGCGCCCCTCGAATTAAGAAATGTTCAACATGGAATCGAAACTCAGATGGAACGGCTGGGATACGAGCGTGAAGACCGGCCCTTCTCTCCGCATCTAACATTGGGTAGAGTGGCACGCCAAGCCAGTTCAAGCGAAACCCGCAAGATTGGAGATATCTTGAATACAAACAAGGTTGGTTTTTTAGGCTCAACCCGGGTAAAATCCATCCATCTCTTCAAGAGCGAGCTTCGACCGGGTGGAGCAATCTATACCCGCATCTTCACCGCCAGGCTGGGAAATTTCACTACGCCCAGCGGTGCGCTGGCTCACCGATAACTTGGCAGCGCATGTAACAGCAAAATATGCTACACTTGCATTATGAATGCTCGATTCTCTGATCTGCGATCAAAAGTTGAGCCTTTATTAAATCCTTATTTCAGACGGATTCCCATCTTCGGATCGTATCCAGGTGGCGAAGCAACTCTCATCATCGACCGAGGGATTGCTTCGTAAAAAGCGCTCGCGGTGAAAAATATGATCTGGTTGAGGTCATAGAAATATTATATGTGAGGTGATCTCTGGACGCCTTAGAAATATCACGAACGATTGTGGATGTGTTAGAGAATAAAAAAGGCGAGGATATCTTATTATTGGATCTTCGCGACCTGGCCCCGTTTACAGATTTCTTCGTTATCTGCTCTGGAACCAGCGACCGGATGTTAAGGGCGCTGGCAGATGCAGCCATAGAAGCTGCCAATTTGCAATACCACATCCAGGGCCGCCTCGAAGGGTTGCCCGAAGATGGCTGGTTATTGGTTGATTTTGGCGATGTGATCTTACACTTATTCTCGCCTGAACGGCGGGCTTATTATCGCCTGGAAGATCTGTGGAGTAAGGGGAAAGTGTTGTTACGCCTCCAGTAACTTATAAATCTTCGGGTAATATTTTTCCTATTCCAACCGGTCGAATAGCTCAGGCTTCCAAACTCAGCCTGCCTTCCGCAGCCCGCTCGATCTCATCTCGCGACTATAACATCGGGTGGTATTCACCTTTCAACCAGGGTTGGATGAAGTCGTCATAATGGGGACTGCCCAAATGGCCGGATTAACCGGGCGGCGCAATCACCAAAGATCGATTCAAATCACTCAGGTCGACGATTTGCTGGAAGGATGGCGCCCAGGCGTTGTTATTATAGGGTGTATCCGGTCGATAGGCGGTTTGACAAGGCGTTTATACACCCTTTCTTATTGGATCTTTATTTGTCTTGACTTTATAATACCGTTTTGATATCCAGACCGCGCTTTTGGGCGCGCATCTGCAGCCACTCCGCCTGGTCGAGGGGCGGAGGCTTGATTTCGGCTTCCGGACGCCGGACCAGACTCAGCGATCCTTCTGGGCAGGCAAGCGTGCATACCCCACAACCCACGCATCGTTGGGCGTTCACCAGAACGGTGGTAGCCAGCTCCAGGGCTCCAAACTGGCAAACCGTCACGCAATCCCCGCACCCGGTGCATGAGGTTTCATCGACCCGGTTGACAAATTCGGAGCGTGCAACCACATTCGCGATACCTAGCTCAGCCATGCCGCGCAAGATTCCGCAAGAACACGTGCAACAGTTGCAGATATACCAGATACCCCGTTGATTGTTGCTGACAGAATGCACCAGGCCAGCTTCGGCAGCCCGCTCAAGGGTTGCGATGGCTTGCTGGCGTGTCAAAGCCCGAATCAAAGGACTATTATCGAACGCCGCCGGTTTGTCGCTTAACATCATGCAGACATCTACCGGATGGTTGCAACCCTCCCCGATCAGGGCTTTTTGTACCCGGCAGATGCAATCGACCACCCCCCACGATCGAGCTTCATCCAGTATCGAGAGCACATTCTCATAAGGTCGGATTTCGATATCCATTCGAATGCTTTCCCGTACCGGTATCACCCGGTGGAGTTGGGGCTGAGTAGATAATATTGCGCTGAACGCTTGCTGGTAATAAGTCTCAAACAGGGTTGCCAGCTCGCCATCCATACGCCCGACTTGCATTTCATAAATCCCCACCACAAAGGGCATGATTCCATAACCCAAACCATCCGGAGTGGCTCCAACTTCAATCAAGCCCCGCTTTGCCATCGGTTTGAGGATCGCCCGCAACGCTTCCGAATCTCCCCCTAGCCGCTCTGCAAGCTGTTCAGGGGTTTCTAATGTCAGACGTAACCGGCTCGCCAGACGAGCCTCTTCGGGCGTAAAGAGCTTTGCCAGCAATCGCAGTTCGATACCTTCCGGAGTGGGTGGAAAACCGTTCGGTAGTTCGTCCAACCGCCTCGCCAACTGCAAGTATGAATCCTCATTCATCACTGTTCCTCCCATAACTCAACTAAAAAATTTGGGTTGATTTACACTTATGTTAAGTTTACCCTAGATAAGCCGGGATGATTGAACCCTTTTGTGGTTATTGGGGTTAATAAAGATGAGCCACAAAGTTTTCATTATTGTATCTCTTTGTGCCTTCGTTTCTTGGTGGTGAACATGGCTTTTTAGAGTGGACTCAAGTGTATAAAACTGGAACAAAACCGGCATATTATTCGTATTAATTAATATGAGCCAACAAGCAAACCAAATTCATGAATTTATTCGCTTTTCACGGGTGTCGACTCGAGTTCTGGCAATAACGACCGATGAATTGGATAATGGTGTTCAATAAGAGGTAGCGTATGTTTGATCTGGCTATAGTCATTCCGATTGCAATCATAGTCTTCATCATAGGCTGCTGCGCGGTGGCGATTTTCTTCACGCCGGGCATGGAAGACAGGTAAGCAGCCAATGAAGGTTACAGAAGATACATTGATTATTGAGCTCACTGATGGTCGTGTAATCAGCGTGCCTTTAGCATGGTATCCCCGACTTTGGTACGGTAGTTCAGAAGAACGGGGTCATTTTGAAATTATTGGTGATGGCGAATATATACACTTCTCCAGCCCATCCTCCTAGACATTGAAACGAACGTAGATTACATCTCCATCCTGAACCACATATTCCTTGCCTTCTATACGCATCAAACCGGCCGCTCTAACAGCCTGCCCGCTGCCATATTTAACAAAGGTGTCGAATGGGATTACCTCGGCGCGGATGAAACCGCGTTCGAAATCGGTGTGGATCACACCCGCGGCTTTGGGAGCTGTTAGACCGCGCCGGATATTCCACGCCCTCACTTCTTGCTCGTTCATGGTGAAAAAACTGATCAATCCCAATAATTTAAAACTTTCGCGAATCACCTTTTCTAACCCGCTTTCCTCTACGCCCACCAATTTCAAATATTCTCGCCGTTCGTCTTCCGCCATCTCGACCAGTTCCTGTTCGAGTCGAGCACAAATCTTGACCACCTCCACCCCATCCTGGCTGGCAACCTGGCGCACGGTTGCGACGTAAGCGTTTTCCTCAACCAGTGAAGCCTCATCGACGTTAGCGACATAGATCAGCGGTTTTGTGGTGAGCAAACGGAGCTCTTGGTTCAATTCAGCAAACGATTCACTGTCCTTTTTTAGGAATTCCCTGGCTGGTTTTCCTTGCGCCAGATGATCCTTCAAAGATTGCGCCATTTCCATCACGGGCAGCAGCTTCTTATCACCCTTCAACGCTCCTGCCATCCGTTCGATTTTTCGCTCCACAAGCTGTAGATCTGCCAGAATCAATTCGGTATTTACGATTTCGATATCCTGGCGGGGGTCGATGATCTCGCTTATATGGGCGACATTTACATCCTCAAAACAGCGCACGATGTGCAAAATTGCGGCTGTATCGCGAATATTCGCCAGGAACTGGTTACCCAATCCCTCTCCCTGGCTGGCGCCCCTCACCAACCCGGCTATATCAACAAATTCGACGCTGGCATGAATCGCTCGCTCAACCTTAACCATTTCAGCCAATTTCTCCACCCGCCAGTCTGGAACTGGGACGATCGCCCGGTTGGGTTGGATGGTGCAAAATGGGTAATTTGCCACCTCGGCTTGCTGGGCTTTACACAAGGCGTTGAAGGTGCTGCTCTTGCCAACATTTGGCAAGCCCACTATTCCAATGCTTAATCCCATCGATCGACCTTTTCTGATAGAGGAAATTTTGCGCGAATGACGATCAAGGTCCACCTCAGGTAGTTGGGGTTGGTGTTTCCGTCACGGTCTCAACCGGAGGTGGCGCGGGCGTCAGGGTAACGGTGGAGGTTACGGTTGGGGTGGGCGTTGCAGTCGCCGGGGGAGCAACCGTTTGCGTTTTGGTCGCAGTTGGCGTGCGGGTTGGAGTTCGGGTCGGCGTGGGCGCGGTTACCTGCCGGATGGAAGGCACAAACCAGAATGCGTTTCCCTGGGATGGCTTGCCGTTATTCGTGACCTTAAGAGTGAACAGCACCGACTTGCCCGCCAGGTCTGACAAATCGATATCCAGTAGCGTAATATTTTTATCGTATACCTCATACCATTCACCAATATGCTTCACCGTTTTACCCTCAATCTGATAGTCGAGGGCGAAGGTTACTCTGCAATCCGGATATCCTTCCAGGCAGCCAATCTCAGCAATGAAATGATCTTTGTTTTTCACTTTATAGGCTGGATAAACGCCCTTTATCCAACCCCCTTTAATAGTTTCGGGGCGCGTCCATAAAGCAGGTTCATTTTCATGCCGCTCATCTTCCAGATATGGCTTGCCGAGGTATACGACCGAACCGCTCGAGCTTTTTGAATCTCCCGGGCAAGGCAAACCGCCATCGCTGCTGCTCCAGGTAGCCAGACACATATTGCCAGCAAAATCGTATGCATAGCTGGTATCGGGTATACTCACTTTTATCGTCACCCCCAAGCTGCCATTACCCTCATTCCCGATCCCGAACAACTGGCTGGAGGTATCCATCAGCATCCAACGACTGGTATATTTGCCCGAATTTTCGGGCGCCACCAGAGCTACGCTGATATCGACGCTTTCCCCAGGCGATATAAGAGAGTTGATCGGATAGGTCTTTGGCGATCCCATGTAATCACCTCCGATATAAATCAAAGCGACCTTATTATCCCAATTGCAAGCGCCGGTATTTTTCAGACGCCAAATCTTGGTAAATTGCGACCCGGGGAGGAACACCGTGCCATCGCTCACCGTGATATCTTTGACAAAGGTAGCCCGGTTGCACGAGCCAGCGATTTGAGACGGGGTTGGCGTCACCGGGGTGGCGCTTGGAATCGGGGTGACCGTAGGAATCACACTTGTAGCCGAGGGTGGGATGGGCGTCGAGTAATATGGCAATCCAGTCGGCAAGGAAGTCGAAGGTCGCGCCCAGGCGGTCATGGTCGCAAACGCATATATCCCGCCTGTATCGGTGAACTGGGCTTTAAGGGTCTCAGCAGCCTGGGTATATAAACCCGCTGGTGATACCGTTGAACGCGGGGCAGCAATCCAATTGCACGCCAGAGATACCAGTATCAACCCCAAGAGAAGAAGAGGAATACTCACGAGCTTTTTCATAATACGATCTCCTGCATATAAACCCGTTCAAGTAGCTTCCAATCCAGGGCAAAATCGGTCGCCTATTAATTCAGTCTCCAACCAACCAGTAGGCGATATCCTCGACATAGACAACAAAATCGTTCGTTTCGCTTGAACCAATAAATAAACC
>Ga0315282_10004946_pt1 | contig 22925 bp, 30 predicted proteins | sample YL17G07_20_MG_FD_203693 | JGI IMG/M metagenome (GOLD analysis project Ga0315282, IMG submission 203693) | Sediment microbial communities from Yellowstone Lake, YNP, Wyoming, USA - YL17G07_20 | ecosystem: Environmental > Aquatic > Freshwater > Lake > Sediment | place: USA: Wyoming | collected... | reverse complement strand
ACCGCTTCTTCTGCTAAAATGTTTTAGGTGGGTGTTGTAATTTTCTTTGAGGTGAGAAAGATGAGTAAGAAAGTATTTCTTTCATTTATGTCTTGGGCTGAAATTAAGGAAGCCCTAGAAGGTGGAAGAGACATGGTCATAGTGCCATGCGGTTCTAGTGAGCAACATGGTCCCCACAGGCCGACGGGGGACGACTGGATCTTCGCGTTGGAAGGCGCTCTCCGGATAGCTGAGAAGATGGATGAAGCGGTGGTTTCGCCGCCTCTAACGGTGGGCGTTGCTCCGTATCACATGGAGTGGCCTGGGACTATTACGTTACCTAGATCGTTCCACAAGGACCTAATAATGCACGTCGTCAAATCCCTTAACCATCATGGTTTCAAGAGGTTCGTCTTGCTTAACACTCACGGTGGGAACACCCTCTCGTTAAAGCTAGCCCAGACTGAGTTAAAGGAGGAGGTTCCTGACCTTAAGGTGGTCTACAGTCCGTGGTGGAGTGTTTGCACGAAAAAATTCGTAGAGGAGGAGCTCGGTTTCCCATACGAAAAATGGGACGGTAGCCACGGGGGAGGAGCTCAGACGAGCTGCATGATGGCCATCGAGAAGAAATACGGGGTGAGCCTAGTGGACGTCGCTCGTGCCCCACCCGCGTCTCGAGACCTGCCGATTCTTCAGAGCCACACAGGGGATCCCTTTGCTAGCTTGCCACTCACAGGCAAGGCATTCAAGCGCTACAGCCCTTATGGAGTGATGTACAAGCTCGATGATTCGAACAAGCTAGCGAACCCGGAGATCGGTGAACGAACTCTAGACAAGATCGCCGCTTTCTTAGCTAAAAAATTCAAAGATCCTGATACGTGGCTCTGGTAAACTAATTTTTAAAAGCAGTGTTTTTTCTTAAAAACCCTAAAAAAACGATAGTTATTGGGCTAACCCAAACGCCTTCAACAGGAAATATATTCTGTCCATGAAGACTGACATTCTTCCCATAGTAGTATTTGCGAATTGAGCGCCTATCATAGCTAGCAATGCGTATCTACCCACCATAGATACCTGTTCAAAAGACCTCTTTGTAGACCCTGATAGCCATGTAGTTGAAAAGACAAAATATATCAAGGACGCGATTACTCCTACGAATAAATACAAGTTACCGATGATTACGTCAATTGACGTATTAGGCTTGGCCCATTGCGTTTGTAGGATAGGTAAAATCTGTCCAATAATATCTGTGTTCACAAGAACCCTAATTGAAGAGCCTAAAGTAGCTCCAACCATTATTGCCATTGAAATTCTAGCAAGGTAACCATACTTGCCTGAGACTCTTGTAAGATATAGTATACCTGCCGCTATTGGTATAATGAGGAATAGATCTCCTTTCATCAGAGGTTGAACGGCATTATTCAGAATAGTTCTTGATGCTACAGTAGCAGTAACCGCCAATGAAACTGCAATGAATGTATACTCGCATATTTTGTACCACGCATTATAACGGAATAGTGCAGTTAGCACACCCAAGACCAAGAATACTTGAATAAGTATATTTAGATCCATTTAGCTTTCCCCCTTCTTTTTTCCTGTATATAAGAAATAGCCTAGGTTACCGAGGATCATGACCACAATAACATATAAGTGACTAGTAGAAAGTGCATCGGTAGATATGAGTGCGGTATATGGTTTCCCAAGGAGTAGTTCATATTCAGCTGCTCCTCTAATACTAGCAATCATTCCTTTGACTTGTCCGGCTTTGATGTACATATTAATTGTGGGTACTTGAATACCTTGTACAAGCATTATTAGAGGTATATTATATGGTACTGCCCATTGCTTTCTATATTTATCAGCATCTCCTCCTTGGTGGAAGCTTATAATTAGACTGATATCCTTCACATCTTTTATTTTAGTCATTAAAGGCAATTGGGTAACCGGCGTTCCCTGATAATCAGTCTTATAGATACTATTGAAGTCTGTTGCCATAGAGGCAATCATTGGTTCACCCCCCGTCATGAATCCGAGGTACACCCAGTCGGTGCCATAAGTACCAAAATTAAGTGTATCCCATCCGCCTGCCTCGCCGACGGATCTTGTCAGCATATATGGTCCGTCTTGTATTGTAGCTAAAAAGACGATTTTATAGTCAACTGTAGTTCTGAGTTGAGATAGCTGCTTTAATAACGCGACAGATCCGGCTCCCATTTCACCCCAGTTTGCAGCTCCGAAGTTCCAATCTATTACCACGATGTTGCCCGGTTTAAGATCTTGAATTGCATTATAGAAATTGCGTGTAGGATCAGTTATTGGAACTGGTAATCCTATGGGTTTTATGTAAGGAACTGCTACAATAACGAAGAAGAATGCAATTAGTAACGCTCTTTGAGTTTCATAATCTCTAAGCTTTTTAATTATGCTCATTTTACCCTTGTCCTCCATATCCTAGTGATGCCGTCTCTCTGCCTGTCAATGTTCGAATAAATAGTGATATTGTTCCGATAGCTACTCCAATAGTGAATGAAATTACTCCCGCAGTCTGGACATAAACGTTTATCCAATTCCCAATGAATGGGAAACCTGCCCAAATTGTTGATCCTACCGGTGCATTCAGTAATAAAACGAAGAAACATGTTGCAGTTAAAATAACTGATTCAACATTCTTTAGTCTAAACGCTCTGAAAGAAGCTGTTACTATGTAAGGCGCTAATATCCCCCACATAGCTGAATCAAGAGGAGAATAAACATTTTGGTATACCCAATTATTTACTGTTTCTTGGGATCCAAATGCAATTCCCCAAAGTGTCAATGGTACGAATAGGATTAGTACATATGCGCTCCAGTACCATTCTCCTTTATTTCTTTTTTGAAATATTCGAAAATGTCTACGGAATAGATTAACCGCTCCGAGGGTCAAAGCAAAGGCTGCCGCTATGGTACCAATCTGTAGAATTCGGCTCCCTAAGTCGGTAAGTGGTTTGTAATCTATGAACCATGCACCAATCAGGTATAGACTAACTGCACCGAAGATGATTAGTGGAAGATCCTTCCTTACGAATGACATTTTTTTCTTTCATCCTCCTACATCTTTAAGAGACTGACTAGGTATGTGCTACCAAACTGCACGATGATTCCTCCACCAATAATCAGTGCCAATATCACGGCTTTTATCCAATCCTGACCTGTGATGGCACCAAGCCTTCCAACATCATTGGAGACCATAGCACCAGCGGCGAGAAACTCTTCACCGATCAATGTATAATCGCATATAGCAGCCATAAATGGGAGATTACCTGCTCCTGTACCTCCACCAACCTGCATAGCACCAATGCGCTGACCTGTTTCACAATGTATTAGTACTTCAACTTTCTGAAGTCCCATAAGGAAATTTGCTGCGGGTTTCTCTCTGAGTAATAAACCCTGTGCTGCAATAGTATAAGCACTTGTACCTCCGGCAAGGAATCTCAGGTCTTTTTCATTAGATGATTTGCCATATGCTTTGTTAACCTGATCTAAGATATCATCGAAAATAGCTAGAACCGTAGACTGAGGCGTTGTAACTATTAAATGAGCTCCTGTTTTATTACATAAATCAGCAATATATGGAAGCATTGAGAAACCAGGTATATTATACGTCATTATCTCATCGTATCCTATCGTAAAGTGAACAGGTCTGCCCAACTCAGTAGCGCGACCTATCGCTTCCTCGATAGCAGCCAGTTGAGGTAGATTTTTTAGCCCTTGCTTTCCACGTTTTAGTGCCCGTCTCATACCATATATTATCAGGACACAAAAAGTGATGAGCAAAAGCATATTAGCAAGTTCTTTCATACAACCTCGCATAGTTTTAAATGGCAGTAGTTAAAAGATTTTCGGGTAATTTAAATTTTATATATATATAAATAAATAATGAATTACAACAAATAAATTCTATAAAAAGATTTATTTTTTATATGTTAGACAAAAAACGATACAAGTTTTTTCTTAATAAATAGTTATTTTTACAAAGACAAAAAAAATTATCAGAATTAATTAACTTTTCCCAAAATAACCTTTAAGATAGTATTACATAGACGATCCAATTTTTATCTTTAGGATTGACTATTCGTAATGTTATAAAAATATTTTTTTTTCTATACATTTCTTGACCGTTGCTCGGCGTATGCTTCCTGAAGGTGCAGGCTCTGATTACCTTGTGGTCGTTCCTGAGCAGGATTGCTATCCTCCGGTCCCTGGGGATCCGGAGGAGGTACTTGGTGAGCTTTGCCTTGAGCATGGCGAGTGGGTCGAGGGGTTTCCTGCCAGGTCCTTCAAGGTGGTAGTGTGGTGAGTTCATGGCGTATCTGGGCTAGGTTGAGTGAGTCAAGCACACGCTTAACGTTCAACCTATGGAGGATGGATGTTTGCTCCTTGATTAAAATCAATTTATAAACAGGCTATTGCGCATAAATTATTTTTATTTAGATTAGTAAGTAACACAATTAATTATTATAATTGGTGTAACTATTGCTCATTTATGAATTTTAAACGAGGGGAGAGGCATATTTAAAATTTTAATAACTTTTATAATGAAGTTATCAAAAAAGGCAAATAAATTATATGTGACTATATTGAACCATTCAAATGAGTTTATAAAATATAGACAAAATTCTGACCAACAAAGAATAACTAAGTTAGAAGAGATTTATTCTCAGATACCTAAAATTATCTGTTTAAAAAATTGTGGTAAATGTTGTGGATTAATATCTATGTCAAAACTTGAGGAAAGTAGAATAATATTATTCATGAAAGAAAATAACTTAAAAATAAATTTTAATAATGATCCTCTGGATGTTACCTTTCTGAAAGCTATACAAGGAGAAAATAGATGCTATTTTCTAAGCGATAATCAGAATTGTATAATATATCCTGTAAGACCAATTATATGTAGATTATACGGTGTTGCTGAGAACATGGTATGTCAATTTTCTAAACCCGATAATTATATGACTGAGGATCAAGCGATTAAATTAATAAAAAGAGTTAAAAAAATATGAATTATTTTTAATAAATCTAATCTCTACTTCGCGATACTGTTATTCTAGTATAAACACCGAAATTGTTAATTAATTCTGTTAAATGATATCGATTGAATTAACATGGATCAAGAATATTTTCCAGGGAATTGGGACGACTGGAAGAAGAAGAGCCCCCAAGATGTAGGCATGGATCACCATAGTGTAGATGATGCCATTGCGTTCGCGAACGAGCACGAAACAAAGGCATGGCCCACAGACATAGGTCAGCAACTACTCGCAACCAATAAGAAAAGATGTGACGACGGGGAGACTCTCGGTCCTACGAAGCCAAGGACGGGTGTCAACGGCGTGATTCTACGACATGGCTACATTGTTGCTGAGTGGGGAGATACTAAGCGTGCTGACATGACCTTCAGTATAACCAAGAGTTACCTTTCGACAGTCGCAGGACTCGCCTTCGATCGCAACCTCATCAGAAACGTCCAAGACTATGTCGCTGAATATGTACAGGATGGTCACTTCGATCCACCCCACAACTCCAAGATAAAATGGCACCACCTTTTGCAGCAAACAAACGAATGGGAGGGTACGTTGTGGGGCAAACACTATTCAGCAGGCTGCCCCCTCGACATCGTGAGGAAACCGGAGGAGCCAGGAACATACTACGAGTACAATGACGTCAGGGTGAACCTAACTTCACTGGCTCTCCTCAACGTTTGGCGGAGACCACTCCCACAGGTACTAAAAGAGTATGTGATGGATCCAATCGGTGCATCCAACACCTGGAGGTGGTATGGTTACAAGAACTCATGGGTTGTAATAGATGGTGCGAATGTGCAGTCCGTTAGCGGAGGTGGACACTGGGGTGGTGGCCTCCAGATCAGCTCGAGGGACCACGCCCGCTTCGGCTTGCTTTTTCTGCGACGCGGCCTGTGGGGAGAAATGCGGATCATCTCTGAGAAATGGATAGAAATGGCCACAACACCTGGGGACGTGAACCCTCTATACGGATACATGTGGCACCTCAACCCGGGCCAGAAAAGGCTCCCTAGCGCGCCCGAGAAGAGTTTCATGGCGACAGGTGGGAGCGCCAATCGAATATGGGTAGATCCTGTCCATGACTTAGTTGTCGTTGTGCGCTGGATTGAGGGCGAAAAATACTTCGACGGCGTACTGGAGCGGTTACTGAAGGGAATCCAGGACTAGTCAAGTTCTGAGTATCGACTTCTTGCACTAACTTTTTCAGTAATACAAACAGTCACTCATGAGACACAAGTAATTGGGAATTTTTCTTATTAATTTTGAACTATTCTAGAACGATGGCCATAAGCTCGGCTAAAACTCGCCCCGCTACTGCGACCTTGCCTAGCTCCACGTGCTCATCGGGGGTGTGAGAGAGCTTTGGATCGCCCGGGCCAAAGAGGGCTGTAGGTATCCCTGCGTCCCTCACCAGCCATGCTGCGTCGGTCCCAGCGGCTTTTCCTCCGATGCTAGGTTCTCTGCCGGTGACAGACCTAGATGCTTCTACAAGCCGCTTGACAATAGGTTCCTCGATGGGCGTCTCCATGGGAGGCCACTCTTCGAGTACCCTGATGCTCGCTCTGAGCTGGGTGTCGCGCGTCTTCGCCCTTACGATAGCATCGTTTATGTCTCTGAGTGCCTTTTCCGGAGATTCTCCCGGGAGCAGTCTCCTATCGATCTCGATGCTGCACTGGTCTGGGATCACATTGATCTTTGTTCCTCCCTTTATGGTGGTGACGCTCATCACCGGCTCGGGCACGTCGAACAGTTCCTTCTTCCCCTCGAGGTGTACCTCCCGTAACTCCTCAATCACCTCGACCATTCCGTCAATGGCGTTCACCCCGAGGCCTGGCCTTGAGGCATGAGAGCCTCTGCCTTGAGTCGTTACCTCGGCCCATAGGATGCCCTTCTCCGCGATCTCGACCCTCAGGTCGGTGGGCTCAGAGACGACGGCCATGTCAGCGCGGAGGCCTTTCTCTATCAGGTACCTCGTCCCGTGGACACTGCCCGTCTCCTCGTCTGCAACCGCGGTGAGTATCAGGTCGCCGCAGAGGGACATGCCAGACTTCACGATCGCCTCAATCGCCGCAACCATCGAGGCGACCCCCGACTTCATGTCAGCGGTCCCTCTCCCGTACATGACTCCGTCCACGACCTCGGCGCCGAAGGGGTCCCTCTTCCAGCCGTTACCTGGTGGGACCACGTCTATATGGCCGTTGTAGAGCAGTGTAGGCTTCCCTTTCTTCCCCTTGATCTTTGCGACGACATTGGTCCTCCCCGGCACCTTTTCCACGAGCTCTGTGTCTATGCCTAGCCCACTAAGCTTGTCGTAGACGACCCGAGCGCACTCTCTCTCCCCGCCTGGAGGATTCACGCTCGCAGCCCTGATCATCTTCCCGAGGAGCTCCGAGGCAGAGCCTCCGTCAACGTAGTCCGCTAGTCGTTTCGTTCGAGCCATCCGAAAGCACCCAACTGGTCTTAAATCAGATGATACCCACCTTATCGTTAAAGCTTGACTTGGAGAAGAAGATGGCGGATGAACCTGTCAGCATCTTTGGGCTGGGCGATAGCCCGGGGAAGCGGAACGCCGATGTCACTGCCGTCGAGGCGTTGAGATGATGATTAATAAGATATTCGCTGAACATTTTGCGTCAGACTGGATCGAGTCATGGAACTCTCACGACCTGAATCGCATTCTTTCGCATTACACAGATGATTTCGAAATGTCTTCACCTGCAATCATCAAAGTAGCCGGCAAGCCCTCTGGAATCCTGAAAGGTAAGGAGAAAGTAAGCGCATATTGGACCAAAGCCCTCCAACTGAACCCCAGCCTCCATTTTGAGTTGGTAACCATGTTTCTCGGAATAAGCAGCATAGCCCTATGCTACAGAGGACATCGCGGTCTATCAGCCGAGGTTTTTCATTTCAATCGAGAGGGGAAAGTTACTAGGGCGTATGCGCACTACACTTAGAATCTCCAACCCTCCGCCCATACATGGCGCACACCCTACTGGAATTAAATCATATACCTACCCCATTGTTACAGATTGAGGGACCACGATGACGGACGGACTGGTCAGGATACTGGGTATAGTCGGGAGCCCGAGGAAAGGGAACACCGAGATCCTCGTCAAGGAAGCATTGATGGCCGCAGAGTCTGTAGAGGATGTCGAGACCGAGGTCCTCCACATCGCACCGCTTAAGATCCACCCATGCATCGCGTGCTTCAGGTGCTTCGACGAGGACCCGAAGGGCCACGCCTGCCCGAGCTTCCAAGATGACATGGAGAAGGTCTACCCGAAGCTCGCTGCTAGCTATGGTATCATAATCGCAAGTCCAGTATATTTCGGGGGCATCACCGGCCAACTCAAGACCCTCCTCGACAGGACCGAGCCCTTCGTAAGGTACGCGAAGACCGGCTACGGTGGAGGGCTCTCGAACAAGGTCGGCGGCGCCATCGCCGTTGGCTACAACAGGAACGGAGGCCAGGAGACCTCCATCCAGATGATCCACGCCTACTTCCTCGTCCACGACATGATAGTCGTCGGCTCCGGCCCCGTCGAGACGCCGGGCTGTTACTACGGCGGAGGCTCCGTCACCTACCCTAAGAGAAGCCGGATCAAGGACGCCGTAGCCGATGACGAGCTTGGCCTAAGATCGGCTAAAGGTCTGGGCGAGAAGGTCGCACAGGTAGCTAAAAAGGTTAAACAGACTCGAAGTTAAACTGGCCCTCCACAAACAAGTAACGTTAAACACTCTCATTCAATGGATTCAATATTCCTTCATGGCTATTCAAGGCAACTGGGAATCGATTCCCACTCATGGATCGGAAGTGAGAAAAAGTGAAGAAAAACGCCTTGCAGGGTAGCTAGAATTCAATTCCCACCCAGTGGATCGGAAACCGGAAAAAAATGAGGAAATTCATAGATTTATAGGTACTGCACGGTCTCTGTGCAACCGACTATCGACCCAGGATTCCTACTCCAACCGATCGCGGTGTAAGGACTCCTGCCAAAGTGCTTATCATATGCTACTGATGCAAGGGGAACCCGAAAAAAGCCCCTTTTTATTGACAGTCAAACCCAGAAAGCTAGCATATAAAGTCTCTTCAGCTCTATGATTTGCTCCTGCTGAGCCAGTATTCAGCGACTTCCTTTCCCGTCGCGAACCAGACCCCTTGGTCTTCTCTCATCCGCCTTATCAGCCGCTCGAGGTTTCTGATCCGAGACGGGCGGCCGGTGAGCTGGGGGTGCATCGTGAGTACGTAACATAGCCCCTCCTCGTAGAAGCCGGCGTATTCCTGCTCCCAGATCGAGTAGACGTGGGCCGGATCCTGGATGTTCCTCCCCGTCAGCCGTGTGCTGTAGAGGTAGTATGGGGCATCGTCCATGATCCAGCTAACAGGAATCTCAACCAGCTTTGTCTCCTTTCCATCCAGTATGTGGAGGTAGGGGAGATCGCTATTCATGAAGTTGCTAGTGTACATGAAGCCATTCTCCACGAGCAGTCTCAGGGTGTTGGGGCTGAATTCCCAAGCCGGCGACCTGTAACCCACCGGACCCCCAGGAACGAACTCCTTGATCAGGGACGTCCCCTTCGCGAGGATCGCCTTCTCCTCCTCGAGGCCAAGGGCGTCAGGCCACTCATGATAGTATCCGTGGTGCCCTATCTCGTGGCCCTGCGAAACGATGTCCCGCACCGTCTCCGGATAACGCTCCAGTGTCCAACCCGGGACGAAGAAGGTCGCCTTGATACCGTACGACTTGAGAAGCCTGAGTATCCTCGGCACACCCACCCTGGGGCCGTACTCCCCCTGCGATAGGGTCACCGGCCTCTCGATGTTCTTTGGGTCCCTCGCCGTCCACAGGGACTCCGCGTCAAGGTCGAAGCTCAGCACGACCGTCATCCTCTTCGATTCCGGCCAGACGCTCATAGAGATCAAACGATTCCTCGGTCGAGCAGATATAACGATTCGGAGATCGCCACGATCAACCCAAGACTCACGCTATCAGCGTAAAATCGATTAAGGCCATCGCCAACCTAGGCCTATGAATAAGGTTCTCATCGACACCGACGGGGAGTTCGACGACTTCATGGCTCTGGTCCTCGCCCTCAAATCGAGGGACCTGAGCGTCGAGGCCATCACCACACTGAGCGGGATCAGGAGCCTCCGGGACTCAACCGACGACGTCCTAAACGCCGTGGAGCTGCTGGGGAGAGGGGGCATCCCGGTAGGAGAGGGACTAGAAGTTTCAATGTCCCAGGACGTTACTCCTTGGAGGAAGACGACCCAGAGGATCTGGAGAGGAGGAGGCAGGTCCTCGACCAGGGCACTCCGTAATCCAGGCATCAAGCCCGTGAAGGAGGACGGCGTCAGCCTCATGATCAGGACGATCAACGAGGCCCCTGGCGAGGTGACGCTGATCACCCTTGGGGCACTAACAAACGTGGCTTCGGCTCTGCTTAGGGAACCAAGTATCGCTAAGAAGGTGAAGGAGGTCTACACAATGGGCGGAGCCGTCCTTGTCCCGGGGAATGTCTCGCCCGTCGCCGAGTTCAACATCTGGGGCGACCCACTCGCCGCGAGGATCTTCTTCAACTCCAGGATGCACATAACCATGGTCGGGCTGGAGACCTACTACCAGCCGGTCCTAACCGCTGAGGAGTGGGCGAGGGTACGGGACGCGAACCCGGCGACACGCTACTGCTTCGAGGACTTCGACCCATGGTTCAGGTGGCTGGTCAACCTCCACCCAGACTGGAAGGGCGGGCTTCAGATCGGCGACGCCCTGACAGTAGGCGCCGCCATCGACCCCACCTTGATGAGGAGCAGGAGGTGCTTCGTCGACGTTGAAACCAAGGGAGAGCTCACTGTCGGGCAGACAGTAGCCTACGGGATGTCTAACAGGAGCCCGGCACCTAAGGAGCCGAACACCGACCTCACCGTCGACTGCGACTGGAAGAGGTTCAACAGGCTCTTCATCGAGAGGGTGACATCTGGTTAAGCGCCCGATCCCACGCCTATGGGGACAGGATTTATACACGCACCAGGAGACCAGAGATACGCCATGAAGCCTAACACGATAGACAAGGCGCCGAAGGTCAGCCCCGCCAAGGGGGTCGAGATAGTGATCATCGGCTCGACGGACAGGGTGATGCTCACCTACATCACCGCACAGCCGGGGGCGATAGTCCCCGACCACACTCACCCCCATGACCAGATAGGTACCTGCATCAAAGGGGAGGGTACCCTCACATCGGGAGGTAAGAAGCTCAAAACGCTACCCGGCACCAGCTGGACAATCCCCGGCAGCGAGAGCCACGACTGGGTGAACACTAGCAAGGGCGTTACTGTCCTCATCGAGTGCTTCTCCCCGCCACGCGAGGACTACGCAGCCAAGGCAAAGTGAGATCGGTGAGCCTCCGACGTCCGAGCCAGCGCCCCAGTTCCTAACACGAGTTATCCAAGCCGGATACCAGCTGAGCCCGGACGCTTACACCTACCTTAACGGCCTAGCCCCCGAAACCGCGGACACGATCACGCGGAGGGCGATAACCAAGGCGGAGGGGACCTCCATCTTCGTACTGGACCGCAAGTACCTCATCTCCATCATCGAGACCCCTAAGCCGGAACCTGTCCCTATGCGCCCCGTCAACGTGCCTGCGAAGACGCTGGGAGCCCCCATGGTGATCCACCCCGAGGAGCCTCCCCAGCCCGCGAGCGACGCGGCGGGGTTCACAAGCTTGTTTCGAAGCAGGTTCGAGCGCCTCGACGCCATCCTGAAGCGGCGCGTCGACGTGAGGGACGCGATCTCCATCGCTCAGGCGCTCAAGCAGCCGGCAAAGACGAAGCTGAAGATCACCGGCATCATCACTGAGAAGCACACGAGGGGGCCGAGGCTTTTCATCGAGCTCGAGGATGCGACCGCCTCGATCACGGCCATGGCAACCGAGACGGAGATCGTCAAGAAGGGCCTGGAGCTTCAGGAGGATCAGGTCGTCGCCGTCGACGCGGTCAAGTACACGGAGGACCTCCTCGTCGCCAACGACTGGATATGGCCCGATGTACCCCAGAACACGCCGCGGAGAAGCCCGGACCCCCTCTACGCAGCCCTCCTCGCCGACGTCCACGTCGGATCCAAGTATTTCAGAAGGGATCTCTTTCAGAGGTTCATAGACTGGACGAACCAGACGGTCGGACCCCAGCAGAGCAGGGACGCTGCGGCTAAGCTCAAATACGTAATCGTTGCCGGGGACATCGTCGACGGCGTCGGCATCTACCCCGAGCAATTGGAAGAGCTCACCATCCCGGACATCAGGCAGCAGTACCGTGAGGCGTACGAGCTCGTAAGGCAGCTCCCCACCTACATCGAGGTCGTTGTCACGCCGGGTAACCACGACGCTACCCGCCACAGCATGCCCCAACTCCCTATCCCCGAGGAGTACGCGAAGGAGCTCCACTCCGACCAGCGGGTCCATATGCTTCCGAGCCCGACAAGGCTCAACCTAAACGGGGTGGAGCTGCTGGCGGAGCACGGGAAGGGGATGGACGACATCCTCAGCTCCACCCCGGGGTACGAGTTCAAGCACCCAATCAAGGCGATGGAGCTCCTCTTCCGCTGCCGCCATCTAGCGCCCAGGTATGGTCAGAGTACCCCTATAGCCCCCGAAGCCACGGACCGCCTCATCATTTCGGAGGTCCCGGACGTCGCCCTCATGGGCCACGTCCACATCTTGGAAACGAAGCGCTACCGTGGTGTTACTCTCCTATCCGCGGGTAGTTGGCAGGAGCAAACCCCCTTCCAGAGCCGTATGCAGATCCAGCCCACAGTCGGGGTCGCGACCCTCCTCGACCTCCAGACCCACCAGACCCTCGACCTAGACCTCAGCCGATTCTAAGCGCAACTTCATAACCCACATAACGACGCAATCCCGAGAAACACATCAGATGGTCGTAAACCGAGGCTTCAGGAGAAGGAGGCCACCCGATACGAGGCTCCCGCCCGAACAGTACGAGACAAAGGACTTCCCTGTCTTATCCTTCGGACCGACGCCGTGGGTTGAGAAGTCTCAAGGCGATGACCCAACCTGGAGTCCTGTTGTTCTAGTATGAATGAAGAACCGAAGACCCGGTCAACAGATATAGAAGTCGACTCCCTTCTGGAGAGGGACTGGCTGGCTCTCCTGGAGCTGCTTCATTGTTGCGTAGAGGGCCGGGTATAGCATCGCCACGTCTGTCAGTGATAGGATGCCCACTAGGTCCTCACCAACCTCCCCGCCGAGGACGGGCAGCTTCTTGATCCCCTGGACCAACATCACCTGGACAGCGCTGACAAGCGATTGGTCGGGTTTGACTACCATCACGGGCTGAGACATGACGTCCCCGACCTTAACCTTCTCTGGGTCCTTCCCTTTCGCCACGACTCTGACGACGAGGTCCTTCTCGGTCAGGATACCGACGAGTTTCTTATTGTAGGTGACTACTAGGCTGCTGACGCCCCTGTAGTCCATCATCTTCGCTGCCTGCCTCGTGGAGTACTTAAGGTCCACCGTGATTACGTTCCTCCTCATAACATCCTCAACGGTAAGACTCACTTAGGCACCAACTACTGGCAGACCCAAAAGGGATCGCAATTAAAGCGGTTGTGGAGCCGCAACACTTATCAGCGCCACCTTTAACTGGATGCTTAAAATTAAAATCCTTCAAAGACAAATGGTCAACAGCGAGGGATGCATACCGTGAGCGGAATAATTCTAGTCAGGGATGTCATGGCAAAGAACGTGAAGACCGTCAGAACCGACGACAGCGCCCACGACGCCGTCGTCAAGATGAACAAGTTCGACGTCGGGAGCGTAATAGTCGTGAACAACGGCAAGCCATTGGGCATCATCACCGCGAAGAACATTCTCACCCGGATCGTCGAGCCCAGGCTCGACGCGGGCATACTCAGGGCGAGGGACGTGATGACCAGTCCTCTCATCACCATTGAACCCGACGCCTCCATCGAGGAGGCTGCGAGGATCATGGGCAAGAGGAGGATCAAGAAGCTCCCCGTCATGGAGAAGGACAAACTCGTCGGCATCCTCAGCGACAGCGACATCGTGCGCGCGAACCCGACTCAGCTCGGCATTCTTAGGGAGCTACTCAAGATCAGTTAGCGCACAGACTTAGGCTAGCCAGGGCTGATCGACTCTTGGAAAACAGAGCCGAAGGTCTGGTACATGATCGCGCATGCCTCATCTTGGCTAAAATCATCAAAAAAACCAATTCCGTAATTAACCATGTTTGACCTTTAAATCATTTTATACTAATCTAACAAATAGAATTTTAACATGAAAAAAACAATGATTTATATAGTAAATTTTTAAATACTATTTATAAGGAAATTTACCATCTGAAGCAAAAATTAGGATGTATTCAACCAAAAAATTAACCGTTTAAATTTAGGAATGCCATTTCAAGAGCCCACCCAAGGAATCAGGTAGCCGGGACGAAGCTCCCAGAAGGAAATAAGACATGCCAGAGTGCGAGATATGCGGAGAAGAAGCTGATAAGCTGATAAAGTGCAAGTCCTGCGGAGCCAAGTTCTGCGAGGACTGCGGCTCCACCATCGAGAAACTTTGCGAGTTCTGCGCCGAGGACGATGACGTAGAAGTCACCGACGACGAGGAGGGAGCTCTCGAGGACCTCGATGTCGTGGAGCCAGACAGGGACTTCGACGACGACGAGGTCTGAGTGGCTTAACCCCCCCGAGAGCCTCCAGTAAGGATTTTTACACACGGCGCGGACCCGATCCCAGATGACGGAGGAAAGGACCAAGTACTGTCCCCGCTGCGGGGCGCAGATCGAGTACAGGTACGTCGTCTGCCCGGCTTGCGGTAGCCCCCAACCTCCCCTTGACGGTGTGCCTACAGCCCCGAGGAGACCTAGGAAAAACCCATGGATCGCCCTTGTTCTCTCATTGCTAGTGACAGGAGTCGGCCAGATCTACTTGGGACGCATCACCCGAGGGCTCGCCTTCCTTTGCGGAGTTCTTTTCATCAGCTTCGCCCTCGACGGCTACTTGGACTACGACCAGCTTCTCTTCCTCGGCGCAGCACTTTCCGTCGTATCGGCGATCGACGCCTACCGCCTTGCAAAGGAGAGCGGGCCGAGCCGAGAAAGCTGATCAAGCTTAAGAACACAGGGAGATAGAGAAGCTGAGACTTTGGACAGGGTAGACGCCGTCGTCATAGGGGCCGGCGCTGTCGGCCTCGCCATAGCCGCTGAGATCGCCTCCAGAGATAGAGACATCTTCATCCTCGAAAGAGAGTCGGCCGTTGGGCAGGGAGCCAGTAGCAGGAATAGTGAGGTAGTTCACGCGGGAATTTACTACGCTCCAGGGACCCTCAAGGCGAAGCTCTGTGTCAAGGCCAACCCGATGCTCTACCGGATCCTGGAGGAGAACAAGATCCCACACAAGAGGCTAGGCAAGATAATCGTGGGAAACGGCGAGGATGAGATCCAGCAGCTCGAGGGACTCATGAGGCAGGGAAGGGCAAACGGCGTCGAGGACCTGTCCTTCCTGGACGCCGATGGGATAAGGAAGCTGGAGCCAAGGGTCAGGGGAGACGCCGCGGTCCTTAGCCCCAGCACCGGAATCATGGACGCCCACGGCCTTATGGACCACTACCTCAGAACTGCCAGGAGAAAGAGCGGCTCCGACCCCCTCGTCCTCGATACGGAGGTCAGGGGGATCAGGAAGGTAACCGACGGCTACGTAGTCGACACTGTCAGTGGCGGGGAGCCATTCAGCCTTGAGGCGAGGGCCGTCGTAAACGCTGCTGGCCTCTACTCTGATAGAGTCGCAGCGATGGTCGGGATCGACATTGACGAGGCAATGTATAGGCTTCACTGGTGCAAGGGGGACTACTATAGCCTCGGCGGGAGACCTCCGGCGACGATGCTAGTCTACCCACCTCCCCTAAAGGACACACTCGGCCTCGGTATACACACCGTCCCCGACCTCACCGGCCGCCTCAAGTTCGGCCCCAACGCCTACTACGTAGACCAGATCGACTACAAGGTTGAGTCCCCTGTAGACCCCTTCCACAGCGACATCGTCACCTACCTGCCCGATGTGAGGAAAGAGGATCTCCGCCCGGACATGTCAGGAGTCAGGGCGAAACTACAGGGGCCCGGGGAAAAGGCGAGGGACTTCGTCATCGAGCACGAGGAACGGAGGGACTATCCCGGCTTCTTCGACCTCGTTGGGATAGAGTCCCCAGGCCTCACGTCTAGTCCAGCCATAGCGGAGATGGTGGGCGGGATGGTCAACGAGTACCTCGGCTGGCCGAAGTCGGAGACTAGGTAAATGTACTCGCTACAACGAGGTCTCTACCTTCACCGCTCCGCACTCCTTTAAATAATTATTAAGAGGTAGAGATGCCTTCTTTTTGCGGTCATCATGGATGCCGAGTACTCAATCTTTAATATCCGCGGGTAGTAAATAGTAATGCACGAATAGCTAGTCGACCACCTAGGTGATACGCCGTGAAGTTCTGCGATAAATGCGGGTCCTTCATGGATAAGATTCCAAGGGGGTATCGGTGTTCGAAGTGCGGCTTCGAGGTCAACCCTGGTATTGTAGAGATTACCCGGGAGGATGAGCCAAAAGCGGAGCCTGTCTACGTAGTCCGCAGTGACGAGGAGTCTGTCAAGGTTAACCAGATCTGCCCGCAGTGCGGCCACAGTGAGGCCTACCACCAAGTCAGAGTCGCCCTCGGAGAGCACGCCGGCGTGAACAGCGACAGGTACGTGGAACGGTTCAAGTGTACTTCTTGTGGCTACATGTGGGTGAAGAATTAGGCCAGTAATCTAACTACGGGTTGTAGTTAGATTTATAAGAAGACTAACCACCTTATATTTGCGCTCTTCCGATCAGGGCGTAGCTATTTGCCAAGTAGCACCTCGGAGAGGCCAGAAATGGCCTCTCCACCATTAACTCTTGAACGTTCCTTTTTCGATCGGCTATTTCCTTTTTCACTTATGGTTCTAACTACTACTTGTAGAAGAAACTACGTCCTGTAGTTAGATTTTTATACACTGATCCGATACTTAGTGTCGCCACAGACAAGGTGTAAACTTTGGCAGACAAAGGTATGACACTCGCGATAGTTCTACTAATCGCTGGCTTGGTTGTAGGCGGAGGCATCGGTTACTTCGCCGCACCGGCCAAGCAGGTTATTTCATCGACGGTTAATGAGAAGATTGTGACAGCGCTCCCCCTCAAAGGAGTCAACGTAAAGATCGGCTACATCTCATCCGACACCACAGCTCTAGAGACAGGCAAGCCCAACCATGAACAGATACTTGCACCAGATTACAACAAGTATGCAGCCCTACTAGGGTACGGCACCACCTTCCAGTACATGATCGATGACGCCCAGGGTCAGGCTAACACCCACCTCGAGAAGGTCCAGGGATTCAAGTCCGCTGGCATCACGGTCTTCGAGGGCGGTGGCTGGTCTAGTGAGGCCCAGTCGAGCCTGAGCTATGTGAACACTAACAGTATGCTCATGTGGAGCACCTCTTCCACGTCCCCGACGCTCGCTATTGCGAACGACAGGCTCTACCGTATGTGCCCAGCTGACACAGCCCTTGCTCCGGCACTGGCTGATGCTTTGTGGGCCTTCGGCATCAAGGAGGCGGCGATCTTCCAGCGTGGTGACTCTTGGGGTGACGGTATCGTCAACCTCTTCGTTCCCGCATTCACCGCCAAGGGCGGGAAGATAACGGGCGACAAGGTCCGCTACGCTGCTGAAGCCACTGAATTCACCAACTACCTACAGCAAGCTGACGCGCAGGTCGGCGCCGCTATCAAGGCTGAGAGCGGCAACGCCTTGAGGGTTGGCATGCTCATCCTATCCTTCAACGAGGCCCCTGTGATCCTCAAGCAGGCATCCCAGTTCAGCTCCGTCTACAGCATCAAGTGGTTCGGAAGTGACGGGACCGCACTCTCTCAGCGCATCATGGACGACTCGCCCGAGGAAGGCATCCATGTAGGCGTCTACTCGATGCTCGCCCACCAGACCCCCTCCACAATGTTCGACAACCTCAAGAAGAGGTACGAGGACCTGACCAAGCAGCAGTTCAGCACCTACACGGCCTACGCCTATGACGTGGGAACGGTGATCACCAACTCCATGCTGGAGGCACAGAGCCTGAAGGGTGACGACATCGCCGCTCTACAGACCCCAATGGCCCTCAATACCTTCGGTGCTGGAGGCTGGTGCAAGCTGAACGAGTTCGGCGACAGGGCACCTCCGCCGTTCGACATCTGGGGATTCTTCAAGGGAGACACCAAGCCAGCGGTGGGGAAGGTAGTCGGAACGTACGATAATGACTACAAGCAGGCCACCTGGGACGCGACCGTCCTCGGCTACCAGCCCCTCGGTCCGTAGAACTAACAATAACCGTTTATCCTTTTTTTAAAAAGCAATCCTCGAGCCGGCCAATTTGGCTCGGCCCGGGATCATTCTCAATCGGCCTTACCCTGCGTTCTCCTTGAGCCTCTTGAGGTGGCCCCGCAGCTCCCTCAGCTTTTCCTCGTCCTCTATCCTGAATCCGTCGACAAGGTAGGAGATCGTTGTATCTCCGAAGGTCTCGAAGAGGCCTCTGAATACGTGCCTGACTACAGCGCCGTCGAACTGTTTCCGGGTCATTGATGGCCAGTACTCGTATCTAAGGCCCTGGCCACTGATGAGCTTCCTCTTCACGAGCCCCTTCTCGTGGAGCCGGTCGAGGATCGTCGCTACTGTTGTGACCGCGACCTTCCTATTCCTGTTAACGTGTCGGTGTACGTCCTTGACGTTTCCCCTCTTCAGCTCCCAGAGGGCCAGCATCACTGGAGATTCTAGCTCACCTAGAACCTTGTTTATGTCAGGCTTGTGGGGTTGAAAGTCAACCCACCTCTTCTCCACAGGCACAGGCATCCCCTAGGTATTTACTGTATATATGGAAACTTCAACTACAGTAATTAGTCGCCGTTCTGTTTATAAAATTTCGTAGCGGGCCCAAGGTAAACGTGTAAGGGAGCGCATCCGACTGTTTCCCCCTTAATCAGATATGTTAACCCTCTTAGGGTGAGGGAGTGACGCTAACCTTCAGAGGGATGCCCTGCTCCACGCTCTGGGAGACTACGCAGAAGTCCCTGAATATGTCGGAGCACCTCTCCAGGTGACTCGCCGCCGAGGCGTCTACCTCAGGGCTCAGCTCGACAGAGAGCTCGGTTATCCTCCAGCGCCCCTTCTCGTTCTTCCTCATTCTTCCGTTCACCTTCGTCCTCATTCCCTTCACGGGCGCCCTCGCCCTCTGGAGGCAGAAGAGGAGGCTGGAACTGAGGCAGTTGCCGACGGCAGCGGCGAGGAGCTTAGATGGGTTAGGGCCTACCCCCTTGCCCACCGGCTCCGACTCGTCCGTAACCAGCTCCCCGACGCCAGGAATCTCGAAATCGACGTTGAACTGGTAGTCATGAAGCCTCTCAAGCTCGATCGAGAAGGTCTTCTCTTCCTCGCTCATACGCACCCGTCAGGGAGTCCCCTGACACGTTTAAGCGGCTTTCGGCCTCGCGCTCACGAAGTCGGCGGAGGGCGCAGCTCGACCTCCTCGGGGTGATCCTTCTTGTACCTCCCTTCATAGAGGAAGCCGAGACCGAAGAGACTGAAGCCGAGGATGACGCAGATCCAGATTATCCACTCGTCGCTAACGTCCCTCGTGACGGTGATCTGGTAGACGGTGACACCGGCGATGAGTGCGCAGAGTACCGCGCCGATATAGAGGAGGTTCCAGACTGTGAGTCTCACGGGGGTCGAGCCTCCTATGCCGCCGGTTCGATTTAACCTTCCCGATACCGTTAAAACCACTTGGTCTCTCTCCTGAGCCGTGCTTAGGATGAGGAGGAGCGACAAGGAGATCACGGACAGAGCCGTCATGGAGGAGATACTTAGGGAGCAGGAGGTCGGGAGGCTCGCCACATCGGTGGCGGACGTCCCCTACATAGTACCCGTCAACTTCGCCTACTCTGCAGGGCATATCGTCTTCCACGGGGCGAGGGATGGCCTTAAGATGAGAAACATCGCCGCCAACTCATTAGTCTGCTTCGAGGTTGACAACTACGAGAAGAAAGAAGCGGAGAGCCCCTGCGACTACACCTACAAGTACATGAGCGTCGTCGCCAGAGGAAAGGCGACGCCCGTCGAGGACCCGACTAGGCGCCTCGCGCTCTTCAGGAGACTCGTCGACAAGTACGCTCCCGGGAAGGGGAAGATGATCACAGAGGAGACGATGGCGAAGAACATCAACATCGAAATCATAGACATCGAGGTCGATGAGATGACCGGGAAGAGGAGCCCAGCTCCTCCCAAACAGACATAGCCAAGGAATATATCTCGCTGGGGAGCAGGGAGAGGGGGAACCAACTTGAAAGTGGGCTCCGAATGCGGCTACTGCATAATGCACCGCGGCCACAGGATGATCCAGAGGTCAACCACGGACGAGGTCGCGCGGGTCCGTGCCATGGCAGGCCTACTCGAGATGATGGGAGAGAGATACAGGCCGGACGCTGTGCCCAGCTTCATCGGGGCGGAGAGATGTAGAGTCATCAAGGACGCCACCGGCGTCACGGACCCCTACGCTGACCTCAAGAGGGTCTCCAACGAGTTGGCTCTCAAGCTGCTCCCGAAGATGGAAAGTTATGTCGATGGGCACATGCCTATGGAGCGCTTCAGGGCCGCTCTCAAGGTCGCTTGCATCGGAAACGTTATCGAGTTCGACGTCCCAGGCCACAGCGCCGATATCGAGGAAGCGCTGAAGGGCGTCGATGAGGGCTTCTACATCGACGACTCCGAGCGACTGAAAGCCCTCACCAAGCCCAGCGCCACAGTCCTCTTACTCACGGACAACGCTGGGGAAATTGCCTTCGATAGGCTCGTCGTGAGAGAGTTAAGGAGGGCCGGGTGCCTTGTGACCGTCGCTGTCAAAGCGGGGCCGACCCTTAACGACGCCCTCATGGAGGATGCAGAGGCGGTGGGGATGACCAGCGAGGCGGATGAAGTGATAACTACCGGCGCCGACGCGATAGGTGTCAACCTCTCGGAGACCTCAGAGGAGTTCAACTCCCGTTTCTATGGGTCTGACGTCATCATCGCGAAGGGGATGGCTAACTGGGAGACCCTTACTGAGGTTCCAGCGCCGTGCCCCCTCATATATCTCTTCAGGACGAAGTGCGAGCCGGTGGCGAGAGCCGTCGGGGCCCCTCTGAACGTGAACATCGCCAAGCTCGTGCCCAAAGGCTGGAAGCTCTAGGATTGCAGTGCGTCCAGCACCTGCTTCCTAGTTACCGGTCCCTCCCTGAGGAGCCAGGCTTCTTCTCCACTCAGATCAACGACTGTCGAGGACAGACCTCCCTCTGAAGGGCCGCCATCGAGTATCAGGTTCACCTTCGCCCCGAGTTTGTCCGCCGCCTCGCTTGCCCTCATTGCCGGCAGCTCCCCGGAGATGTTGGCGCTCGTACTGACTATGACTCCGTTGGAGAGGAGAGCGAGCTTCTGGGCGACAGGGTGGCTCGTCACCCTCACCCCGAGGGTTCTCGATCCGTGGGTGACCCACATCGAGTACTTGACCTTCGACGGAAGGACGAGTGTGAGGGGGCCGGGCCAGAACCTCGCGGCCAGCTTCTCCGCCGACAGGTTAAATTCAACTATTTTCCTGACGTGCTCGATGTCGGAGCAGATTAGAGGGAGAGGCTTATCTGCGCGCCCCTTGATCTCGCAGACCCGTCTGGACGCGTCCGGGTCTGATGGGAGGCAGCCCAAGCCATAGACGGTTTCCGTCGGGTAAACGACGACCCCGCCCTCCCGTATGAGGAAGGCAGCTGCCTTGATCCCGTCCTCGTTGGCTTCGACGACCTTCATGCCTGTTAACCGGTCGGGGCTGGCGGCTTTAAGGGTTCAGCTAGGGGATGCCTGCGCCGATGTTGAGGACGACCGCGGGCTTGTTTCCCGTGTTGAAAAAGCCGTGTGGTACATTCGCGGGCAGGAAGAAGACGTCACCGGGTATAGCCCTCTCCCTCTCCTCACCGACCTGGACCTCCCCGGAGCCTGAGACGACGATGTATACCTGCTCCTCCTTCGGGTGAATGTGCATCAGGTTCGTCTCACCCGGCGGAACGCTGAGGCGTGCGACCCCCTTGAAGGACTTGAGCATCGCCGCCTTCGGGGTGAAGCGCCAGACGAGCTGGTAAAGAACCTTCTCCCCGTGAACGTCGTTTATGGGTCTCTTAGGTATGCTATTCAGGTTCTCCTTCTCGATCATGACATGGGAGTCAGACCTAGCCCCGTATTTAACGGCTCAGATCATGATGAGTTTGACGTACTCGTTCTCCTCGTTTCTCTGAAGCTCGGCGGCGAGCTCCTTGATCCTCTCCGACTCGCCGTCGAGAATGAAGAGCTCCATGCACTTCCCCTCCCTGAACCTGTTGTGGAGCTGGGTGTGAATTACATCCATGTACTTACCTTTGATCTGGGTGACATGGTGCTCAGCCTCATGGCTGTGGATGGCGAGGAGTAGGCCGTTCACGTTCCCGCTAACGTGCTGCTTCTCCCTTGCGTCAGTGATGAGAAGGCGTATTGCGGCTCTCACGACCTCGGAGCGGCCCGAATAGCCCATCTCCTTCTGTATCTTATCGAGCTCCTCCAGCATGGGGTCGTTGAGAGAAAGGCTCACAACGGGCATATAGATCGGTTATTAAGAAATGCGCCGGATCTTAAGAATTTTTATTAAGATTCCTCCGCGGCTGGTTTATCTCCGCCAGATCCGAATACACCTGCGGTGGAAGCCATGCCATTATATGAAAACCCTCA
>Ga0315282_10004944_pt1 | contig 22927 bp, 24 predicted proteins | sample YL17G07_20_MG_FD_203693 | JGI IMG/M metagenome (GOLD analysis project Ga0315282, IMG submission 203693) | Sediment microbial communities from Yellowstone Lake, YNP, Wyoming, USA - YL17G07_20 | ecosystem: Environmental > Aquatic > Freshwater > Lake > Sediment | place: USA: Wyoming | collected... | reverse complement strand
CTGTCCATCCCATATAAGCCAGATATGGAGAAAGAAGTACCAGAAACAATGGAATGACCAGTATAGGCTGTACTGCCTGAGCAAGAATCAGTATTCCCAGAACCACGATAATCGATACTGCGACTATAACGCCTATTAAAGTGGATTTGTTTGATTTATTCATATTGATAACCTCTCTAAATAGGCACTATCACCTACATAAAGCGCCATGGAGTTGGGCAAACCTGGGATGTTCATATTATTCCCAGTAATCTCTCCGGAGACGTAAATCAATTGTGTTATTGATGGCACACTAAATTTAAGCTTACCCCTGAGCTGATTACCAACTTGGCTCAGATAATGCTCAGCCATCTTCTCCGCCTCATCTTTGGTGCAGTAAGGGGGTATTACTGAGGCAGAGGCAGGTATACTCGTCTTTCTAATCTGTGACAAAGCATTATAGCCTATTCCCGTGGTGAGCGTCTTCTCTTTGCCGGTTATACCATCCCAAAAACCGCTGGGCGCCCTTACCGAGAAGAGGTCGGTCACAAATGTATGGCTTGCAGATTTGGCCTGATCTGGATAAAGGGTAAAAGTTCCATTTATAAGCATTCTCTCCTGAACAGACTGCCCCTTTTTCATGAAGAGCGCGCCTGTCTCAAACGAATAGTTTAGGTCGGCTGACCAACATGCCAACCATACGTTTCCACTTCCGATAAGCCCGACCACGCTTGAATCTCCGACCCTTCCCTGTATGACGTCCTTGAAATTCTTCGACACCTCTTGGAAGGTGTTGGGATCAACGAGATTATTCTTGCCGAATGTTAACCCCGAACGCCCTCGTGCCTCCTCAAATGCGCTAACGTATTTTGCAAACTTGGCCAAAACATCAGAGGTTTTAATTCCTGCCTTTATAGAAGATTGGGAGGCTTCTGCGATTGCCTTTAATCCATCGCAGATAGTCTTTTCTGCCTTAATGCCGGGATACCAGGCCGCAGTGCTCGGATTTTTTATAGAATTCTTTAGGGACTCTGATGTCCACCGATCTGCCTCCTGCAACTTTAATAGAGCCCCATTCGGGTCCTCGTCCAATAGTGACACAATCGCACCACTCATTAATGCCAAAGATTTGAACCGTTGCACTTCTGCTACTTTTGAGGGGGATCTGTTGAGGCTCTCCACTGCACTTTCTAAGTTTCGTGTTATGAGTTTATAATCACGTGACTTTTCATTAGATAGCCTCACTATGTTCATGATGTGGCCGAGAGCCTCTGATGTTGATATTAAATTGTTGATGAAGGAAATCTGTTCATCGCTAACAGCCAAAGGCGCCAGACCTTCAAACTTGGCGGCGGAGTTTAATGGAACTCGAGGATCGACAGATACTGCAAACGGGGGAGGCGCTGTTGCGAATAGGGGTACCGTGAGGTAATAGGATCCGTACTTTATTAGTTGCATATTCAGTGGGTTGAACTCTTCAGTTATACGTGGCTTGATGACGTTGTCAAAAAGTTGCGATCTGGCGATGGGATCCGTGGTCTGCATACCTGCGGAGACTCCGGTGGGGATCATCGATTTTATCCAACCAAACACCTCAGTTTTCAGTTGCTCCAAGTACTTCTCAACATCGGCTAGGCGTTGGCTGTATCCACAATATTCGCATTTTATGAACTCTCCAGATCTCATATCGGGCAAGGGGGCACCGCAATTAGTGCACCTGAGGGTTTCCAATGTTTGCATATTTTTCCCTTCTTATTGCAGTCACCTAAGGGTGGTATACATGAGCTAGTTCGTCTATCCGCCTATTTAGTTGCTGTACCGCATTTTGCAACGCAACCATGGCCTTTTGATAGTAATCTCCAGCAATTTGGTCAGCTAGGTGCCATATAGAGGAGTGGCATGCCCTACAGGCCACTATCGAGTTTCCTTCCATCACCTGTGGAGTCGCAGCATACTTATTCTTGAAATACTCAGCAAGTTTCGCATCCACCAAGAGGTAGTGGTAATCCTCAGCTTGTACCTCCCTTCCACAGAACCAACACTTTGCAGTCTTGCTGGCCTTGTTGAGCATCTCCTTTGCGGTATTATTAACATTGAAGGGGTCCATTCCAGCCAAATCCAAGTAGCTCGAGGCTTCGGAGAGGAGCGAGACGCTTTTTGAAGGGTCTTTGAAGATCATGGAGCGTGCCTCGATGTAGCTGGCGAGTCCTAAGAGGTACTGCGCCTGCTTGAATGGATCCATTTCCTTCTTCAACAGCTTCCAAACGACGAGATCCTTATCTATCAATTCCATGTATTTTTGGGAAAGGGCACGCATCCTCTCCGAAGTGGCAGAATCGTCCCAATTTATGTTACCCAGCACCATAAATGCTTCGTACATCACGAGGGCTTGTTGTGCGATGTCATCAGAGTTGGCGCTAAATCCGATATCGAGAGGCGTATTGCTTAGAGCAGCCATTGCCTTGTGGCAGTTCATCCAATCGTCGGGCTTGTTGGTTATGGCAACAGAAAATAGATTGGCAAGAGCTGTGGCTTTGTTCGCTTCTGCTTGCATCCCAGCCTCGGCATATTTCTTTGCCGCCTCAGTGAAATGGTTTACCGCGTCACTCCACTTGGCTTTACCGAGTCTGACACCCTTCTCGTAGGCCTCCCGGAACTCGATCTCTGCCCTCTCGGCAGGGCCTTTAAACACCTTGAACATTTTAGCCCTTCTTCCATTTGTCCAATAAGTCAGCTTTCATCGCATCGTGCTCTTCCTTGGTTATCAGACCTGAGTCGAGGGCCTCTTTGAGCTCCTTCAGCTTCGCCATCAAGTCAACTTTCTCGGCTTGCGGAGGTGGCGCTTGAGGTGCCTGCGTTGGCTGTTGCGCAGCGGGAGGGTAGCTTGGCGGTGCCCCAAATACGTACGGCATTGCCATTACCCCTGCGGCGAACCCTGCGCCGGGCGATTTCCCTATACCACGCATTGACTCCACGATCTTTGTTATCTCGAGAACCTTCTCCTCGTTTCCTGACTGTATAGCCGCTATGAGAGGCAGGCCATAGGTGGGATCCTCCTTCTCCATCTTCTCGAACAGCGGCAGACCGACACCGCCGAACTGAATGTTGAGGAGCTGAATTCCCCTCTGCCGAAACTCCTCCCCCAGATATGACCTTATCTTGGGTGTGACCTCGTTGAGTTTGTTGTAGATGGTTATGGCATCATATTCTGCAAAGTTCTGCATGGTCTGTTGGATAAGAAAGTCCCTTATGAAGACGCTGACGTCCTCAGAGGTTAATTGTTTGGCGCCTCCGACGACTTGGGTAAGGAAGAGTACGGGGTCCTCTATTCTGAACCAGTAATCCCCATTTGCCTGAAGCTCGGTGGGCCACGAGGCTTTTTGACCGATTTTTATCCTCATATTCAGCCCGAACTTGCCTCTGAGCTGCTTCAATGACACAAAGATGACCTTGGCCTTGAACGGAGTCTCGCCGTATCCGGCAACGACTCTGAGGACGCGGGTCAATAGAGGGAGGTTTTGAGTCGTTAATTGATGTGAGCCTGGCAAGAATGAGTCGTAAAGTTTGCCATCACGGAGAAAGAGTGCTGTCTCAAATTCGTGAACTATTAGTTGGGAACCCCATCGGATATCCTCGAACGGATGAACGTATATTATGTCGTCTGGACCCGGATTCTTCCACTCTATAACGTTTGTTTTCGATGACATGGCTCTCACCTAGTTAGATTCATGGCGTGCTCCTTCCTCTCACTTAGTGTGTTCTCCATCTGGTTTATCGCCTCGTTCAGATCATCCAGCTGTTTTTCAGCAAGAACGCCAGAGGTGGAGAGGTTCTTTATTGTACCACTTGCAGACGCTATCTGCTGCCCTTTTTCAATTAGCGAGTAGTCGAACCGCACTAATGATAGCAGTCCTTCCTCTCCAAACTTAATTGGATCGAGGCGGCCGGCATAGCCATACTCGGAGTGCCTAACGCGCTCCGCCAGTCGGTCAAGCCTTATCTTTGTTTTGTCTGTGTAGTCGTAAAGCCGGTCACCCTTGTTTACGAGGGCTCCATATGTATGATCTATATCCCTGACAGCCAGCCTCAGCAGCCTAAACACCTCTTCCCTGACCAGTCTATCCGACTCCCTGATCTTCTCCTTCTGTTGATAGCCCCTGTAACCAGGTATTATTGAGGCGACCTTCTCGGTCCAATTTGTCGAAGCCTTAACCTTCTTAGCTGCTTCATCAGAATTAGTGACGAAGTTGGATTTGATTGCTTCAGGGATGGGATGAGGAGAGACATTGGCGGTTATCTTTGCGCCACACTTTGAACAGAAAACATCCCCTTCTGAAGCCGGAGTACCACATTTGGTGCAGAAGGACATACACTCCACTTATGTAAAATATAGTTTAAAGAATATAAAATGCTTTCTACAAATTAAATTTTCTATGTTGCTAGTTTTGATTAATAGTCATGACTGGATTTTGAGCCCTTAGAAGCTTTAACGAGTTTCCAATCGCCAAGAAGGCCTTTTTGATAAAGATGATTCAACCCACAGGTCTTGCATCTCATTATTTTAATACTCTTTTTAGAATCATATTCAATTAATTCAAGAGCACCTTTGCAATCAAAGCATCTCAAAGTCTTTTTTTCGTCTTCCTCGAACATTAGAGTTCCCAACTAACCTTTTTGATGTATAACCGATATAACAATTACGATTGATTTTTCAAAGTTTTGACCGATTTCATGAATCAAGTTTATCTTACAGTATGTGTGGAGTTTATTGGGCGAGTTGGTGGGCGACTCACGGGCCCTTCGACTTAAAGGCCCTTGTAGGCAACTTCCCGCCGTTCAACTAACAAGACGTTAACTTGTCTGTCATCCCACTTGATCTCATAAATCACCCTGAAGTCGCCGATTCTGACGCGGTAGATGTCAACATGCCCCTTGACTTTCTTGGTGTCGTAGTAGTCTGCCGGAACGGATTCTCGCGAAAGATTAGGAGAAGATCGATGATCCTTTGCCTGTAGCGCTCGTCGCATTTTTTTAAAGACTTCTTGGCCCTTGGGAAGACGATTACCTTGAACAATCAGCGTCCGCCCATCTCTCTTATCAGATCCTCGAGGTCTGTGCCTTCGGCACCCTCTTTACGGGCTTCCTCGAGAGCCCTTTCCTCCTTAGGACTCAGCTTCTTCTCTGGCAGTAGCATGGCCCTGAGCCGGAGGATCTCCAGCTTGACCTCATCCAGCTTGTCCATCACCATCTTAAGCTGCTCTCCCTTCACGGTAACGACCATAGGCACACCCAAGTGCATATGGACACGAGATCCAAAATAAGATTTCCCTTTTAAATTAGAGAGTGGGGGCATCGAAGCCCTACTGACCAAAATTTGAAAGATGATGATTTACATCAGTCGATCGGAAGGTCGTCGCTCCCCAATCGCCTGAGGTGCTGATCCGGTCTTCTAGCTGACTATGGAGGGAAGATCATTCGACATATATTAGGGTGCGTCACTAACCTTATCCATTATGGTGATTTATTATGCCAGAATCTGCGCTAGCTGACGATTACAATAGACTGCTGGCGAAGGACAAGGAGATAATAGTCCTGTCCTCCGTGGACTCGATCATCAAGTGGGACATGGAGACGAAGATGCCTCCGGGGGCATTCGGTCTGCGGAGCCAGCAACTCGCCCTCCTCAGCCAGATAGACCACAGGATGACGACCGATCCCGAGATAGGAGCCCTTCTGGGGAGGATAGAGAGGCACCAGCAGTACCAAGAACTCAGCGAGCTCCAGAGGAGAAACGTCTACCTCATCAGGAAGTTCTACGACGAGAACACGAAGCTCCCGGAGAAGCTCGTCGCGGAGATGGCGAGGCAGCAGGCGATAGCTTACGACGTGTGGAAGAGGGCGAAGGCAGCCAAGGACTTCTCGGTGTTCAAGCTAGATTTGGAGAAGATGTTCGATCTGAAGAGGCAAAGCGCGGAGATACTGATGGAGCCAAAGGGGGTCAAGACGCCGTACGACGCCATGATCGACCTCTTCGAGCCCAAGGTGACCCAGGACGTCATAGCAAGGGTGTTCGACGAGCTGAAGGGCGGGCTCATACCAATCATAAGGAAGTACGCGGCGCTGTCGGAGAATGCGGATACTTCCGTTCTGAAGAGGAAGGTGCCCGTCAAGGCGCAGGAGGAGATCTCCAAGTCGATAGCCAGGTTCATCGGCTACGACATCGAGTCGGACAAGGCGAGGGGCAGGATAGACGAGACCGAGCACCCCTTCACGATCGGGTACTACGACGACGTAAGGATCACGACCCACTACTTCGAGGAGGGCTTCGCCTCTTCCCTCTTCTCGGTGCTGCACGAGGGCGGGCACGCCATGTACGATCAGAACCTGAACAGGGAGTGGATGTACCAGCCGGTCGGGGCGGCATGCTCCTACGGGTTCCACGAGTCCCAGTCCCGGTTCGTGGAGAACATGGTCGGGAGGTCGTACGAGTTCTGGGAGTACTGCCTGCCGGAGCTGAAGAGGATTGTGGGAGGAGTTTTCGACGATTTGAGGCTGGATAAAATCCTGCCCGCCGTCAATGTGGTGAGGCCGTCGAAGATAAGGATAGAGGCGGACGAGGCCACGTACTCGCTGCACGTGATTATAAGGTTCGAGCTGGAAAGGGACCTGTTCGCGGGCAAGGTAACGGTGGGGGAGCTCCCGGCTGTGTGGAACCAGAAGTACCGGGACTACCTCGGGGTGGAGATCGAGAACGACTCGGAGGGCGTGTTGCAGGACGTGCACTGGGCGCAGGGGTACTTCGGGTACTTTCCGTCGTATGCGCTCGGGAACATCTACGGCGGCCAGATCCTCTACAGGATGGAGAAGGAGATGCCACAGTGGCGCGAGACCCTTTCAAAGGGCAACTTCCACGGGGTCCGGGAGTGGCTTGTGAGGAACGTCCACGCTTACGGGAACCTGTACGACCCCTTGGACCTCCTCAGGAGGGTTACCGGGGAAGGGATAACGCCCAAACACTTCGTCGATTACTTGGATTCCAAGTACTCAAAAATATACGGCTACAAGTGAACGCTGTAATTTGACATAAAAGCATTTATCTCGATGTAATTTAAATCCTATTGGGCGAGTTGGTGGGCGGCTCACGGGTCCCTTCCGGGATCTGAGGAAACTCCACCCTTCGTGTAGGACCGCGACGCCGCGAGGCGTAGGGGGAGACCCCTGCTCTTGGAACAGAAACGGGACGTCCGGCGGCGCGACGATGGGGCGGGTGTACGATCTCCCGCCGAGGATGCCTCCGGTTGCGTTGAAACGGCCAAACCGCGGGGAGAAAGGGCAAATAGAGGCTGATGACGCCTACAGGAAGTCCGGGTAGCCCGCATAGTCGAATGCTGCCTAAAACAGAAGGTGGGTTACGGCCAACACGCCCATATTGTATCTCAATTTTGATATCTTGTGCCCTCGGCTGTTCGCTTCAAGCCAGAAAAAAGGAGGGGGTTTAGCTCTGGGGTCTTATCTCCGACCGCAGGAAGAGTGCGTAGGACGCCGCAAAGCACGCCACCAGCCCGACGGCGATCGCCACTATCTGCGGCCAGCTCCCCACCAGCGCCTCTGTCAGGCTGAAGGTTTGCCCCTGCCAGAAGGAGATCGAGATCCTGAAGCCGGTGAACGAGCCCCCGGCGGCACCGGTCAACTTCGTCGCGATCTCGCTGTACAGGTATGCTGGCGAGATCCTAGAGATGCCGGTTTCGAGAGCGTTCCTTGCCTGCATCGCCGAGGGGTCCATCTGCACTGAGGTGAACCCGCCTGTGGCGTTCTGCCCGAAGGTCGCTATGTTGATCCGCTGCATGGGCATTAGCAGGTCGGTCAGGAAGCCGGCGAAGATGAAGATCAGTATGGAGAAGGTTGCCCAGGTGGCGACCGACGCAAGTATCGATGTCGAGGTGTCCTTGCATACGACGGAGAAAAGGAGCCCGACGGCGAGCCAGAAGCAGAGGTAGAGTATGGTGATGAGGGACAGCACCACCATCGCCATCGCCTGCGTGCCGGTGGGCCCGTACCCGAGAAGTGGTATAGAGATTCCAAGGTTGATGCATATCGTGCCCAGTACTGCTATCGTGAGGGCGGTGGCGCCCGCCAGGAACTTGCCGTTGATTATCGAGTCCCGGAATATCGGCTGCGTAAGCACGGTCGAGAGGCTTCCGCTCTTCCTCTCCTTATTGATGGTGTCGAAGCTGAGCGACAGTCCCAGGAGGGGACCGAAGAGGACCATGAGGGAGGTGAAGGACGAGCCGTTCATCCCCTGGCTGAATATGGCGAGGAAGTTGCTGTTTGCGTTCTCCTTCATGTAATTGGCGCCTTGGTATGCGGAGGCGGTGGAGAGAAGGAGTATCATGCCGAAGAGGAGCAGGAAGCGCTTGTTGGCGAAGTGGTCGGCGAGCTCCTTCTGAAATACCGAGAACGTGCCTGCCATGGTTCACGCCTCCTGGTAGTATTTCATGAATATCTCCTCCAGCGACAGCTCTTGGGGCTTCATCAGCAGGATCAGCCCGCCGTGCGCCCTTATGGTCTTCGAGACCTCCTGGATCGCACCGGGGTCCGCCTGCAGGAGTAGGCCGCCGTTCCAGGGCTCGACCGACCTCACCCCGGAGACGGATTCGACCGCCTTCAGCATGGCTTGGGTCAGCCCCTCCAGGCGTATCTCCATGCGCACGCCCTCGCCCTTGGTCAGCTCCGCCGTGAGGGCGTCGATGGTGCCCGTGGCGACGAGCCTGCCCCGGCGTATTATCCCGACCCTGCTACATACCTTCTGAACCTCGTTGAGCAGGTGAGAGGAGAATATTATGGTCAGGTGCTGCTCCCGGTTGAGCTTGGTGATCAGGTCCCTCAGCTCCTTGGTCCCCTGGGGGTCGACGCCTATCGTCGGCTCATCCAGGAGGAGCACGGTCGGCCTCTTAATGAGGGCCTGCGCTATCCCGAGCCGTTGCCGCATACCCCTCGAGAACTTGCCCACCTTGATGTTGGCGCTCTCGGTGAGCCCGACGATCTCAAGTAGCTCCTTGGACCTGCTCCTGCACTCGGACCTGGGCAGGTCGTTGAGGGCGCCTATGTACTCAAGGTTCTGAGCGGCGGTCATGTCCTCGTAGAAGCCGGCGAACTCGGGCAGGGCGCCAACCACCTTCCTCACCTCCCGCGACTCCCGCACCACGTCATGCCCCGCCACGATGGCGGTCCCGGACGTGGGGACGGAGAGGCCGAGGAGCATCAGGAGCGTGGTCGTCTTGCCCGAGCCGTTGGGCCCGAGGTAGCCGAAGATCTCGCCCTCCTCAATCTCAAGGTTCAGGTGGTCCACAGCCACCTTCTTGCCGTATACCTTCGTCAGTTCCTTGGTCTGGATTACTGGTTTGGTCATTTTTGTTACCTCCTTCCAAATTTCCTGAATATTATTACCATTGCGGCTATAGCGATGATGGCCAAGATCACGCCAGCGTAAACCCACGAGGTTGGCGCATCGAGGGTCACCCTCAGCTGGATCTCGTCGGTGTCTATCTGGTCGCTCGACGCCTTCACGGATGCCATGTAGTCGCCGGCGGTGGCGTCGGCGGCGGACTTGAGCGTCAGGGTGAAGGTCGTGGACTCGCCCGCCGCAAGCGACTGCACCTGCAGGGGGGTGGACGAGACCTCCCACCCGTCAGGCGCCGCCGTGTCGAGCCTCAGCGAGGTGACTGCCGACTCCCCGGTGTTGGTGACCTTAACGGTGAAGGACGCCGTCTCCCCGGTGGTCGCCCTAGCGTTGTACGCCGTCGGTGTGATCTCAAGGCTAAAGGAGCCGACGATCTTCGCCTTGAGGTCGATCTGTTGGGAGACCGCCCCGTCGTCCGACTCAACCTTGATGGAGGTCGTGTAGTTGCCTATCTCGACCGAGCGGGGCGGTGTGGTTTGGACGACCAGGTCTATGGACTGACCGCTGGTGAGCAGGACCCTCGAGACCTCGGTGTCCTCGGAGAGGAAGACGGTCTCCCAGTTCTGGGGTTCCGATAAGACTAACAGCAGGAATGTAGTGTCCGTCGAGAGCCCGTTCTTGATGGTGATAGGGTAGCTCAGGGTCTTGCCGGCCTCGGTGGTGACCTCCGTGAACGTGCTTAGGACGGACAGCTTCCCCTCCGGGGCGACGGTGTTTGTCGTGAGGGCCAGCGAGGCGCTGACGGTGCCGTCTGCTGATACCACATTGAGCGTGAAGGCATACTCCCCGAGTGGGGCACCGTCGGGTGGGGTCGCCTCGAAGACCAGGGACTTGGTGCTACCGGCGGCGAGGTACAAGCTCTTAAGCATGGCCCCGCTCATGTCCGCGGCGGTGTAGCAGACCTTCCAGCCCTCCGGAGCGACGGCGCTAAGGTTCAGCTGCTCGTCGCGCTCGCCATCGTTGCTGACGGTTACGGGGTAGGAGATGGTGAGCCCAGATTCCGAAAAAATGTGGGGGTAGGCAGAGGAAAGGGACAATTCGCGGTGTTGTGGGGTAATAGTCCCTCTGAACTCAAGATCGGTGCTTGCCGTTCCGTCTGTGGCGGAGGCGCGGATTGTGAGGTCGTAGCTACCCGCCTCTGCGGTGGCTGGTGTGGTCACCTCGACCGTGAATGAGGCAGAGGCACCCGATTCGAGGTAGATGCTCTGTATCTTGCTAGTTCCTGACTTGAAGGTGTCGGTCCAGCCCTCGGGCAGTTCCAGGGCGGAGAGGATGAAGAGCGCGTCGCTACCGCTGTTCTTGATGGTTGCGGAGTAGGTGAGCGTCTCCCCAGGCTTAGCCGAGAGGTAGGGCAACTCCGACGTCAGCTCGACCTTCTGCGTCTCCTGGTATATGTCCGCCCTGAGGGTGAGGGTTGCGTTTGCTAGGCTGTCTTCGGAGGTCGCCGTGATGTTGAAGGATGCCGTCCCAGCTCCGACGGTGGCGGAGGGTGTGAACTGGACGGTAAGCGGCTGCGATTGGCCTGATCCGAGGTATAGCCCGTGTATTATCCTGTTATCGGCGGTCAGGAACTGGATCGACCAGCCGGTGGGTACGGTCGCGTTCAGGGTCAGGAACTCGTTTGTCTCTCCGCCGTTGGTGATGGTGACGGGGTAGGTGAGCATCTCCCCCACCTCCTTTGAGGCGTATGGGTAGGCAGAGGAAAGGGACAATTCGCGGTGTTGTGGGGTAATAGTCCCTCTGAACTCAAGATCGGTGCTTGCCGTTCCGTCTGTGGCGGAGGCGCGGATTGTGAGGTCGTAGCTACCCGCCTCTGCGGTGGCTGGTGTGGTCACCTCGACCGTGAATGAGGCAGAGGCACCCGATTCGAGGTAGATGCTCTGTATCTTGCTAGTTCCTGACTTGAAGGTGTCGGTCCAGCCCTCGGGCAGTTCCAGGGCGGAGAGGATGAAGAGCGCGTCGCTACCGCTGTTCTTGATGGTTGCGGAGTAGGTGAGCGTCTCCCCAGGCTTAGCCGAGAGGTAGGGCAACTCCGACGTCAGCTCGACCTTCTGCGTCTCCTGGTATATGTCCGCCCTGAGGGTGAGGGTTGCGTTTGCTAGGCTGTCTTCGGAGGTCGCCGTGATGTTGAAGGATGCCGTCCCAGCTCCGACGGTGGCGGAGGGTGTGAACTGGACGGTAAGCGGCTGCGATTGGCCTGATCCGAGGTATAGCCCGTGTATTATCCTGTTATCGGCGGTCAGGAACTGGATCGACCAGCCGGTGGGTACGGTCGCGTTCAGGGTCAGGAACTCGTTTGTCTCTCCGCCGTTGGTGATGGTGACGGGGTAGGTGAGCATCTCCCCCACCTCCTTTGAGGCGTATGGGTAGGCAGAGGTCATCTCCAGTTGCCTCACTGGAGCCCGTATCTGCAGCTTCAGGGAGAGCGATGCGGTCCCGCTCTGGCCGGTGGCGCTGAAGGTGAAGTAGTAGTCACCGGCGGCGGTGGTCGAGGTTGTACTGATGTCCATCGTTATGGTTACGGTCTCGCCCAGCTTCCCGTTGATGGAGGTTATCTCATCGCTGCCGTAGTAGAACTTGGCAGACCACCCGCTTGGCAACCCGACAGCAGCAAGGGCGTAGATGTCGCCGGTCCACCCGTCCTGGCTGACTCCCGAGTATGTGGACAGGGAGATGTCGAAGCTTACCGTGTCCCCGGCCTTCGCCACCTTGGAGTCGGTTCTGGTCCATGCGGATCCCGCCGTGGTAGACGGAACCAGCGCCGCTGAGATCGATACGAGCACCACGAAGACCGCCATTAGTATAAAGGTTTTTTTAAGGGGCGTTCCCACGGCCGACGAACCGCTGCTGAGCAGCTGTCTTGGTGGCATTCGAGTTCCCTCGTTGCTACTATCGGCATACGTAACAAGCCCATATATATCTTTTGCCCCGTTTCGTAGCTACTATGCATAATAGTAGAAAAGATTATAAAGACCCGTGGCAATTTTTTGTTTGCTGATCACTGGAGGGGCGAATGGCTTGAGTTCGGATGATTACAAGGTCACCCAGTACAAGCTGAACGAGGAGGGTCTGGTGGCTCTCCATGGGCCCCTCGAGGTCGAGGTAATGAACGAGATATGGTCTATGAATAGGGCGCCCGTCTCCGTGAGGGAGGTCTACGAGCGCCTCAGGGCGAAGAAGGAGATAGCCTACACGACCGTCATGTCAACGATGAACCTCCTCTATGAGAAGAAGCTCCTCGGGCGGAGGCTAGAGAAGGGAAAAGGCGGCCACTACTACGTCTATTGGACCGCGCTTAGCAAGGAGGATCTGAAGAGGTCGGCGGTGGAACAGGTCGTCAGCAGCCTCATGAAGAACTTTGGCGAGACCGTCGTGAACTACATAATAAAGGAGAGGGATCTTGACGAGAAGGAACTCAGGGCGCTGAAGGAGGCCCTCGAGGAGAGGACAAGGTCGAAGGCCAGGAGCTGACCCACATGACTGGAACCGGGATCATCTTTGCCCCAGCATTTGGTTTCATAGGGATGGATCCCATGCAGTTACACTCCCCAAGCAACATTGCTGAGGAGGTAAGCAGAGCACTCATGCAGCCATTTTTCTTCTACGCCGTTGCCGGTCTCGTCGTCTCCGTTATTATGTTCTGGGTACTTCTTAGGAGGTTCAGCTTCGTCAGTAGCAGGATAAAGAGCTTGGTCTTTCTCGCCCCACTATTGGTGCCGTTGGTTGCTTACGCGTTGTTCCACCCGAGCCTCTGGATGATGTTCCTCGAAACGGAATCGATTTACTCCGGCGAAGTGGGCAAGGGCATCTTCACGGTTGCTGTGAAAGTCCAGCAGGTTCTGAACCCGCTCGGGGTCATTGCCATTGCGGGGCTGTGTCTGGGCGGAGCCTTCCTCGCGATTATGGTAGTATTTGGCGGCCGTATCGGAAAGAGGCTACTCAACATCGTCGAACTGAGTCCGTGCGACTATCCGGCTGTTCATGGCATAGTCAAGGGCGTAGCCGAGAGGGCCGGCACGCGTGTTCCTAGGATTGGGCTCGTCGAGAGCTTGGAGCCGAAGGCCTTCGTCACCGGATGGGGGAGCAGAACATCCATTGTTTTCTCGTTGGGTCTGCTTGAGATGCTGAATGATCAAGAGGTGGAGGCCGTTGTAGCCCACGAGATTGCACACATAAAGAACAGGGACTGCTTCTTCGAGCCTGGTGTCAAGGTTCTGAGGATGGTCTCATTCTTTAACCCCTTCGCGTACTTCGCGGCCTCCAAAGCCCTGCGTGAGAGGGAGATTCTGGCCGACGAGGAGGGCGCCAGTCTACTGAGGCACCCAGAGGTACTCGGGACCACACTGATCAAGATATGGTCGGCTATGAGGGCATTCCCATCTGAGGGGGTGCTGAAGCGGTTTGTCCTCGGCATGTTCATTGTCTCACCCCTCTGGCGCAGGATAGAGCTGTTCCCGAGTCATCCATCACTTGACCTCCGGCTGAAGAACATTATTGAGATATCGGCAGGGGAGAAGAAACCCGACAAACTGAAGACGGCGGCAGTCTTGATCCTGCTGGCTGTCGCGGGAGTCGCCATGTGCTATTCGCTCACTAACCTTCACTACAGCATACTGTTGTTCACGGCGCCAAGGTTCGGGCAATTCCCAGTTGCCCCATTCAGTGGTAAGGTTCTGATGGGCACCACGGTGTTGCCACCATTTGGTGTAGACGCATTTCCAGCTTTGCCGGCGGAGGGGGGAATAACCTTTACCCGAGAGTTCGTGCCGGCACAGATGGTCGGACTCCATGTTGTGGACAATATTTTGGATTTCAAAGGCATAGCAAGCCTCATTCTCGGACCAGCAGCGCAATATCCTTAGGCTTGATGAGGGAGAACCTCTTCCTCTTTACAGCACTGAAGTGCTCTTTTCAGCCATCTGGGAACTCTGGCATTCTTTTATTGAGAAGATTATGCCGACAGGAAGTCCGGGTAGTCCGCATAGTCGAATGCTGCCTAAAACAGAAGGTGGGTTACGGCCAACACGCCCTCTATTTCATCATGGGTTAAGATACAGAGTACGACAGACTTCTAACGAATTTTAGAAAAACCGTAATTTATAATGGGTTGCAGAGAATAAATACTTGATTAAAATGCCGTTCACCCCTTTTCACTTTGGTCCGGCTCTGGCGCTAGGGTTGCCCCTTAGGAGATATCTGCACGCGCCCACATTCATATTGGCCAGTGTGATCTTGGACGTTGAGCCTTTCCTAGTACTTACTCTGGGGTTAAATTATCCTTTGCACGGCTACTTGCACACGCTGATTGTGGCATTGGTAGCCGGGGGCATTATTGGGTTATGTAATGTTTCGGCTCGAGGGCTCCTTTGTATCACTCTATAGGTTGCTCCTTTTAGAGACGGATGCTAAAATTAGTCTTGGATCTTTCATAGCTACAGGCGCTTTGGGAACCATAATCCACGTTTTATTAGATTCTCCGCTGTATGACGATATCCTGCCTTTTTATCCGCTCGCCGTAAATCCGGTGTATAATCCTGCTCTTTCACCTGAGATTTACAGTATCTGCGTTTGGATGGGTGCACTTGGTCTGATCTATTATGCTGCCCTTGTGGGACTATCGGTTTACAAAAAGGTCAGTTTGAAACTCGCCCCTAGCCCTCAATAAGATGCCTAGAACAGAAGGTGGGTTACGGCCAACACGCCCATATTGTATTAAATCATGGAGGTTCAGCCGATATCCTTGATTATGGATTCAAGGAAGCTACACTCGACTATGATGACTTCTGCCACCTCATCGTACTTTTTCTCTACTATCTTTCTGTACTTCTTTGCCACCAGCTCCTTAATTCTCCCGAGGCGTCGTTGTTTCTCGATTAAATCATGAGCCATCAAGAGGTAGGCGTCCAAGGAGTCCATGATGTTGGTCATTAGTTTCATTTGTTCAGCCAGCCCGCCCTGTGAGTCGGGAAGCGGTATGCTCAGGTTGAACACCAGCCCTTCCATCAACTGACATATCCCTTTTATCCTCCTCTCGTTATCCAGAGAGACAGTGGGGAACTCGCTTTCAAGGGTTATCTTGAACACCCTCACCATTTTAAGACCGGGGTTGCCAGTAAGGTAAAAAAAGTTGTTATTTTTGCCTCTTTCTCCAGACGGCCACAATCTTGTCCAAGGCGATGTGCGTATAAACGCCCTTTTGTGATTCGAGAGTTAACACGCCGTCGGCGCAGGCAATGACTTTCCCGCCGAACTTGTCGTTCCATCCACAGTAGACGTCTATCTCTTGGTTCATGAGGTGTTCCGGGATGAATTTATCCAAATTAAACACCTGTATAAATATCGGTGCCCTATTGATTTTAAACTTATCATTAAGGATCATCAAGTATAGCAACTTTTGTACTGGTTCTCGATCCTTTTTATCTCGCTACCATCCTTAGCGGTAGAATAAAGGGAGAGGGGTTCATTGTTCAGCGTTAAAAAGGTCGGACCCCACTTCATTTTAGAAAGTAAAGAAACGGCCTCCTCCTTGAATCCGGTGATGTATAGGGTCGCCGCTATGGCCTCGAGGGTGCTAAGCTTGTAGGGTATCGAGTAGTTTACCGGGTTTGCCGCTAGGAGAAACGGGAGGCACCTGGCTACGAAGCACCCCGTGGATGGTAACTCTTCTATCCGGTTCCAAGAGCAGTCCACCGCAGAGATGCCCCTCGAGAGCACGACAGACCGTTCCTGGGGCGACAGCACTTCTTCGGCAAATGGGTAAAGCAGAACGGAGCCACGGGGCAGTCCATTGATATTGTAAACCACCTTGGCGAGCCCGAGCCTTCCCAGCTTTAGCGCGGTGCACTTCTTGGGGTCGCACTCCTGCATATGGTAAACGTATAATGCGGGCTTTCCGGGTGCGCTCGCCTCTGGCTTCGTCTTGTATCCCCGAATGGTAATCTACTTAAGTCGCATATATTATTGATTCTCTTGGTGGAGCAAAATGCCTCTAGCCTACGTATTGATAAACACGGCGAGGGGCTCCGAGGATAAGGTGCTGAAGGAGCTCCGGAAGCTTAAGGGCATCATGGAGGTACATACCCTGTACGGGATGCACGACATCATCGCAAAGGTGGAGATAGGGGACCAGCCGGACAAGCTGAAGGAGGACATAATCTGGAAGATCCGGCGGATAAACGAGGTTCAGTCCACGACGACGTTAATAGTTGCAGATACCTATTAGGTAGCAGTTAAGTAAGAGAATAAAAAGCAGAAGTTATGGTCATGGTTATAGTTTATGACGCTTTATCACCTCGGGATGGACGACACGGACTCGCTCAAGCTGGGTTGCACGACCTACATCGGGGCTTTGATGATCTCAAACCTTACAAAGGACGGCAGCAGGTTCGTGGACTACCCTAACCTCATCAGGCTCAACCCCAACATCCCGTGGAAGTCTCGCGGAAATGCGGCCATCTGCCTCAGGTTCATGTCAGACCGCTCTCCCGATGATATTTTGGGCACGGCGTTCGAGCTGGCGGAGCAGTACCGGGACCGAAAGGATCCGAAGAACCAGCCGGGGATCGCCCTGCTCGAGGGGGAGGTCCCTTCACACGTCAAGGAGTTCGGGCGCCGGGCGCTCTACAACGTGCTCACGCTGGACGATGCGTTTCATACCGTCCAAAAGGCAGGCGTCAAGTACCGGATCATCAGGGGTGGGCTGGGTCTGGTGGGCGCCCTCGCCGCGGTAGGTAGCACACTCGAGCGGGATCACACTTTCGAGCTCGTCGTCTACCGCAGAAAGGCACTGTGGGGGCGCAAGCGTGAGGTGGACTACGAGAGCGTCCTTAAGTTCGACAAGGAAACTAATCCGCTCACCTTCAACAACGTGGACTACGAGAAGGGTCGCCTTCTAGTAACCCCCCACGGTCCCGATCCCATCCTCTTCGGCGTGAGGGGCGAGCACCCTGCAGTCGTTATGGAGGCTCTCAAGAAGATCAAGTTCAAGGGCGCCGAGCGGTGGGTAATTTACCGGAGTAATCAAGGCACGGCTGCCCACCTCGTCCATACGTTATTGATAAGGGACCTGAAGCCCTACCAGGCGGCTGTTTTAAAGGGCGTTATCTCCAAAGCGCCCAGGGTTCTGAAGGGCGGGCACGTGATCGCCTCGATAAAGGACGGTACGGGCGAGATCGATGTTGCCGGATACGAGCCCTCGGGAGGCTTCAGATACATCGTCAGAGATCTCATGCCAGGCGACCGTGTAAAAGCATTCGGCGGTGTTCGCGTTCTTAACGATGGTCGGTTCACCTTCAACTTGGAGAGGCTTGAGGTGCTTTCGCTCGTTTCCGAAGCCTACAGGAACCCCATCTGCCCCAAATGCGGGAAGAGCATGAAGTCCGAGGGGAGGGGTAAGGGCTACCAGTGCAAGAGGTGTGGTCTAAAAGCAAAGGAACCGGTGCGGGAGGAGATCGACAGGAAGATAAAAACGGGGGTTTACCTCCCCCCGCCGAGGGTGATGAGGCACCTCACGAAGCCGTTCCAGAGGTTCGGTCAGGAGAAGGCGTCCTGGGATGGCAAGGTTGGCGTTTTTCACGGGCTCTTCTGAGATGCAGCGTCATCCAGTTTATTTGATGCGACGATGATATTACTAATAGTGTGAGCATTATGGACAAATTCATCTCCGAACACCTGATAAACCAAGAAGTCGATGTCTACTGCGGCTGGACCGACAAGTTCTCCGGCAAAATCGTGGGGTGCGCCGATGGTGTCCTTACGCTTGAAACGAAGAAGGGTGTCTACACCCACATAGCGGTCGACAAGATCGTGGCACTGTGGAGAAAGAAACAGCCATAAAAACTCTTTTTTTCTTTTGGTGCGATAATATTTTCAAACTACGGTCAGGAGAAGGTGTGTCTTGAAATGGCAGTGTGGGCACTTTTCACGGGCTCTTCTGAATGCCAAGCACTGACTTCATGACCTTGGGGTCTACTTCGAGGGGTGGGATGATGACGTCCGCGCTCCGGTAGACCTCGACTGGCGTCCCCTTACCCCTCACAAACCTGTGTATCTCCCTGAGGGTGTGCGAGAACTCCTCATCCTTGTCCTCTTTCAACAGGGAGAAGAGAGTCCTTCCGGTCTCCAGGACGGTGTCTAGGTCCTTCCCTTCCATGGAGTACTTGCCGTCGCCGGATAGCAGGATAATCATCCTCACCAGTCCTCGATTACTACTGGGGCATTCGGAATTTAAGGTTCTTTCAACCCGATCGGTATTTTATACTGCGGAAACCATACCTGATCACTATGAAAAAGGCCCCTGTTCTGGTCGTGATCTGCTCGTTGCGGTCGTCCTAGTTATTGGCGCCTATTCCTTGGGGAGACAGGGCACGCCGCCGGTTCAGCCGCCGCCAGACAACACCTCAAGGGCGGTTAAGGGCGTGAGCCTCTCTCCTAAGAGCTTCCAGCCCGCAGACTTCGAGGACTTCTTCCTGAAGGCGAGGGAGGCGGGCGGCCTGGTCAGCTGGGCGGGGGACTGGAAGGAGGTGTCCAACTCCACGAGCTCGGCTCCGGCGGTGGTAGCTTCTCTTGCCATCAGCCATAACTGTACCCCCATCATAGAGGCGCAGTTCTTCACACGGTCGGACGGCAGGTTGCTTAGGCCGCTCAATTACACCACGATACAGAGCTACAAGGAAGGCGCCGCTGCCTTTGCCGACAGGTACAAGCCGAAGTATCTTGGCCTCGGCATTGAGGTGAATGCCCTTTACGAGAAGTCGCCTACCGATTTTGACGCCTTCGTCCGGCTCTTCAACGAGACCTACGACGCCGTGAAATCCAGATCCCCGAGCATAAAGGTGTTCACAGTCTTCCAACTGGAGAAGATGAAGGGGCTGAGCGGTGGGCGCTTCGGCGGGACCAACGACCCCAGCAAGGCGGAGTGGGCGCTACTGGACAGGTTCCCCAAGTCCGACATAATCGCCTTCACAACATATCCGGGGCTGATATACAAGAGCCCCCCGGAGATCCCCGCGGGGTACTACACGGAGATCGGATCGCACACCAGTAAACCAATCGCCTTCACTGAGATCGGCTGGCACACCGACGCCAGTCCTGCTGGCTGGGAGAGCAACGGTGCCGAGCAGGCGCAGTTCGTCGTAACTTTCTTCAACCTCACGGCAGGTCTGAATAAGGAGTTCGCCGTCTGGAACTTCCTTTACGACCAGAATACCTTTTAGCCCTTCAGGAGCATGGGGCTATTCTACAGCAACGGGACCGCTAAGCCTGCGTGGGACGAATGGATAAAATAGGGCACTCAAAATTCGGTTTTATTAACCCATAAAAATTTATAAGAGCGTCAACCTTCCATCAAAACAACGGCAGTCTTTTGGGCCATACTAAAAAGCGGGGTGGGGTAGCCAGGTTATCCCGCGGGGCTCATATGCTCCGGCTGGGAAACCCCGAGATCGGTGGTTCAAATCCACCCCCCGCTACCATTTAACCTGCGTTTGTTTAAAGGTGGGTTCATCAGTTAGGCGGGGAAGAGACCTTCCGCTTGCAAAGAAGGGTTTAAAGATTACCAGAATATGATATTTAATGGGCAGCTTCCAATGAAGGGCCAAACGGTAAAGCAGTTCATTACACCTGATTGGAAGAGGGTCGTGATACTTGCTGTATTTCTGTTCATAGCCTTTGCTGGTTATACCCAGAATTGGGTGTTCGCAGGCAAGGACATGGGGCTACCGAAGCCGCCCCTCTTTGACCTACTTGCGCCTTTTCCATTCTGGGTTCTCTGGGTGATATCACTGTTCCCGCTGGGGATGCTCTCTAATCTCATCGTCGCGGCACTCGGTTATGAGGCGGACTTCATCATGCGGGGTCCCTTTTGGCTCTTCTGGGCGATCCAGTTGATCTATTTCTACGTCCTGTCCTGCACGTTGGCTTTTGCGATTGGAAGGTTCGGCAGGAAGTGAAGACCTATAGGGACATACAACATCTCTGGCATGCTCATTTTGACAGTACGGCTTCCATGGCGAAGGGTACAGGCAGCCTGATCTCGAAGGTCTCGAACTTGTTCTCAGGGTCCGACAGGACCTCCTGGTACTCCTCTAATGTGGTAGCAGAGTGGGCAGCCACGGCCCTGTAGACCAGCGGCCCCGCCACAGGTCCGTACCTTCTTTTCAGATCCTCCCGGTCCTCCGCCGGCGCGTCCTTCCGCAGCTCGTATATCAGCGCCTTTCCTCCGGGCTTCAGCATCCGGTATATCTCGTTGAGCACCTTCACCTTGTTCCTCCAGTGGTGGAAGCTGCCCGTGCTCACCACCATGTCGAAGTAGCCGTCCTCGTAGTGCATCTTGCTGGCGTTCATGACCTCGAACTTGACCCTGTCAGCCACCCCAGCCTTCTCCGCGTTCGCCTTTGCCATCCTTACCATGTCCACGCCCAAGTCTATCTCGATCACCTCAGCCTCATTCATGAGCTTGGCAATGGTAATGGGTAGGTAGCCAGGACCTGTCCCCACATCAAGAACCCGCCCCTTCGTGATCTCTTCGGCTACTCTCTTTGCCACGAAGACGTAAACGTCCTTGGTGAAGGGGCTGTGTTTGGCAATAAATGCGTAGAAACGCGATGGAGGGAAGGGGATCTTCTCGACCTTAAACCTTTCCCCCATTTGAATCACCATTGCATAGGAAATAGTTTATTCTGGCGGATATATAATTCTGATTAAGGCGGTTTGACCAAAACTAAAGCGAGTTAAACCTATGAAAGAACAAAAATATTTTGTGGCAATGAAAATTTTCCGCAATTGCCCTTATCAAATGTGTACGGTAACGTCCCGACGTCTAATCGGGGTATTCACCGCCGAAAACCCAGACGAGGCACAGAAGAAGGTTGAGCGTGTTTTCGATGAAAAGCCGGGTGAGTTTGAGAAAATTGAGATTGTGGAGATCGAATTGAACAAGAAATTCAATTATTAAATTAAATTAAATCTATAAAGAACTCATCCCATAACAATTTTGAAAAGAGGACAAAAGAGGCGATGAAGAATCGCCCCTACCTTGTAGCCCCGCCATAGTTCAATATAAATGGAAGTTGTAGTCTTGAAATTGATCATATTATAGTAGGCGGGGCTGAGCACTATGTTCCAGGATTACAGGGGGATACCACGCGAGGCAATGATCCTGATCTACGCGAGTATCTTGCCTGCCCTCGCCTTCGGGATGTTCTATACGGACATCGCGTACTTCCTCACCGCCGTTCAGGGGTTTTCAGATATCTTCATGGGCACGGTGATCATGGTGATGGGGATAACCACGGTTGTAGCCAGCATACCCCTCGGCATTGCGGCCGATCGCTATGGGAGAAGGAAGGTCCTCATTATAGGAAACGTGGTAGCGAGCCTGATGATAGCCATCTTTGCCCTAACCACAAATCCAGCAGTTCTGATGCTCGGTGCGGTCCTCGAAGGTGTCTCTGAGGCTGCTTATTCGGCTTCAAGTAGTGCCCTCATGGCTGAGAAGGCCGGCGATGAAAGGAGAACGGCCGTCTTTTCACTGTCAGGTTTCATGGGAGGCATTGCGTTTGGAGTGGGCAGCTTCACCATTCCGCTGGTTATTGTCTTCGAAGGTTTTGGCTTTGGTAATAGAGAGGCTCACATCATCCTTTACCTGATATTTGCAGCCCTGAGTCTGGTAGCGACTCTCCTGATGCTTAAGGTCAGTGAGTCGAAGATCTTACGCAAGGAGAGAGGCATGAAGAACCTCTTGCCCAGGAAGTCTATGAACGTACTGATGAAATACGCACTTGCCGGCTCCATCGTTGCCTTCGGCGCTGGCATGTTTGTACCCCTTATGACGAGGTGGTTGTATCTAGCGTACGGCGTGTCGGACGCGATAAGCGGACCCATCCTGGGGATCTCCAGCGTCCTGATCGGGGTCGCGACTCTGGCAGCCCCGCCGCTGGCAAGGAGGTTTGGGATAGTAAAGGCCATCGTAGTGACGCAGGCGGTTTCGACGGTCTTCATGTTTACCACGCCCCTATCCCCCGAATACCTGTCGGCGAGTATGCTCTATACCATAAGGACCTTCCTGATGAACATGGCCGGCCCGCTTCAGCAGTCAATGATCATGGGGCTGGTCGCCGCGGATGAGCGGGGTGCGGCCTCGGGCATAAGCTCTGCGCTCTGGAGGCTGCCGAACTCGTTGAGTACCACCATAGGTGCATGGTTGATGGGCATAGGGTTACTGGCCATGCCGTTCTACTTGGCAACTGTGCTTTACGTTATTTCCATAACATTATTCTGGCTCTTCTTCCGCACAACCAAGATGCCAGAGGAAAAGAACGCCCAAAAAAGTGGGCACTGAGAGATAGATTTCTTTGAACTGTAAAAATGAAGAACCCCAAGCTTCCGCTTGGGGTATCCTCTGACTAGACGTGCGCCGATCTGGCGATGTAGTGCTGAATTGTCTCTGCTGTCACCTGTCCTATCGAACGGTAGAACTTGCCGCTCGAC
>Ga0315282_10004943_pt1 | contig 22941 bp, 20 predicted proteins | sample YL17G07_20_MG_FD_203693 | JGI IMG/M metagenome (GOLD analysis project Ga0315282, IMG submission 203693) | Sediment microbial communities from Yellowstone Lake, YNP, Wyoming, USA - YL17G07_20 | ecosystem: Environmental > Aquatic > Freshwater > Lake > Sediment | place: USA: Wyoming | collected... | reverse complement strand
ACGTGTCTGAATTGAAGAAATGACAGTTGGGGATAGGTCCGGCCTCATGAACCGGGCCGAAAAGCGGCGCCCCTGGCCGCCTTCCCCTTCAACCCTCAGGGTCCGCTATGGGGGCGGGCAATGGAACTAGAGCCTATTCATGAAATCTGGCCCGATGATTTGCAGCTTATACTTAACTGGATACAAGAGGACTGGGAGAGACTTAGAGAATCCTCTGTCCATATCCTGAACGGCCTCGCAGACTCGATCAAGAAAAGCCTTGCCTTTTTCTTCCCCGACTTCGCCGATATGATACTCGGCATTGGTGACACGAATGAGGCGATTCACGTCATGGGTGTGGTAATGATTTATCCATACGATGAAGGCATAGAGGCAGTACGAAAAATATATCGGATGTTGGAGGATTATCAAGGCCCAAATGACATTCAGGATATGGAGCGGGCTGTCAAAGATTACGCCCGGATTTCTCAGCATTATTTCCAGCTTCGTGAAATGAAAAAAGTGGCACCGCTTGTCAAGTTAGGTGAACAGAAAAATGACCAATTACATCATCCCCGGCAAAAGAAAAATAAGGCATTATTACAATATTTGCGCGAATTACAGATAAGACCTTCTGATAGCGCAGAAAGCCTATTTAATCGTTTTCCTAAAAAGGAAAAGTCCAAAACTATTGAAGGAATAACCCTTTATCGGATCGAACAAGAGAATGGCGAAAACAAAATCCTCTGCGTTTCCCCATCAGGAAAAATTACTGCTATTGGTTCTCGGGCCTTTGCTAATTATTTCAAAGCAATCAAAGCCGAGAAACATCAAGGGTCCAAAAAAGTTTGAACGATAACAGCTAGCGTTCATAGACGCTTCATTTTCCATGTAGTACCTTCCGGGACATTACAGGTTCCAGGAGGTGAACGCATGTGTAAAGAGACGTTGCAAGCAATGGCCGACAAGTGGCCGCACAGCATCGTAGCCCGAACCCAGATCGGGGAATTTACCGGCGGTCTGCTTACCCCTAAAACCATGGCAAACTTGGATTCCCAAAAGAAGGGACCCGCCCGACAAGTGAGATGTGGTCGCAAGGTTGGGTATCTCGTCTCGGACCTCATGGACTGGATCGCGGGACGAACTGAGATCATCTCCGAACGTGAGGCCGTGGTGGCCCAGGCTGGCGGACGATGACATCACCTGAAACTCGGCAAGAGCGCGAGGTATCGCCGGGCGGACCTCGAGGTTTTCCTCGAACAGCGAGTACGCGAAAATACCAGCAAACCGCCGTGGTGGCCCAGGCCATTTGAGTGAATTGCTAATGAAAATCCTTTTCGATTTCGAGGCAGGCGCAGGCTTGGGAACCTGCGAAAAAATGCTCCCGTTCACCCAGCGGGGGCACCTGCCTTGGAAGTGGCTACTGGGTGAATCTGGTGTATTATTTCAAGGATGAAATTGACCGAATTGGTTATTTTTGGTGGGACCGGACGATGTTTTCGCAAGGAATTTGGGCGACGCTTCCAAAGGCTTCAAAGGCCATTTTTCCCGTCCTTTCTTGTTTCAGAGACGGCAAAACAGGTGTAGCCTTCCCCTCGGAGCAGACCGTCGCAATTCTTTCGGGCCGAACTGATAAAGTTGTTCGAATGGGCATCAAAGGGTTAGAGGGCTTTCCAGGGGTTCAGATGGAGCGATACCTCACTGCGCGAGGTCGCTGGTCAAGAAGGTTTTTTATAACCGCCCCGCCTCAAGAAAAGGGCCGTGCCTTTCCTTTTTTTAAGGCGGTCGTCACGGGCGGGTATTGGCTTTTTTTAACGCCGACGGCACAAGCCCTCTACCCTGTCATGCGATATTTTTCTTTCTATGAATTTTGGAGTGCCGAAGAGCGTGACGATTTTGATGAGCAGTTTCTAAATCGTGCTTTTGAATATTGCGAAGCTGAAACGGTTGTTATGGCCGAGCATGCGGGAATTGACCGTAGGAGCATGGGTCCGGCCCTCAAAAGCCTCGAGCAGCAATGCCTGGTCGAGCCAGAAGAGGACCGCTGGAAAGTCTGGCTTCGGCCCTCTAAATTTCATGTCAGCCTGCAGCTAAATGGATGGACGGCGATGAAATACCGGCACCTTCTCGATGGGAAAAAACTACCGGTCAATGATGGGAAAAAACTACCGTCAGATGGGAAATAGAGGGTTGCACGCGCTTCCAAAAATGGGAAAAAACTACCGATTATCTAGGTATTATCTAGGATTAAACAAGGTCTTATCAAAGACAACCCAAGGCATGGGCCTGAAACAGCCCCATGCGGCGTTAATTTTTTTCATCAAAACAGGAAGGGGAAAGAAAAACGATGACTGATGAACACCATGAGACAAACCTAAAAACGGGCGGCACCCCGGCCGGCGACCTGATTTCGGGCCGGCTTCGGCTCCTTGAATTCCTGATGGCAACCCCGGGCCTCAAGACGATGGAGGCGTTTTCGGCCGAGGCCCTAAGGGTAGGCGAAGCAATCGGCAACCTCACGGATCCAGTTGAGCAGGCGCGTTTTGGGTGCCAATTCGCAGCGATAACCGGGTTTCAGGCGGGTTTCCTGGCCCGGATGATGGAAATAAAGCAGGCCGAAATTTCGGCCCTGATCGACCAACTGGAACGGGAGGCCGGAATTTTTCCGGCGGTTTACGATGTCTGAAACCCTGGCCCAAGCTATCCGGGAATACATCGGCCTGCGGGCCGTGGCCGCCCGGATGGCGCAAGGGACAGAGACACTTTCGGGCGGTCATGGGTGAAGACCGGGGCGGTGAGGGCATGAACACCCCCCCTACCTTAGATCTTGGGCGTAAACGATTTTGTTAACCGGGCATGGCCCGCAATGGAGATGAAACTGAGGTTTTACTTCGATGCCAAAAAAAAGTCTAAAAAAACCGTCTAAACAGGCAATAAAGTTAAAAAAGGCCATTCTAAAAGATTATTCGATTACTGATGACGCCGGAATTGCGATTCTGCAAACCGCAATGGAGGCTTTCGATTTAATGCATGAAGCCCAAGCTTTAATTGATACGCAAGGACTTACGGTTGAAGGAGACCGAGGACAAATTAAAGCTCACCCTTTGTTGGCCGTCGTTCGAGACCAACGGGCGCAATTCCTTGCTGGCTTGAAGGCGTTGAATCTTGATCTCGAACCTTTGCGTGACGCCCCCGGCCGGCCGCCTGGCCGATGAAAGGTGACCAATGCCAACAACGCGGCGACGTATCAATCGGACGCTCACGGGCCGGCTCACGGGCGCTCAAATCATGCACTTATTCCACGGCTGGACCCTCGATGACTGCTTTCACCCTTTTTATCACTTGCACGGTGATCCGCAATTTCCCTTCGAGTCTGACGAGCATCGGCGTCAGTTATGGTTTGAAAATAGAACCCGGCTTTTGTCTTTATCCGGCCAAAAAGTCCCGGGCGTTTTTTCTGGCCTGGCCGAGGGGGAGAAACCCAAGGCTTTTTACGATTATGAGAATCATTTTTGAAATTGGCCCATTGGGCCGTTTCAATATGCCACGCTTTGGCCGGCGGGATGCCGGCTGGGGAAGTCGAAAACAGCGTCCTCCAGGTGTCTTGCGGGATGCAGGGCACGGCCGAGGGTTCGGGGTCGGCGAGAAATTCATGAATCATCGGGATGATGATTCCGTGGATCGGCGAACAAAATAGAACGAAAAAGAGGTAGAAATAATGTCTGAAATCAAAGAAATGTTGGAAAATTTTAACACGGCTTTTATGGAATTTCGAAGCAAAAATGATGCTCGAATCTTGGCCCTTGAAAAACAAGGAAACGCAATCGAGACGGCCATAGCCACAGCCCAGTTTCCGGGCGGCGGCGGATCGTCCGCCGGATCGGGACTATCCATCTCGGCGGCCGAGGGCAGCGGGCGCTTCACCCTGGACGTGCACGGAAAAAAATTACCGGTGCTGGCCAAGGGAGACCGGCTCGCGCAGCATTACAAGCCGGCGAGCAATTGGACTATTGGCGATTTCGTTCGGGCCAGCATGGGCCTAGACGTGCGAGCAGAAGGGGCTTCCGTGGTGGAGCGGGGGACGGCCTTGGTGCCCAATTTCGTGAGCGCCCAGATCATTGACATGATCCGGGCCAAGGCGCGCGTTGTTCAGGCCGGCGCGATTACGATTCCCATCGAGGGCAAAACCTCTTTAGCCCGGATCGACGCGGACCCCACGGTGATCGAACACACTGAGGGAACGGGGGATATCACGGAGTCCCTGCCCGTTTTTAGTCCGGTTGCGCTCGATCCGAAAACCTTGGCTTGTTTGGTTCCCTTGAGCCTCGAGGTGGTGCAAGACAGCCCGAACTTGGACCAGGCCCTAAACCGGTCCATCGCCGCGGCCTTTGCGTCAAAGCTGGACACATTATCAATCGCCACGCTCCTGGCCGATGCCACGATCCCGACAAGCGGCGCCGGGGAAGCCACGGATAGTTGGGCCGGCGTTGTGGCGGCCCTGGGCTCCATGCTCGCCGCTGACCAGGATATTCCCACGGCGATGATTTGCGGGCCTGGCGATTTTGCGGCACGCGCTGGGGAGCTGTCATCGGAAACCTTGCAATACCTAGGCCCGCCGCCCGTCTTGGCAAAGATGCTTGACCTGCCAACTTCGTCAATGAGTGACGGGACGGCTATTTACGGCGGGTTTGCGGCCGGCTTCGGCATCGCGGTCCGTCAGGAGCTTCGGCTCGAGGTTGTGCGATGGGGCAAGGCCGCCTACGGGTCGCACCTTTTGGTCGCCTATATGAGAGCGGGGGGCTATGTGATGCAACCCGCGAGTTTGTACATCCAAAAGGCGAGTGTGAGTTAACTTTTGACGGGCTGGCGCACCTGCGGGGCTTTCAGAGTTCTTTCACCCGCGCACGCGCTGGGCTAGCCGGGAGTGCCCTGGGTCGTCTGGCTCTATAACCCCGGCAGTCGGGGCGGGTTTCTCCTAGACCCGTGACCCGGCCCGGCCCTTGACCACTGGGTGACATCCCCGGTTTTCCGGGCACCTGCTGGAAGGGGCCGGTTATTGGCCCGGACCGTCAACCAAGGCGGCCCGGGCCTTTTTCTACAAATGTAGAAACGAACTAAGTAACTGTAATTACTAAATATCTCGATTCTTTCCTCACATTTGTGAGTATTACATCCCTTTTGGCGTCCTGCCCGCGCTCCACCCATGTTGGCCGTCAGCTTGGTTTTGTAAGTATCGAGAATTGTATCGTTTCTTGAATTTTTCCCCACATTTGTGGGTATTACATCCCTTGTTAAGCATCGAGCCGTGATCGAGCGGGTGAAGGCCGAGGTCCCGAAAGACGGCCAGGTGAGCGGAGCGAGGAGCGAGTTGGCCCGGCGGCGGCATAGATTCGGTCTTTTTGCCAGTCTTTGGGGGGTTTTTTTCGCGATTAAGGCGCCGATCCCGGACGAGCGGCGAGAAAAAACCGGTTTTTTCTGGCAAGAGTTTGCCACATGAGACGTTGAGAGCAGGCTGAGCCAGGGAACGGGGCAAGGCCACGGCGAACGGCTCTATCGGCTGAGGGGGCGGCCAGGAGGGGCCAGGCGCACCAGGATTGACCAGGCGGGGCGATCGGGCAGTGGTGAAGGGTAAAGTGAGGGCTGAAATAGGCCGGCCCCGGCGGGATGTGAGAGCCGGCCCAGGGTAAGCCTTGAGGTAAGCTGGAAGCTGAGGGAGGTTATTCGGGAGCCCCGCCTTTTGGTATGTTTCCTAGTGGGGCCAGGGTGGGCACCATTTTTCATTTTGGCTTCAACCTGGACCTTTCGGAATCTCCTCCCTTATACCATAATTCATTGATTTTGTTGAGTGCCCGGGGCGGGAGTTGAACCCGCACGGAGCTAGGCTCCAAGGGATTTTAAGTCCCTTGTGTCTACCAATTCCACCACCCGGGCGGCTGCCGGACCGCGTCGTTTCGGCCTCGCCGGGCAAGGCTTCAGCCGACCGCTGTCCCCGGAACAGCGGCGCCGTGCCTTTGCGCCCGGCCCTCTTTTACGTCGCTCCCGGTCTCGATCTAGCTGTTTTGTAATACACTTCCCGGTCCGTGTCAATACACGGAACGGCCGGCGCTCCAGGGTTCGGCGTCGGAGGGGCCGCGAAAATCAAGGCCTGATATAGATGGCATTGGAAAAGATCCAGGGACGGTGACCGAACAGGGCCGTGGGCCAAAAGGCTTCGAGGCGATACACCCCGGCCTGGGTCACCCGCAAGCGGCCCTGCCTGGCCGTGATGCTGAGGATCTCCCGGCCGTTTTGCAGCACTCGCGCCGGCGCCCGGACCGGGAGGCTCCAGACCAGGTGGTCCCCGTCGCAAAGCCGCACCTCATCCCCTTGAAAGGCCCGGCCTTTGCTGTTGTTCTCCAGACGGAAATCGAAGCCCAGCGTGGATTTCAGACGATCGTGGGCGACAAAGCAGCGCCCCTGGGACAAGGCGCGATAGACGGCGGCGCGGTCCCGGGCCACGTCCCGGGCGAGGGGCGCCTCCAGGAGCACGTGGGTGTTCACGGCCCGAAAGAGGTAGCCGTAGGGAAAAATCTTGAAGCGCAACGGACCCAGCCGATAAGAGAGGGCATGGGCGTCCGAGCCGCCGATCCCGGCCACGGGCCTCTCCCGGCCCAGCTCGTCCCATTTGGCCAGCGTTGTCTCATCCGGACCTGGCAGGGTCCAGGCCCGCAGGGCATAGTGCCACAGGGCGGTGCGCAGGTTTACGGCTTGGGATTTCCAGGCGGACGAATAGTTCCAGAGGCACAAGCCGCTGAAATGCTTCACAGACCAGTCCTCCCAGGTAAAAGCCTTCCCGCCCTCGCTCAAGGGGCTGCCCTTTTCAAAGGGATGGGCGATGAAGCCGATGCCGCCCGCGGCCCGCGTTTGATCGACGAACTCCTGGGGACGCCGCCAGTCATACGCCGGTGCTTCGTTAAGACCATAGGCCAGGTAATGGTTATGTGGTCCCGAAAATTCCAGCCCGACCAGGACCAGGACCTGGCCGTGGTAGCCCTCGTAGGGCAGGGCCTGAAGGGTATCATGGTCGTTGATCAGGAGCAGGTCCAGGCCGGCTTCCCGGGCCGCCTGGATGACCTCCTCCACAGGGCCCTCACCGTCGGAAAAGCGGGTGTGCACATGAAGATTGGCCACGTATTCATAGAGGCCGGCCGACATCAAAGCGCCTCCCGTTCGCCGAGGTGCCTGAGCCCGATGCGCATGGGCAGGACCACGGCCGCGACGTGCACCGCCGCCACGGCGGCAAAACAGCCCGCGATGAGGACGAGCTTCCAGGGAGGCAGGGCACGGCCGTAGAGCTGGTGGACGAAAAGGGTATAGACCGGCCAGGCCTCCAGGATGACCACCGTGCCCACATAGATGGCGGACATGATCATGAACATCATCCCACCAAAGCCGGTGGCCACCTGCACGATGTTTTCGGTTTCAAACCTTGGATAGACCGCGCCCAGGCCCACGCCCAAGGCCACGAGGCCCAAGGCCAGGAAGAAGATGGTCACGGTCGAGATGATCATCATGAGGTTGGTCACGTCCAAAAGATAGTTGGAGACCACGATCAGGACCTCGGCCACGATGAGGAGGGGCGGCAGGTAGAGCCAATATTTCGTCCACAGGAACCGCTTCAGGCTGAGGGGCGAGGAGCGGATGATCCAGTAGGAAAATCCCTCCTGGCTGACGGCCGGGAAGACGAAGCGGACCCCTAGGGAAGCGACCACGAAGGCGGCCAGGCCGATATTTAGAAACGAAATGAAATTTTGTAAGTAAAAGGTTGGAATAGGTGACTTTTTTAGAGGCAATACCGAAAAATTATAGAGATAAACCACGATTAAGGCCAAAAGAAGTAAAATCTGCGACCACTGGGTGTTGTCCCGAAAAAAGGTCTTGATGTCCTTGGCGATGAGGGCCCGGCTGGGCGAGGCGAAAGGCCGACCGGCCAAAAAGCTGAGGGCGTCCAGAGGGCTGGCGCGTCGGATGATACGGCGGGCCGCTTCTTGAGAGCGGGTGAAGCCGTGGAGGTATAACCGGTTGGAGAGCATCGAGGCCAAGACCGTGGCCGCCGCAGCCGTGGCGGCGAGCATGGCCAGATAGAAGGGAGCTTCGGAAAACCCCTGTTTGTTCAGTTGCGGCCATAGAACCTCGGTGGCCCAAAAACTGGGCAGGTACGGGGAGGATGGGGTGCGCATCGAGGCGAAGTAGCCGACCACGGTGGTGAAGGCGTCCGGGTTGACCAACCGTTCCGGTCGCATCATCCGGAACAGGAGATAGAGCAGGATGATAAGCAGGATGGACAGAAGCAGCAGGATGTCCTTGGTGCGGCGCGCCGGAAAGACGTGAACCAGGACCTGGGTGGCGCTGACGCCCAGAGCGCCGGCCAGAACGAGGAGTGGCAGCGCCACGCCAATGAGGCTGAAGTAGTAAAAGGGACCGGCCTGGAAGACCAGGCCGTAGACCAGGTAGACGGGCAGGCCGAAGAAAACGACCATCCAGGAACTGTCCACGAGTGTGTTGGTGAACCGGGCCCAGAAGATGTTCTCCAGGCTCGTGGGCGAGGTGTGGAGCAGATCCAGGTCCTTGGACAGAAAAAAGGACGAGAGGGAGGTGATCACGTTGGAAAAGATCAGGATGGTCCAGAAGGTCAGCCAGACCATGCCCATGAGCTTGTGGGCCAGGACGAGGCCGAAACCTTCCGCCGCCTTGAAGTAAGCCAGGGCTTTGTAAAATCCGAAAAAGATGCCCGCCCAGAAAAGGAAGGCCACTCCGGCCATGAAGAGCAGTTTGGCGGTCGAACCCTCTTCGCCGCTGCGTACCCGATGGACCAGGCTCAGAAAACGCGGAGAAAGCAGGAGAAGGTAGGTCTTCATGAACGGCCGTTTTCCAAAAAACGGGCCAAGGCCTGCTCTTCCTGCCCCCCGGTGAGCATCAGGAAAGCGTCTTCGAGCTGCGTGGAACCCTTGGCCTCTGCCAAGAGGCTCTCGGCCGTGCCTTCGGTCAGGAGCCGGCCCTGAAGAATAATGCCGATACGGTCGCAGACCTCGGCCGCGAGCGACAGAGTATGGGTGGACATGAGGATGGAGGCGCCGTTTTTCTTGAGCTGCCAGAAGATTTTTTTCACCAGGCGCGCGCCTCGCGGGTCCAGTCCAACCATGGGCTCGTCCACGACCACCACCTTGGGCCGGTGCAGCATGGCCGCGGACATGATCAGCCTCTGCTTCATGCCGTGGGAGTAGCTTTCGATGAGCTCGTGTCGCCAGTCGCCCAGCTCGAACAGATCAAACAGTTCGGCCGCGCGGGTTTCGAAGTCCTGGGAGCCGACGCCGTACAGCCCGGCCGTGAAGCGGAGAAATTCGTAGCCGGTCAGTTTTTCGTAGAGAAAAGGCCGGTCCGGGATGATGCCCAGGACCCGCTTGGCCTCCAGCGGGTCCCTTTCTAGGTCCTTGCCGTCGATGCGGATTTTGCCCGCCGTCGGTTTCAAGGTGCCGGCGATCATGCGGATGGTCGTTGTCTTGCCGGCGCCGTTCGGCCCCAAAAAACCGTAAATCTCTCCCGGGACCACCCGCAGCGACAGGTTGTCCACGGCCAGCACTTGCCTGAACTGCTTGGTGACCTTGATCAGCTCGATCATCGGGCTTCAAGAACCTCGACCCTCAGCCGGCCGATGACCCGGACCATCTCCATCTGTCGGTCCAGTCCGCCGGTCATGAACCGGATATGCGTGGCGTCGGCAGGGACCTGCCCCAGGATGGGGTCGACAGCCAGCCATCGGCCCCAGAAGGCTTCCACCCAGGCATGATAGTAGAACCGTTCTTCAAAGTAAAGCACGCCCACGGCCATCCGGGCCGGTATGCCCGCCGCGCGCAGCAGAGCCACGGCCAGAATCGCGTGTTCGTTGCAGTCGCCGATCCGCGTCTCCAGCACGTCCACGGCGCTGGGCACGGACATGGTCGGTCGTTTTTCCAAGTTCTGGTAGACCCAGTCCACCACCCGGTCGACGATTTTGAGCGGCGAGGACTCGCCCGGCGCGATCAGCCGGACCTGGTGTACGATCTTGGGGTGCTTACGCTGAATAAAGGAGGTGCTTTCCAAAAACGGCAGAAGGGCCGGGTCGTTGAAAGGCAGGGCTTCCTCGTGTCTCACGTCGATCGTTTCCCGGGTCACTTCGATCACCGAGCCGTCCAGCCGCTGCCTCCCCCCGTCCAGCTCGAACCCACCGAGGTCCAGGCCGGTGAGTCGCGCCTTCAGATAACGCACCTGGCGAGGGTCCGGGATGGCGCGATCGGCCGAGGCCGAGGTGGCCTCGATTACGTCGGTCAGTTCGGCCCGCCCGGCCAGCCCTTCGCGGGCCTTTTCCGGAGAGGTGCGGACCATGGAGAGGCCGAGCAGACCTTCTTCTTTTACAGTCTGGCCCTGGGCGTCGACCCAGGCGTAAGACTGGGTGTCGAAATAATCCAGCCGGACCCGGAAGGTGTCGTAAACCTGGTCGTCGATCTTCAGGGTCTCCTTGTCCTCAACCTGGATCTTGACCGTGCGGTTACCCAGCGTTGAAGGATCGAAGATGGCGACCATGTGCTGCTGGCCCTTTTTAAGTCCTTCCCGGGCCAGGTAGGGCATCAGCCCGGTGGTCAGCCGCGGCACCTCGGACAGCCGGATTTCGCTCGTGTTTTTATAGCCGCTGGTCAAGGTGGTCAAGTTCAGGGTCAAGCCCGACAGGGTGCCGGTCAATTGAAAGCGGATCGGGCCGGAGGAGAGAAAGAAATTGAAAGACTGAAGTCCCATGGACGAATCTAGCCGGGCAGAGGTGATGGTGCGCACCTCGCGCACCTGGTTCATCAGTTTCAACCGGAGAAAAGTCTTGTCGTCCACGATGTAGCCGCCTTCCAGGCGGGTGAGGGACTGGACCGCATAGCCGATCTTCTGGCCCTTGAATTGGATGGACATATAGGTTTCCGAGTCCCGGATCTGACTCAGGGCCTCGGCGGGCAAGCCGGGCACGAGGTGGACCTTCTTGACCAGCAGGAAAGCCATGAAGATCCAAACGAGGATCACCAGTGTCTTGAAGATGTTTTTGAGGGGAAGGTGCACCGGCATGGTCAGGATCCGCCCTCCGGCCTCGGACCCGCGCTTGGATCGCGCATGTGAAGGGAGTTCAAGCCAGGGGAAGGCCGAGACGGGCCAGGAAATCCGCCGTCTGCCTTTGGATTTCGTCGAAATCCTCCTCCCCCAAACCGGCGCCCAGAGCCACGGTGCGGGCGAAGGCGAGGTCGATGAGGTCCTCGGGCTCATGGGCGTCGGTGTTGAGGACGAGGAGGGCGCCGGCTGTCTTGGCCGCCCGCGCCACGTGGCCGTTCGTCAGACAGTGGCCGCGGCGCGCCGTAATCTCCAGCCGGACGCCCCGCTGGGCGGCCAGGCCCGCATCTTCGCTCGTGATCAGGCCCGGGTGGGCCAGAATATCCACGCCGGCCTCGATGGCGGCCCGGTTCGTTCCAGGCGCCACCGGCTCGACCGGAGTTTCCCCGTGGGCCACCACCAGGGTCGCGCCGAGTTGCCGCGCCTGGTGGGTGAGGGCGGCGATCATGGCGGGCGGGGCATGGGTGATTTCCGCTCCGGCCAGGACGCGGATGCGCACGTGGGCCGCGATCTGCGCGGCCAGCCGCACCAGGCGGGGGACGACGAAGTCCAGGTTTGACGCCGCCACGTGGTCGGTCAGGGCGATGGCCCGATATCCCCGGGCCTCGGCCCGGCGGATCAGCTCCGAGGGAAGCAGAACGCCGTCGCTCAAAAAGGTATGGGTGTGGAGATCGATCATCTTATCGGGTTCCAGCGTTCAGGGGGCAGGGTAGAGAAAAAAGCAGCGGCCTGCCGCTCGCTTCGACCCCGGGCCGGTTCCGGTCCCGATCGCTCACGCGGCGGAAGAGCCGCCTCTACATCTTGTATTTGCCGAAATTCTCGGGGGACAGGCCTTCCAGAATCTCGGTCCACTTCCGTCCTTCTTCGGTCTTGACGACCTCCTGACCTTTCTCATCCGTGCTTTTGACGAGCTCCTGGTCCTTCTCTTCCGTCCGTCCGGCGCTTTCAAAGACCTTTTCCTGCACAAAGATGGGGCATTTCATACGCAGGGCCAAGGCGATGGCGTCACTGGGCCGGGCGTCGATGGTGATAGGCTGGCCGTTGGCTATGGCGTGAATCAGGGCAAAGAAGGTGTTGTCCCGGAGATCGACCACCTCCACCCTCTCCACCGATCCCCCGAAGCTCCGGATGACGTTGCGCAAAAGATCATGGGTCATGGGCCGGGAGAACTTGATGCTCTCCAGTTCACTGGCAATGGCCGTCGCCTCCAGAAGGCCGATCCAGATGGGCAGCGTCTTTTCTCCGGCTTGATCTTTCAGGATGATGATCGGACTGTTGTTATTGGGATCAATCGTCAGGCCCGCAACAGTCACTTGAACCGGCATGCCAACCTCCTCGGCTCCCGGCCTTATTCTCGCATCTCGTGAGCCAGGCCGCGCCTTTCCTTTTTTGATAGTATAACATAATTAGGAGTTGCTGGCCAGCCCTGCTTCACCCCCGGCCGGCTGCTCCCCGCGAAGCGAGTTGGCAAAGCCTTCCGTGATGCTGACCCGTACCAGGTGGCCGATCAGTCGGGGCGCGCCGGAGAAATTGACGATCTTGTTCGTGCGGGTGCGGCCGGTGAGCTGACCGGTGGTGCGCTTGGACGCCCCCTCCACCAGCACCTCGACTTCCTGTCCGACCAGTTCCTGGTGTCTCGCCAGGACGATCTCTCTCTGTAGAGCCTGGACCATGGCCAGCCGCTCGCCCTTGACCGCCTCGTCCAGTTTCTGATCCAGACGGGCGGCCACGGTCATGGGCCGGTCCGAGTACTTGAAAGAATACAGGCCGTCGAAACGAACGCGCCGCAGGAGGTCCAGGGTCTCTTCGAAGTCGGACTTCGTTTCTCCCGGAAAACCGACGATGACGTCGGTGGTCAGGGCCAGGTCAGGGCAGGCCGCTTGAAGCGCTTCCACCTTTTCCAGGTACTGCTCCCGCGTGTATCGCCGGCGCATGGCGGCCAGGATAAGGTTCGAACCCGACTGGACCGGCAGATGGATGTGCTCGCACAGGACAGGAACCTCGGCCAGGGCCTGGATCAGTTCCGGGGACAGGTCCTTCGGGTGGGAGGTGGTGAAGCGCAGTCGGAGCAGGCCGGGCAGTTCGGCCACCCGCCGGAGCAGCCCGGCAAAGGAAACCTCGGACCCCAGGCGGCGGCCATAGGAGTTCACGTTCTGCCCCAGCAACGTGATTTCCTTGACCCCGCCGGCCAGCAGGGCGCGCGCCTCCTCGAGGATATCCTCGGGCGGACGGCTGACCTCGCGGCCGCGCACGTAGGGAACGACGCAATAGGAGCAGAAATTGTCGCAACCCTGCATGATGGTCAGAAAGGCCTTGACCCGGCCGGGTTTGAACGGGGCGGGCAGAGCGCGCGGCGGCTCCAGGACAAACTCCGTGCTCAGGACCGGCCGGCCGGCCCGAACAACCTCCTTCACCAGTTCCGGGAGTCGCGACACGCCGTGGGTTCCCACCACCAAGTCCAGGTGGGGCACGTCCTCGAGCAGTCGTCTGCCCTGCTGCTGCGCCACGCAGCCGCTCACGCCGATGATCAGATGCGGTCTCTTTTGCTTGAGCGCCTTCAGCCGTCCCAGGAAGCTGTAAACCTTTTTTTCGGCCTTCTCGCGAATGCTGCAGGTGTTGAGCAGAATCAGATCGGCCTGGGTGATGTCGGAGGTCTGAACGTAGTCTTGCTCAGCCAGAAGGTCCACCATGCGTTCGGAGTCGTACGCGTTCATCTGGCAGCCGAAGGTGGCGACGTACAGCCGTTTTTTGGTCGTTTCTCCGGACATGGTTCGATCCTGGGCCGGTTCCTGCTTTCGGCCGGTCTATAGTCGTAGGTGTACTGCAAAGGGCGGGGGGATTCAAGTCCAAATGAAGCCGGACGGCCGGGGCCACGGCGCCTCGGTCCGACGGCGGGTGGGAAAACAGTATCTAAAAGAAAACCATCAGCCGAGAACCGGCTGATGGTTCAAGAAATATGCCTGGTGTGAATGGCTCGGCCGGTTTTTACTTGACCGCCACGACCGGGCATTCGGCCTGCAGAATGACATACTGGGCCGTGGAGCCAAAGAGGAGCTTGCCCACCTTGGACCGCTTGACGATGCCTAGAATGATTTCGTCGACGCCGTTATCGTTGGCGAAATTGACCAGCCCTTCCCCGGCGCTCACCCCTTGGGTCAACAGCTTTGTTTCACAGGGAATACCTTCCTCTTTCAGAAAAACCTGCGCGTAGGCCAGATCCTGCTCAGCCCGGTCCAGGCTTCGGATTTGCTCTTGGGAATCTCCCACGAGCGAGGTCAGGACGTAAATTTTTTCGGCCTGAAAGGCCTTGGCGTGCATCTTGGCTACCCTCAATGCTTTTTTAGCCGCATCCGATCCGTCGTAGCCTACCAGAATCTTCATAGCCATCTCCTTCTTTTACGCAATGCACTCGCACCACACACTATTGAGTTCATCCGCCGCCGGCGGCCTGCGGACGCCCTGGTGCGTTCTCTTTGCGTTTTTGGTTTCTTTATAATACAGCGTCTTGAAAAATACAAGAGCCAAAATTCTTCCCTTTTTTAGGGTCTGCCCGGTGGCGGAAAGCGCTCGGGGCCCCGACTATCAGGTCTGGCGCGGGGAGAATGGAAGTTGATTTTTAGAATCGGTTTGGGTACGCTATACCTATTATCCTTTCCTGGGCATCACCGGCGCCGAGGGCTGACCGCCCCACTAAAGAGGACTTCGATGGAAAACCAGTGGGACCTCCCTATTGATCACGAGGCCGGGTCATATCCGGAGACCATCGTCTCCCCGATCGACGGGGCGGAGATGGTCCTGGTCCCCGAGGGACCGTTTCTCATGGGGTCGACCGAGGAGGAAATTGGGCAGATCTTTCGCATGGATCAGCGTCGATCGCCTGTTTTCATCACCGAAATCCCGGCCCGCACAGTGGATGTCAAGGCGTTCTACATTGATCGTTACCCGGTGACCAACTACCAGTATGGGAAGTTTTTGGAACAGACCGGGCACCGGGTGCCGCACCTTTGGAACGAGCCGGAGTGGAACCGGCCCATGCAGCCGGTCATTTATCTCGGATGGGAGGATGCCCGTGCATACGTCCGGTGGGCCGGGAAGAGCCTGCCACGGGAGGAGCAGTGGGAGAAGGCCGCGCGGGGCACGGACGGCCGATGGTGGGCTTGGGGTGGATCATTTCATCCCAATCGTTGCAACTCGCGGGAATATGGCCTCGAGCGCACCTCGGAGATCGGTATTTTTCACGAGGGCGTCAGCCCGTACGGCTGCTACGATATGTGCGGCAATGTCTGGGAGATGTGCGAAGGACGGTGGCTGAGAAGCCTCCCGCCCATGCGCGGGGGTTGTTTTCTCGGCTCGGCCTCCTATGTTCGCGTGACCTGCCGCTGGAGTCCGGAAGACATTCACGGCGGGGCACATTGGCTCGGGTTTCGCTGCGTCAAGGAGATCACGCCTGCGCCGGCTCGGCCGGCAGACCTCTGAGCGAGCGGCCGAGGTGTCCGTCTCGCCACGGCCCAGAGGCATCCGGGGACTCACCTGAACCTTCACCCCGAAATCGACGACCCGAACTCGGGCGCGACACGGGCGTGAAGCATTATGGAGCACGGCCAAATGTCATTTCTTGAGGAACGCGACGAACGCGTGAACCGGACGCTGGGCCGCATGGACGACAACGGCCGGTCCATCCGGGACATTGTTTATAGTCGGTTGAATATCAAGGACAACCGCGAGCCGGACACCTACATTCTCACCTGGGGGAAGGCCCAGATCGAATGGCATCAGCGGACGCGCCGTGGGCTCATCACTTCCGAAATCAAGCTGAAGGGCTTCAGTTCTTTTCAAACCGAGTCCGGCGCCTTCATCGTGGACGAAGACTTGGCCACGGAAGCCATTAAGACCCTGGGCACCGAAAAGCCGGTTCTGGCGGTCATCGCCAATCAGGAAGGGAACTGGGTGGTGGTCGGGCTCTGGGCCTATACCGAAGAGGTGGACCGAATTCTGAAGGAAGACCAGGTGGCCTAGACGCCTCTGAGCCGGGATGAAGCGAAAAAATCTCTCCCTGGGTTCCGGCGGTGATTATGGTTGTCGATGGGTTTGCCGGGGCCATCCCCCTCGACCGCTGTCTCTATGAATTCAGAAGGCCGAAGCAGGCGGGACCGCCCGGCGCCTTTTCCTGCTTGACAATGCCACCCGGCCCGTATTATTTTTGTGAATCATCCCAAAAGAGCGAAGCCGCCGGCCGGAGTACCCGGGTCAGAACAAAGCTAGTGGGTCGAAGGTAAGCCGGCGGGGTGCGGCCGTCGCCTCCAATCTGCCGCGCGGCTCGGCTCGTAAAGGTGCGTCGGCGCCGGTTTCGCTCGAAGGCCTTGGAACGTTCGATTTCACCTGCCGCCAAGGGCGGCCAAGATAAAAAGAGGAGGAATTTTATGACAGGTCCGATGCGTCGTTTTCTTTTTGTCGGAGGCATGGTCTTTTTGTTGGCGTTCGTCTTCATTGCCGCCGACCACGGTTTGGCCGCCGCCGAGCAGAAGGGCACGGTCACTATCGCTACCACTACTCCCATGTTCTATGGGCGCGGCGGGGATCCGGCCTCCCACAGCAGCGGCTATCCGGTCATATCCCAGCACATCTTCGACAGCCTCATTTGGGCCGATCGCGATCAAAACCAGAAGCCGGCCCTGGCCAAATCCTGGACCGTCAAGGGCGGCTGGACGGACATGACGTTTGATCTGCGCGATGACGTCAAATTTCACAACGGTGATCCGCTGACCGCCGATGACGTCAAGTTCAGTCTGGAAACTTATGTTCGTCCGGAGCTGAAATATATCTTTCAGCCGATGTGGAAGGCAAACCTCAAGCTGGTGGAGGTGCTTGGCCCCCACAAAATCCGGATCGTGCTCAACCATCCCGACCCCGGCTTTTTGGGCCGCCTGTGGTGGGGAGGGGGCATCATGCCCAAGAAGTATCGGGAGCAGGTCGGTGACGCGGGCTTTGCCGACAAACCCATGGGGACCGGTCCGTTCCGCTGGTTGGATTACAAGCAGGACCAATACTGGCGGGCCGAGGCGGTGCCAAAGCACTTCCGGTACACGCCTACTTTTAAGGAACTCAAAGTAGTGTATGTGCCGGAACATTCCACGCGGTTGGCCATGCTGAAAGCCGGGGAGGCGGACCTCATTGATGCCATCGGGCCTCATATCCCCGAGATCAAGGCCAATCCCAAGCTGAGGGTCATTTACTGCATGTACCCGTACCTACAAACCCTCGGCTTAGCCGATCTGGTGGCGCCCAACGAACCCAGCCCCTTCCTCGACGTTCGCGTGCGGAAGGCGGCCAGCCTGGCCATCGACCGGGAAACGATTGTCAAGAAGGTGCTGTTCGGCGCGGGCGAGCCGTATGGGGAGGCCGTGGCGCCCATCACCTGGGGATTCGATCCGACCATCAAGCCCGATCCCTATAATCCGGAGCAGGCCAAGGCTCTTCTGACCCAGGCCGGTTATCCGAACGGGTTCTCCACCTCGATCAGCACCCTGGCTGGCAGCAAGTTTTGGCTTGAGGCCATTGCCGGAAACCTGGCTGACGTCGGCATCAAGGCTGAGATCAAAGTATTCGAAGGGGGCGCCTATCAGGATGCCTGGCGAGCCCGCAAGCTTCGCGGCTTGGTTTCCCGGGTGCTCTGGTGGCATTCCGAAAAGCACGCCGCGGCCGATGCCTCGGACTTTTTCATCAAGGGCGGGCCCAGCGCTTATCTCACCACCGATAAGATCAGCGAGGACGTTATTGCCGGCATGTCGGCTGAATCGGAAGCGGATATGATCGCGGTGGGCAAGAAGCTCTCCAAGGAAATCCGCGACAGCCAAATGCAGATCATCCTGTGGGCGGCCTATGTGCCTTATGGCGTAAGCGATAAAATCGCCTTCTGGGAGCCGCAGCTCGGGGCCATCCCGGCCACGGCCTGGGAATTAATCCGTTTGAAATAGCAACCTCGGCGTTTTGCCAAAACTGAAAGGGCCTCCGCCTTCGGGCAGGGGCCCTTTTCATATTCGAGAAACGGCGCCGGGTCGAAAAATGCGGCCTGAAGTCGTCCATGCCGTTTTTTTCAGCCCGGCGTGCGCGGCGCTACTTGGCCTCGTAGCGGAAACTGAGAAATTGTCCTTCCTTACAGTTCAATTGCTTAGCGGCGTCCGCCTTCATCTTTTCCACGGCCTCCGCCTCGCTGGCGTGCTGTCCGGTGTATGTGCCTTTGCCGGAGCACAACTTGCCCTGGACGGCGGTTTCGCCGACGCACCGGCAGATCGCCTCCCAATCGAAAGTAAAGGCGGTCATTCCGGGTGCTGCTTGGGGTTTGGCCGGGGCCGCCTTCTCTTCCTTCTTGCCTTCGCAGGAGGCCAGCAGCCCGCCCAGCATGAATAGACATAGCACCAGAGCAAGATTCCGTTTCATGTTCCTCTCCCATTCTCTCCCGTGGGTTAATAGTGATGCGCTTCTACGATCTGAAGCGAACCGTATCCATTGTGCTTTAGCTGTCTTTGGGCCTTTTCGATGAAGCATCATATCACCTGGTCGCTTGGGGTCAAGTGAAATTCAACAGCCTTTTTCTTGAGGAATGTGCGGCTGGGGCAATACAGGGGCCCTGCTTCAGGCCGTGGGCCCAGAGAACTGCTTGACGGAGCGCTCTAAAGCGGCTACGCTAGGTGCTGGAGTCCCCACAATCAAACACGAGCAGGCAGGCCGCGCTTTTGCGCATGAACCGCCGTCCCCGTCTGCGCCGCGGGTCCGGGGCGGCGGAGGCGTGGCGCGGGCGGGGAGCATTGCGGGCCTTCCCCGGTCTAAGCCCTTGCTCTAACGCGCTTTTTGCCCAAGAAAAGGAGGCAGAGATATGGACGTGAGGACGTACCCCGAGTTCAGCACCCGTTACCCCTTGCTGCTAACCACCTTCATGAAGCGGCCCGTCTCTTTGTATCCCCATGAGATCGGCGTGGTTTACCGCAACCAGATCACCGGCCAGTACTTCCGGTTCACATGGCGGGAGTGGTATGGGCGCACCTGCCAACTCGCGCACGTTCTTCTGGGACCCCTGGGGCTCAAGGCCGGCCGGCCCGGCGAGCCTGGGACCCGGGTCGCCACCCTGGCCCTGAACCACCATCGGCACCTCGAGCTTTATTATGCCGTGCCCTGCCTGGGCGCCGTGCTCCACCCCATTAACATGAGGCTTTCCCTGGACCACATTGTCCACACCATCCGCCACTCCGAAGACCGCATCCTGTTTGTCGACGACCTGGTCCTCCCCCTCCTCGAGCGCATTTACGACCAGATCAAGGACGTGGTTCAGACTTTTGTCTACATGTCGGACAAACCGGGACTTCCCCAGACCAAAGTGGCGCCCCTCCTGGAATACGAGGCCCTGCTGAAAAACCAGCCCGCGGACATGGAGTGGCCCATCATTTCCGAGGACAACTATGCCACCCTCTGTTACACCACCGGCACCACCGGTCTGCCCAAGGGGGTGATGTTCACGCATCGCCAGCTTTACCTGCAGACCTTGCATGTCATCGCCGCCTATTTCTTCAGCACGGACCCGGCCCAGGACAAGATGGGCGAGGCGAGCGTGCCCATGCTGATCACCCCGCTTTTTCACGTGCACGGCTGGGGCGCTCCGTTCAATTATGTCTTCGGCGCGAACAAGATCGTCTTGCCCGGCGCCTTCACCGTGGACGGCTTCTGCGAACTGGTTCAGACCGAACGGGTGACCAGCGCGGGTCTGGTGCCGACCGTGCTGGCCATGATCGTGGAGTACAAAGACCTGCAGAAATACGATCTCAGCAGCCTGAAGAGCCTGGGCGTGGGCGGCGGGGCCCTGCCGCTGGGCCTGAAACTGAAGGCGGAGAAGCTCATCCCCGGCTTTTCGGCGACCTCGGGATACGGCATGACCGAGACCGCGCCGGCGGCCATCGGCGCTTTCACCAAGAGGTTCATGCTGAACTGGCCCCAGGAGAAGCAGGATCAGATACGGGTTAAGACGGGCCTGCCCGTGCCCGGGCTGGACATTCGAGTGGCAGACGAAGCAGGCAACCCGGTGCCCCCGGACAACGAGACCATCGGCGAGATCCTCATTCGAGGTCCCTGGATCATGGAGCAGTATTACCGGGAGCCGGCCAAGACGGCTGAGGTCTGGCGAGACGGCTGGTTCCATACCGGGGACGTGGCCAAGGTGGACGCGGAAGGCTATATCACCATTGCGGACCGCATGTCCGACATGATCCGCTCCGGGGCGGAGATGGTGCCCACGGTGCTGTTGGAGAACCTGACGGCCACGGCCGGCTTCGTCCTGGAGGCGACCTACGTGGGCGTTCCGGACGACGTCTGGGGGGAGAGGCCCATGGCCATTGTCACATTGGTGCCGGGCGCCAAAGCGACCGCCGAAGACCTCATGGTTTATCTCGAGACCGAGGGCGTGGACAAGGGCAGGATCACCCGGTGGATGCTCCCGGATTACGTGGTCATCACCGATCAGATTCCCAAGACGGGCGTGGGCAAGTTCGACAAGATCACCATCAAGAAAAACGTGCAGGCCTTTCTGGAAAAGGCTGAGAAGGTGCGCCGTTCCTAAGGCGCATGGAGGCGTGCGTCGGGGCCGGGCCTTTCAGGCGCCGGCCCCGTGTATTTTGGTCGAAATCCGGGTGTTCGGCCATAACAAGACTCCGGCTGCCGGTCGAACTCATTGTCGATTTTCGGTGCGATATTCGCGGAATATTGACAATATTCCCGCGGCCCTCGACCTGGCTCGGGGCCGTGAGCCTGTCGAAGGGCTTCGATCCTCGCCTTACAGATTTCCACTCCTAACCCTGCATCTGGCAACGGCTTCCGTCTGTTGTCGCCGGCCCTGCTGGATAAAGGCCTGGGAAGGGCCGCCGGTATCCCCGGCACCAACTCCGGCTTGAAACGGCCGCAACCGGAGCATATAATCGTGCCATCGATGGGTTTCGGCCAGGTGGGTATGAACGCACCAACGAAGAAGAAATCACCGCATTTCTTTGGGCCGGCGGCGGGACTTTTGCTGGCCGTTTTTTTGTCTGTGGGGCCGTGCCCGCCGGCCTTCGGCCAACCGCCGGCCCCGATCAAGAAGTACGAGGCGCGCCTCGAGGGGGATTTGGAGCGCGAGCTCAGGACGGAGCTGATCCGCTCCTCGGGAACCTTTGAGCTGGTGGACAAGCCGCCACTCTCGCTGAACCTGCTTGAACGGCGAATGAGCCGGGATCTTCCGGAATTTTATCGGCTCCTGAAGGCCTGGGGACACTTCAAGGCTCGGATCGAGACGCGTGTCGAAATCAACGATGAATCCGCCGTAGCGGTCTTTCGGATCCAGGCCGGCCCGGCTTTCACTTTGGCCTCGCCGCACCTTCGCCGCGCCGATCCCACCTTGGGCCTGGCCTTCGTTCTGCCTAACCCGGTGGCTGTCGGTCTGAAGACCGGGGACCCCTATCGGGCCGCGAACGTGATCCAGGCCAAGGAGCGGCTCGTGGCGGAGGCGGGCCGACGGGGCTTTCCCTTTGCCCGGGCGTGGGAAGAAGAGGTGATCGCCGATCACGCCACCGACACCGTTCGGCTGACGCTGGTGGTGGACCCCGGTCCTCGGGCGCGTTTTGGACCGACGACCGTCACCGGGCTCCAGGCCTTGGACGAGGCCAGCGTGACTCGGCTGCTGCCCTGGCGGGAGGGGGACTGGTTCGACAGTGCCCTGCTGAACAGGGCCCGGGACCTGATCATGGACACCGGCTACTTTGCCACCATCCATATGGACTACCCGGTTCTGCAAGAGAGCGGCCCGTTGCCCATATCCATCGCGGTCCGAGAGCGGCCGTTTCGCAGCGTGCGCGCTGGGATCGGCTATCAGTCCGACATAGGCCCCGATGCTCGATTTTCGTGGGAGCACCGCAACTTCCTGGGCCGGGGGGAGCAGCTCAAGGCGGACGTAGCCGTGAGCGGCGTTCAGCAGCAGGAGGCTTTGCAGCTTCAGAAGCCGGGGTTCTATGCGGAAAATCAGACCTTGACCCTCAAGACCTCCCTCTTGTGGGAGACGACCGAAGCCTTTACCAGCAACAGCTTCGAAAATTCACTCATACTGGATCGCACTCTGGACCGCATGTCCTCAGCCGGCCTTGGCGTGCGCTACCGTCTGGCCTGGATCGAGCGCCAGGAGGAGGTCAAGCACTATCGTCTGGTCTCTTTTCCGGTGCGCTATAACCTGGATTTGAGCGATGATCTCTTGGACCCGACCCGAGGCGGACGGCTTTTTCTCACCGTGGCCCCCTATGTGGACGTTGGGCCGGAACGGCTGCAATTGTGGAAGTTTCAGGCATCGTACTCCCATTACCTGGAGGTTCTGAGCCGCAAACGGCTGATTCTGGCCGGCCGAGCCACGGCCGGGATGCTGCTCGGCGCGAACAGAGATCAGGTGCCGGCGGACGAGCTGTTTTTCGTCGGGGGCGGCGGTTCGGTGCGGGGGTATTTTTATCAGACGGCCGGTGACGTCGAGGCCGGGAATCCGTTGGGAGGTCTGTCCATGGTGGAGTTTTCTGGGGAGGCCCGCATCAAGGGCCCGCACAACCTCGGGCTGGTCCTCTTCCTGGACGCGGGACGGGCCTTTGACACCCCCTACCTGGATTTTAGCCAAAAGCTGTTCAAGGGGGCCGGTCTGGGCATCCGCTACTATACGCCCATCGGCCCCATCCGCGTGGACGTGGCCTTTCCCTTGGACCGGCGCATCCCCCTGGATCGGCCGTATCAATTCTATGTAAGTCTGGGGCA
>Ga0315282_10004942_pt1 | contig 22945 bp, 20 predicted proteins | sample YL17G07_20_MG_FD_203693 | JGI IMG/M metagenome (GOLD analysis project Ga0315282, IMG submission 203693) | Sediment microbial communities from Yellowstone Lake, YNP, Wyoming, USA - YL17G07_20 | ecosystem: Environmental > Aquatic > Freshwater > Lake > Sediment | place: USA: Wyoming | collected... | reverse complement strand
CCGAGAGCCCCGCAGCTCGTGGAGGCGGAGGTGCGCCCTGATAGCTATGGAGCCCTCGAATGCCGGGAGGGCGAGGGGTTCCTGCCGGCAGAGCTACCGGTGACAGGACTGGAGCCTGCGGACGCCAGGCCGACGGCGCAGTCTGCTCCGGTTGCCTTGTCCGACCTGATGTGTAGGCTTCCGCAGCTCATGTGTGGAACTGCTGCTGCCGAGGCGTTACGGTTTCGCCATGGACAGGGTTGTCCAGTCTGGTATGAGTGATGGCGGAGCGAGGACTGGGAAGGGGGATTCGCGCAGTGGAACTCAAGGGCTCACGGACCGAGAGGAACTTGATGAGTGCCTTTGCCGGCGAGTCGCAAGCAAGGAACCGCTACACCTACTTCGCCAGCCAAGCAAGGAGGGACGGCCTCGAGCAGATCGCCTCTGTCTTCCAGGAGACGGCCGACCAAGGGAAGGAGCACGCCAAGCGCTTCTTCAGCTTCCTGCAGGGCGGCGAGTGCCAATCCCACGGAATGTTCGCGGCCGGTGTCACTGGCACCACCGCCGAAAACCTAGCTGCGGCCGCGGCGGGCGAACTGATGGAATGGGGGACGCTGTACCCCGACTTCGCGCAGGTCGCGCGCGACGAGGGCTTCGGGGCCATCGCGATGGTGTTCGAGAAGATCGCCGTCGCCCAGCAGCAGCATGAGCAGCGCTATCGTGGGCTCCTCGCGAACGTGCAAACCGGCGCGGTCCTCAAGAAGGACCAGCCGGTCAAGTGGCGCTGCCGCAACTGCGGGTACGTCCACGAGTCGGCCGGGGCCCCAGCGACGTGCCCCGCGTGCGCGCACCCGCAGGCACATTACGAACTGCTCGGTGGGAACTGGCAACCGGAGGGGCGGCCGCCGGTCGCTCCTACGCTCCTGACTTCTGCCCGACCTGCCTGCGAAGTAGCTCCATGAGCGCGCGGTCGCCGGGCACCCGGCCGCTGAACGCGAGCTTCCCATCCACCAACAGGGCCGGCGTGAGCACCGGACCGAAGTCGGCTATCTCATCAAGGTCCTTCACCCGCGTGATACGCACGTCGTCGCGGGACAGGCTTGACACCGCCCGAACGGCGGCCTCGTAGAGCGCGTCGCAGCGCCGGCAGCCGGGCCCCAGCACGGCGATCTCGTGGGTTTGGTCTGCGGTGGTGCTCACGGGTGCGTCTTCCTTTCCGTCCTGCTCACGGACGCGCAAGCAGTGTCGAGCCAGCACCTCAAGGGCGGCAGACAGCCGCTCGACTTCCGACTCAAGGTCGGTCGCCCACTTCTCCAGCGTCGCAACGCTCGCGTCGGTGGTCGCTGCCGAGCCATCGCCCCCGGGATGCGCCGCCGGGCTGGGTTGGGGGGTCAGCAGGCGAGTGATCTCGCTCTCCGGGATGCGGTGCTGCCCGCCAGGCAGCTTCGTCGAGGCGATCCTGCCCTCGTAGATGTACCGCTTGAGCGTAGCCACGGAGACCTCGAGCATGGACGCTGCCTCGGATGCTGTCAGGTAGCGCACTCCGGCACACGTCTCCCTTCCGGTCGCGAGGTCACGCGCTCAGGAGCAGGTACACCCCAAGGGCGATGAGGAGCCAGCCACCGGCAAGCTGAAGGGCGCGGCCATGGGCCTGGAGGCGCTGCAATGCCCCGAGCCGACCGGCCGCCAGCCCGATCACGATCGCGGGCAAGCCGTGGCCGATCGCGTACACGAACATGAGCGCCGCGCCGAGGAGCACCGCTTGCCGAGCCGCGGCGATCGACAGGATGGCCACGAGCGGAGGCGTCGCGCACGGCGTGGCAACGATCCCCATGAGAGCCCCCAGCGCAAAGGCGCCAGGCAGGCCCTTGAGACGCCCCCAGAAGCGCGATGCCAAGGAGAACCCCCGGAACTCGACCGTGACGATCTCGGCCATCAGCACTCCGGCGGCGATGCACACGGCCCCCGCGATCCACGCCCACTGCACCTTAGTCAGCCCGAGCAGCGGCGCGAGCAGGCTCCCTAGCGCGCCGAGCAGGCAGTAGACGAACGCGAGCCCCAGCAGGAACACGGCAGCGATCACCGCGCTCCTCCAAGCGACGCGTTCGCCGTTGGCCCACACGTATGCCACGACCGCGCCCATCATCGGGTACGCGCACGGGTTCAGCGACGTGCATAGCCCCCCGAGCAGCGCGAGGGGAACAAGCCACGGCCCGCCCGCGCTCATGGCCTCAGCGATGCGATCGGTCATGTCAGCTCTCCGACAGGCCGGGATCTGCGTCCGCGCACTCCATGCCAACGCGCGCCAGTTCGGTGGCAATGCCCTCCATGGCGATGAAGCCCTCGTGTCGCCACAGCTCCTTGCCGTCCGCGGACACGGCAACCTGTGTCGGGATCATCCGCAGTTTCCACTCCTGGGCGGCCTGCGGGTGGTCATCGGTATCAACGCGGATGACGTCGACCGCGCCGGACAGCCGCTCCTCTGCCTCGACCAGAACGGGAACCATGTTCCTGCAAGACTCGCACTCATCCGAGCCGAACTCCACGAGGCACGGCAGGCCGGAGCCTCTGGGGATGGGAGGCGTGGGCTCTCCGGACCCGGCCATTGTCGGCGGCAGTGCGCACTCGGGGCACGGGACGTTGTTGACGGTCGTGGGCACGTCGCGCGGCCGTGTCTTGTACCATGCGACACTGCCGAGCGCCGCCAGGACAAGCAGTCCCCCAACGACGCGGTAGGTAGCGTTCATCGGCGCCCTCCCACTACTCGACGTTCTTCCACATGTTGTGCGGCGCGAGCGTACTCTCGTACTTCATCCACTTCGCATGGCCGTCGTAGAACGTGTAGTTGCTCCCGGTCTGGTGGCGCTTCTGCACCGGCCACACCGGGGGGAAGTTGGGCATCGCATGTGTATGGTACTCGGGGCACACGCGGCAGGTCGCCTTCTCGGACTCCCCAAGCATGATCATCGTGCACGGGGTGTAGATCTGGGCCAGTGAGCCGATGCCTCGGTACGGCAGGCCTGAGTAGTTCACGTTGTCCGGGTCCAACGTGAAGCCGTCGCAGATGTACCCGTAGCTTCCAACGATCCCGTGCCCCCCGACGGCGCCGCGATGCGATGGGCAGACGTTGATCTGCAGGTTCTTCGCACACGGCTGCAGGAGCTCGAACCAATAGGCCTGCACCGGCTGCGATAGGTTGTCGAAGTCACGGAGGCAGTGAGGCACGAACATCTCGTCGTAGTCCTCGGAGTACATCACGGCGGCCGTCCCCCACTGGCGCATGTTGCTCAAGCACGATGTCATCCGGGCCTTCTCCCGCGCTTGCGCGAACACAGGGAACAGTATGGCCGCCAGGATGGCGATGATGGCGATGACTACCAGCAGCTCGATCAGCGTGAACCCCCGGTACCTCATGTACGGTCACTCCTCGTGGTCACCTTGGAGTCGCTGGCCCAGATAGTACTATCTAGGCTCGGTAGGTATCAAATCGTATCATCTGGTTGCTGTCAACAGCATATTCGAGGAACGCTCTGCCTGCAAGCCCGAGTTCCGCGAATCTTGCGTTTGCCGCCTCAGTCACGTGCGCGACGTCCGATGACTGGTGGACTACTATATGTGATGGGCATAGACGCACTTAGCATGTAGTGGCCCGTTCCGGGCTGGTCGCGAGAGGGGATAAGACATGCGGGCTCCGGCACAACGTTCAGGCTTCACCCTCATCGAGCTACTCGTGGTGATCGCGATCATAGCGATCCTTGCAGCGATCCTGTTCCCGGTGTTCGCCAAGGCTAGGGACAAAGCAAGGGTCACGACGTGCGACTGCAACATCAGGCAACTGGTGTGCGCCGCGCTGATGTACGCTCAGGACTGGGACGGTGGCCTGCCATGGGACCTGCACGCGGGCAACCCCCACCTTCCTCTCATCAGCAGGATGGATCCATACACCAAGAACCAGTCCATCTACTACTGCCCCAGCGCTCCGGCGGCCAACGTGAGCTACATCGTTGACAGCCCGGCCAACCGCACGGCCGGGAACATCAGCTACTACTGGTACTGCTTCTCCGCCCCGCCCAGCACGGGCGTGCTGCCCATGCAGTGGGTGGACAAGCAGTTCCTCGCTAATCCCGCCAACTGGGGCAACGCTCCCAGGCTCGTCACGGACGGCTGGGAGCCGGGCACGTGGGTCGTGTCGGACTGGTTCTGGAAAGACTGGCCCACCCCGGTCCACACTGGCCACCACCGGGCGATGATGGTGGGGTATCTCGACGGGCACGCCAAGTTCCTGGTCAATGAGCCGACGAACAGCTTCGAGTAGGACTTGCAGGACACACGTCTGCTGTGCCGGCAATGAGGCGATGTCGTGAGAAGGATCCGCCATGCGCTCGGCTCGCACTGTCCGCGTGCTGAACTCGGTGGCGCTGACAGCCGTCGCCGTCACGGTTGTGTCCGTGCTTAGTGCCGCGGCCGTGCGTGAGGGCCGTTCGCTCGTCGTCTGGTCATGTGGGGGCAACTACGAGTTCTTGAGCGAGTACGCCCACAGGTTCGAGAGCCGGTCCGGAACCCCGGTCAGCTACACCGCAGCACCGGTCCAGTACCTTCTTGAGCTCGCGTTGCGGGGCCCCGACCGGCCGGACGTCATTGTGGGGAGGGCGGGGCCCGGCTGGGTCGCCCTGGACCGGGCAGGCGTCTTGGCCGCCTCGCCGACGTTTTTCGCCATCGACCCCATTGTGATCGCTGTGTCTCCGCAGTCTGAGGGCCGCATTGTCAAGCTCGAAGACCTCGGCGCTACGGGAGTGCGCGTCGCCGCCAGTACCGGAGCCATGCGGCCGAAGGCGAAGGTCATCGGGCTGTTCATGGCATCGGTGGACGACTCCGAGTCCCCCGGACTCGTGGAACGCTGGCAGAACAACACCGCCGAGGATGCCCGCTGCGGCCGCTTTGCTCTGGAGCCGTTGCTGGCGGGGACTGCGGATGCCGCCATCGTGCCTCGGTCCATCACCACACATCAGCGAACCAAGGGCCGAGTCGGGATAGTGCCGATCCCGTCTCGGCTGATCCTCGGCATGCAGAGCGGACGGTCTTCCATGCCGCAGTGCGCCGCAGCCCTGGCAACGGCCAGACGGCTAGACCTCGCGCGCGGCTTCGTGGATGGGCTGCTGTCCGACGAAGCTCAGGCGCTGCTGGCCGATCGCGGGTACATTGCCGTCACGTCTCCCGAGGCCGTTCCTTACGAGCCTATGCTTGCCCTGTCGGTGCCGCGAGATGCGGTAGGCCTGCAGGTCCGCTTGGCGCAGTTGCTCCGCGACTCGGGCGCGACGCCACAGGCCGTCCGGCGCTACTGGAGCGCGCTGTGCCTGTTCGGTCCCTCCGCGCATGACGGGCGCATCCTCACGGAGCTAGGCGACCTGCTCTGGGCCGAGGGCCGCCACGAGCAGGCGGCCGCAGTGTGGCAGCGGGCCGCCGCGGAGCTCCCGAGGCCCGAGCCGAACGAGTTCGCCGGGGGCTCTGCGGAACTGAATGAGCCGATCGAGGGCGTTGACCTGCTCGGCGACCGGGAATGGGCCGCGCGAGCCTCCTGCCGGCTGGCGGTCAACGGGCTCGCAACGCGCTCGCGGACCACTTGGCTGGAGCCTACCGAGAGCGACCCCCCGAAGGACGGGAAGCGCCACCTCGCGCTCGCGGACAGCCTAATGGCCGCAGGGTACCCGGAGCTCGCCGTGAAGGACTACCTGAAGGTCTGCACGCTCAACTACCCCAGCTACTACATGCCGCAGGCCGAGGCCGGCGTTACTGAAGCCTCGGAGGCACTCGAGTGCCGAGCGGCCCCAGCCACCCTCGAGATGCCACTCTGGCAGTGGCGGTATGACACGCACTGGGCGCGTGGGATGACCCTCGGGATGCGGCTGTTCGACCACAGGCAGTACCTTGCCTCGTTCAAGGAGATGCTCAAGCTCTGCGCCGGCGAGTATGGCGAGCGGGAGGACACCGCCGAGGCCCGGTACCGGGCCGGGGTGGCCGCACTCGCCCTGGGAGGACGGCGAGCAGCAGCACGCCAGTGGACCATCTGTGGCCTGCTACATGGGGAGTCGCCCTGGGCCGCGGCCGCGAGCCGTGGCCTGGCCGCTCTGCCCGATGGCTGTCGTGACGCCGTCGGCGACCTACCCAGTGAAGACCGGCCCGGCGACTCCCCCGCGCAAGTGCGGCTCCTGATCGCGGAGGAGCTGTTCCTGTCGGGCCTGACCGCGTCGGATGAAACGCTGCTCGAGTACCTCAAGATGCTCACGGTCGCGGCCCCCAGGGGCGGCGGAGCCGGGCCAACGGCTCAGGCCACCTGCCGCGTCGGCGAATGCCTGCTCGCCCGTGGTAACTTGTCCGGTGCCGACGAGTACCTCCGCGCCACTTGCGAGCGCTGGCCTGACAGCCCATGGGCCGGCCGAGCACGGTCGCTCCGCACCGAGAGTGGAGGTGAGGGCCCGTGCAGCGAGTGACCGTTCCACGACGGCTCACGCAACTAGCTCTGTTCGCTCTGACCGGGCAGTGGCTCTACGTCGGGTGGACTCGCTGCCCGTTCGGCGTGCCGTTCGTCAACTGCATGTCATGCCCCCTCGGCGATTGCTGGGGCACGTGGCTCCAGTTGTGGTTCCTGTGGCTGCTTGGTGCCTCGGCTCTGGTTGTAGGCAGGGCGTTCTGCGGTTGGGCGTGTCCGATGGGCTTGGTCGAGGACGCCCTCGGGGCCGCTCCACGGCCCCGGTTCGTACGCGTATTCCTCTTAAGGCCGAGTGTTCGAGCTGCCAGGACTCTTCTCGACCGATGGCTCAAACCTCTGAAGTATGTCAGCCTTGCCCTCGCAGTGTGGCTCGTCGTGTCGACCAACTACGGACCGGCCCGATCATACCCGTACGTCGTTCGCTCCACCGAGGCATTCGGGCTTGAGTCGGTGCGTGTGGCCATCGCCCTAGGGGCCCCCCATTACGCACTTCGCCTATGGGTCCTCGGCGCGGCGCTGGTCATCGGTGCGCTCGTGCTGCGCGGCTGGTGCCGGTACCTGTGCCCCTTGGGCGCCCTACTCGGCCTCGCCAACAAGATCAGCTTGCTCCGAGTGCGCCGGGAGGAGTCGGCGTGCAACGCCTGCGGCCGATACCCCCGTGAGTGCCTCCAGTCCACCGTACCCGGCACGGCGGACTGCGTGGTTTGCGGAGACTGCGTGCAGGGGTGCGGGGCCGGAGCCGTAACATATGGCGTCCGCGAAGGCCCGCCTAGGCCGGCAGCGAATGAACGCATGATCGACCCGCTATGATCCGTGCTCTGCGCACGGCGCAGCGCCCACCCCTGGGGCCCGGAATTCCGGGGGGCCATCTGGTACCGACGGAACGACGGCGCGCACTACGTTTATGCCGATGGCTTGGGGGAGGGGCGTGGGCTCGCCTATGGGGGCGGGTGGGCCGCGTCGCCCGACGGAATGTGGATGGCTACCGTCTCCTTCCACCAGGTGTGGGTTGGGCGGGTTGATGGCCAGGTCCAGTATAAGCTCGGCGGCGATGCCTCCGAGGGGCCTTGCCCCGCGGACCCGCGGTGGTCGCCGGACGGCCGATGGCTTGCGTTCTGGGAGGAGCCGCTCCCAGCCATGTACGTATGCGCCGGCGACTGCACTGGTCTTGGACACCTGGCTGCAGGATCGCCCGGGGAATACCCAACCTGGGCGCCGGACGGGAGGTTGGTCTACGTAGTCGGCGACCAGCTATTCGTCGTCAACCAGGACGGCACGGGGCTTGGGCCGATCACGCAGCCTTCCGGTCCGTCCGCCAGCTATCCGTGCGTCTCTCCAGACGGCACGCAGATCGCCTGCGTAGTGTACCCATCCCGGCTCTGTCTCGTGGGCTTCGACGGGAGCAATCGCCGGACCTTGCAGCCGGACGACCGCGTGCTGGGGGCCCCCGCTTGGTCGCCGGACGGGACCCAGCTCGCGTACATCCGTCGCCTGACGTACACGCTCTGTCAGCTGGTCGTCGTGAACGCCGACGGCTCGGACGCTAGCGTGTTGGTCCACGATCGAGACCTCGAGGGCGTGTGCTGGGTCGCTCCCGCCGCGTCGCCGGCGCCGTGAGGAGCACCCCACGCCACGGCGGAGTGCGCGGCGGAGCCAGCCGATACGCATATGGCGCGGTCACGATCCGTGACTGCGCGAGGTGGTGAGCGGTTGGGGCAGTCCGGCTGCGGATGACCCCGGGAAAAGGGCCCCATTTGGAACGTTTCTGGAACGGTGGATGGCGACAGTTCCGGCACGGCAGGCGAACGGGGGGCTCCGGGGCGTGTGTGCACGGCGGCGGCAAGGGGCCGGGTAGACGCTGGGATGGTGGCCCGGCCCCGCGGCCCCGGCAGGAACGCGCGGCGCCGCTGAGGAACCGGCTGTGGGTGCGGTTCGGCCCGGTCTCGCTTTGTTGGCATGTCAGTCTGAGTGCGTGCGGTCTCGTTGGGCGGAGGAGGGGTAGCCGTGCGCCGAGCTGTGTTGTCCGCCATGCTAGTGCTCGCCGCGCTGGTCCTGGCGCTGGGGTGTTCCTCCGGAGGGGACCTCCAGGCCGTGGACCTTGTCTCCGGGGAGCGCGCTTTCGCGGACAGCGGCCTCCGAACGGGGATCGACGGATATGTCTACGTGCCCGTCAGCGATCCGGGCGCCGCGCTGAACGTCGACGGACTCGTGTTCGCGTCGGTTGCTGAGGCCCCGCCCGGGACTGTCCCGGCCGTCGGCGTCGTCGTCTCAGTCTCGGTGGATGGCACTCCCGTGGACCAGCCGGTGACCACCGACGCGGGGGGACACTTCGCCGTGGCTGTGGAGGTCGACTCGGGCACACTTCAGATGGGCCTGGACTTCACGGGGGCCGAGCCGCAATGGACGCGGGCGACTCTCGCCGACCTCATTGGCGATGTGCCCGCTCAGGTCGTTCTGTCGGCCGGCATCGTCAGGGGCCGCAAGAACCTGGCGACCATGGGTCAGGCGGACGCTATCCGCAGCGTGATCTCCGTGAGCGGGCGGACCACCACATCTAACGCGTCGACGGTGGACGTCACCATCGACGTCTGGCTCTCACGCACTGACGAATTGGCGGCCGCCGACCTGTTGGACACCGCCGGCCAGCCGGTGATGGCGGACGAGGCCACGCGCACATACCACGCATGGGATGTCTCGGTTTCCGCCGGCTCGACCGGAGCTGTGGTCAATGTGCCGTGGGCGGATGTCGACAACCCCGCGGCCGTCACGGACATGCTCAATCCCAACACCGACAGGGACACGAACGGCGACAAGTTCGTGACGATCTACTGCACCTCGCGGCCGACGGGGGAGGGCGTGACCCTGTCCGGGATCTCGGCCAATCTCGAGCTGGACATCGATGAGGAGCGTATGGACACGTCGGGCGCCAGTGCGAGCCGGATGAGTCTGGAGCTGTTTCCCTAGGCACCGGAGCTAGGCACCGCGCGCCCTGGAGGAGATCGTGCCGGAAGCGTGCCGCATAGACCTGCTGGGTGGCCTGCGGGTGCGGCATGGGGATCGGGAGATCCATCGCTTTCGCACCCAGAAGACGGCCGCGCTGCTCGCGTACCTCGCATACCACCTCGACAGGATGCACTCCCGGGAGGTCCTGGCCGACCTGCTCTGGCCTTCCAGCGACCCACAAGCCGGGCGCACCACGCTTCGCGTCGCACTGAACTCCCTGCACCGGCAACTGGAACCCGACGAAGCCGCGCGCGGGACGCTGCTGCTCACAGATCGGTTTTCAGCCGGGCTCAACGCACAGACTGTCACGACCGATGTGGCTGAGTTCACGTCCGCCGTGCGGCGCGCAAGCGCGTCGTCCGATGATGACGACCGACTGGTCTGCCTCCGGGAAGCCGTCGAGGCGTACGGCGGTGAACTCCTTCCGGGCCACTACCACGACTGGATCTACCCCGAGCGCGATCGCCTCGGCGCTCGGTTCCAGCAAGTGGTTCGGGACATCGTTGGCGCCCTGGCGTCGAGGGGCGCGCACGAAGAGGCCATAGACTACGCGCGGCGAGGGGTGGCGGCGGACCCACTGTCTGAGAAGGCCCACGCGAGGCTGATAGGTCTCCTCGCGGAGTGCGGCCAGGCGCAGGCCGTACGCAGGCAGTACGACGTGCTGACGTGCCTGCTCCGGGATGAGCTGGGCGACGAGCCCTCGCCCGAGACGCGGGCGCTGGCCGACCGTTGGCCCCATTCGCAGGGCGGCGGCGCGGAGGGCCAGGTGCGTCAGACCGCCACGCGCGCGCGAGGGGCTCCCAGCGGCACGGTCGCGTTCCTTGCCCTCGAGCGCCCCGTCGAAGACGGCGGGGGCGACCCCAGCCCGTTGTCAAACCATGCGTCGGCGTGGACCTTGGCGCGCGGCATCTGCCGGGCTCGCGGCGGGCAGGTCGCGGGCGAACTCGGTGCTCGCTGCGCCTTCGCGTTCGCTCGCCCAAGCGATGCCCTGCAGAGCGCCATTGCCTGCCAGCATTCAGGCATCGCGCTCCGAACGGCTGAGGACGTCGGCGAAGCCAAAGCCCGAAGGGGCCGGTACGAGGGAGCGATGGTCAGGCGGGTCTCCGCCCTGGCCGCTGCGGCCAATTCCGGCCAAGTCCTGTGCTCGGAGCAGGCAGCGGTGCTCCTTCGCGACAACCCCGAGTTGGGCGCTAGGCTGGTCGACCTGGGGCTGTATCGGCTGCCGCAAAGCGAAGAGCCGCAACGCGTCTTCGGTGTCGAGTTCCCGGGAATGGTCCGCCTCGCGTCGTCGGTACCCAGGGCAGAACTGGCTTACCGCGGCAACCTGCCCCGGCCGCTGACGCGCTTCTACGGGCGTCAGGAAGAGCTGGCGGCCCTGCGTGAGGCCCTGGCGGATGACGACACTCGGCTTGTCAGCATCACAGGGCCTGGCGGCTGCGGCAAGACGCGTCTCGCGCTTGAGCTAGGGCATGACGTGCGGGACGCCTTCCTTGGGGCCGTCGGTTTTGCCACTCTCCAAGAAGCGCAACCGATGGGCCGCCTAGCCGACGCCATAGCCAGCCAGCTCGGCCTACCGGGTGGGCCTCGGAGCGACCCCCTGGGCCGCGTTGTGATGGCGGCGTCCGGCCAGCCGACGCTGCTGATCCTCGATAACCTGGAGCATATCCTTGGCGACATCGCCCCGATCGTGTGTCGGCTCCTGCAGGAAACGCCAACCCTGACCTGTCTGGTCACCTCGCGCAGCCATCTGGCGATCGAGGGCGAGAAGGAGTTCAGACTCGCGCCTCTCCCGGTTCCCCCGCAGCCTGTCGACACGGCCTGGGTCTCTCAGTGCCCGAGTGTGCAGCTCTTCGTAGACCGAGCCGAGCGCGCTTCCCCAGGTTTCAGCCTAACGGCGCGCAATGCCGACGCCGTCGCGCAGATATGCTCCCAACTGGAGGGGCTTCCCCTTGCGCTCGAGCTGGCGGCCGCTCGCCTGAACACGATGAGCCTGTCTCAGATGAGAGCCGGCCTGGCTGAGGGCTCAGCCAAGCTGGTAGCGCGTCGCCGCGACATCCCCAGCCGGCAGCACTCGTTGCGGGCGACCTACGAGTGGAGCCGGGCGCTCCTGAGCGACCCACTGAGGGCCTTCCATGCGAGGCTCACCGTGTTCTCCGGCGGATGGACAGCCGACGCGGCGGCGGCGGTCTGCGCGGAGCCCGCGGCCGCGGAGTACCTGGCTGACCTCTATGACTGGTCGCTCGTGCACGTTAGTCACGGGGAAGACGCCGAGGGCACGGTGCGCTACGGCATGCTTGAGTCTCTTCGGGCCTACGGCCGGGAGCACGTGCCAGGCCGCGAGTGGACGAAGCTGCGACGCTCCCACGCCCACCACTACGCTTGTCTGGCTCAGCAGCTTGGGAAGGAGGCGAGCGGCCCGACCCAGCAGGCGTGCTTGCGGGAGCTGGATGCCGAGCACGGCAACTGGCGCTCAGCAATGGAGTGGCTCTCGCGGCCCGCCGAGGACCTGACCGCCGGGCTCCGCATGGCTGTGGCCCTGTTCGCCTTCTGGGTAACGCGCGGGCATTTGCTCGAGGGTAGCAGGTTTGTGGAGGCGCTGCTGTCTCGCGGCGATGCGAGCCAGGCTGGTGTAGACTATGCGCGGGCACTGGAGACCGCGGGCAAGCTCGCCTATCGCCAGGGGGACGTGAGGGCGGCTGTGACCTACTGCGAGAAGGGCCTCACCGCCTGTCGCGAAGCGGACGATCACGAGGGGGTCGCTCGGTGCCTCAACGCCCTGGCCAATGCCGTAGCGGCGCGGGGCGATGCCGAAGGCGCTCAGAGGCGACTCCGCGAGGCGCTCGACGCGGCCAGGTCCATTGGAGACATAGGTCTGGAGGCCACCACGCTGCACAACATGGCGAGCGTGTCCTTCCGCCGCGGCGATCTCGCCGAGGTTGAGGCGCTCTACAAGGCAAGCCTTGCCCTTAGGCGCGAGCTGGGTGCGCGGCGAGGAGAGGCGGACGCGCTGATTGGACTCGGTAACGTGTCCATGCAGAGGGGTGACTCGGCCCAGGCGCACCTGTACTACGACCAGGCCCTAGCGGTCTGCCGGGAGCTGGGCTTCAGTGCCGGCGTTGCCGGTTGCCAACAGAACCTGGCCATTCTTGCTGAGCGGAGCGGCGACCTGAGGACGGCCCTAGAGCTTCACCAGGACAGTCTCCGCATCCGACGTGAGCTGCACGACCGCAGAGGCGTCGCCGACTCGGTACATGGGCTTGCCGTGGTGGAGCACCGTCGAGGGAACTGGGCTCGCGCCAAGGACCTGTACGCGGAGGCTCTTGGTCTGCACCGCGAGGTCGGTGACCGGTACGGCGAGGCACTGGCCCTGGTGGGTATGGGGGAGCTTGCCCTCGACGGAGGACAGGTGGCCCAGGCAAGGGAGCATCTCGAGACAGGGCTGCCCATTACACTGGACATCGGGCACAAGGACGCCATAGCCCGTGGGCTTCTGCTCTCAGCGCGTCTGCGCTGTCGGCTGCGCGAGCTGGAACGCGCGGCGAAGCTACTGGGGGCCGCAGAGGCCGTGTTCGACACCGCAGGCATGCCGGCCCCGGCGCAGGTGGCCGAACTGGAGGAGGTCCTGACCCAGGGCGACTTCGCCGAGGCGCGAGCGGTCGGGCGCAACACCTCAGTTGCCGCCGCTGTGCGACTCGCGCTAGGGCGGGAATGACCTGCCCCCATACAGACACACCCGACGGGGAGCGCACAGCCTCGAGCCGAGTGCATGACCGCCTGTGCGGCGTCAGCGCGCACTCGCGTCCGGCGGGCCGGTGGCGACATTCAGAAGACCTCCCGCCTCACGCGCTACGCCAGCACCAGGCCGACCAAGGGCTACGCGCGCATGGCAGGGGAGGGCCCGGGGGAGGCGGCGGACGCGCTGGCAGACCCGACGGCGGTGGCCTGGCCCGAGGCCGCGATAGGACCAAGGCGTCCACCCTGACTGACCTCCCCAGCCCACCGGGCGGCCACTGCGGAGCTGCAATGATCCGACTTGGCGTGTTCGGCTGGTGTGTCCACCGTGCTTGCAGGCCATCTCCGGCCCCACTGTCCGGAAGGGCCCCCGCCCGATGGTGAGCAGGGGCCCTCCAACCTGTCCTGGTACACGTACAACCGGAATCTACGGGCAGCGCCAGTCAGGAGAGTCGCAGCCGCCCATCGTCGTCAGCGGGGCCGCCGCCCCACCAGCTACGGGCCGGACATACACGTTGGCGCTCACTAGATCCACGTACGCGATCATGGTTCCGTCCGGGGACCAGGCCGATGCGCCGGTTGTTCCGCTGGCTATCGTGGTCGTGTTGCGGGAGGCGAGCTCGACCACATAGACCGTGCCTCCCGACGAACACGCGATCCGCAACCCGTCCGGCGACCAAGCCGGGTAGTTGCCTGAACATGGGTCGTCCATGGCTCCCGAGACCACGTTGGTGACATGGACGCCGTCATAGGCGACCCGGGTTCCGTCGGGAGACCAGTCCGGATGCTGTCCCGAGCCGAGCTCCTGCTCCCTTGAGCCGCACATGCTGGCTACGAACACTCGCTGGCCGCCGGAATCGCGGACGAACGCAACCCTGGTGCCATCGGGCGAGACGGATGGCTGGTAGCCGGCTATGCCGAGCGGACGCCGATCCGTACCGTTCCAGTTCATGATCCAGAGCGCTCCGTCACGCTCCCAGACTAGCTGTTGCCCGTTGGGGCACCATGCCGGGTGGTGGTCGGTCGCGCCGTCGTCCGTGCGGTTCTGTTGGTCTGTCCCGTCGGCGAACGCAGTCCAGATGTCCCCGTACGGAGCAGAGGGCCCTCCCGGGCCCTTCTCGAAGGCTATCAGCCCGCCGCCGCCCGCTGAACCGAGGTTGATGAGCACCGGCGTAGGGTCGCTGCCTGGTGACGCCTCCGGATGGATGGCGCATCTGGTGCGGCCGCTGGCAAGCTCCGTCTGCGAGCCGCCTAGAGCCTTGGCAACGAACCAGACCTCCGTGGCCGGGACGCCGTTCACAAGCGCACGCTCAGTGTCGCCGGCGCCGCGTGTGATGACCACGCGCCCTTGCCCGTCCATGCCCGGGAGGCCTGTGATCTGGTCGCCGGGCACGCCGTGGTCATCCAGGTAGAGCTCGACCGCGACGGTCTGGGTGCCGGAGGGGATCGTGCGCGCTGACACCCCGCCTGCGGCCTGGTCGTCCGGCCAGGCGACGGAGAATGTCGCGGTCCCCGTGGGCCCGGACCATCCGCTGGACCCCTGTGGCACCGTCCGGCCAAGCGACACGCCCGCCATGCCGCAACCAACCGTCATCAACGTAGCGACCAGTAGCACGCCGAATGCCACCATCCAAAGCCGGATCGCCTCGGCCCTCATCACTGCACCCCTCCCTCATCGCGGATCGTGACGTCGGCAGAACCTGACGGGCACCACCACTCCCAGCACAGCTCCCACTTCGGGTATGACGCGTCGGTCAGCGGCTGCGGTGTACCCCCCACCACGCTTACACTCTTGTACTGCGTCCGCCAGTTAGTTAGGAATGCGACCTCGGTACCGGTGGGAGACCAGACGCACCAGCCGTCGTTCTGACCGGTGGCCCCCGGAATCTCGACCGGTGAGCCTCCCGCGAGTGCGACGGTGAACAACTCGAACGAGTTGGCTCCGTTGTCCTTCGTGAAGAAGAGCACGCTTGCGCCGTCCGGGGAGACCTCCGGTGCCACGTCATGGTGTCCGGTGTCAGCTAGGAGCGCCGCGCCGGATCCATCCGCGTCCATTGTCCATATGTCGTAGTCGAGTTGGCCGGGGTGGTTGCGGTTGCTGCAGAAGAGCAGCTTGCATCCACCTCGTGTCCAGCAGGGGTACTGATCGTCTCCGTTCGTACCTGGCAGCGGGTCTGGGATCACCGCCGGAGCGTTGGGGCTGTCGATGAAGTCCATGACGCATATGCGGAACGGGCCGCCGCCGGGGGCCTGGGAATGGTAGGCTATTCTGCTTCCGTTGGGCGACCAGGCAGCCCCACCGGCCTGAAGGCCGCCCGTCGTCAGGGGACGCGAGGAGGAGCGAGCCAGATCCCATGCCCAGATCCCCGACTCGTCGTGGTACAAGAGCGTCTTGCCGTTGGGCGATACAGCCGGATGCCACTTGTTGTCTTCTCCTCTCGTCACCTGTTCAGGCGCTGCATCCGGATTGTCGGGGTCCATGCGGTAGATCTGGTAGTGGGCCTCGCCACTTGGTTTGGCGCTGAACCAGATACGCGTTGGTCCGGCTATGGCCGCACTCGCCCGGTTTGAGCCATCGCTCTCCCACTCATCAGCGTCGTAAGACCTCACAAGGTAGTGGTACATCGTGTAAGGCTCGACGGCCGCATCGACGTACGACGGGCTGCCCCTAAGGACCTGGACCAGCAGCGCCCCAAGAACGCCGCATGTCTCCGAGCGGTAGACGTTGTAGCCTCTGATTCGTGCCAGGTCGGCCGGCTCTGTCCACCCCAGTCGGATAGTGGTTCCTTCGGCCGTTGCCGTCAGGCCTGTCGGCGCCGGGGGTGGGATCTTGTCGAGGACGATCGCTACTGGTGTCGGCGTCTCGCCTAGCTCGATTGCTACCGCCACGTCCTTGACAGCCAGACGGCTTCCCTGGCCGTCCTGCTGCGCGTGTGCCTCTGCGACGAAGCGGATCTCCTTCGCGGGCACGTTCCTGATCGTGACGGTCTGGGGAGGGAGGGGGTCCGACCCCTCCGGCCGGTTGAACGGCAGGCTCTCCATGCCCGGGAGACCGGTAATCTCGGTCTCGCCGTCATAGAGCCTCAACGCGATGCTCTCCGTGGCGGCCGGGATCATCTCCGCGACCACCTCCGGCCGCTCAGGCCAGGTGATGCTGACGACAGCCGTGCCTGTGCCTGCGGCGCCGGGCGCGCTGGAGCCGGTCGTGCCCGCGCAGCCCAGAGCGAGTATCGCGACGACCGCGAGGGCAAGCGTGCCGACGAGCAAGAGCGTGCGAACTCGGGCCATTCTACTCACCCCCCTCTGCTTGGCTGATGGTGATGCCGGCGGCGCCTGTCCTTCGCTTGACCTCCACCTGCACGGTCTCACTGTCTTCGCCGCCGAAGCCGTCGCCGGCCCTGCACGTCAGCGCATAGGTGCCCATGACAGGGCTGGTCGTGTCCCAGTCCTCCGGGGGCGCCGTCCACACCGCCGTGCTGCCTGAGCCTGAGAAGGTGCCACCATCGCAGGTCCATTCGTAGGTCAGTGGGTCCTCGTCGAAGTCCGAGGCGAGGCAGGTCAGGTTCGCTTGCGCGTCGGTGTAGACGGTCGTCGGCTCAACTGTAAGCGACTCGATCACAGGCGGGTGGTTCAGAACCGACATGCTGACCGCGACCGACTTGGCGTCGATCAGCTCGCACGTCGGCGTGACCCATACCGTGTCCTCGTAGACACCCCGCCTCAGGCCGTCACGGGTCACGGAGGCGGCTACGCTTGCATCGCCCGTGCCCGAAGCGGGGCCTAGGCCTAGCCATGTCGCGGTCTTAGTGCAGGTCCATGTCAGCGGGTAGTCGCCGCTGCAGTCGATGGCGAACGTCAGAGCGGCCAGCGTTGTCTCGAAGTTGAGCTCGTCCGGCGTCACGTTGAGGCTCGGCGCGTCGCCTGCGATGATGAACTTGATCGGCAGCGTCCGGCCGTCATGCAGGTCGAAGAAGTCCGGGTCGCTCCTCTTCTTGCCCTTGCCGCCCGGCTTGTCGATCACGCAGTCCACGAAGCCGAGCTGGTCCCCCCAGCACCACACCTCGATGACGCAGTTGTCGAGCCCGTCGGGGAGCCCGCGCACGTCATCCTTGGTGTCCCAGTTCACGTGGAACTGGCCGTCGCCAGTGTTGATCTCGGACGGCAGGAACCGGGTGATGAGGGCGCCCTTCGCGGCCTCGGCGCCACTGTGGATCTCGACTGTCGGCTGGGCGCCCGGAGTCGGCGGCGGGAGCCCCGACTTCGGTGGGTTCAGCGGCGGAAGGAAGTCGAATGGAACGTAGTTCTCTGACCAGTCGCGCAGGGCCGCCCCGCCGCCCGTGCCCGGCACGCCGGGCATGGTAGCGGAGCAACCCGCAACGATCGCGAGGGTAACCGCCGTCAGCACACAGGCCGCAGTCAGTACGCTGATCCCCGCCCTCGGCCCGCACAGCTTGGTCCAACCCATGGGTCCCTCCTCCTTGCCGTCGCGCGCTCACGGGCGCGAGCGGCCGGTCAGCTCACTGCTGACCGCAGTCGTGGACACCCCACAGCTCTCGTCCTTTCGCGCGAAAGCCCGTGCCCCCGAAGAGAGGCACAGGTTCGTGTACTGCTCGTAGCCGGACGCGACCACCGTCCGCGCCACAGGCCCGGCGGCCTGAAGGCGGCAGAGGAGCCCCAGGCCTACTTGCGATCGCGTTAGTGTCCCGCTGCCGACCGGCACGCGTGTCGGCATTCCACCCCTTCCCTGGCGCCGGCGCGGTCGGCTGCACCACGATCACCCACCCCGGGGTTCCCGTCGCCACGCTCCACGGACCGGAATGCCCGGACCCGCCACTACGTAGCGTAGAACCACTCCCGGTCAGCAGGCCTCCCTTCCGCCGGACATCCTCGCGCTCGGACTCGGCTACATCTCGCGTTGCGCGTTATCGTCTGCCCGCTAGCGGCGCAATGATGCGTGACGCCCGTTCCAGCATCGTTCCAAACAGGATATGCGCCTACGGCAGTTGACGGAGTGCATCGCCGCGTCACGGTCGCCGCGCCGCACTCCGCTACCGCATCCCGGCCTTCCGACCAGTCACCCGCCGCGTCTGCGTCTGCCCTCCGCATGGACCCCAGGCTGACCGCGGGGGCGCTCCGGACACTGCTAGCGGGGTATAGGCGGTGGTTGGCGAGAGGCGCGGGGCCGTCAGGGAGACCAGAAGGTGTTCGGAGGTCAGGCGTACGCGGCCCTCAGCAGCGGCCGGCCCAGGCGACGCTCTCTGTGTCGCGCCCGCTTCATCGTCAGCGTTACGCGCGTGCGCCCGGTGGAAGCCGTTCCTGTTTGGTTCGCGGGACCTGTGCGAGGCGGTGGGCGCGCTGTCGAGGCAGGGGGCCGCGTCGCGAGGGAGGAACGGGCGCGCTCGGTGACGCGCCGCTATGTCGCAGGAACACATGCTCTCGCTTGAGCTGTCCGACGTGGAGCGCCGGCTGCTGGTCGACGAAGTTGCCCTGTACGCCGACATCGAATTGGACCCCGACCTCGCGGCCCTCTTGCGGCGGCCGGGGCCGCCGACATTGGCTCTCTCGACCGATGACTGGGAGTGCCTCGCCGGCAGCATCGCCTTCGCGGCCAACCACGCCGCAACACGCAAGCTCCGGAGGGACCTGGACGCCCTCGGGGAGCGCGTTGAGGAGCTGCTGTCATCTTCTCGGCGCGGGCCAGGCGCCCCCCTGCCCGGAGCGGTCCTGGAGGTGTCGCTTCCGCCCCGGAGTGGAGGGAACGGCAAGATCGGGACGCTCCCTGTCCACTTCACGGCTGTTGACCCCCGCGAGGAGCTACTCCGGTGGCTCAACAAGCTCCTGTCGTGCGACTGGGCGGACCAAGAGGGGCCGCTCCGCCTGGCCACCGACCTGATGTTAGCGGACATTCAGGGGTCGACGTTCTTCAACAACAGCCGCGAGCTGTTGCGGGCCCTGCTCGAGGCGGACGGAGTGAAGGCCACGAGCGCGGGGAACCTACCCCGGAGGTTCGTCACCGGGATGCTCGAGCGTGGCCGGTGGAGCCCGGACTACCTCGCGAGGCTTCGTTCTGTGAACAAGGTGATAAACGAGGCCGATGTCCTCGAACTGCATGTTGCCAGGCTGGTCTGCATGTTGGCCCGCTTGGTGCGGAAGTACCGAGGCTCCTTCCAGGCGACACGCGCGGGACGGGACATGCTGCGGGAGGATCGTGCCGGAGCGCTTTACCGGACGCTGTTCATCACGTTCTTCCAGAGGCTGAACCTCGCCTACCTGGACCGGTTACCCGACGTGCCGCTGGTGCAGCAGGCCGCGGCCGTGTCGCTGTTCGCGTTTGTGGGTGAGGGTAGCCGGTGGCGTACTGCGGGCGAGCTTGCCGAGACGCTGCCGCTGCCACATGTGCGCGAGATGCTCGACCGGACCGTGCACAGCGGTCACGAGAGCTCGCTGACTGCGTCGCGTCTGCTTAGGCCCCTCGTCTGGTTCGGCCTGGCGGAGCAGCGCGACGTGCGCGTTGAGGACCAGCGATGGTCGACCCGGCACTACCGCAGGACCAGGCTCTTCGACCGTTTCATCGGCTTCAACATGTAGGCGCCGCTCGTCGTACACGGCTGCGGCCCCGCCCAAGACCTGGACGGGGCCGCTTGGCGCATCATCTCGCTGGGGACGAGTGATGCTGTGGGGTTGGCTACTTGGTCGAGCGCCGCCGCATGCGCATGAGCCCTCCGATGCCCCCTGCTACTCCGATGAGAGCGAGGGTCACCGGCTCGGGCGCTGCGTGGCCCTCACCGCGGACCATGAGGTCGCCGACGGCCGAGGCGTTCTCGGTCCAGCCCTTGCGGCCCCAACGGTTCCAGTAGCTCGCGACGAAGCTGCCGTCCTCGTCGTCGAACGGGGCATACGGAGCGATCTCGTCGTTGGCTTGCTTGAAGCCGATGGCGAACTTGGTGCCCAGAGCGAAGTGCGGTGCGGTGCCAGGCCACGGCACATCGAAGATGTTCCATCCACCGGAGCTGACGGTCTTGGTCCACGTGGCAAGGGCCGTGCTTGGTAGCCCAGTGCCGCCGTCGACCTCCCACACGTTCAGCTCCATGGTGTACGGAGAGTTGAGGTTGTAGACCCAGACCTTGTCGAGGACGAACCCGGTGGGCTGCGCCGCGGTGAAGATGTTCGCGTACCAGCTCCCCGGGTTGGTGGAGTCGCTGTGGTCGTACGAGTCGTTGTCGTACTGGTACATGATGCTCGCGGACGCGACATTGGCCATGAGTACCAACGCCATCGCCGTCAGCACAAGGAACCCCATCCTACGCATCTGTTGCTCTCCTACTGTTGTGTGTCGCTCTTGCGACTCGCTCGTGCCGGCTAACCGCTGTGCATGTGACGGATCCACTTTGCCTAGCGCAACTCCCCCCTTACCCGGCACCATTCGCTGGCCATAGGCACAACGCCCAGCCCGGGCTTGTGGGCACGAGACGCTGGTGCCAGCGTACGGCACGCCGGAAGATCCCTGATTGCGGAGGTCGCTTGGACCCCCTAGACAGGCATCATTGTCACGAAGCGGTTGCCCCTTGTCAATACCATTCTTCGTGAGAGGTCTCAGGCGCGCGATCCACTTCAGCCGCCCCCCTCTTCGTGATAGCTCACACGTCTATCGGGGAGCGTGCTCGCGGCGTCGGATAGGCCGGCGTGGCGCCCGGTGCGCTCACCCCCGGCCGGGAGCAAGATCAGCTCGGGAACCACGGCTTCCGCCGTGGTCTCTCATCCGTCGCCCCGCTGGGGCTCCGGAAGATGCGGGGCCCGGGAACTTACTCATCGGTGGTCGGTGCCGGTTGAGCAGTGAACGACCGACCCCCAGTCACCTGAGCGCTCTCGGGCCAGCGGCTTGGGCGCGGCTCAATCAGCGCTGGTTTTGCCTGACGGGCTTGCAGGAACTGTATGAACACGCTTGAAGCAAGCGTGCGACCCGGGGGGTGCCAGTACGGCGGTTTCCAGACCCCATCCCCCAGACACCTGATGGAAACGCTGCCCTCCGGGTCACGACCTCTGTGGGCAGCCCGGCGCGAGCACCATCCACGGGTTGTCCGTTGCCAACACCGGTTGGCCGGATGGAGCGATGATCTGAGCGGCTCTCGCTACCAGCGACTATGGGGGTGGCTTCCGCCTATCGGGTGGATGGCGCTGATCTTCCTGCTGTCGAGCCGGGCCGACTTCGGCGCTCTGAGTCGGCTCTCGTTCCCGAGTAGCGACAAGGTGGCGCACGCCGTGATCTACGGGGTGCTCGCCGTGCTCGTGGCCCGGGCGGTAGCCCCGGCTCGTTGGGCCTCGGGTTTCGGTTGGGCGATCTCGGTCGGCTACGGGGTCACGGACGAGTACCACCAGTCTTTCGTGCCCGGACGAGACGTATCCGCCGGCGATCTCCTGGCCGACGCGCTCGGCGCGGCTGTCGCTCTGATCGTGTACGCTCTCGTCATGAGACGCCGGGGCATGACCCAGCGGCGAGGACGACCGTGACGATGGACACTGCCGCGCTGCGCGAGCTCTGTGACCTCGTCTGCGTGGCCACGGCCTACGGCCCGGTGTCGCGCTGGCTCGAGGTGCGACTGCACGGCTGGACGTTCCGCACCTTTGAGGACGCCTGCATCGTGGCACTGCCCGCAGGCTCGACAATGGCCGACATCCGCATCCTATACGCGGCCCACGTCGACGAGGTAGGCGGGATGGTGGGCGCTCCGGCACCCCGCGGCGGCTTCCTGGCGCGAGGATGCGGTTCGGTTGCGCCGGAGCTCCTCGCCCAACGTCCTCTGGTCGCGATGGACTACCTGGACGAAGACGGCGGCTCGTGTCGTCCGTGCCGTGTGGAAGTGCGACCAGGCCGCAGCCTGCTGCGACCCGCGTGGAGGACACTCGCGCGACGAGTGCACCCGCGCTTCGCTACGCTCACCGGCGACGTGGTGATCGTGGACGGCGACTCATTGGTCCCCTACTCCACCGTCTTCACGTTCCAAGGCGGTGCGCAGGTCGAGGACGAAGCGCTGGTCGGGAAGGCGCTGGACGCGCGCACGGCAGTGTTCGCGGTCGTCGAAGCGGCGCGGGCGCTGGGGCGCTCGGACGTTGGCCTGCTCTTCTATTCGGAGGAGGGCTCGAACGTCTCCGTACACCGGGCCGGGATCGTCGTGAACACGTGCTTCCCGGGCCTTGAGCTGCTGGCGAACTGCGATGCCGTCGACCCCGCGAGTCTGAGTTGCGGAGACCCGACAGGTTGTGTCCTCAGGCTGTCGGAAGGCGGCGACCTCATCAGCCCGCATTCCACGCTCGAGCTGCAGGCCAGGCTCAGGTCGCAAGACATCGCTATCGAACTGACGTTTGACGCCGCCGGCTCGAAGACCCGAGACCTGACATCGTTGGCGCCCACGCTGTCGCTCGGCATCCCGTGCGAGCACATCCACACGGACGAAGGTCGCTGCAGTCTCGGCGCCATCGAGTCTACGGTCCAAGCGCTCCTCGCGCTACCCAGCCTGTTGCGCGCCATAGCCAAGAACCGGTAGCGGCTAGGCGCCGCATTCCGGGGCCATGGAGAGGGCCCAAAAAAAGGCTGAGGATTCTTTTTGGGGCCTTGCAGGTGGCGGCTTTTCCGTGGCAGAATCGCGAGGTGTCTGGAATCGGCCCAGTACTGGGCTGACACTAACAGGGTCTGGAACGCTGTCACAAGACTCGCATAGAACCGACGGTGTGCGACCGCCGGGGGGA
>Ga0315282_10004941_pt1 | contig 22945 bp, 17 predicted proteins | sample YL17G07_20_MG_FD_203693 | JGI IMG/M metagenome (GOLD analysis project Ga0315282, IMG submission 203693) | Sediment microbial communities from Yellowstone Lake, YNP, Wyoming, USA - YL17G07_20 | ecosystem: Environmental > Aquatic > Freshwater > Lake > Sediment | place: USA: Wyoming | collected... | reverse complement strand
AACGCCATTTTCATCCCTATTCAAAAACTGCAACTATTTCGCCCTTAATTATTGCTTTTCCTCCAGAAGGTTCAGCAAGTTCGGTTCCGCAAACATTACAATTAACTCTGTTTACAGCGCTGCTGTAGACTATTTGTTCGTTGCCGCATTTTGGGCATTTCACTCGAATGAAACTGCTTCTCGGTTTTGGAATTAGTTTCTCCCACTCAGCCATAACGATAACCTCAGTTTCATGCAATAACCAACTTTCTTAATCGTATACCATCTCTATGTCTTGTGTAACCGCAAACCTTGCACTTCAACTTCAGAGTTTGCTTCTTGGTTGTCTTTGCAAATTCTCTTTGAATAGAATACTTCTGCCCACCATAGCCTTTTTTTTCTCGTTCATGACGGCGCTCGCCTTTAGCCAAGGCTCTCCGTTTTCCAGCCTTGTAAAGAGTAACCGTATGAATTTCATGCTTCTTACATCTAGGGCAATACTTCCTAATTTCTTTGGGAACATTCACTTAAACCACGACCAGCTTTGCATAAAGAAAACATACACTCTCTTATACTTTTTCGCTTATTTTCTGCTCATCTTTTAAATTTGTTTATTGAAAGCGAGGAAATAACACCTATGCCAATCAATGGGAATCCTTATAATATCCATGCTATTAGCAATGGTTATGTTGGATATTAGCCAAAAAAGACGTAGGTAGCCACGAAATGCGTAGCATCATACAAATATTTAAGAAAAACACTAATATCATAAAAAAAATCTCACCTATTCTCTCATTTATCATACCATTTCTTTTATTATATTCTCTATATCCATATTCCTTTGAGGCAACATGGAAGGGCAGAACCTATTACCTCTTCTTTTTATGGCTAATTTCTTTAGAGTTAATATTGGGCTGGGAAAAGCTTCAAACAAGCAAAGTGAACAAACTATGGTCTATAAGAACCGGTGCTTTCATCATAGCTCTTTTACTCCCTACAATTTATGTGATTGCTACGAACTATTATGGATTAAATGACATACTTCTGAATATATCAGTGCAGAATCATGTTTATTGGGCAAACGCGATGCCAATTTCAATAGAATATCTAGTTTTTACGATGCTTTTTGCCCTAATAATTCTGCTGGAAAATGGAATAAAAGGACTCTTGGACTTTTCAATCTCCACCCTCTTTTTAGGAATCATTGGGTTCATATACACAGTAGACAATATCTACCCATTCGGCACGTTCACCCCATTCCAGATTTTTGTTCCAACCGCCGCGGTGCTCGCTGCAAATGTTCTAAATCTAATGGGATATCAGACAAGCATAACAATCACAACAGATCCCACTTCTGGTTCGTTGCCCTACCTAAGAGCTTGGAACCCGAAAAATCCATTAACAGAAGCCAGTTTTGGAATAGCCTGGCCATGTTCAGGCATTGACAGCCTCTTAATTTATACTGTTACAATTCTGTTGTTTTTGAAGAAGAGTGCTATTCCATGGAAGCAAAGGATAATCTATTTCGCAATCGGCGCCATAATCACCTATTTCATTAACATTTTAAGGATAGTTACCATTTTTACTATCACGTTGAATGGTGGCGATTGGCACCAATTTCATAGCTACTATGGCCCTTTGTATTCCATCACTTGGATCATATCCTACCTATTAATTATAATTGGAACTCGAACTCTATGGGGCAAAATTAAGTACTGGAAAACAATGCCCAAGCAGGTTCTGAAGTAGTTTCAGACAATCTAATTAGCTTCAATTTTTTCAGCTAAACCTTGCTTAATAAGAATCTTGGCATTCTCAGAAGGTAAGGATGCAACGTCCTCGGCTTTAAATGGGCCGTAGGTTTTAATGTCCGCGCCAATGATTGCTGGAACATCCCTCAAAAAACGTAAGACAGCCCTTTTGTGTTCTCGCCCAACATCCATTTTCAACACGTTTCCTCGGAGAATGTTTTCAGCAAAACTCTGATATGCCTCTGTGAGAGGTGAAGCTCCCGTGTAAATTTTCTGTTCCTCAACTGTTAAAACATCTAATGACACTTTTTCACCTCTAGCCATCTTTCTAATTAATTTTTTATAGCGTGTTCGAATCAATTCACGAAACATACGTTTAACGTTCCGCATCTCACTTTTCAGAAGACTTGCCTTCACCGTTTTTTTATCAAGCATTCGACTTTCTTCTTTAATCCTCCTCAAATAATCAGCAATCCTAGAATAAAAATCGGGAGAAAGCCTTCCAAGGTCGAGATTTTCAAGCTCCTGTTTCCAAATATTATATAACTCATTATACATTAATCTACCACCTCTGCTCTACCTTTACAAATAAGCAGCGCGGCTGCGGCAGAGGGCAACTCAACCTTTTGATTTTTATAAGGACCGAAAATTTCGTCACCCAATCTAAACTCAGGTGCGTCGGAAACAAAAATAGTTGCCGTGTTTTCTTTGAAGGCTACCGCACTCTTAAATGGGTCAAAATTGTCTATAGCTGACACCGGAAACTCGACTTTTTTAAAACCAGTCTTTCCATGCAAAGTGTCAGCTAATCTGATTAAACGGTGGATATCAGTGGTGACAACTGTGTCGATTTTCGCAGACTGCAACCTTGCGCTATGCTCCGCTATTTTCCTCCATGTTTGAAAACCAACGCCTTTAACGATACTCCAAGGTCCCGAATTGTTCCAGCTTTCCAGAATCGCATTCTTGTTATCTAAAATTATTTCTATGACGTTTCTCTTCAACCCTATTCTCATAAAATCTTCCTCCTTAGCATTAAGAATAAAATTATACATTCCTCTTGCAATCCTTCTACGCCAACCAAAATCGTTTAAACTTGGGCCTTTCATGATATGCGCCATTCTGGATTCTTTCTCACCTAAACTTTGTAAAACCACATCAATTCCTAAACTACAAACATAATCCACAATCTCCTTACGTGCAACAGCATCAAGTGTTCTAACATCATCGCTTTCAACCTGAACGTGATAACCCCGATGTCCAGAAAAAAACGTGCGCACTTCGTTTTTAGAGAAACCAAAATCATCTGTTAGCGCATCCAAAAGCTTTATTGTCTCAGACTTGGCAGAATCCAAACAAACCTCACAAGGCCAGGTTTTCACATCAAACTTTTCGCCATCACATACAGGACACATTTCAGGTGTAACGCCTTTTCCAGCAAAACCACAACTGCCGCAAACCCATTCGTCATGAACCTTATTGCAGGGTGTAGGAATGTGGTCAGCGTCAATATCAAAAACTAAGTCGGCACCTAACCAGCCCTTTTTTTCCATGTCAGCTTCTGGATTTTCGTAATAAGCACATGAACAATAAGCGTTTGATGGAACAGAATTTTGCAAGAAGTCCTTTAACTCATCGTCACGTTTGAAGCTTTTATGACGAAGCATCACACCTTCAAATAGAACAAAACCGAATTCGCGTTTATCAATCATGTGAAGAGTACTGTTTAAGGAATAGTCTCTTATGTAATAGTTGCGGAATAATTCTTGTATGAGGGTAATCGATTCCAATTCCACTTGTTTTAATTATGGCAGAGAATAAAAAAACGTTTTGTTCAGTAACCGTTCTTTTTCAGCTAGGACTTTTGTACTATCTATGTTTAACGCCTTTGCCTTATCATAAAATTTTAGTTGAAGGCTTCGTGTATTTGGTTAACGATATAGGGCTTATAGCTATTGGCCCAGTGAAAATCAAGCACTGCAGAAAATATCGTGGATAAAATTTAATAAACCAAATTGAACTAATGAAGGGTTCGTCCAAACAGAAGTTTAGGTGCATACATAAAGTCATTACAGGGAGTTGAAACTCGGTGAAAATCCATAAAAAAAGAAAACTCCTTACATTAACTTTGACGGTTGTTATTATTTTACAGAGTGCATTTCCGCTGCTTCGAGATCACTTGTTGGGGGCATATGTCCCATCTGTCTCGGCATCCCTCTTGGAAGCCGCTTGGAAACCTGTACAACCGTTGGGAGTTGCAGATGATAATCAAAGCAGTTTTTGGGCCATAGCACACTCGGGTGAAGGAAACATAGCTGTAAATATATCAGACTATTCTCTAACCAAAAAAACTGGTGCAAATAGTTTAAAGATTGTTAGCAAAAATGGAACTTACAAATACTTCGATATTTATCACAAATATGAAAAAAGCCGAAATTTATACATGTTCAATGTTTTTGTTCTTTGGTGGTATGGTAACGGAACAAACGCTAACTTTAGGCTTCATCTCTATACTCCTGACATAGAAAATGGGCTTTACTACGATTTTTATGATGACTTTTCAGGTTGGAGACAATTTGTGCTTTATTTCAACAAAAACTTCACAAGTGTTGGTGAATCAAATCTAAGTCTTTTAAAAGATATCCATATAAGTCTTGAAACGGCAAACGTTCAAGGAACATGGTATCTAGACAATGTAATCGCAGATGTTGTTTCTGCCCCAACACCTGAAACATACTTAGCTGAATACGAATGGAGCTTAGACAGGCTTTTGGACCACAGAGATGAAACGTCAATGCAAGTATCATGTAGGTGGGGCGCAAGCAATGATTCTCGCAATTATGATGACCGTTATCGTTTTGACACTACTCTTCCAACATTTACAGAAGCGTATAAAATCACAGGCAACAAAACATATCTGATTGCTGCAAAGGAATCGTTTGACGGTGCCATAGCTCACCTATACAATTCAGAAACGCGTCTCTTTGCAGCATGGTGGGATTCTACAAGCAAAACTTATGTCGATGACCTCCAAATTTTATGGGGAGCAATAACATTAAATGCCATGTTTGATTTTTGCAGCGTAACATTAAATAGCACTTATTTAACCTATGCAAATAATTTTGCCCAAGCCTTGCATAATTATGGCATAAACCACACAACCAATTTGTCTCATTCCTCAATTTCTGTTTCCAGTGGAGACACTATAACTCGCAACGCATGGATTACCATGGAGACAGAGCGTCTAATAGGTGCCTACATTAAAGGTTACGAAGTTACCTCCATTGAAGATTACAAGACGTGGGCAAAGGATTTAGCCCAAGCATTTTGGGACAAAAGAAATACAACAACAAACCTTGTTCCATCATGTATAGACTCAAATGGCACAGTATTGTGCGATTTTTGGAGACCAAATTTGGATCCTATTCAAAGTGTTCTTTTATACGCCTATGAAGTGACAAAAGACGAGTTTTATCTCTCACTTTCAATTAATTTGACCAAAGCAGACTTAACTTATGCATGGTCTGAGCAACTGGGTAGAACTGTCAAGTCTGTGTGGACAAATGGGACTATCCAAGATTCCTCTCTAGACCTTAGGGATGGCCCCCAAATATATATTGTTGGGTTGCTTCAATTATTCCAATTTACATCTAATAAAACATATTTAATGTACGCTGAAAAAATGTGGAACACAATTCACAGCAATGCCTCAGTAAATAACTTATACTTTACCTATCTATACGAGGACAATAATCATAATCATGTAAGCGATCTTTGGACTCAGCAGATGATGGTTCAATGCGACGCTTATTTGTTTCACTTTACAAAAAATCAAACATACTTTGACGACCTTAAAAAAACTGTAAATAGCTTTCTTTTGTATTTTAAGATGCCCTACGGATTTTGCTATTCAATTAACGTCACGAGCTGTGAGACTATATCTGACAGTACTGTTGACTGGTTAGATTCCTCAAGTTACACGTTGGGAGCAGCAATCTATGCATGCTCAGTTTATTCAATGCAGAATGCAAACGTTGAAGCGGACATAACATATTATGTGCCTTACTATCCCATGTTTAAAATAAGAGGGTCACTAAACTATACGAACAACCAAATCTGCTTCAAATTAAAGGGTACATCTCCATGTCTTAATCTGAGTTTCACAATTCCACAAGGTAAGACTATAAGCTCCATAGCTGTTAATGGGTCATCAATCTTTCTCTATGCTGAAGGCATACCCCAGTTATTAATTTGGGAACCTGGCTCTTATTCTGTAAATCTAACAACGACTAATGGAACCCTCAAGGACGTTTTGATTGAAGAATTTGAATTTGTTAACTACACGTTAAAAGCAACCCTCGCAGCAGCAAATGCCGTTAATGTAACCGTCAAGCTTCGTATTCCGTTTAACGAGACTTCTCAAACGCCATTCCTGAAGGACGCTTGGGATGTAAACTGTACAGAAATTCAAAGGGAAAGCATTTGGGACTCGGTGAATCGTATTCTGACTGTTTGGATGCTTTGCAACTATTCGACCACTATCACCATTGAAAACTTGCCACCAGGAGCCGTTGAGGTATATGACCCTGAAGAGGTTACTGAGAATTCAGTAAAGTTGGTATGGGAAGAAACAACCGTTAGAGATTTCGCCAGATATGTGGTACGTCTTTCAATGGATGGAAATAATTGGACACAAATCTACAACATGACAGAAAAATCCAATACTACTTACAGAGTAACAGAGCTTACGCCAGACACAACGTATTACTTCATAATTCGAACCGTCGATACAGCAGGACTTTATAAAAACTCTCAGCAAATCACCTGCAAGACTAATCCATCAACTCACGCGAGTGAATTCTGGGGGTTGTTGCCAATAATAATATTGGCAGTTCTTATCGGTATCATGGCTTTAGTTTTTCTTTTTAAAAAACATTGAATAGCAAGTAAAGCATCACGCTTTGACCAAGTATCCAAAACTAAAAAATATTTAAGGGAATATCATTCTAAGAAAGGTTATATGTATCTAGTGATTATTCCTGCGTTCAACGAAGAAAAAACCATAGGTTCCATAATTCAGAAGATAAAGAGACATGCGGATCAAATTGTTGTAATCGATGATCACTCATCAGATGACACAGGAAAAATAGCAAGAAGTTATGGTGCAACTGTCGTACGCCACTCAAAAAATAAAGGAGTAGGCGCTGTTATGAAGACTGGAATAACGTATGCAAAAAAATTAAAACCCGACATGGTCATAACGATAGATGCTGATGGGCAACATAGGCCAGAAGATATACCAAGTCTTATTCGACCTATCATCGAAGGGAAGGCAGATTTTGTGCTTGGATCGCGGTTTTTGGCCAAAGAACCAACAGATATGTTATTACAAAAGAAAATTGGGAATAAACTCTTATCATTAATTGTAAGTCTTTTAGCTGGGGTAAGGTTAACTGATACGCAGACCGGGTTTAGAGCCATTAATAAAAGAGCCTTGTTATCTCTAAATCTTGTTTCAGATTTCACATACACTCAGGAGATGATTCTTGTTCTTTGTCACAATGGATTCCGATGTGCTGAGGTGCCAGTTCAAGTTAACCCTAGGAAACATGGAAAATCAAAGGTTGCATCAAGAATTAGCAGTTATGCCTTTAAAGCCCTAACGTCCATTTGTTCCACATACCTACGATTAAAAATTCACTGGTAAACCTAAACCTTAACGAAACTCATTTCAGAAGTTAAATCCATGGAGCATTGAGAGAAGCAGGGCAAGAAACAAAGTTTATTAAACAAGAAAGAACATCATTAGAGAATTGAATTTGACCTTTTATCCCAAACTTGATGGAAGTCGAAGTCAAGTGAAAAACCCTAAGAAAAGAGGTGAGTTTTAAAGTGGACATTCCTTGGCTTCTAACAAATATTTGGATTATCGCATTTATCTTTTTTATCATTTTTTATTTTGGATATTTCTTTCTAGTTTTAATCTTAGCCAAAATAAAAGAAAAGAAAATTCGAAAAGCTGAAGATTTTGCCCCGTTTATATCCATTCTCATTCCGTGTTACAATGTTGCCTTATCAATTGACCATAAGATGAAGAATACTTTGGAAGTAGATTACCCCAAGGATAAATTTGAAATAATAGCAGTTGAATCTGGATCAACAGATAACACATATTCCATACTTTCGAAATATGCTGACCAAGGAAAAATAAAATTGTTAAGACAGCCGCAACGGTTAGGTAAATCTTCTGCGATAAACTATGGGCTCTCTGCGTGCAATGGCGACATCATAGTAATGACGGATGCCGATGCAATCTTGGAAGAAAAGGGTGTGAAGGAATTGGTAAAGAATTTTGCTGATGACTCTGTTGGTGCCGTGGTGGGCAATGTAACTTTGATCTCAGGCAAATCCGTGATAAGTAGGATGAATCAAGCATTTTACAGAATTTTTAGACAAAAACTTAGAGAGTTGGAATCACGATTTGATTCGGTCTCTTTCTGGTCAGGTGAGTTATGTGCTTTTCGTAAGTCTCTTCTGGAAAGAGTGGAAGAAGACATAATTAACGACGATAGATACATTCTTCTGAAAATAAGAAGCAAAGGATATCGTTGCATTAGTGAACCTTTAGCTCGTGTTTATGAGAAGGATGCAGAGAGTGTCAAGGGTCAGATGAATCATAAAAGGCGAACAACCGCAGGCACAATCCAAGGAACATTTAGGTTCAAACATATGCTGTTTAACACGAAGTACGGTTTTTTTGGAATGCTAATATTTCCTGCTCATTTCCTCCGGATAATTCTACTTCCCACACTTCTTTTAATAATTGAAGTCTTAAGCCCCTTCGCCATTTTTGTATTCGTATCTTCCTTCAATGGAGCGTTTTCGTTATTAGTTGTAGCGATAGTGTTAGCTTTGCTGGGCTTATTTGATGGGGGCAGAAAACTGTTGTTTTCACTTCTCTATGGAGTTTTTGTTCAAGTAGCAATAATAAGCGGTGTTGCTGATTATATTCTAAAAAGGCAAAGCGCCCTTTGGGAACCAATAGTAAAAGGTTAATTCAAGTAAAGATGCTTATCTCAAAACAGGCATGTAATAGACATTTTATTCACTGATAATTCAAATTCGTTAATTTTTCATTTCCTTACTTTGCCTAGGCCTTTTTCCTTCAATTTGAATGAATCTTCGCAGAAGTCTAGAGAGGAACAGTAAATCTTCTCTCGATCGAATCCTTTTGAGCCTTAAAGCAAGCTTTTTAGGCCTTAGGTATTTGAGAGCCCTTTTTTTGAAGAAACTAACGTAGAGTTCCTTTTGTAAGAGGTTAAGCTCTTTGCTTGTAAAAAATTGTGTATCCACGCCCGCATCTGATACTCTAAGACCGCTCCAACTGAAATCATTGCTGATCATACCCTCTTTCTTCATAATATCTAAGAGAGCCGTTCCAGGATATGGGGTGGCAATAAAAAAGCTGGCGAAGTCCAAGTCGCTTTCGACAGCGAACTTTAGAGTATTATAAACAGATTCCCGGGGCTCGTGGGGAAAACCGATGACGAAGAAGCCATGGGTCCATATTCCTGCTTCATTAGCCCATTGTATGACTTTCCTTGCACAAGCTAAATCGATGGGCTTGCCAATGAATTTAAGGGTATTGGTGTCGCCTGATTCTATTCCGAAATCAAGTTTGTAGCATCCTGATTTCTTCATTTTTTTCAGAAGATTTTTGTTTAAGGTCCAGATTGCAACGCCGTTTGGGGTGGCCCATTTTATGTCTAGTTTGTTTTCTATTATCATGTCGCAAATCTTTTCTATTCTTCTCCTGTCCAAAGTCAGATTATCGTCTTCGAAATGCACCTCTCGAATTTTAAATGTGTTAACGAGATGTTCTATTTCAAGAAGTACGTTCTCCGGACTTCTAGGTCTCCATTTGTGACCCCAAACAGTATGAATAGAGCAAAAGACACAATTAAATGGGCAACCTCTGCTGGTTATCATTGAAGTGAATCGTCTTCGCATCACTGCAGACGCGTGAGACGTCATAGCGTTAAAGTACTCTTCCATTGGGAGTAGGTGGCGGGCGGGGAAAGGCAATGAATCCAAGCTTTTTATGAACTCCCTCCTGGGTGTCAGCTTTGTCTCTTTTCCCACCCTATAGGCAAGCCCTTCTGTGTCATTCAGAGGAACTCCTTTGGAGCGTTTGTCTAGGAACTCTAGCATAGTTGCTTCGCCCTCTCCTATAACCACATAATCGACATTTTGGTCTTCTAGGACTTTTTGGGGTATAGCCGATGGGTGCGCTCCTCCCATAACCACGGGAACCTCAGGGTCATATGTTTTTGCTAGTTCTGCAATTTTGTGGGCGTTCTGCGATTGCGAAGAGAAAAGGCAACTCACGCCCACGATATCGGGTTTACTTTGCTCTATGCTTTTACTTACGTCCTTCCACCTTTGCCCAAAATGTAACATGCCATTGACTCTAATAGGGTTTCTCCAGTTTAAGGCGACGGCATCAAGGATCTCAACTTTATAATCAGCTTTTTCGAGCACCGCACCGATGTATGCTAATCCTAGAGGAGGCACAACAGATGGTATTTCATTGGGTAACAAAGTCATCGGAGGGTTAATTAATAACACTTTCATTGATTCATATCTCCTCGATTTTGACTACAATAATGACTAGTGTTTTCCAGCGTTTTTACGAATTATGGTGGAAAATCTTATACTTATATAATTTACATTTAATTGCTCCTAAAAGGTTCGGTTTAAAAAAGTCGTACACAAGAAACCCCTCAGTACATGACAAATGATAATCAAAAAGTGAGGTAAACAAACATGAAAAGCTATTTCCTCATACCTAAGAAAAATGCTATTGTAGTTTTGCTGTTGGTCTTGGATTTTTTTATCCTCTTAAGCCCATACTACGTGTGGAGCTATACTCCACCTGTTGGTTGGGACACACCATGGTATATTTATAACATGAGGCTTATTGCAGAACAAGGGTTTTACACTTTATTTCAGAAAACTCCTGGAATAAACTTTTACTCCGTCTTTGGCTACTTAATATCCTCAGTTTTCCACATATCTTTTGTGGACACCGAAAAGTTTCTGCCAATAATTTTGGCAACATGTTTCGCGTTAGTAAATTTCCAAATTGTAAAGAAGTTGAGTAAATCATGGAAATTATCAGTATATGCAATGGCTTTCACAATCATTGACCTCAACATTTTGCGATTAGCCACAGATTTACACAGAAACCTTTTCAGTTTTCTTTTAATTGAAATAGCATTATTCTTGCTCCTTCCAGATTTCCTAGAGCAAACATCCAAGAAAAAAATAATAGTTTTCATTGTATTAATGACGACAGCAGGCATTTCTCATTTGGAGACTTTCGCATTGTCTATTTTGGTGCTTTTCATTTTACTTATGCTTTATTGGCGGCAACGGTTTCTTCGAAAGGCGAAAATATTACTTCTCTGCATCGTCGTTCCTTGTGCTCTTGTTATAACACTTGAGTACCCGTATCTATTAGCGCATTTGAAAGAGTATCAATCGCTTAATACATCAGTAAACTTTTCGTTTCAACAATTTGTTGCTACCTCATGGGATTACGGAATATATTTAGGAATTGGGCTGCTCCCTTTTTACATAGTAGGTTTGTATACTTCTCTTACAACATACAAAAAAAACCCGAAAAACGGTTTTCTTATAACATCACTTTGGAATATTGTTCTCATCGCTGGCTCTTTTGTACCTTTGTTGACCATTAAAATTCGTGGTGTGCGATTTTTGTACTTGACTACGGTTCCACCTCTTGCCACGATTGGGTATGCTAGGTTATGCAACAAGAAGGGATTGAAATTTAAAACAGCCACCTTTATAATTGTGTTTGCTTTAGCAGCGATTTCACGTGCTTATTATTTATCGACAAGTTACGCCCCATGGATTTCCGAAAGAAACTTCAAGCAGTTGACATGGATTGATGGCGACAACAATGATAAATCATATATTTTTGTGTTATACTTCAACAAGACATTTTATACTTCTAGTGTGGCTGAGCTTAACCGACATTGGATTTGGGCGCTCAGCGGTACCAAAGCCAATGTTTACTTTGGCACTCTTGAGAATCTCTTGGAAAAACAACCAACCAATTCTAGCGATCCTTACATAAACGCAACTTCATATCTCTTTTGGGGCGCAATAGAAAATCTAAATTTGAATGCGGCTCGCATCTACACCATCGCAGATTGGTATACGGCAAACCTAACCAACTTCACCCCAACCAACTATGAAGGCGTCTATCGGATAGTATTACCCTAGAAATAGGAATTTAAACCTCCAAAAACTATTAAAAATCTTCAAACAAGTATTTCGGTATGGAAACGTGAACCTCTAGTGAAAAATCGAAGAGAAATAACGTTCATTAAACCAGAAAACAGCATCGTTAACAAGTCAGAATCATGGCTATATAAGAACCCAGCAGCGGGAATATTCTACTGGAATAAATTGAAAAGCGTTTTTGATTGCCTCAAGAATATAAAATGGGGACTGATATTGGAAATTGGCTGCGAATACGGCTTTTTCTTGCCAAGCCTTTGCCAAATTAGCGACAGGGTCATCGGTTCTGATATTAAGACTAATTTTGATTATTGCGAAAAAATCACACTAAATGACATAAAGAAAAACAATGCAAATTTAGAACTGAAAACGGCTGATGCTACACGCTTATCTGATTCTATCCCAGAAAAATCATGCGACGCTATTGTCGCAATAAGTGTTTTGGAACACGTAGATGACTTTGATAAAGCAATCGAAGAGATAGGCAAGTGCCTGAAACCTGACGGAATCTTCGTGTGTGTACTACCCTCAGAAAACTGGTTTTACAAACTAGTTAAAAATATTCTCCGTTACGTGGCAACTGATTTTAGCAAACATTATAATCCTCATAAAAAGGAGTATGATCCTAACAAAGTAGAAGCAAGTCTATGTACGCACTTCAATGAGAGCGAAAAGCACAATAGCCCTTTTGGTCTTCCCCTATTCGTTACAATAGTGTATGTGAAAAAGGAGAAGAAATATGAAAGTAGTGATGTTAACTAGGACACTGTTTCCTTTTCATGATTATGGAGGATTAGAAAAATTTGTTTACTATCTAAGTAAAAATTTGGTGCGAGAGGGAGTTGATGTGGAGATTGTAACTTCCTCTAATAAAACCGAAACAAGAAAAATCGGTGATTTCAAATACGCTTTTGTTCCTCCCCTAGTGGGCTCAAATCCTAATTTTCCTCATCTGATAAGAGCAGCACATCTATACCTCAGTTATAATCTTTTCAATGTCTCAGCGGCAAAATACTTAGCCGCAAAGAAGTTTGACATTTTGCACAGTTATGAGATGGCAGCACAAAGATACCTTCACTTAGAAAAGAGATCCCCAACAATAGTCCAAGCATTCAACAATGAAGTCTGCAAAGCACCCGGGTTTAAGAAATTCCTATGGAAGCCAGCAATGCTGCAACTAAAAGATTGCATGGTGCAGTGCGATACCATCGCATCCGAAGGGGAATTTCAAAACCAGGAAATAATAGAATTATTTGGTGTTGACAAAAAGAAAATCATCATTATTCCAGTAGGAGTAGATTTAACCTCAGTAGAAAGAGAATTGGAGACAAAGACACTATCACGTAAAGAATTAGGCTTTAGCGACAAGGATCTTGTGTTAATAAGTGTTAATAGAATTACGGCAGTGAAAGGCATTAATCATTTAGTTGATGCGTTCAGTATTATCAAATCAGAACATGAAAATGCTAAACTATTGCTAATCGGTTCAGGGTCAGAAGAAAGTAGAATTGAAAAACAAGTGCACGACCTTAAACTAACCGAAAGTGTTTTGCACCTAAAAAACGTAAGAGAATCCTTACTTTTCAGTTATTATAGCCAAGCCGACGTATACGTTTCGCCGACTCTTCAAGATGATTTCCTAATTGGAATATTGGAAGCAATGGCTTGTGGGTTGCCAATAGTAAGCACAGGACAAAGTTTCTTGGTACATTCAGGAATAAATGGACACGTAGTTCCAAAGAAAAATCCGAAGGCAATAGCAGATGCTGTATTAAAAATGCGTGACAAGGGCGAATGCAAAACAATGGGCAATATGTCACGAGAGATTGTTAAAGATTATGACTGGAAAGTGATTGCAAAGAAGGCAATTAAAGAATACGAGAGATTAATTTAAAGGGCTTCGCCCATTAACAACTCTCGATAATTAGTTCACTAGAAAGTTACATCATTCTTCCCAATCCTTATGAATAGATTATGCCGTAATATTTTCCGTATGAAAGAAAAGTTCCGCTCATATGATACTCATTTAGAGAAGTCTTTCCCAGATCCAGCGTTTGCCGTTTTCTCTATACCAATCTATAGTTCGCTTAAGGCCGTCCTCAATGTTAATAACGGGTTCCCAATCCGTGTATTTTTTGATCCTAGAGTAGTCGCATTGAAGCACATTTACATCCATTGGCCTTAACCTTGAACTATCAACTTTTATTTCAATTTCTTTATAGCCCACTAATTTTCCAACCAAATAAGCTAACTCTTCAATGGAGTATGCCTTGTTGGAACCCACATTAACTACTTCACCGTTTGGAATATCTGACTTCATCGCTGCAATAGCCGCTTTCGCTGTGTCTTCAACATAAGTGAAATCTCTTTTTGCCTTAATATTTCCAAGTTTTGCAGTATTTCCTCTGCATAATTGAGAAACGATTTCAGGTATAACATAGGGCTGCGTCTCTCTAGGACCATAGCAATTGAACGGTCGAAGGATTATAACAGGTATATTATGCTCATGATGGAAAACAAAACATAGTCTGTCGGCAGCCAATTTGCTTACCGCATAATTGGATAATGGAAGTGTTGGGTGATTTTCATCCATGGGTGTATATTGAGCAGTTCCATAAACTTCTGAGCTGGAAAAATGCAGGACACGCTTTACGCCAAATGTTTTGCAGGCCATGAGGACGTTTATTGTGCCTTTAACGTTTACGTCAAAGAACTTCTCTGGGTTATCATAGCAATGGGGTATGTACGGTTCTGCTGCTAAATGAAAAACGTATTGCACATCGTGCTTTTTTATGACATCGTATATCTTCCAACTTAACACGTCGCCGTTTACAGTTTGGATGTGGTCTTCTTCTACATCCGTTAAGTTACATCTGTCTCCATAAAGAAAGTTGTCATAAACAACTACATTCGCGCCTTCTTTAAGCAATTCTCTAACTAGTGCTGAGCCGATGAAGCCCGCGCCGCCTGTGACTAGAACGTTTTCTCCTTTCATACAATCATTCATGTTTGACTTCTCCATTTTCTGCTGAAGAGAATTTCTTTATGTGTTTGTGCTTTATATTAACTCATCGTTTTACATACTTCTTTATGCATTTACACACGTATGCTACTTCATCAGCAGTTAGACTGTTACCTGAAGGAAGGTTCATCCCCTTTCTTGAGAGTTCGTCAGCAACAGGGAACCGTTCTCCAGTATATTGTTGGGCGTAGACGGGTTGAACATGAACGGGATAGAAAAATGTTCTAGTCTCAATTCCATCAAGTTCTAGTTTCCTCATCAAATTGTCCCTTGATACCCCGAATTCTTCTTGAACTAGAATCGAATACATCCAATACACATTTTTTGCCCAAGAGGCTTCTGGATGTAGAGTTACCTTGTCTCCAAGTTCTGAAAGAAGAGAGTTGTAGAGTTTAGCGTTACTTCTGTGAATTGATATAAACTTATCAATTTGCTCGAGTTGAGCAACGCCAAGGGCTGCCTGCAACCCTGACATACGATAATTAAAACCTAAAGCCTCATGATAAAAATGTTTACCATACCGACCAAAGGCAAGGCCGCGCAGCCATCGCGCTTTCTCAGCGTACTCTTCATTGTTCGTGACAAGCATCCCTCCCTCGCCAGTCGTGATTATTTTGTTAGCGTAGAAACTAAAACAAGCAATGTTGCCGAGGTTTCCTGCTCTTCTTCCTTTGTATTCCGCTCCATGGGATTCAGCAGCATCCTCAATTACATACAAACGGTGGTCTTTTGCTATATCCAGCAGAGGATCCATATCTACTGGGTGTCCGTACGTATGTACCACCATTATTGCTTTCGTTTTATCTGTTATTTTTTCTTCAACCTTCTCTACATTTATATTCCATGTGTTCAGTTCGGAATCTGCGAGAATGGGTTTAGCGCCAGTGTATGTTACTGCATTGACAGTTGCAATCATTGTAAAAGCAGGTATAACCACCTCATCCCCCTTGCCAATGTTAAGGGATGCCAAAGCCAAGTGTAAAGCTGTGGTTCCGCTTGAGGCTGCAACCCCATATTTTGCACCGCAGTATTTACTGAATTTCTCTTCAAACTCGGTTACGTATTTGCTCTGCGATGATACCCAACCGGATTTGACGGCGTCGGTGACGTATTCAAGTTCTTTCTCTCCGATTACAGGCTCAGCAACGGGAATTTTAATTTGCTGCAATTTTGAACCTCCTATATTATGGTTGTATGCGTTTGCTGTAAATCTTAATTTAAATCTTACTCATAAATCCATCAATACTATTCAGGATGAACGCGTTGAACTGCTCTTTTGTCATTATGTAAATGGAAACCCAAGCAATAAAGTAGAATTCTCCCAAACTGCCATGGAAAAATCAGCGCCGCCGCGCCGTTGCTGACAATAATTATAAAATGTGAAGTTAACGTTGTGTATTTTTTTCAGAGTTTGAGTGTTTCACATATTTTCTGTCTGTTTCAATAGCTCCTTGGAGTAGTGGAGCATCTCCTAAGCTTGCAAGGTACCTTATATCCTTTGGAAGGCATTCTCCCTTAATGCCGTCTCTGGCTTCTAAAAGATTGACGTTCCATTTAGTGTTGGCGCCTTTTCTAACCTCTTCAAATGGGATGCCGTTTGCTTCACACAGGAGACTTAACTGTTCTACGAAAGCAATTTGCACATACCGGTATGCATTTTCAGTTATCTTTACAAACTCTGCCACTTCGAGGCTTGAGGCTGGGTGCAAATGTATGCCAAGCGATTCATAGAAACTCTTTGCTTTAGCCATGCTTTCATGGTTTAAAGCTCCAATAACTCTGCCTTGCACCACCCCATGTTCTTCTGGTTCTTTAGCCCAAAATCTATGCGGCACATGAGCTACGTAAGCGTCACTGAACATTTCAGCGACCTTACGACAGGTGCCTACCGAAACCGTGCTTTCAATGCTTACTAGAGGTTTGCTTCCCTTTTCTTTCACTGCAATCTTATTGCACACATCAAATATATTTGACATATCGGATTTTTTATCTTTCCAACCAGTGTTAACACATATAACGTAAATGTTAGATGAAGGAACTCTGGCCCAGTCGCAGAATGCCGTAATGGGATTGAGGCTCATTATTTTTCTTTTGTCTACATCATATCCGTGAACTGGATAACCACGTTTATGAATACAATAGGCTGTGGGAAGACCTACATTGCCCAATCCGATTACGCAAACCCTAGCAGATTTGTGGTCGGTTGGGTCGAATTCATTCACCATTTCTTTTCACACCATCTACAATGGGATTACTAAACCTCAAGCTTTCTTGAATTTATAGCTAGGATATTTAAAAGCATTGCGAAACAAAGGGTGTTTTTCCACCTATTGCGAACGTATTTTTAGGCCTTTTTAGCGCGGCTTGCCCTTGTGAGTTATCAAACTTATTCATTTTGATATAAGTACACTACCATATGGCCACTGGTGGAAATTTGTTTGAAGCCTGTGGGTACCGAAGTTTGGTTATACCATCCTAAATTATCCGCCCACCAAATCAGATATATCTTTTCATAACCTTGGACCAAGGCATTTTGCAGACCTTCCGAGTGGTTATTAAAATGGTAGTTGATAACATTCTTACCCTCGTCAATGTATAGGCTCGCCCAACCTCGTAAACTTTCATGAATAATCAAGACTGAGTTATTATCTAACTGGGAATTGACAAATTTGAGGCATGATTCAAGGTTGTCACACTCATCTACTGGAATAGTGTTGCTAAGAAAAGCCCCGGGAATATATGCTGATGCGCGTTCAAAGGGTCCAAGAAAAGAGGCACGCACACTGTACGGTGAAACGAATAATGGAAAAAGTATGTAAAAGATACTTACGCCCAACACTATTATTGGCAGTAATACTTTCCATGAAAAAAATTTTCGCTTATGACAATTTGAAGTTTTTTTGGCCATTCCTGAATTGTAAGAACGGTCAATACCGTTAACTACATACAAAATTGATGGGGGAACTAACATATACATCCAACGATTCCATGGAGCCATCTCAAACCATGGATAAGCAATAGGCCATAAAAATCCTATGAGGCATACCACTAGCCACAAATTTAACGTACGCTCACTCCAAAAACCACGAATAATAAATGGTAAAAGCCCGCCAAAGCACAGGATACCCACTATGAATATGTCAGAGACTAGAGACTGATAGGAATCGTATGTTATCCCACGATCGATGTTTGTAAAATAGTTAAGGCTACCGGGGATTGCGTTAAGTTGACTTGCAGTGAGGGAGAAAATGAGCAGAAATAGCAACAATGGTGGGGCAAACCAAAGCGACGACCTTAAAATTTTGGTCACAGGTCTCTTCCTTTCAATGATTTCAAATGCGAACGTGCCAACTATTATCAAGGACATTATAGCGCCAGTGATTTCATGAGATAAAATCACTAAAGTTGCTAAAATGGAGGAGGTTAACTTTAATTTATTAGATAGATTGTTGTGTTGCTTAAAGAAGGATAAAAATATGAAAAAGAGAGAAAGACCGAGCATATTTCTGTATAAATCCCAGCTGATCCTTAGAGACACGAAGTATGAAGAAAAAATGATGCATGCTAAAAGCCCTTTTCTATTACTCCAATTCAGCCCTTTAGTAGTAAAAAAAAATAGAGAAGAGGAGAGAAATCCGTATAATAAAGGTCCGAATATCTTTACAGTTAGCAAGATATTTCCAGATAAGTAATAGCCTAAATACAAAAGCCAAATACATAGCGTAAAGTAATAATTAAACTCTGCTGAGTTAAAATTGCCATTTCTCCAGCTTTCCATTGCTGGAACATAGTAGGTGATTGTGTCAAAGCCTAATGGCCATTTGCCAGCTAACACTTCTGGAAAACCTCTTATAACGAAGCCAACGAGAAATGCCAAGAATGCAGCATTCCTAAATCTGAAAAAAGAAGTGATTTTAAGCATTTGAGTGGGCATTAATTAGGCTCCTCCCTCCGTTAGCCAAGCAGCCCAATTTTCGCACTGCTCGTTCGTTAAATTTGTTGAATCTGGGATGAGCAAAGCCATACGAAGTGGAAACTGTGCCTGAGTAGTTAAATGAAACTCTACTTGATAGCCTCTAGAAAGAGGCCCTCTATCATCGGCGGACACCTGATAGGGTAGGTCTCCAATCTGCATTATTTTCCATTTTAGTTTTCCGTCACCAGTTCCGTAAATCTGTGCAGTGATATTGTAAAAGGAGGATGCCTTAGAATGAACCATTGGAAGACTCACATTTACGGTTTCCGTAAAGGTATCCCAGTAATAGAGGACAAGAGTTGTAGGCGTATTTGAATATAGCCCATCATCACCATCCATATGTGAAGTTAGGTCTGTTTCATTAATGTATATCCTAATGAAACCGTCATTGTTGATCAAAGTGCGGCCAATGTTGTAACTACTGTTCATAGCCCATGAGTCTGCAGGTCCAAGAATTATTGGACTAGTGTCATAAAGGTCATCGAAGTCCCCGAAGACGTTAGCATAGTAGTGTTTATCTTTTAGGATAAAATCCTCTGAAGAAGACAAAACACGATAGATTCTAATCAGGTCATTTTGATATACCTTTTCGAAGTAACTTGGCGCAAAATCAATAAAATCCAATAAACCATGTCTAGGTATCCACTCGTACATGCTTCGATCAATTTGAAGTTGACTTATCCAGATGTATGTGATATTGTATTCTCTTATGTACTTGATAGCTTCGATTGGCGTGCTTGCCGCATAAAGCTTAGGAAGATTGTGGCCACCCATTTCGTTGATACAGAGCACATTCCTCTCTGAGTAATATCCCACCTCAAGCCATCTATCTACAAGTATAATGTCCGTCATGGTAGTATGTTTATTTAACCACTCAGCCGCTTCTTTTACCTTCTTTAGTCTGTCAGGCCAATATCCACCAGTAGTCCAGTTTTCACCAGCATAGCATTTAGTGTAATTTGCTTGAATGTCGGCGAATGTCGGTAGTATCAAAAATAGGATAACGAAGCCGATGATCAAAACATTTTTGCATTTTTCCTTTGGAAATGATACTCCAAATATGCTCCTTAAGTGAAATTTTCCTAAATCGGTGCTTGCTAATTTTTTAAGGATCCAAGAAGCTCCGATCGCCGCTATTATTATTGAAAGCACTGGCAAAGTAACCAAATACCTCCAAGGTAAAACCATGTAAAGCATTATGGAAAGATACACTAACAGAAATGACGCCATGAGGAGTAGAAAATCAGTGTGTTCCTTTTTCAAAATTATCAACGCAAAACCTAGAATTATCAAAAATGATATGAACGGAACATATATAGTGTTGTAATATTCGATCAGCAGCAGAAACAAAAAAGGTTGCGAAGGCAAAATTTGATATCCAGCACGCGAAGCGATATATTTTATTGATGCACTATCTTCAACCCATTTTGGCTGGAAAAAGAGTTTAGTTAAATCGTTGGCTGGTGGGTAGTCAATAGTCCCTGTTGTCGATATTTGGTAATAGAGAAAGGGAGAGGCGATTATCAATGAAACTACAATTAGAAGGAACGCGTACCCCATATTCTGTTTAAATGCGGAAAAAACGCCAGCCTTCTTGACGCGAATTTCCTTAACTGTAATTATTAGAGTGAAAATAACTAGGATAACTGCAACTAAGAGTCCCTGCTGCTTAGTGGCAAGAAGTAGTCCGAGAGAAACTATAGACAATACGAAAAATTTTTTTTCCCTATTTTTCAAATATAAAAGATACCCAAATGCCGCCACGACGGAAAAGAAAGTTACTGCGCCTTCCATAAAGGCTTCAGCTGTGACTAAGAAAAGATGGCGCTCTCCAATGAGGAGGAATGAGGCTATCAAAGCGGTTAAAGAGCTGAAAAGTTTCCGTACGAAAAAGAACACTACTAATACTGTTAAAGTTCCAAAAATGGGACTGACTAATTTCATTCCCACTTCGCCTCCTAAGATATAAGAAAATGCCAAGAACACATAGAACAACTGCGGATAGGCTATTGGATAATACGTTCCTTGTCCCGTTACAAAATATGGAAAGTAGGGTTTTAATTGGAGCGTCCTCGCGATTTCTCTTGCCGCCATGGCATGTGCTGCTGGGTCACTTCCAAAATCGTTTGAGAGAGCCACCCAAACCCGGAACGATCCATCGAAAAGTAAAATTGCGCTAAGAATTAGCCATATTAAGTTCCTTTTCATCCATGACATTATTCAACAACCCGCTGCAACGCCAAATTGTAAATTTTTGAAATCTCCTCAGCCATAGCATGCATATTGAATTTACGATTATAAGTTTTAACAGCATTTCTACTCAAAAAAGATGAAAACGACCTATTACATATGACCCTTTGAATGGCTTGGGCCAATGAAGATGCGTCTTCTGGAGGGACAAGTATCCCAGAAATACCATCTTCTATGTCTTCATCGATGCCGCCGCTGCATTGGGTAGCTATGACGGGTATTCCAAGTTTCATCGCTTCGAGAATTGATAGCGACCCACTTCCTTCTTGCAATGATGACAGCACAAAAAGATCAGCTTCACGTAGAAATGGGCATATGTCATTTACACGCCCTGCAAAGTGAACTTTTGCATTAAGCCCTAGCTTTTTTGCCAAGGCTTTATTTTTCTCCAGCAAGGGACCATCTCCAACTATAACCATGTTTACGTCGTATTTCTGGAGAACCATTTTTATTGCGTAGAGCAAGTAATTTATTCCTTTTCTGGGATCTTGTCTGCAAATTGTGATACATAATGGTGTTCGACTTGATTCACGCAATTTCTTTTCTAATCTTTCATTTCCCTTTTCAACCTTCCTCATGTATAGCTCAACATAATAAGGAATCTTGACGATTTTACGATCTTCAAGACCGTAATCTCTTATCAGCAACTTCTTCGAGGAATCATAATGCACCATTATAATATCGTTTTTATCTAGCAAAAATTTTTCAAACCATTTCAAAATAAATGCGCTGCAAAGTACATAGGCTAGGGCATACTTTATACTGCTTGTTATCCCATAGTCAGATGGCCTTACAGCGCGTTTCATCCAATAGACTTCGTCACCAAGTGTTGTAAAATAGCTACTGGTAAGAAAAACTCGGTTTCTATGTCTTCTTTTTAGGAAAGCTCCGCCCATTCCATAAGGACCTATTCCGTGAACTACATACTTTTCATTACTGTCTTTCATAATTTTTGATATGTAATTTGCAAAGACTATCCCAATCAAAGGATAGGCAATTGTCCCTAAAAACCGCACCGTAGAATTAATACAATGCACCATGCCAATAGAAGTGTTTTCAACGCGAGTTCTGGAAGAGAGGGAAATGATATGCGTATCGTAACCAAGCGACTTAAGACATTTACCTAAACTATAAGAATATGTGGCATATCCTCCTATTTCTTCAAAAGGAGACTTGCCAAGAATAAAAACTCTCATACTTGCTTGCCTCCGTCAAGGTTATTTTTGGGTTTCCCAAAGTTTTTTACGATAATAAGCGAGTGGATGTTGTATCCTTTGGCATAGTTCATCTGGGTTTGTGCAGACTCCGTGAGTTCGCAATGTGTCGCATTTTGGTGGTATATACCTTGTTCTAGAGCCTCTCTCGCCTGCAATGTGCTCGACTTGGTAGCGGGTCATTTTTTCGTTATAATCGGAAAAATTCTTGAACAGTTCAATAACGTTTTCTGAGGGCATTCCAATGTTTACGAGAAAAGATGTTAAGGTGAATCTGCCTATGTGGGAGAGGTGGCGCCCTGATGATATTGCTTGGTATAGGGCTTTTACGCATGGTGGGAAGGCTGTTTGGACAATGGTTTGTGGGAAGCCTTCCATTTCAGTCTTACCTATCTTTTCCATTGATAATTTCTTTATTTTCTCT
>Ga0315282_10004940_pt1 | contig 22947 bp, 23 predicted proteins | sample YL17G07_20_MG_FD_203693 | JGI IMG/M metagenome (GOLD analysis project Ga0315282, IMG submission 203693) | Sediment microbial communities from Yellowstone Lake, YNP, Wyoming, USA - YL17G07_20 | ecosystem: Environmental > Aquatic > Freshwater > Lake > Sediment | place: USA: Wyoming | collected... | reverse complement strand
GTCGCCTCCGGCGCCGTCTGCGGCGTCGTCCTGATGCGTGTCTGGGGCAGGCCGGGCTAGGAGGGCGAAGACGGGCGGGCTGGGGTCCGCCCCATGCGGCCCGCCCGACTTCGCCCCACCAAGGACCCTCCGCTTAACGCCCGGAAGATGCACTCCGCGCACCGTGCCAGGAGGTCCTTGATGCCGCTTTCCGACAGGGAGAACTACCTTCGCCACGCCCGCTTCCAGCGGCCCGAGTGGATGCCGGTGAACATCGGCATCTCGTCCGCGTCGCGTCAGCAGCTCGGGCCCGAGGTAGAGGACGTCATGGCGCGCCACCCGACCCTCTTCCCCGGCTTCAAGCGCGGCGAGTGGGACTACGGCCGTAACGACTTCGGCCCAGCCTACACCGCCGGGCAGCGCTACACGGATGCCTGGGGCTGCGTCTGGGACAACGCGATCAGCGGGCTGGAGGGCGTTGTGGCCGAGCATCCGCTCGCCGACTGGGACGCTTTCGACTTGTACGTCGCGCCGGACGCCGAGCATCAGCTTGATCGCGGGCCTGTGGACTGGACAGCCACCGAGAAGGCGCTCACGGCCGCTCGCGAAGCCGGGCACCTCACGTCCGGCGGGGTGGCTCACGGCTTCCTCTTCATGAGGCTCACGTACCTACGCGGCTTCGAGGCGCTCCTCATGGACATTGCCGACGACGACCCGCGCCTCTCGAAGCTGGCGGGTCTGGTCAACGCCCACAACAAGGCGATCGTCGACCGGTATCTCAAGATCGGCGTCGACATGCTCAGTTTCGGTGAGGACCTGGGCACACAGACCGCGTCGATCGTCAGCCCGGCTCAGTTCGCGAAGTGGTTCGGGCCGCGCTATCGGGACCTGATGCTCCCGTGTCGCGCGGCCGGCGCGCTCGTGTACCTACATAGCGACGGATACGTCATGGAGTTGATGGACGAGTTCGTGCGGGCCGGGGTCGAGATCGTCAACCCGCAGGACCTATGCAACGGGATCGGCGACCTCGAGCGCGAGGTCAAGGGCAAGATGGCGATCTCGCTCGATGTGGATCGGCAGCGGATCGTGCCCTTCGGCACGCGACAGGAGATAATGGAGCTACTGGAAGAGGAGGTCCGCAGGTTGGGATCCCCCGAGGGCGGCCTGTCGCTCGTCTGCGGGATCTACCCGCCGACTCCCCCGGAAAACGTCGACGCGGTGTGCTGCGCGATGGAGAAGCTCAGAACGTACTGGTCCGAGTAGGTCGGGCTTGCCTGAGAGGATGTGCGGATCATGACAGTCCGGTGCCCCGATTGCGGTAGGGTCCAGACGGTCGCCGACGACATGGCCGGCGAGCGCGTGAAGTGCGAGTGTGGCGCGGAGGTGGCGATCCCCGGGGTCGCCCGGGGAAGTCGCGGCGCGGCGCCCGGGGCCCAGCCCGAGGCGGCCGCCCAGAGGGGGCCCGCGGGGGCCCTCCCGATCCGGCCCAGGCCGGCTGCTCCGGTCGGCCCTTCGCGGAGCGAAGCGCCGTTGCCCGAGCGCCCTCCGACGCCGGTCGTGGAGGCCGTCGCACCACCTCCTCAGGCTGAGCTACGGCCTCCGCCCCCGGTGCCCGAGCCGCTTCCAGTGCCTCCGCCGCCTCCCATGCCGCCCGCATCGGACCTGTTTGCGGAAGGCTTACGACAGGCGGCCCCGGCGCCTCAGGCCGCGTCGGTCAGCGACTTGCTGGCCGAAGGCGGGGCCCAAGAGACGCCGCCGACGCCCGAGCAAAGGCTGGGCGGCCCGATGCCCGCGATGCCGTCCGCATCGCCTCCCGTTCTGCCGGCCGCGCCGACGCCCCCGGTGGCGCCGCAGGCTCCGGTCGGGCGCGTGATCTGGGGCACTCCGCCCCAGCCTACCCCGCAGCCGCCGTCCGGGATGGGCGCCAGGCTGGCCGGCCTCGGCGGCGCTCCGGGGCCGGCGCCGGTCATGCATCCCGCGGCGGGTAGCATCCCGCCGGGCTTCCGGGGCGTCCCGGTGCTGGGTGCCGGGCCGGTGACGGGTAGGCCCGCCAAAGCGCCGTACCAGCGCCGGGCGAACCCGAACCCTCGGAGCGTCCCACCCAGGGTGGACGACTAGGTCGAGGCGGGCCGCTAGAGAGGCCTGGTAGATGGTGCGTGACGGAGCGCGGCAACCGATGCGTGGCCTGGTCCGCATCCCCGAGGAGGGCATGTGGCTCGGCCGCTGCATCGAGATCCGCGAGCGCGGGCACTGGACGCGCCTGTTGCCCCACGTCCTGGCCCTCGCATTCGTCAGCGCGGTCTTCGCGCTGGGCCTGCACCTGCGCCCATCCCCCGATCTCATGGGCACGCATCAGCAGCTCGGATTTCCGCCTTGCAGCTTCCGCGCGATCTTCGGCCTGCCGTGCCCGGGATGCGGGGGTACGACGGCCGTCTGCTACATGCTCCACGGCCGTCCCATGATGGCCCTGAAGTCGAGCCTGTTCGGCAGCGCCGTCTTCCTGGCGCTGTTGGGAACATGGATACTGTCGCTCGCGGCGCTGGTTCTTAGGCGACCGATAGCGCTCAACATCGAGGGGATGGACGGCGTCAGGCTCGTCGGGTACACCGTGTCGCTGATGCTCGTATCCTGGATCGTGAAGATCGCATACACGCTCCTCGCGATGCCGGGGATACCGAGCTAAGTGGAGGTGGCCACGGATGGACACGCATTGCCCTATCTGTGGCGAGGAGACCAGCGCGTGCACGTGCGGAGGCGCGCTGCTGCCGCATGAGGGCGACGAGCTGCCCGAATCGGCCCCACCGCGCGCAGGCCGGCGTCAGTCCCGGCGCGGGGTGAGCTGGCAGCTCATCGTGTCTCTGGTGGCCCCACCGGCGGCGCTCCTTCTCCTGTGCGGGCTGCCTCCGCTGGCGATCGGCGGCGCCGCCGTGGCCCTCGTGATAGGCTGCGTGCTGTACTGGCAAAGCCCGGACGGAAGCGAGCACGGACGGATCGTGTACGCCATAGTCGCCGCGGCGTTCATCCTGGCCGCGATCGCCCTGTGGTTCGCGATGTCCCATGGGCTCGGATGGAGCTTGCCGCATGGCTGGCCAACTTGGCCTCGGCCATCGGCTCCCACCTCGCCCACGGGGACAGGGCCGTAGCATTCGGCGGGGAGGAGCCTCCACCGCGACACGGAACCTGCACCAAAGGCGTTGTGTGTGTGCCGGGACGGCAAGCGGAGGACCAGGATGAGGAGCCGACCCGCGACACCGAGGGGCGCCGAGCGAGACACGCTGCCATCTTGCGCGATGGGGAGGCTCCCGCGCTTGGTGGAGCCCACCTTGCTGCTGCTGTTGTCATCGGGCGAAGGCAAGCACGGCTACCGCCTCTACGACGAGTCGCGGGAGCTCGCCGTCACCAACACCGAGGTGGACACCGGCATCGTCTACCGCACGCTCCGCACGCTCGAAACGAACGGGATGGTCACGTCCGAATGGGGCCCCGGCGCGCGCGGCCCGGACAGGCGTGTATACAAGATCACGGATGCCGGATGCCGGCATCTCGAGGAGTGGGCTGACGTGCTGGAGAAGCTGTGTGAGCGCGTGGGCGCCTTGACCGACAGGCTCCGGACCGCCACCAGCCGCCAGTAGCCCCGAACAATGCCGATCGCGTCGGAGGGACTGCCGGAGAGTGACCGGATCAGGGAGCATCCATGCCGTGGCTCCTGATCCGCGGCGCAAGCCGACCGCCCGATCCATCGTTATCGCACTCGCCTTGGTGGCGGCCCTCGCCTGGCTCACCCCGTACAACGACGCGGTCCTTGCGAACACGTTCATCGCGGGCACGCACTTCCCGATGGCCGCTTTCGGGATCCTCTTGTTCCTCGCCGTGCCGACCAACTTCGTTCTGTACCGTCTGCGCCGACTGGGGGCCCAACCGTTCTCGGCCGCCGAGCTGATGACCGTGTGGGCGGTGATGCTGGTCGCCTCCGGGATCCCGGGCTCCGGGCTGCTCCGGATGATGGTTCCGCAGGCCGCGGGGTACCAGTACGGCATCACGCCGGACAACCTCTGGGAAGAGCGGCTGGGGCCGTTCCTCAAGCCGTACATGGTGGTCATGGACAAGGACGCGGCCACCGGCTTCTTCGCCGGCATGCCCGACGCGCCGCGCATCCCTTGGGCGCCGAAGTGGGCCTCCTGGGGGGACTGGGACAGTGTTCCGTGGTCGGCCTGGGCGGAGCCGGCGCTCGGCTACGGCGCGATGACCTTCGGCGTGTTCCTCGGGTGCGTGTGCCTAGCGAGCATACTCCGGAAGCAATGGGTCGAACGGGAACGCTACCCGTACCCGCTCGTCAGCCTTCCGCTCGAACTCACGCGCGAGTCCGAGGAGGGGCGGGGCCTGCCCGCGCTGTGCCGAAGCCCGCTGTTCCTCGTCACCGCGGGCGTGGTCATCGTGCTGCACGCGTACGCCGGACTGTGCCGCATGTATCCCGCCCTCGGCGCGTTCGCCTGGGCGCTCGACCTGCGAAACGTGCTGACCGAGTCTCCCTGGCGCTACCTTTCGGGATCGGTTAAGTACCTGCGGATCTACCCGATTGGGATCGGGCTGTGCTACGGCGTGAACACCGAGGTGTTGCTGTCGGTGTGGGTTATGAAGGTGCTAATCGCGTTTCAGGAGATGAGCTTCGGCTTGCGCGGAGAGTACGGCGGAGAGGTCGCCTTCGGCTGGGACCCGGCCTATCAGTGCTACCCTCAGCTAGCCGCCTATCTCGCACTCGCGGGCTGGATCTGCTGGACCGCGCGGCACCACCTGCGCGATGTCTTCAGCGCCGCGTTCACTGGGAAGCGCGCGAGCGACGCCGACGAGCCGATGAGCTACCGTTGGGCGGCCTGGGGCTTCGTCGCATCGTGCGCGGTGCTCATGGCCTGGTTCCTCTACTCCGGTGTCCGGCCGGTCGTGGCGCTCGTCGTGGTCCTGGGCTTCTTCGCTATCGAGATGGGCTGCTCTTGGCTCGTGTGCCAGGCCGGCCAGATGGTCGTTGCCGCCCGGACGGTGCCCAGCGACACCCTCATCGGCCTGTTCGGCAAGGACTTCAGGCCCAAGCTGTTCGGGACACGGCTCTGTACCATCAAGACCGTGACCGACCGGGAGCTCGCGGTCATCCCGATCTTCGAGAGCCCCTTCGGCAAGGACCTGCGCGAGACGCTCATGCCGAGCGTGGCCAACCTTACCCGGGCCGCCGATGCCGGAGTGAGCAGGCGATCGCTGATGGCCATCGGCGCTGTCGGCATCCTACTGGCCGTCCTCGTGGCCGCGCCACGGAAGGTGGCACTCGGCTACGAGTTCGCGGCGGCGACGCTGCCGGACCGTTGGGGGTTCGGCACCGCGGCGACTCTGCCGTTCGACTGGCCCAAGGACTTCATGGTGCGGGACTTTCCCACCAACATCACCAACATCACGTATTTCGTGACCGGCGCCGCGTTCGTTCTCGCCTGTTTCGCGCTCCGCACGAAGTTCCTCTGGTTCCGGTTCCACCCGGGCGGGCTGTGCATCGCCGCGAGCTTCGCGGGCGACGTCTTCTGGTTCACGGTGTTTCTCGGCTGGCTCTTGAAGTCGGTGGTGCTGTACTGCGGCGGCGCGCGCACCCTGAAGGCCGCGAAGCCGCTCTTCTACGGGCTGATCGTCGGGGACGCCATCTCCTGGGCCATCTGGATGGTCGTGGGGCTCGTGCTGCAGGACGAGACGCGGACGTACTCGTTAATGCCGCTGTAGGGCCGCGGGGACCGGAGACGGTGGGGCCGGGGAGGGGTTACGAGCGCCTGCTTGCCGCGTCCGACTGCCTTTCCCCTCTGCCCCCCGCTCATCCGGAGTAGGAGCGCAGCGACGTACCGAGGGAGGGCGGGCGGAGGCATACACCGTGCCGTTTGCGATCGTGATCGCGGTCGGGTTGACCACGTTGCCGCGTGTGTACGCTAAGCAGGAGATGGCCGAGGCGTGCGACCTGCCAGTGCGCGCGTGACCGCAGGCGACAGGCCCAGGAACGCATGAACGGGCCGGCGCTTCGTTGTGGCCTCCGCCACGACCGACCAGGCGCTGCGGCGTGGCCGCGCAAGTGGTGAACCCGTCCCGCCGCGACCGCGACGGCAGTAAGCCCAAGGACCAACCACAGGCCGCGCCGATGCCGAAACACAACTACTCCGGCGCTGCGGCGCCGCTGCTTGGTCGGGCACATCGTCAGCACCCCCTACACCCCAGGCAACCCGAACTGGAACCTGCCGGTCGCGAGGCAAGCGACTCCCGCGGCGTGGCACAGTTCATGGCAACGGTCGTTCATGTACGGCTGATCGATCGGGTCATACTCCGTGTCGCAGTCGTCGGTGCACTGCTGGGTGAATGACTCGCAGCAGAAGGTCCTGCCCCACGTGTTCGCGATCTGCCCAGCGCCGGGGATGTCGGCCTCCTCGACGAGCTCAGCGCAGGTGCGCGATGCGTAGGAGAACTCCGGGAGGTAGGGCGCGCCACGTCCGCCGCCCCCGCTGCCCGGGGGAGTCCCGCCGGGGGGAGTTCCGCCCGGTGGCGTGCCGCCGTCTGACCCAGGCACCGACGGCGCTGGGGTCGTTGTGGCGGGCGTCGGAGGCGCAGCCCATGGCCAGCCGTACTTAAAGAGGCAAATGGTCCAGCCGATGAGCGGCACGAAGCACCAGAGCGAGGGCCACAGCAGCCCGCTCGGGTCCACCTCGGCCGTCGCCCTTCCCCCCACGTACCCGTACCTCATCTGGCCCTTGGCGGGATCCACTGACAGCCACGAGCCCGTCGCCGGCCTAAGCCATCTTGCCCTCACGTACGCGAGGCCGAGGTCGGGTTCGGTGTAGTAGCCGAGGGCGCCGATGTACCGGAAGGGGTTGGTGGTTGAGCCGGTGGAGGCGCGTTGCACGCCCCAGGCGTCGAGGATGTAGGTGTCGGTCACGCCGGCGTCGGCGCCGGTAAGCGTCTCGATCGAGCCGAGCACCGACGGATGGAAGAAGCGCGAGGTCGACGAGCGGCGCTGGCTTACCAGGGGCCCGTAGGTGTTGAGGGCGCCGGTATACTGGGCTACTGTCGCGCCGTCGCCGTCGGCTCGTGAGCCGCGAAGCGGCGCCATTTGGTAGGCCGGGGCGCGAGCCCCGGGAATCGCGGGGGCCAGCCGCCTGGAGCGCTGTAGGCGCGGCATTGCGCCCAGACGATGCCGTCCCTTCGGGACTTCGCGGTGAAGGGGCTCCCCAACCTGGCGCTTGCGCACCAGGCTATGTGATGGCGTCGCTCCGCGACTGGCTGCCGGGCGGAAGCCGGCGCTCCCGGGAGTTGTGCGGCTTGACCTTCCCTGCAGCATGTGGCCTGGCCCCCATGCTTAGTGCTGCGGGCTTAGAGCAGCGTCCCGGGGATAGTATAGCCCATCCGTCGGACTCGGGGCACGGTCGGCCGAAAGTTAGGTGAAACAAAACCTGTCATCGGGTAACTGGATAGCTAGAGGAGTCGTCTAGCCGGCAGAGCATCTGTCGGCAGGGATGGAGTAGCCAGGAAGGCGGGGTTTGTCGGTCATATCCTCGGAAGGGAGGGGCCGGCATGACCTCACGTAGAAAGCGCAGAGCGCGCGCCCCTCGACCGATCGTCTACACGCGCGATGCCGAGGCGCAGATGAGGGCGTTTGACACGCACCACTTCACCGAGCTTCGGCTGAACCGGGATGCCCTGGAGGCCGTGGTGAACGGCGAGGCGAGGTTGGGCGGAAGGGTCATCCAAGGCCGCAGGATCGCCTGACGCTCTCCCGCCGCCCGCACGAGCATTCCAGCCTCTGCCGGCCATGAGTGTTGCCGAATGTGCCGCCCGGAGTTCGTCTCCGGGCGGCTTTCCTTTTGAGGGCGCCTTCCAGCATAATGGCGCCGTGATGACCGCATGATGCAGCTCTCCAAGGGCGTCGTGATCTCGGTCGCGCGCCCCCGGCCCGGGCTCGCGCGGCTCCGGGTACGCGTCGGCGAGGCGGTCGAGCCCTCGTTCGCCCTTTCCCCTGTGGCCAACTCGATCGCCGAAGGTGACGAGGTGCTGCTGAACGTGACAGCCGCCAGGCTGGGCCTCGGCAGCGACGAGGGGCACCCCGTCGTGGCCAACCTGACGAGGCCGGAGTCGAAGCCGACCGACCTCAGGAACGAGATGAAGGTTAGGTACACCGCGGCCCAGGTGGCCGCCGGCGCCACGCGCTCGGACTCCGCGTCATCCGACGCCACACTGGGCGGGATGCCGGTTGTGGTTGCCGAGCTGCACAGCGCCCTGGCGCCGGTCCTGGGGGCGCTGCGAGCCGAGCTCGGGAGCCGACGGGACGCTTTGCCGGTCGCGTACGTGATGCCCGACTGGTGCTCGCTGCCGATGGTGCTCAGCGACACGGTCGCCCGTGCGCGCGAGCTGGGCTGGCTGTCGGTGACGGTCACGTGCGGCCAGGCCTTCGGCGGCGAGCTGGAGGCGGCAAGCCTTCCGGCGGGCATGCTGCTTGCATGTGAGGCCGGGGCTCGCGTCGCGGTGGTCGTCGGGGGGCCGGGGCACCTCGGGGCGGCGCAGCCGTTCGGCTTCTCGGCCGCGCACCAGGCCGACGCGCTCCACGCCGCCGCCGCGCTGGGCGGCCGGCCCGTGTTCTCGCCCAGGCTCAGCAGCGCCGACCCGCGTGACCGGCACCGGGGCATCTCGCACCACACGCGCTGCATCCTTGGCAGGCTCCTGCTCACGGGTGTCACGATCGCGGCGCCCAGTGACAGCCCGGAGCCGCTGCTGGATGATCTGCGCGACCTTGCCGAACGCTCAGGCAGCGTGGTCGAGCCGGTCGAGGTGCCGGACTACGAGCCGGAGTGCTCCGCGGGCGGCCTGGCCCTGCGGTCGATGGGCCGCGGGCCGACGGACGACCCGTTGTACTTCGCCGCTGCTGCGGCGGCGGGCGCACTGGCCGCTCGCATCGCGACGGAAGGGTAGTGGGGGATGTCCGACGACGCCAAGCTGCGGGAGACGCTGATGCGGGCCGAGTGGGCCTACGAGGGGCGGCTCGTGAAGGTGCGCGTCGACACGGTATCGCTCCCCAGCGGGCGCGAGACGACCCGCGAAGTGGTGGCCCATCCCGGGGCCGTAGCGATCGTGCCGCTGCACGAGGACGGCACGGTGAGCCTGGTTCGCCAGTGGCGACAAGCCGCGGGACAGGTGCTGCTGGAGATACCGGCCGGCACGCTCGAGCCCGGTGAGGAGCCGGCGGCATGCGCTCTCAGGGAGCTGGTCGAGGAGGTCGGCCTCCGCGCCGCGAAGCTGACGCACCTGTTCTCCTCCTATCTCGCGCCAGGCTACTCGACGGAGCTCCTGCACACGTTCCTGGCAACCGAGCTGAAGCCTGAACAGGCGCGCCCCGAGGCGGACGAGGCCATCGAGGCAGTGCGGCTTCCGCTCGCGGAGGCGACCGCGATGGTCCTGCGTGGCGAGCTCAGCGACGCGAAGACGATCTGCGGCCTGCTGCTTGCCGAGCGCTACGCGTCACCGTGAGAACCACGCAGAGAGGGCGAGCCGGCGACAGGGCGAACCCGGAGCCATTGGGGAGGGGACGGCAAACCGCACGAAGAGCGGAGGAGAGCGATGTCGAGCACTAGCCGGAGGGACTTCCTGAAGCGCGCGAGCAGACTGACCGCGGGTGCATTCGCGGCCGGCGCCTTCATCGGCTGCGCGAAGGGGAAGCCGGCCGAGCCGCCGCCGACGGCGGGCCCCGCGAAGGGCGGGCCGCCCCCGGCCGATGCTGCGGCCAAGACCGGAGGGCCCGACCTGGTCGTGGTGAAGGGCGGCAGCACATCCGCCGAGGTGGTCCGCAGGGCGCTGGAGCTGCTCGGCGGCATGGCCGCGTTCGTCTCGGCCGGCAAGTCAGTCTGCATCAAGCCCAACGCGAGCTGGGACCGCGTGCCCGGGTCGGGCGGTAACGTCCACCCGGACGTACTGAGCGAGGTCATCAGGGCGTGCAAGGACGCCGGCGCCAGGGAGGTTATCGCGCTCGACTACACGCTCGCCACGGCCCCTCTGGAGTTCAACGGCCTGCGCGACGGGGCCCAGAAGGCCGGCGCGAAGTTCATCGAGCTCACGAAGGATGACGCTGGTCTCTTCGACGAGGTCGAGTTCGTTGAGGGGCTGAAGGCTCTGCCGGGGATCGGCCCCAAGGAGCGGGTCGCCACCGACCTGCTGAACGCTGATGTGGTCATCAACATGCCGGTTCTCAAGACCCACAGCGCGACCGGCCTGTCGCTCAGTCTGAAGAACCTCATGGGCGTCATCTACGATCGCACCCGCTACCATGGCGGCGGCTCCGGCCAGGGCCTGTCCGTCGCCACGAGGAGATCGCAGATCCTCGACCAGGCGATCGCCGACCTGGGCCTGCTGCTGAAGGACCGGATCAGCCTGACGATCGTCGACGCGACGTACATCATGCGCAGCAGCGACGGCCCGCGCGGGCTCGACGAAGAGGACGGCGAGCCGATGATGAGCATGGTCGCCGGCCGCGACATGGTCGCCTGCGACACCAAGGCCGCGATGCTCTTCGGCATGGACGAGCAGGAGATCATGGCCAAGGTGCCTCACATCCCGCTCGCCGAGGCCATCGGCGTGGGTACCATGAAGCTCGCGGCTCTGAACGTGAAGGAGTCCAACCTGGGCGGCGCCGAGAAGATGACGGCTCCGTCGTAGGGCGGCGGAGCTACGGCCGCGAGCTCAAGCCCGCGGCTTGGGAGCACTCACCCCAATCCCCTTCGGTACGGCCTGTCGGCGGACTCGGGCAGGCTCTCCCGAGGGGAGAGGGAGTTGCCTCGAGGCGGTTATGCGTATCCCACCAGGCGGCAGACGGTCCCTGACGACCAGGGGTGTTCGTCGGTTCGTACAGCTAGCTTTCTTCGCCCTGTTCGTGGTCCTGTTCGTGGGCACGGTGGACGGGTTCCCGGTCCTCGGCCGAGTGCCGTCCGACCTGTTCCTGCGGACAAGCCCGCTCATAGCGCTGGCGTCGATCGTCGCCAGCAGGTCTGTTGTGTGGGCGGCGGTGCTGCCGGCGGGCATCGCGGTCATGCTGACCCTCCTGCTCGGGCGGGTCTACTGCGGTTGGTTCTGCCCGTTTGGGACCCTCATCGACATCACCGAGCGGACTGTCTTCCGCGGCAAGTGGCTTGCACGGAGCAAGGGGGCGTGCACCTGGCCGGAGGAGCGTAGCGACCGCTGGCGCCCGGTGAAGTACGTAGTGCTCGCCTGCGCTCTGGGCGCCGCGGTGTTCTCATACCAACCGCTGCTGTTTCTGGACCCGATCAGCATGTTGCATCGCTCGGCCACGGTTGCCGTAAGCGCGCCCGCGGAGACCGCCGGCAAGGACGTCAGCGCGCTGCTCTACAGGCCGCTCGCCAAGCGGGGGATACGGATCTCGCCCGCCGGTGAACGGCGGATGGCGCACGGCGGCTTTGTGGTGGCCGCGATGCTGGTCACGGTGCTCGGGCTGTCGAGCATTCAGCGCCGGTTCTGGTGCCGGTATCTGTGCCCGTTGGGCGCGCTCCTGGGCCTGTTCTCGTGGGTGCCGCTCCTGCGGAGGAAGTCCGCCGACTCGTGCGTGCACTGCCACCGCTGCGAGAAGCTGTGCAAGATGGGCTGCATCGGCGGCGACGGCATGTCCTACCGCTCGCGCGAGTGCATCGCCTGCTACGAATGCGAGGTCTGCTGCCCGGTCGGGGCGGTCACGTTCCCGATCGCGCACGACATCCGCGCCACAGCGGGGCAGATGGATCGGCGGCACCAGCTCACCAGGCGAAGGCTCCTGACCGGGCTCGCCGCCGGCGCGGGCTGGTACCTCACGATGAAGGCCTCCCCGGCCGGCCGGCTCCTAGCCACCCATGACAGGTGGAAGAACCCCTATCTCCTGCGTCCCCCGGGCGCTCTGCCGGAGAAGCAGTTCCTGGGCCTGTGCGCCCGCTGTGGTGAGTGTGTCAAGGTGTGCCCCACCAACACGCTCCAGCCGGCGGTGTTCGAGGCCGGGCCGGAGGGCGCTTTCACGCCCATCGTGGTGCCGCGCATCGGCGAGTGCGCGGAGAAGTGCAACGCGTGCGGCCTGGTCTGCCCCACGGGGGCGATCCAGCCCTTCATGGCTGACCAGAAGAACCCGCGCGCCACGGGCAATCCGCTCATCGTCGGCATGGCCACGATCGACCGGAGTCTCTGCCGCCCGTGGTACAAGAACGAGATGTGCAGCGTGTGCGACGAGCAGTGCCCCTACGACGCGATCGCGTCGCCGGTGGTCGACGGGCTGAAGCGCCCGTTCGTGATGGAGAGCCTGTGCACAGGCTGCGGAGCGTGCGAGCGCGAGTGCCCGGTCGTGCCGGAGGCGGCGATACGGGTGTCGAGCCGCGACGAGAAGCGACCGGTGCTGAAGCTGGGCCGCGGCCCGCGTGACGGGTTCACGCGGCCCTCGCCGGCCGCGAACAGCGAGCCGCGCTATCTTGAGGAGCGGAACACCGAGCGCGCGCTGGACCTGTGGGCGAGGACCACCGGCAGGAACAACGGGTCCCCGCCCGAGTAGACGATGAGCTTGAGCCCATTGCCTGTCGGTGTGTTGGTAGAGGAGGTTGGTGCCGATGCGCGACGTCGAGCTCGCCAAGGGAGTCGCCGAGCTGCTGGAGCGCGACTGCCGGCTGACGCCGGCCGAGATCGCGACCATGCTCGCCGAGGACGAAGCCGCTGTCGCCGCGACGATCGAGGAGCTCGAGCGCGAGGGCGTCATCATGCGCTACTCGGCCAAGGTCAACTGGCAGAAGCTGGACGAGAACGCGAAGTTGTTCGCCATGATCGAAGTATCGGTAACACCCGAGCGGGACTACGGCTTCGACAAAATCGCGGCTCGGATCGCGAAGTTCCCCGAGGTGCATTCACTCTACCTGATGTCCGGCGGGTACGACTTCGAGGTCGTCATAGAGGGCAAGTCGATGCGCGACATCGCCCTCTTCGTGGCGGAGAGAGTGTCCCCACTGCCGGGCGTGCGCTCAACGTGCACGCACTTCGTTCTCAGGCTCTACAAGCGCGACGGCGACATGCTCATCTCGGAGCCTGCAAGCGAGCGGCTGGCGGTCTCGCCATGACGCACCGTGTGGCGGCAAGGGTGCGCGACCTCCCGCCATCCGGGCTGCGTCGGTTCTTCGACCTTGTCTCGAAGATGGACGACGTGGTGACCCTCGGCGTGGGCGAGCCGGACTTCGCGACTCCGTGGCACATCTGCGACTCGATGGTGGACGCCCTCGAGCGCGGACGGACATCCTACACGCCTAGCGCCGGCATTCCCGCGTTGAGGCAGGCGATCACGGACTACGTGCGCCGCCGGTACGAGGTCGCGTACGACCCCGAGAGCGAGGTCATCGTGACAAGCGGCGTCAGCGAGGCGCTCGACCTCGCATTCAGGGCGCTGCTCGAGCCGGGCGACCAGGTTGCCGTCGTGACGCCTTGCTACGTCGCGTACCCGGCATGTGTTGAGCTCGCCGGCGGGGAGCTCATCACCGTCGGAACGCGGTTGGAGGACGGGTTCGCCCTAGACCCGGAGCTGCTCGAGAGCACTCTCACGCCGCGTACCAAAGCCCTCCTCATCTCCTACCCGAACAACCCGACCGGGGCGGTGATGAGTCGTGAGCAGCTCGTGCGCATCGCGCGGATCGCGGTGGAGCGGGACCTGTTCGTGGTCTCGGACGAGGTCTACGACCAGCTAGTCTACGACGGGCACGAGCATGTCTGCGTGCCGGGGCTCCCCGGCATGCGCGAGCGAACGCTTCTGCTCAACGGCTTCTCGAAGTCGTACGCGATGACGGGGCTGCGCTTGGGCTATGCGTGCGGGCCGCGGGACATCATCGCCGGGATGCTCCGCATCCACCAGTACACGGCTCTCTGCTGCTCCGTCGTGGCGCAGTGGGGCGCGGTCGAGGCGCTCACGAACGGCGATTCCGAGGCGGCGCGGATGAGAGGTGAGTATGCGCGCCGCCGGCCGTATCTCACCCGGGCGCTGAATGCGATCGGGCTGCCGTGCTTCGAGCCGAAGGGAGCTTTCTACTGCTTCCCGTCGATCCGTCACACCGGGCTCACGAGCGAGGCGTTCGCCGGACGGCTGCTCGAGGAGGAGCGGGTCGCCGTCGTGCCCGGGAACGCGTTCGGCGCCGCGGGCGAGGGCTTCATCCGCTGCACCTACGCGACATCGCTCGATCAGATCAAGCTCGCGGTGGAGCGCATCGCTCAGTTCCTGAAGCGACTCGACGCACGCACCCCGCGGGCGGGGGTGCCGAATGGCTAGCTCGCGCCGCTGGCGGCTGGTCAGCTTCGAGGTGCCGTCGATCGCCGCGGAGGTGTGTGGCGCGTGGCTGGTGGAGCGGCTCGGTGTAGGGATCTCGGAGGAGCGCGTCGGGGGCGGGTCAGCGCCCGGCCCGGTGGGAGCACGGGTCTGGCTGACCGCGTACCTGCCCGATGAACCCGACGCTCCCGGGCTCGGAGAGGCGCTGGCAGGTCTCCGGGTACTCCTAGGCGACATCGGCATGGGCACCCGAGTCTCGCTCGCCAGGAACGAGTGGATCATAGAGCAGGCATGGGCGGACGAGTGGCGCAAGCACGCACGCCCCATCCGAGTCGGCGAGAGGCTGCTGATCCTGCCCTCGTGGGTCGAAGCGCCCGGTGACGAGGGGCTCGCGGTGGTTAGGCTCGACCCCGGCATCGCCTTCGGCGCCGGCAGCCATATCTCCACCAGGCTCGCCCTCGAGCTGATGGAGACGCGCGTCGCCCCCGGGTGCTCGGTTGCGGACGTAGGTTGCGGGTCGGGTATACTGAGCGTCGCCGCCGCGCTGCTGGGCGCCGGCTCGGTGGTCGCCGTAGACGTGGACCCGCTGGCGGTCGAAGCGACGGCCGCCAATGCCGAGAGGAACGGCGCGGGTCACCTTGTGCGGGCGACGGAGCTCGACGGCCCGCCGGCCGGCCGGTACGACCTTGTGGTGGCGAACATCGCGCCGAAGGTGATCGCAGCGTTGATGCCGGCGTTCGCCGGCGCAGTGCGTTCGGCCGGTTCGCTGGTGTTAAGCGGCATACTGGAGGAACGCGCGCCCGAGGTGCTCGACGCGGCCGAGGGGGTTGCCGGCCTGCAGTTGGCGGAGCGAGTCGACAGAGAAGGGTGGACGGGCCTCGTGTTTCGTGGTTGCGGCGATGAGTCGACCAATCGGTGAAGTAGCCTTCGGCGAGCTGGCGCCCTACTACGACTACCTCATGCGGCAGATCCCGTATGAACGCTGGGCCGACTATGTCGAAGACCTGTTCCTGCTGGGCAGGCGCGAGCCGAGGAGCATTCTTGATCTCTGCTGCGGCACCGGCAGGTTCGGTCTTGCGATGGTCCGCCGGGGGTACAAGGTGGTTGGGGCCGACCTCTCCTATCCGATGGTCAGACAGGCTGTCGCGAACGCCAGGGACGAAGGCGCCTCGCTGCCGGTGGTCAACGCCGACGCCCGCGCCCTACCGTTCGAGCGCGAGTTCGACGCCGTCGTATCGGTCTACGACAGCCTCAACTACATCATCGACGAGAGCGGGCTGCTTCTGGCCTGCGAGTCCGCTGCAAGGGCGCTACTTCCGCGCGGCCTGTTCGTCTTCGACGTTAACACGGTCACCGCGCTCCGGGAGGAGCTGTTCACTCAGTCGCGCACCGGAAGCTCGGATAAGCTACACTATGAATGGCGGTCTCAGTGGGACCCCGTCACCCGGCTCAGCACGATCCGGATGGCATTCACCTGGCGGGATGAAGGGAGGGATCACACCTTCGAGGAGACACACGTTCAGCGCGGCTACGACGATGATGAGATCCGGGACACGCTGGGGAGAGTTGGTTTGAGGCTAGTGGGGGCGTTTCGGGCATACACGACGCGTCCCCTGACCGAGGATGTCTCGCGAGCGTTCTACCTCGCGGTCAAGCGCTGAGGAGGCTGCCCATATGTGCACGGTGGTTCAGCGTCTGGCGTTTGTCGCACTCATTCTAATGGCCATGGTGGTTGCTCTAGGCTGCGGCAAGAGAGAGGAAGTGTCGCAGCAGGCCGCGGCACCGACGCCCGAGGATGCGGCCCTCACAGTGGCGCGGTGCCTCGCGAACGGAGACAGCACCACGGCTGCCGCCTACTGGGCCTACGACGAAGAGGCCCGCGCCAAGTACGACGACTGGGACACACTTTCCGCGTCTGAGAAGGCGCAACGGATCGAGAAGCTCCGCGTGCTCAAGGGCCGCCAGCTACACAAGCTGGTCCCCCTGTTCGACAACGCGAAGGGCGAGATCAGGTGCGACCAGTCGAGTGGCCCGACAATCCGCGTTTTCGACGATTCCAGTACGCTGGCCGAGATCACCGTCGTCAAAGAGGACACCGGCTATAGGGTCACCAACGTCGACACACACGCGGCGACCTAGGCGCGGACGTGGTGTCACCGGTTCGGAGGGAAAGCGGCGCTGGTTGTGCGAGCCGCTCAAGTACTGCTTCTCACATCGGCACTCGTGGTCGCGGCGGCTCCGGAGCGAGACCGCCGCGACTTCGCTACGTACGAGACCGTCGAGACACACCGAATCAGGATCACCAACACCACGGGCGGCCCTATCGAGGTCTCCCCTGACGAAGGCGGGAGCTGGCTCCAGGTCGGGTGTGTGACCAGGCCCGCACACACTGTTACCGACGGCTATGCGGCAACGCGCTGGTCGCGCGATGGCACCGTCTGCGCCACGGCCGTCCACGGGCTCAGGATCAGGGCGCACCGCTGGGAGTCGAGCGACCGCGGCGCGGTATTCGCGCTCGTGCCGAAGGAATTCGCCAATCCGCCGCCCGGCTTTGGCGGGTTCGACCCCGGCGCATCCGGCATCTACACCGACATTCGCGCCGGCACCAGCGTCTTCCGCGGCCTGGCTCCGTTCGTGGGGAACCAGGTGGGGCTTGCTTTGCCCGACGGCGGCACCGGGCGCCTGCCCGCGAACTACGAGCCCCAGATCGGCGATAGGATCGTCATCGAGGTGCGCCGTCCGGTCGATACGCCGACGGCGTTCACCTTCGAGAACCGGGACGGCGGCCGCGCAACCGCGGAGTTCGCGGACGGCTCCGAGCTGCTGCTGGGTCGCGTCACGCGTCCGCTGCGGGGTGCGGGTCGGTTCGACGCGACGGGCTACACGGGCGTAGGCTGCATCAACACGAACCACTCGGGTGTCATCACCGTCTCCACGGCGCCCGACAACAACGGTGAGCCGCTCTTCGACGATCCTTTCGGCGAGACGCGGGGCGGCTTCATGATCCAGCCCAGCGCGCACGCGCGGAACGAGGGCTGGCCGATCGACCAGGTGTTGGTCGTCGCCCCGCCGACCGATGATTCGCCACCCCTCGAAGGCCGAGCGCCACTCTTCGCCGGGTTCCTTGGCCTGGCGTTCCAATCTAGGGATCCCGACGCGAGCTACCTCTGCACGATGAGCGTCGACGGCGGGCCTTGGGAGCCGGTGCCCGAGTACGTGGGCCGCAGCGAGGACCTGTTCACTGCGCGCGGACTGGAGCGGTACTTCGGAGAGACGGGCCGGTCGCGCGGCGTTAGGCGCGGACTCACCGCGCTGCGCATCTCATTCCCAAAGGAGCTGTCAGGGCAGGAGGAGGCGGCCGGCTCCTGGAAGTCACTGGCCCTGGTGGCGGGCGATCTGGTCCGCCGCCGGTAGGGGCTGGGGTGGGGAACGCGGGCGGGAGTGTCGGATGAGCCAGGGCGACCTGACTCCTGAGCGCGAGCGGCTGTGCCGGGACTTCGGGCGCTCACTGCGCGCGCTCGTACACGACATCAACAATCCCCTGGCGCTCATCAGCGCGCAAGCCCAGATGATCGAGATGAAGAGCGGCGACCACAGCCTGCCTCCCGATGCGCAGGATGACCTTCGGCGTCGCCTTCGGGTGATCCGCGAAGGGGTCGCCAGGTGCGAGTTGGTCTTCGCTCGCTACCGTGCTATGTACAGATCGCCCAGTCCCGTGCCCAGGGCCGTGCCGCTTTCGGCCGTCGTCCGCTCCCTGGTCGGCGACATCGGCCAGCAGCCGGTCGACGAGCGCCTCGCGGTCCAAGATGCCCCCGAGGTGGCCGTCTGGGCCGACCTCGATGCGGTTCGACTGGCCTTGGGCGAGGTCATCCGCAACGCACGGCAGGCGACCCAGCGGAGCGGCAGGACGACAGTCGGTTTCTCAGTGGGCGACGACTCGGTCTCCGTCACGGTCGTTGACGACGGCGTCGGGATGACGCCCGACGTGGTGGCTAGGGCGTTCGACCCCTACTTCTCAGCGTGGGAGGGCTTCGAGGCGGCCGGCATCGGGCTCTGTATCGCCCACGCGTCGCTGTCCTCGTTCGGGGGTGTCCTGCGCCTTACCAGCGACGGTCCGGGGCGCGGGGCCGAGTGCGCTGCAATCCTACCGCTGGCGCGGTAGCCACACAGGTGGGCGGCGCCCGACAGGGATCGCCGCATCGAGGAGGAAGTCGGGTTGTCCCAGGTCAGGTTCGGGGTCATCGGCTGTGGCAGCATGGGTGCGTATCTGGCGCGACAGGTCGGCAAGGTCGGGCCTGCCGCCCGCGTGGTCGCGGCGTGCGACATCGTCGAGGGGAAGCGCGTCACGCTCGCCGAGGACCTCGGCGCGAAGCCTGTCGAGTGTCACGAGGACCTGCTGAAGATGGACGAGGTGGATGCCGTCATCGTGGCCACCCCTAACCACCTTCACCACCCGCACGCGCTCGATGCGGCCAGGGCCGGCAAGCATGTCTTCAGCGAGAAGCCGATGGCCCTCACCGTCGCGCACTGCACCGACATGATCGGCGCGTGCCGTACGGCCGGTGTGAAGCTCATGGTCGGCCAGGTGCTCCGCTACATCGGCATCTTCCCGGTCATCAAGAAGGCCGTCGACGCGGGCGACATCGGCGTGGCGACCGCGATGTTCACCGCGCGCATCCAGGGGCCCAACTGGGGGAGCTTCTCTGCGACGTGGCGGGACTACTTCGAGACCACGGGGGGCATTCTCTTCGAGGTCAACGTCCACGAGCTCGACTTCCAGCGGACGATCCTCGGGAACCCGATAGAGGTATCCGCCTACGGCGCCGACTACGTCTCCGTAGCGCAGTGGGACTATGAGGACATGTACTTCGTCAACGCCCGCTACCCGGGCGGGAAGATGAGCCACCTATCCGCCGGAGGATGCGCGCCGCCCGGGGTGTGCCACTGCCGGGGCACCGTCTATGGCTCCGAAGGCGCCCTGCAGTTCACAACATGGGACGAGGCGTTGTTGCAGCGCTTCGGCGAGGAGGAGCGGGCTCTGAAGGCCGAGCCCGGGCCCGACGCGTACGCCCAGGAGCTGGGTGACTTCGTGACCGCGGTCGTCGAGGATACCGAGCCGATCATCCCGGGCGAGGAGGGTCGCCGGTCGATCGCGTTCGCGGCGGCGGCACTCGAGTCGGCTCGCACTGGGAAGCCGGTAAGGCCGGAGGCCTGAGCGCCACCTTCGCGACCGCGCGACGTCCGGACACCTCGCGGCCTGAGGCCGCTGGACAGGAGGCTGCCCGATGTTCGACATTGATGAGCCTGTGCGCGAGACCCTGAAGGACAAGCTGTCCAGGCTCGCAAGCGCCATCCCCGGCTACGGCGGGTACGTCGACAGGGATCGGAGGCGGGACGCCGACAAGCGGCTGAGAGTGCGCGTCGCCGAGTACCTGGGAGAGGCCGTGACCCAGCTCCAGGCGCTGGCCGAGCGCCTTGCCCGCGAACTGAAGCTCGACGACATCACCAAGGTTGATCGAGCGGTGAGCGACGTGCGAGCAATACAGTCGCGTTGCGAGCACGCGGAGTACGGTGCAAGCGGGATCTTCGACCAGGAGGCTATCGACTCCGCGAAGCTCGACGCGCTCTACGACCACGACCTCAAGCTCCTCGAGCTTGCCGGAGCAGTCGTCGAGCAGTCGCACAAGGTCGCTATCGCGGACGATGGCCGAGTCGCGACCGAGCTTGAAGCGCTTGCATCGGCGGTCGCGGCCTTCGGCAACCACCTGTCGGCCAGGGAGAGCATCCTCGCGGGCAAGCCGTGAGCGGCCGCTTGGAAGGGGCGTACACATGCGCATCACAGACGTAGTGGAGTGGGCCGACGACTACGGCCAGGAGCTCGTGCATCGCGTGCCGCAGTACGGCAGCGGGGACTTCCGCCTCGGCTCGCAGCTAATCGTGCGCGAGAACCAGCAGGCGGTCTTCATGCGCGACGGGCGCGCGCTCGATGTGTTCGGCCCCGGCCGGCATACCCTCGAGACGGCCAACTTGCCGCTGCTTGCGGAGCTGCTGAAGATCCCCTTCGGCGGCAAGACGCCCTTCACCGCGGAGGTCTACTTCGTCAACACCCGAGTGTTCCAGGACATGAAATGGGGCACGCCGCAGCCGGTCGTCTTCCGCGACCCTGAGCTGAAGATGGTCAGGCTTCGCGCATTCGGCAGCAACTCCATGCGCGTCTCCAGTCCGCAGGTGTTCGTGGCCGAGATCTCGGGCACGGTCTCGAGCTACGACCGGGAGACGCTGAACACCTGGATGCGCGACTTCATCATCTCACGCCTCATCGACATGCTCGGCGAACTCAAGCGGTCCATCCTCGACCTGCCGATGTACTACGAGGAGCTTGCGGTGGCGGTCAAGACAAGGGTCGTCGCCGACTTCGCTAAGTACGGGATCGACCTGGTGGACTTTAACATCGGGGCCATCACGCCGCCCGAGGAAGTCCAAAAGATGATCGACCAGCGGACCGGCATGTCCGTCATCGGCGACATGGGCACGTACATGCAGTTTCAGACGGCCCAGGCGATCCCCGAGGCGGCCAAACAGCCGGGCGGCCTCGCCGGCGCGGGGCTGGGGCTCGGAGCCGGCGTCGCGATGGGCCAGGCCATCGCGGGAGCTATGGGCGGCGCCCAGGCCCAGCAGCCCACGCCGGTCGTCGCCGCGGCCTCGCCGGCGGGGGAGGGAGTCCCGTGCCCCACTTGCGGCCACAAGAACCCGCCGGGGGCGAAGTTCTGCATGGACTGCGGCGCGAAGTTCGAGCAAGCGGCCACATTCTGCCCCGAGTGCGGCCACAAGAACCCGGCGGGCGCGAAGTTCTGCATGGACTGCGGCGCCAAGTTCGAGGGCTAGGCCGCCGGCGCGTCGGCGGACAGCGGCGAGGGGAGTCGATCGAGGAACCGCCTGACGGCGCGAGTGAACTCGGTAGGCCGCTCGAGCATCGGTGCGTGGCCGCACTTGTCGATGAGGACGAGCTCCGATCCGGGGATGCTTGCCTGGAACTCGCGGGCCACCTCAAGCGGGGTAGTCCGGTCCTCTCGACCCCACACCAACAGGGTCGGGACTCGCACCAGGCGCAGTCGCTCACCCATGTGGCTGCGCTTGGCCGACTGGGCCATCTTCACCAGCCTGAACTTGTTCGTGCGGTCCGACAGCAGGCCCACGACCTCGTCAACCATTTCATCGGTGACTATGCTGGTGTCGTAGAAGATCCCGCTGCCGATGCGCTCGCGAAGCCACTCACGGCTCGGATTGGTCGGAACACCGGTCTCGTAGCCGCGCTCGAAGAGGCCCGATGAGCCTGCGAGCATGAGCGCGCGGACCCGCTCAGGGTGGCGCGTCGCAAGTTCCAGGCTGACGTGGCCGCCGAGGGAGTTGCCGCCGAAGACAGCAGAGCGGATACCGGCCCAGTCCATGTACCGAAGGACATAGCCGGTGAGCCCGTCGACGCAGCACTCCTTGAGGGCGGCGGTGAAGAGCGGCAGGTCCGGCACGATCACGCGATGCGTGGCCGAGAGGATCTGTGCGGGGTGGAGCCAGTTGAGCGGAGAGCCGAAGATCCCATGGAGCAGGATGATCGGTTCCCCGTCGCCCTTCTCCAGTCGCGGAAACGGGCCGTCCAGTAGAGCCGGCGTCATGCGGATAGGTACCTCTGGTGCACGGTGGGCCCACTGTTGGACCCATAGCGGTGCCGCAGTCTGGTGACTCAACCGAGTATAAGGCCGCGAAGGAACGGGCGTCAACACGCTCCGCCCGAACCATCGGTCCACGCCAACCTCTCCGCCACCGCCGGGAAGATGCGAACCGCGTTACGATACAGGATGTTCTCGCGGTCATCGTCGCCGATGCGCGCGTGGAGGATGCAGCCGATCTCGTGGAGCGGGTCGTACCACGGCAGGTCGGTGCCAAACACCACGCGGCGCGAGCCGACCTCCCCGACGTACTTCTCAACCACTCCCGCGACAGCGTAGGCAGCAGTGAGCTCCAGGTACGTGTTCGGGTGCGCCCGCGCCACCCGGACCGCCTCGTCCCAGTCGCCGTAGAGCCCATGACCCAGCAGCAGAGGGATGCTCGGGTACAGCTCCGCGACCTCGGACACCACAGCCGGGCCGTCGGTCGCCGAGCCGCCCCATGTGTGAGACAGGATGGGCACGCGGTGGTGCTCGGCGTACTCGAGCATCGGGCGGTAGCCATCGTGTGTCAACGGGACTCCGTGCCAGTTCGGGTGAGCCTTGAAGCCCACGAAGCCCGGGTGGGGCGGAAAAGACTCGAGGTCGCGCACGTGCTCATCGGCGTAGTGCGGGTTCCAGGCATAGTAGCCGAGGAATCGATCGGGATGCGGCTCCAGCGCATCCTCGCGAAGCCGCCGGTTGCCGTCGTGGGGATCGCCCCCGATAGCTGTGTGGTGCGAGCAGACGATCACCCACACGCCGCAGCGGCCCATCGTCCGCAGCATCCCCGCCGCGTTGTCGGACGGGAACCAGATCTTCGTGTACGGGCCGAAGTGGCCGTGCAGATCGACCACCGGCCAGCGGTGGTCCCAACGTCGGTTCTCCCTATCAGACAGCTCCCCCTGGGAGAGAGTTGGGGCAAGGGCGCTGTCCATCGGCCCG
>Ga0315282_10004939_pt1 | contig 22948 bp, 17 predicted proteins | sample YL17G07_20_MG_FD_203693 | JGI IMG/M metagenome (GOLD analysis project Ga0315282, IMG submission 203693) | Sediment microbial communities from Yellowstone Lake, YNP, Wyoming, USA - YL17G07_20 | ecosystem: Environmental > Aquatic > Freshwater > Lake > Sediment | place: USA: Wyoming | collected... | reverse complement strand
GGGGGACTCACTTGCGGTCGATTCACTTGCGATTCTTCGCGGTCAAAGCCGCCTGGACTCGCTTGGGCACGACAGCACTGCCGTTGCTGGGGCAAAGCGGGATTCAAGTCTCGCTCCACATGACAGCACACGCCTGTCGCAAGCGAAGCCGGACTCAACCCGAGCCGTGATGCTTCCCTCCACCATGGGCAGACGCGATTCTCTTCCGTCCGCCGTGGGCGGACGCGATTCAGTTGCGGCCGCCGGCGCGCTGCATAAGCGGCCGGAGCTCCTTCCCCTCGACAGCCTGCGTACCGTGAGAGCGAAGGTTGAGTTCGAGCTTGCAACACTGTTCTACATAGATTTTGCGAAGAGCGACTCTGCAGAGCGCTACTTTGAGATGGCGCTCGTCGACGGCCCGAAGGCCGACTTCTCACCTCAAGCGCTCTTTGTCCTTGGGGGGATGAAGATGGATTCGGTGCGATCGGACACGACTGCGCGTGACTCGCTCTACAACCGTATCCTGGACGACTTCCCGGCATCGGCGTATGCAAACGAAGTGAGAAAAGCGCGGGGACTTCCTCTCACTGCTCTCACGAAGGACAGCGCAGAGGTGGAGTACCGGCTTGGGGAGCTCTTTCTCCAGGACAGCAAGCCGGACAGTGCGTTGAACGTGTTTCGCAAAATCCCTCAGAGCTTCCCGAAATCCCCCTACTCTGCAAAGGCTGTGTTCGCCATCGGATGGGTTTACGAACGCACGCTCAACATGCCCGACAGCGCCGTCGCAAACTACCGGCGAGTCACCGCAGAGTATCCCCAGTCTGTGTACGCGAGTGCGGTGAAACCCTGGCTTGCGGAGATCGAGGCAAAGGAGAGAGAGAAGGCAGCGGCAGACACGACAAGGAAGCGACCGACTCCTCCCCCGATACAGAGTGGAGCGGCGCCCGCTGTGCAGATTCCCTCGCCCGTACCCGGCGCGATGTCACCATCCGCCACCGGCACGCCGCCGCCGCCCATCCCCCCGAATGATGAGATACCAAGGAGGCCCGGCCGCGGACGCCTCCCACAGACCGTGCCCGACACAACCAAACCGGCCCCGAGGCCGGACATAGAGTAACACCATCCGCATTCAACTGCATGCCCAGATTCCAGCTGACCGCGCGAGCCGTACGGCGGCATGTGCTTAACTCACAGGCGGTCATCATCGGACTTGAAGCGGCTGAGATTGCTGCGTCAGCCATCCCGGGTCAATTCGTCGAGCTGAAAGTCCCCGGTGTCCTCTGGCGAAGGCCGATGAGCATCTACCGTCGGATCGGCGATGTGATAGAGATCCTCGTCGCCATCGTCGGTCCCGGGAGCCGCGCGCTTGCACAGCTCATTCCCGGAGGCAGCGTTGACATCATCGGACCACTCGGGAACGGCTTCCCGATTGACGGTTCCGATGGGGACGTCGTCGACGACGTCGTTGTCGCGGGCGGTTTCGGGATCGCGCCTTTCCCGTTCCTTGTCCAACGGCTTCGGGAGGTCGGACGTACGCCGCGGATCTTCCTCGGTGGACGGACAAAGGACCAGCTCTTCGGTCAGGATCTCCCTGCAGAACGGATTTCAGTGGCGACCGAAGACGGCTCGGCCGGCGAGCAGGGGAAGGTCGTTCCGCTCTTCGCGTCGTTTGCGGACGCGGTTCCGGAGAGGATCGAGCGCATGCGCGTGTATGCGTGCGGGCCGATCCCCATGCTGAGGGCCCTCCAGAACGCGGTCACCTCCCGCGGCATCAGAGCATGGGTCTCGGTCGAACGCGAGATGGCGTGCGGGATCGGCATCTGTCAGGGATGTGCTGTTGGTGCGGCGGGTTCGGATGCGTATCTCCTCGCCTGCAAGGACGGCCCCGTGTTTGATGCATCAGCAATCGTGCTTTGAGGATGGTCGACCAGACTTTCACACTCGGTGGCGTCCGGTTTCAAAACCGCGTATTCGTCGCATCGGGAACCTTCGGCTACGGCGATGAAGTTCTCGATCTATCGGAGGTCGGCAAATTAGGCGGGATCGTCACGAAGTCGATTACGCTGAAGCCCCGGACGGGCAACCGGCCGCGCCGCATCGTTGAGACTGCCGGGGGGATGCTCAACTCGATCGGGCTTGCGAATATCGGCGTTGAGCGGTTCCTGGAGAGACTCCCCGGCCTCTTGGAGCTCGGCACGAAGATCATCGTCAACATTGCAGGCTCCACGTTTGGCGAATACGTCGAGGTGCTTTCGCGGCTCGAGGAGGGGGAGGGAATCGCCGCCTATGAACTCAATGTTTCATGCCCGAACGTGAAGGAGGGAGGGCTCGAGTTCGGGACAGATCCGCATGCCGTGGAGACAATCACGAAGAGTGCACGCGAGGGGACACGGCGCCCCATCATCGTCAAACTGACCCCGAACGTCACGCGGATCGGCGAAACGGCCCGCGCTGCAGAAGCAGGGGGTGCAGATGCAGTATCGGCAATCAACACGCTCGTCGGAATGAGTGTCAACCGCGCCGATCGAACATCGCGCCTGGGCACAGTGACGGGCGGTCTCTCCGGACCCGCGATCAAGCCTGTAGCGCTTGCGAAAGTGAGGGAGTGCACGATGGCGGTGAAGATCCCTGTCATTGGAATCGGCGGCATCACCACGGCTGATGACGCGCTTGAGTTTATCATCGTCGGTGCGGCGGCCGTCCAGGTCGGGACGGCAAGCTTCGCCGAGCCGAACGCGGCAGCCTGTATCGCCGGTGGGATCGCTTCGTACTGCGAACGAAACGGGATCGCCTCCGTGGAAGCTCTCGTCGGGAGCCTGCAGATCCCGGCGCCTCCCCGGCTTCAGACGTAGCACTCCCGCGTTTCCATCGAGGCTCCCCGATCTCTCCGGAAACGGGAGCATACATCGCCTAATTGCGTACAGCCCGCAGCGAGGTTCCTTCCGCACATGAGATACCGGGACGCGTGTGATTTTCTTTTCTCCCTTGAGCGGTTCGGGATCAAACTCGGCCTGAAGAACATTGCCAGGCTCTGCGCCCTCTGGGGCGAGCCGCAGAAGCGCTACGCGGTGGTCCATGTAGCCGGGACCAACGGCAAGGGCTCGACCTCCAGCGTGATTGCCGCGATTGCACAGGCGGCCGGATACCGCGTGGGTCTCTACACGTCTCCGCACCTCGTCGATTTCCGCGAGAGGATCCGGGTGAATGGGGCTCCCATCCCGGCTCGAAGGCTGAGCCGCTGCGTCGCGGAAGTCAAGCCTGCCGTCCGTGTGCTGAAGGCGACCTTCTTTGAGGCGGCAACGATCGTTGCATTCCGGTATTTTGCCGAGGAGGAGGTCGACATCGCCGTGGTCGAGACCGGCCTCGGTGGAAGGCTCGACGCGACGAACGTCGTCTCGCCGGCTCTCAGCGTGATCACGCACATCGCCCTTGATCACACCGACATGCTTGGGGGCGATCTGAGATCCATTGCGAGGGAGAAAGGCGGGATTATCAAGCCTAGTGTCCCTGTCCTCATTGGAGATTCTCCCGGAGGAGCAGAGCGTGAGCTCGAACGGATCGCGCACTCCCGCGGCTCGGAGTTCCACTGCGTGAGGGAAGAAGTGGTTCTTCGCGCGACACGGCCGGACAGAAAGAGAAGGAGCTGCTGCGAGACGGTTTTTGATCTGGGGACGGTCGCGGCGGAGTACCGCGGGCTGCGGTCCGGCCTCCGCGGTGGATTCCAGAGGGGGAACATGGCACTGGCGGTCCGCGCGGTCGAGTTGTTGGACGGGAGGGCTACTCCTGCCGGGACGCGACTGAAGTTCAGCCGCGCTGCTGTGTACCGTGGTGTCAGGGAGGCGGCGCTGCTCACCGGACTCAGAGGGCGCTTTGAGCATCACAGGCTGGCGAACGGAGCGGGTGTCATCATCGATGTGGCTCACAACCCTGACGCCATACACACGCTCATTGCATCGCTCGATGAGCTCGGGTTCCCGCCAAAGAAGCGTTCGCTTGTCTTCGGCGTCATGAAGGACAAGGACTACAGGTCCATGATTCCGTTGTTCGTGCACTCGTTCGGGTCTCTCGTCGCCGTCGCAGCGAGGACTGAGCGCTCGCTTCCTGCCTCCGTCGTTGCCGAATTGGCGCGGGAATGGGGCGTTGAGAGTGAGGAGGCTGCGAGCGTCGCGGCGGGAACCCGCAATGCGACGGCTGATCTTCCCCCCGACGGGCTCCTTGTTGTCACCGGCTCGCACTACGTGGTGGGCGAGGCAATCCCGGTGCTGGAACGAATGTGGGAAACTTGACTATGTACCGGGGATGTTCTATATTTGCGATGGACCATGGAACCAGAGGAAGCCGAACGCGACAGGCTTTCTGTTTCGTGCAAAGCTCCCCGGCAGTCTCCGCGTACCTTTTGATACTCATCGACGCACGTTCTCTTGCAGCTGGCCAATGATCGGCGGGGTTCGTCACGTCTTGGCCGCTGGCAGGTGCCCACATGTGCAAAGAGCCAGCTCATCTACGTTTCAACTTCACAGCATAGGACGAATGTTTCATGCCAATGGACATTGCTGAGCTCCAATCTAGAAAGATCGCGGAGCTCAACAAGATCGCGCAGGAACTCGGTATTACCGGGTACAGCGACTTGCGCAAGCAGGAACTTATCTTCAAGATCCTCGAGGCTCAGACTGAAAAGGACGGTCTCCGGTTCAGCAAGGGGGTTCTTGAAGTCCTCCCCGACGGGTACGGGTTCCTCCGGTCCGTGGACTATAACTACCTTCCATCGCCGGACGACATCTACGTCTCCCCTTCGCAGATCAAGAAGTTCAGCCTCCGCAAAGGGGACTCCGTCAGCGGACAGGTTCGTCCGCCGAAGGAGGGGGAACGCTTCTTCGCACTTCTTCGCGTCGAAGCGGTGAACGATGTCGACCCGGATCTCATGCGGGAGAGGATTCTCTTTGACAACCTGACGCCGCTCTATCCGACGAAGCGCCTCAGGCTTGAAACCGCGCCCGGCGAGTACTCGATGAGGATCATGGACCTCCTCTCACCGATCGGTATGGGGCAGCGCGGCATGATCGTCTCCCCGCCGAAAGCAGGCAAGACGATCCTCCTCCAGAAGATCGCCGCGGGCATCACGCGGAACCATCCGGAGGTGAAGCTCATCGTCCTTCTCATCGACGAGCGCCCGGAGGAAGTGACTGACATGAAGCGCTCGGTGAACGCCGAGGTGATCAGCTCGACATTCGACGAGCCCCCCGAGCGGCACGTCCAGGTTGCAGAGATGGTCCTGGAGAAGGCAAAGCGGCTCGTCGAAGCCAAGAAGGATGTCGTCATCCTTCTCGACAGCATCACGCGCCTCGCCCGCGCCCATAACACGGTGATCCCGCACAGCGGCAAGATCCTTTCGGGCGGCGTCGACGCAAACGCGCTCCATCGGCCGAAGCGCTTCTTCGGCGCCGCGCGAAACGTTGAGGAGGGGGGAAGCTTCACCATCATCGCCACCGCCCTCATTGAGACCGGCAGCCGGATGGACGAGGTGATCTTCGAAGAGTTCAAGGGCACCGGCAACATGGAGGTCGTCCTCGACCGCAAGCTTTCCGACCGCCGCGTCTTCCCTGCCATTGACGTCAACCGCTCCGGTACGCGTCACGAAGAGCTCCTGATGGATCCCGAAGAGCTTAATCGGGTCTGGATTCTCCGGAAGATCTTGAGCGACCTCAGCACCATCGAGGCGATGGATTTCACCCTCGATAAAATGCGGGGGACGAAGTCCAACAAGGAATTCCTGAAGATGATGAACAGTTGAGTCGGCCGGCGGCTGTGTCGACGGCAACCGATCCGCTCCTCCTGGTCTTCCCCCATCGTCCTGTCTCCGCGGCGGCGTGGGGCCGCCTTCCGCGTTCACGCAAAGCGCTCTCTCGTACCGGCTGGTGAATGGATAGAATCCGCAACTTCTGCATCATTGCGCACATCGATCACGGCAAGTCCACGATCGCCGACCGGCTTCTCGAAGTCACCGGCACCGTTTCCGAACGGCAGATGGTGGACCAGATCCTCGATGACATGCCCCTCGAGCGGGAGCGCGGAATCACAATCAAGTCGCATGCGATCCAGATGCGGTACCATGCCCGGGACGACAGGGAGTACACGCTGAACCTCATCGACACCCCGGGGCACGTCGACTTCTCGTACGAAGTCTCCCGCTCCCTTGCCGCATGCGAAGGTGCGATCCTTGTCGTCGACGCATCCCAGGGGGTCGAGGCGCAGACCGTGAGCAACGCGTACCTGGCTGTCGATGCCGGGCTCGAGATCGTTCCCGTCATCAACAAGATCGATCTCCCCGGCGCGATGGTCCCGGCCGTGAGAGAGCAGATCATCGACCTCATTGGCTGTCGTGAGGATGAGATCATCCTCGCGAGCGCGAAGGCGAAGATCGGCATCGATGAGATCCTCGAGGCGGTCGTTCAGCGGATCCCTCAACCGAAGGGATCGGACGAGGAACCGCTCCGCGCCCTCATCTTCGACTCAATCTTCGACCCCTACCGCGGCGTCGTGGTCTACCTCCGGGTTTTCGGGGGGATGCTTCAGGAGGGGAACGAGCTCCTCTTCTACAACACGAAGAAGACATTCCGGGCGGAGGAGGTCGGTGTCCTCGAGCTTACCCGCGTCCGGACGAAAATCATCAAGGCGGGTGACGTCGGATACCTCATCGCAGGCATCAAGGATGTTCACGATTCGAGCGTCGGGGACACTGTCATGAACGCGCTCGTCCCGGCCTCGGAGTCTCTCCCGGGGTACCGTGAGGTGAAGCCGATGGTGTTCAGCGGCCTCTACCCGACGAACGCGGAGGACTTCGGGACGCTCCGCGACGCCCTCGAGAAGCTGCGGCTCAATGACGCCGCGCTCGTCTTTGAGCCGGAGACCTCCTCCGCTCTCGGCTTCGGATTCAGGTGCGGTTTCCTCGGCCTCCTCCACATGGAGATCGTGCAGGAGAGACTGGAGCGGGAATACCAGCAGAAGCTCATCACAACGGTACCGAACGTTGAGTACCGCGTCCGGAAGCGTGACGGCGAGATCGTGATCGTCGACAGTCCTGCGGCGATGCCGCCGGCAGGAGAGATCGAAACCGTCGAGGAGCCGTACGTGACCGCGCAGATCATCACGCCGACGGAATACATCGGACCGCTCATGAAGCTTGCGATCGAGCGCCGCGGTATCTACAAGACAACGACGTACCTCCACCCGACGCGCGCGGACCTTAGCTTTGAACTTCCGCTCTCGGAGATTATCTTTGACTTTTACGATAAGCTGAAGTCCACGTCTCGAGGGTATGCGTCGTTCGACTACGAGCTCCTCGAGCAGAAGGAATCGGACCTCGCGAAACTCGACATCCTTCTGAACGGCGAGCCGGTGGACGCGCTGTCCACCATCGTCCACCGGAGCAAGGCGTACGACTGGGGACGCCGGCTCTGCCACCGGCTTCGAAAGCTGATTCCCCGCCAGCTCTTCGAAGTTGTTGTCCAGGCGGCGATCGGCAGCAAAGTGATCGCACGCGAGACCATCGCGCCGCTCAGGAAGAACGTTATCGCGAAATGCTACGGTGGGGACATCACGAGGAAGAGAAAACTCCTCGAGAAACAGAAAGAAGGAAAGAAACGGATGAAGCAAGTCGGACGCGTCGAAGTCCCCCAGGAAGCGTTCCTTGCCGTCCTATCAATGGAGGATGAGTGACGTGAGACTGAACGGGCCCCGGCACGCCCCCGCTGCGGGGAAAATGAGGCGCGGCAAAGATGCGGACGATACAAAAGTGAAGAAGAACCTAACGCCGAAGGAGAAGGTGAAAGCGTTCCTCAAGGAAGTGCTCTACGTGGGAGGGGCCTTCCTCATCCTCAATAGTTTCGTTCTCGCGTCGTTCGAGGTGCCGACCGGTTCCATGGAGGATACGGTGATGACGGGGGATTTCCTCTTCGTCAACAAGTTCATCTTCGGCGGGACGACGCCGCGCACGATCCCCCTCACGAACATCAAGATCCCCCATGTCAGCCTCCCGAAGCTGCGGAGTGTGCACCGCGGCGATGTCATCGTCTTTGTCTGGCCCGGGATGTACAACGAGCTCGAACCCGGGGAGACAACGTACTACCTGAAGCGCTGCATCGGCCAGCCAGGGGACACCGTCCGCATTGTCAACAAAGTTGTCTTCGTGAACGGCGTCCAGCAGGCGTTCCCGAGGTACGGCAAGTTCGACCGCCCGTACACAATCCCGGCGGCGGTGCGAGATGAGAGGATCTTCCCACCCGGGGCCCCGTTCAACGAGGACACGTACGGGCCTGTCTTGGTCCCGAAAAAAGGAGGAACCATCAACCTCGACGGTTCCAACCTCGAGCAGTGGCGCATCTTCATCATGCGCGAGGGACACACGGTTTCGGCCTCCGGCGGCTCGATCCTTGTCGATGGGAGACCAACGACATCGTACAGGATCGAACGGGATTACGTTTTTGCCATGGGGGACAACCGGGACAACAGCCTCGACGGTCGCTTCTGGGGATTCGTTCCGGTCGACGATATTGTCGGCACACCGATGATCGTCTACTGGTCCTGGAATCCCGACCTCCCCCTCGTCGACATCTTTGCGAAGCTCGGCTCAATCCAGTGGGGAAGAGTAGGGACGATCATTAATTGACCTTTGGCATCCAGTTCTTTCGTCGTGAGGTGCGCCGAACCGGCGCCGCCCGGAAGGGTTTAGGGCTAGCTGCTGACGGGAGAACGCGCCGACCGATGGGCGGAGAAGTACCGCCTGTCGTTCAACTGCCTCTCCTTTGTCTCCTTGTCCTCGTCCCTCTCCTCGCCTTGCTCGTGAGAGCCTTCGTGATTGAGGCGTACTGGATCCCTTCGCCATCCATGGAGCCTGAGCTCCGGCGAGGGGATTTTGTCCTCGTGAACAAGCTCTCTTACGGAGTCAGTATCCCCTCACGGCTTCCGCTCATGCCGTTTCAGCTCCCCGGGATCAAAGCCTTCTCATTCCGGCACCCGTCGCGCGGCGATGTCGTGGCCTTTCGCTTCCAAAGTGACGGGCCGACCTATGTCAAGAGGTGCGTCGCGGTCGGGGGAGATGCCGTCCGCATCGTGAGAGGAGACGTCATGATTAACGGGGTTCCACCGAGGGCGAACAAGGACCCGGCAGGTCCGGCTGACTTCGGCCCAATCAGGGTCCCACGAAATGGGGATGTCATCCTTCTCTCGACGGGCGATCTTCCGCGGTGGCGCACGTTCATCGAGCGGGAAGGGCATTCGGTGAACGTCGAGGAGGGAAGCGTGCTCATCGACGGCCGCCGTAGATCCACGTACACCGTAGGACGAGACTACTGCTTTGTCCTGGGTGATAACCGATTGAAGAGCTCCGACAGCCGCTCATGGGGTTTTGTCCCCGAAGACGAGATCATCGGGCGGGTGTTCCTCATCTACTGGTCGATTGATCCGGCTTCTCCGCGGCGAGCTTCACTCCCAATCCCCGCCTCTGTCCGCTGGCAGCGTGTGGGGAGGGGAATTCGATGAGAGGGTCCGGGCTCTACATACACGTCCCGTTTTGCGAGCGGAAATGTTTCTACTGCGATTTCTACTCGGTGGCATCACGGAGGGTGGAGGAAGACTTCCTGGGTGCACTGGAGAGAGAGGCTGGATTCCGCCGGGTGGAGTGGGCCGGGGACACCCTGTTCGAGACGCTCTACATCGGCGGAGGTACACCGTCACTCCTTTCAATCTCGCAGCTCGAGTGCCTTCTTCTCCTCGTCCGCCGCAACTTCCACCTTGCAGAAGACGCCGAGATGACCATCGAGGTGAACCCCGGGACGGTCACAGAGGAGTGGCTGCGTGCAGCACACGGGCTCGGATTGAACCGGCTGAGCATCGGAGCCCAGTCATTTGACGATGGGATCCTTCGGTGGCTCATGAGAATCCATACCTCCAGAGAGGCGGTGAGGGCATGTAAGGATGCCCGCCGTTCAGGGTTCACAAATCTGAGCCTCGATCTCATCTACAGCCTCCCGGGCCTCTCGATCGACGTCTGGGAGCGGACGCTCCGGAAAGCGGTCGAGCTCGCACCAGAGCATATCTCGGCTTACAGCCTCATTGTAGAACCCGGCACATCTTTGGAGGAGTCTGTTCGTTCGGGAGAAGTCGAAATGCCGGGCGACGATGCAGAGGCTTTGTCCTTCGAGTTCACAGTCGACTACCTCGCTGCTGCCGGTTACGAGCAGTATGAAGTATCGAACTATGCGAAGCGCGGGTTCAGGTCACGGCACAACGTCAACTACTGGGAGAGAAAGCCGTATCTGGGTCTCGGTCCCTCGGCCCATTCGTTTCGGGATGGAGTCCGTTCGTGGAATGTGCCACTTCTCGATGAGTACATCCGCACGCTGCAGGAAGGCACGCTGCCAGTGGCTGGAGAAGAGAGGTTGACTGCTGCCGAGGAGATGGAGGAAATCATCTTCCTCGGGATGCGGCAGGGGGAAATTGACCTCAGGGAGATCGAGGCACGCTTCAACATCTCTGCGGAACGACGGTGGGGTGATCGTTTCCGCGAGTGGGAGGGGCTGGGGTTGATCAGGCTCGATGAAGGGAGGGTCGTTCTCACGCGAAAGGGCCTTTTGATGGCGGAGGAGCTTGCGGAGCGGCTTGTTTGAAGTTTAGGGCGCTGTTGCTAAATTGTGTTGATAGTTCGTATTCTGCCACGCAAAGGGGAGTGACATGGGATTCCGAAGGCTGAATCTGATCATCGGGTTGGCGGTTTTCGTCGTCGGTTTTCTTACCTTTTGGCTCACGGTCCAGCCGAGCGTTCCCTTCTGGGATTGCGGTGAGTTTTCCGCGACCGCCTTCACGATGGCTGTCCCCCATCCTCCGGGGGCACCCCTCTTCCTCATCATCGGCCGCGTGTTCCAGATGGTCCCCTTTGCCACGGATGCCGGTCTCCGGATCAACACCGTTTCGGTCCTCTCGAGCGCACTGACGGTGATGTTCCTCTATTTCATCGGCGTACGAATCATCAGGCAGTGGCGAGGTGATCCAAAGAACTTCAACGACTACCTCATCACATTCGGCTCGGCTGCGGTCGGCGCCGTCACCTTCAATTTCACCGACACGTTCTGGTTCAATGCCGTCGAGTCGGAGGTCTACGCGCTCACCATGTTCTTCATGACCTTTGTCGTCCTCCTCGGCCTTATCTGGTACGAGCGTGCGGATGAAGCGGGGAACGAACGATACCTCCTCCTTGCGGCGTACCTCATGGGGCTCTCGATCGGGGTCCATCAGCTCAGCCTGCTCTGCTTCTTCACGGTAGCTATCCTCGTCTACATCCGTCGCTACAAGGTAACGCCGAAGTCGCTCCTTTACTTCGCGATCGTGGCGCTCCTATCCTTCGGCGTGATTTTCCCGGGCATCGTGAATTGGATCCCCGATGTCCTCGACGGCAAGATCGGTGCCTCGACGAACCCGAACGAGGAGGGGAGCGACCTCGTCCGGATGATCCCCCTCTTCGTCTCGGCCATCCTCGCCTACCTCACCTACTGGGGGACGAAGCGGAAGAACACCGTCGTCGCGGTCGGGTCGATGGCGACCCTCATGGTGATCCTCGGGTACACGACCTATACGAGCGTCCTCATCCGCGCCGACGCGAAGTGCGCCATCAACGAGAACAACCCGAACAACCTCGACCGGTTTGTCCAGTACATTAACCGGGAGCAGTACGGCGAGATGCCGTCGATGTTCGACCGTGAGTGGAACAAGGAACCGGAGAAGGCCCAGAACTACCAGAAATACAGCGGCCCGATGGACTTCCTCTTGAGCTACCAGCTGAACCACATGTACCTGCGGTACTTCGGCTGGAACTTCATCGGCAGGGCGGGAGATGTCCAGGATGCACCGGTGGCTCTCTTTGAGAGATCTACGAACTGGTCCGACAGCCGTGCATTCCCGAACAGGTACTTCGCCCTCCCCTTCATCCTCGGACTCATCGGCGTCTACCACCACTTCAAGAAGAGCTGGAAGTTTGCATCGGCCTTCGCGGCCCTCTTCCTCGTGACCGGCCTCGCCCTCGTTGTCTACTTCAACATGGCGGAACCACAGCCGCGCGAACGTGACTACTTCTTCGTCGGCTCGTTTGCCGTGTTCGCATTGTGGGTTGGGTTGGGGGCGGCGGCCGTGCTCGAATACATCGAAGAGAAGATCGCGGCAAAGAACCGGCAGCCCCTCTTCCTCGGGCTCGGACTCGCGGCGCTCGCCTTCATCGTTCCGGTGAACATGGGAGTGCAGAACTGGTGGGACCATGACCGGAGCCGTAACTACACACCGTGGGACTACTCCTACAATCTCCTCCAGAGCTGCGAGAAGGATGCAATCCTCTTCACGAACGGTGATAACGATACGTTCCCGCTCTGGTACCTCCAGGAGGTACCCCACGTCCGGACCGACGTCCGAGTCGCAAACCTCAGCCTCATCCAGACCCCGTGGTACGCGAAGCAACTCAAGAACGAGCGCCCGCACGGCGCACTCCCGGTTCCGATCTCGTTTACGGACGATCAGATCGACAATATCACGACGCAGGGAGGAATCCTCTGGAAGACGCACGACGTCTTTCTCCCCGTGTCCCCTGAGGTCATGAAGGAATACGGGATCACAGATACCGCGGTGATCAATCACAGGGGAATCACGTTCACGGTACGCGGGATGCAAATCGGCGGCGAGAGTGGACGCCCTGTCGAGATTCTCACATCGCAATCGGCGATGGTACTCAACATCGTTCAGAGCGCCGGATGGAAACGGCCGGTGTATTTTGCCGTCACCACCCTCCCCGAGAGCCGCGTCGGACTCGATGACTACCTCCGCATGGACGGCCTTGCGTACAAGGTGACGCCGGTGAAGCACACAACCGACTGGAGCGGCATTGGCCGGGAGATCCTTACGAAGCAGCTCATGGATGAGCCGAAGGGTTACTATACTGACTATCGCCCGGGCTTCAAATTCCGCGGCTACAATGATTCGACCCTCTACATCGATGACAACTCGATGCGGTTGACACTCAACTACCGCAATGGATTCATGCGGCTCGCGTACTACGAGCTGAACGCGGAGAATAACAAGCAGCTTGCGCTCAAGGTCTTTAACACGATGGACGAGAAGATCCCCGATCGCCTCGTCCCGATGCACTACTCGCTGCTCGCCGATCTCGCCGGCTTCCACCGGTTCGCCGGCGACAGCGCAAAGTCGATCGAGCTTTACAACCGCCTCGAGAAGCGGACACTTCACGCCATCGAGGTGAATCCGCATGAGCCTCTCTCCCAGTATAACCCCTACCTCGTTCTCATGAACCTCTATGAGAGCCGCGGCCAGTACGCGAAGGCACTCGAGATGGTCCAGAAGGTCCGTATGCTCTACGCCGACCAACGAGGCGTTCCGGAATGGGCCGACCAGCGGATCCAGCAGCTCCAGGCTGTGATGAAGGGGCCAGCCGGGATCGACACCACGAAGCAGAAGCGCTGAGCCGTCCCATGACGAAAGCATCCCTTCGGAGTCACTGGGAGGCGTTCTGGGAACGTTCGCGGCAGGAGGGAGTTGGGGAGGTTTACTCAAACGCCGGACGGGTACACCGGAACCTCCGGCGCATCACGGAGCTCCGTGGAAAACGAGTCCTGGAAATAGGGGCCGGCACGGGCAGGGACAGCTTCCCTCTCGCCGCTGAGGGAGCGAGGGTCGTACAGCTCGACTACGCCGAGAACTCCCTCAGCATCCTTCGTGAGGAGGCGAAAGGCTACGGCGTCGAGGCGGCACCGGTGAGGGGAGACGCCTTTCATCTACCGTTTCGCGACGGGGTGTTCGACATCGTGTTTCATCAGGGGCTCCTCGAGCATTTTCCGTCGACTGATGCCGAGGCGCTGCTTTGCGAAAATGCTAGAGTTGTCAGAGAGGGGGGCCTCTTCCTCATCGACGTACCACAGCGCTACCACTGCTATACGCTCATCAAGCACCTCCTCATCGCGCTCGGTCGTTGGTTCGCCGGGTGGGAGCGGGAGTTCTCCATCGGTGAGCTCGCCCGGAGCGCTGAGAAGTGCGGCATGAAGGTCGAACAACGCTACGGGGAGTGGATGTACCCGAGCCTCCTCTACCGCACTTTTCGTGAAGCGTTCAAAAAGGGAGGAGTGAAGCTTCCCCTCCATCCGAGGGTTCCACTCCTTACGGACATCCGGAGCGCGATCCGTCTCCGGCTTCTCCGCACCTCGCTCCCGCTTTACACGGGAATCTCGATCGGCGTCGTAGGGAGAAAACCACAACGTGCCACCGTGAAAGCGAAAGGGGCGGTATCGTGAGAACTGCGCTCATTACCGGTGTGACGGGGCAGGATGGATCGTACCTGGCCGAGCTTCTCCTCGAAAAGGGGTACAGAGTGTTCGGCATGGTGCGACGTTCAAGCACCGAGAACTTTCAGCGCATCGAGCACATTCGAGACCAGCTCGAGCTCCGGCAGGCGGACCTCCTCGACCAGCTCTCCATTATCGAGCTCATCGAGGAGGCACAGCCCGACGAGATCTATAACCTCGCGGCCCAGTCGTTCGTGCCGACGTCATGGACGCAGCCGACACTCACGGCGGAGTTCACCGCGGTCGGCGTTACACGGATGCTCGAAGCGGTGAAGCTCATCAACCGCAAGATCAGGTTTTACCAGGCGAGCAGCAGCGAGATGTTCGGGAAAGTGCGCGAGGTCCCGCAGAAGGAGACCACGCCGTTCTATCCACGGAGCCCCTACGGCGTCGCGAAGGCGTACGGGCATTTCCTTACAGTGAACTACCGCGAAAGTTACGACATGTTTGCGGTTTCGGGGATCCTTTTCAACCACGAGTCACCGCGCCGCGGACTTGAGTTCGTGACGAGGAAGATCTCCGACGGCGTCTCGCGGATCAAGCTCGGCCTCCAGAAGGAGCTCCGCCTCGGCAACCTCGATGCAGCGCGAGACTGGGGATATGCAGGAGACTACGTAAAGGCGATGGGGATGATGCTGCAGCAGGATGAGGCGGAAGACTTTGTCGTTGCCACCGGCAAGTCGCACACGGTGCGTGATTTCTGCCGTGTCGCATTCGAACACGCGGGGTTGAACTGGGAAGAGCACGTCGTGTCGGATGAGCGGTACTTCCGACCCGCAGAGGTGCATCAACTCCTCGGTGACCCGGGGAAGGCAAGAGAGAGACTCGGCTGGACGCCGGGAATCGACTTCCTGGGACTGGCGAAGATGATGGTCGACGCGGATCTCGAGCTCCTTTCTCGGCAGAGGAGGAAGTAGGCAGCCGCATGCGGATCCTCATCTTCAACTGGCAGGATCTTCGCAACCCGCTTGCAGGTGGGGCCGAGGTGCACCTCCATGAGGTCTTCTCCCGCATCGCGCGGCGGGGACACGAGGTGGTCCTCTACTGCTCGTCCTACCCCGGTGCCGCTCCCGCGGAGGTCATGGACGGAATCCACGTGATTCGGGAGGGAGGAAGGTCGCTTTTCAACTACCGCGTCCCGGCGGCGTACTTCTCACGTTTCCGGAAAGAGCGATTCGACCTTATCGTCGACGACCTTAACAAGATTCCCTTCTACACGCCGTGGTACGTAAAGGAGCCGCTCCTCGGTATCACGCACCACCTCTTCGGGAGAAGCATCTTCCTCGAAGTCCCGTTTCCCGTTGCGTTGTATGTCTACCTGCATGAGCGAGCGGCGATCCGCGCTTACCGCGGACTCCCCTTCATCGTCGGATCCCCGAGCACCTACTACGAGCTTCTCGATCAGGGCTTTCCCAAAGGGAGCATTCATGTTGTGAACTACTGTGTCGACCACGATGTCCACAGGCCCGGCGACGGGACGAAGAGCGACGTCCCCCTTGTCGGCTACGTGGGGCGGCTGAAGAAGTACAAGAGCGTGGAGCACCTTCTTGAGGCATTTGCAGAGGTGCGGGAGGTCATCCCTGACTCCCGGCTTCAGATCGTGGGGGACGGTGACAACCGGAAGAACCTCGAAGAGTACGCGGCGCGGCTGGGGCTCGACGGCGCTGTAGAGTTCACTGGCTTTGTCCCGGAAGAGCGCAAGGTCGCACTTCTCCAGAAGATGCATGTCGTCGTCAACACGTCCTCGAAGGAGGGATGGGGACTCACCGTGGTGGAGGCGAACGCATGCGGCGTCCCTGTCATCGCGAGCGATGTCCCGGGTCTCCGCGATTCTGTGGTCGAAGGGAAGACCGGTATCCTCTACCCGTACGGCAATACTCACGACCTTGCCGAAAAGATTGTCGCTCTCCTGAAGAACGAAAGCCGCCGGCAGGAGCTTGCGGCGGAAGCGGTCCGCTACGCGCGTACTTTCGACTGGGAGGTGGCTGCGGACCGCACGATCCAGATCATCGAGACGGTCATTGCCTCCCACCGGGGTCATCACAGCCGCTGAGACGCTGCCCCCGGTTCGGGGAAGACCGTACGATCCGCTCTGGGGCACTCCTGTGCCGTGCCTGGGTCTTCAAACGAAAGAAGGGTTGCAAGTATGCAATCGCCACGGTGGCTCCTCATTCTCGCCTTCTCGGTCATCTGCCTTGTGTGGGGATCGACATGGCTCGTTATTAAGATGGGGCTCGACAGTGTTCCGCCCCTCCTCGCAGCGGGTGCACGTTTCGTCGTCGCGTCGGCGATCCTCTATATCCTCATCAGGCTCCGCGGGCTCAGGCTCCCCCTCGACAGGACGTCGCGCCTCGTTTTTCTTTCGGCGGGAGTCCTCGCCTTCGGCGTTCCTTTCGCGATGGTCTACTGGGGTGAGCAGTACATTCCTTCGAGCTTGAGCTCCATCCTCTTCGCTTCCTACCCTTTCATCATAGCGATCCTGAGTTACTTCACCGTGAAGGACGAGCCGCTCACCTTCCTCAGAGTGCTCGGGATCATCCTCGGATTTGCGGGCCTCGTCGTGATTTTCTGGGCCGGCTTTCGCATCAACAGCCGTGAAGCGCTCCTCGGGATGGGGGCGATCGTCGGCAGCGGACTCCTACAGGCTGTCTCCGTGATCATCATCAAGAAATACGGGCGCACGCTTCATCCCTTCGTTGTGAGCTTCGGGGGGATGTTTATCGCAGCATTGCTCCTGCTCGGGGGCTCCTTTGCGTTTGAGCGCGGTATGCCGCTCACGTTCGATCTCAACGCGGTCTGGACGGTTCTGTTCCTCGGGATCGTCGGGTCGGTCCTCACCTTCAGCATCTACTTCTGGCTTCTCAAGAAGATACCGGTTGTCCTCCTTTCCATCAGCGCCCTCATCACCCCCGTCATCGCAGTGTTCCTCGGGGGTCTCATTCTCGCAGAAGTGCTGACATTCCGGACCTATGTCGGCGCCGGGATTGTCCTTCTCGGAGTCCTCGTCAGCAACATCGAGGACTTGTGGAAGTCGTTTCATATGAGTGTGCTTGTCCCCTCGTCAGGGTTTCGCGGCGCACGCGACATTGAGATAGATTCCCAGCCGGGTGTGTTGAAAGAAGCTGAAGAGTAGAAGGAGACCCGATGGACTCGAGGAGGCCCCACACCGCCCGGGCGGTGGCAACGATGACGGTTGCCCTGGCCTTCGCCGCCGTGTCGCTCCCTTGGCGTGTGTCTGCCCAGGAGTTGCGCCCACCGTTCCTCGCCCCGGAGAACTCAGCCTGGGAAGCGGGACCGAGGCTCCTTGCGCGTATGCCAGCCGCCGACCGCGGATTCGATGTTGTGCGGTACGGACTTGAGCTTCGCCTCCCGATGACCGATCCCTCGTTCGGAGGTGTCGAATCGCTTCTCGTGCTTCCGCGCCAGACGATGAGCAGCTTTGTTCTCGACGCCGCGAGCATCTCTGTCGGCATCATCGCCTCGAATCGCGGTGTTGTCTCAGCTACTTCCGACACACTTCAGCAGCAGCTCACGCTCACACTTGCGCAGCCCGCCTCGGCCGGCGACAGCGTGCTCTTCATCATCCCGTTCCAGCGGGTGGGGCCTCCCGGTCAGGGGTGGTACTACTATCCGAAGGGGGCGTCAGATCCGCCCCGAGATGTCACCCCGGCCGGTGACACGATCGGATATACGATGTCCGAGCCTTTCGATGCTCACTTCTGGTTCCCCTGCGTTGACGACCCTGCGTCGAAGGCGCGCTCGGCAGGCATCGCGGTGACAGTTCCACAGGGATACACCGCGGCGGCGAACGGGACGCTCGTCTCGGCGCAGGCGGATCCGGTCACGGGATGGGTTAGATACGTCTGGAACGAATCGAAGCCGATCACACCGTACCTCATGTGCGTTACAGTCTCGAAGTTCAGTCATGTCACGGCATTCCCGACCTACCGCACATCCGACGGCCGTGACATCCCGATCGGGTACTACGTCTGGCCCGCATCGGAGGCGCAGGTCACGTCGCTCCTCCCGAGCGTCGTCGACATGGTCGATTTCTTCAGCCGAACATTCCGTGAATACCCGTTCGAGAAATACGAGATGACTGGAGTTGCCCCCTTCTTTTACGGTGGAATGGAACACCAGACGCTTACGACGCTCCACAGCGCCCACGTCACGAACACGCGTCTTGTCGATCACGAGCTTGCCCACCAGTGGTGGGGGGATTATGTGACCTGCGGGACCTGGAAGGACATCTGGCTCAACGAGGGATTCGCGTCGTACTGCGAGGCGCTCTACGCAGAGCATGTGAGCGGAGCGCCCGGACTGAACCAGGTGCTGCAGGGCTTCCTCGGCGGGCCTTCGTTCGCCTCCATCCACGGCCGCCAGGTTTACGATCCTCCGATGAGCGAACTCTTCAATCTCGCAGAGTACTACAAGGGGGCGTGGGTTCTTCACATGCTCCGCAATGTCATCGGCGATTCTTCGTTCTTCAGTGTGCTCCGCACGTATGCGGGGAGATTCCCCTACGGGAATGCGGTGACGAGGGATTTCCAGGACGTCGTGAACGCAGTGACCGGGTCGAACTACGATTGGTTCTTCAACGAATGGATCTTGCAGCCGGGATACCCGGTCTACGATGTGGCGTGGGGGTACTACTCCGCGGAAGGTCAGCAGGGTATCCAGGTCTTTATCACTCAACAGCCCCCCTTGCAGTCGTACCCCGTGTTCCGGATGCCAATTGAGCTGAAGTTCAGCGGCTCCGGGTCCGATACGACGGTCGTCGTGGTCGATTCGCTCCTAGTGCAGTCATTTGAAGTCCGGCTTTCGTTCCATCCGACGCAGCTCAGTGTCGATCCGGGAAACAAGATCCTCAAAGTGCTCCGTCCGCTGAGAACCATCGTGGCGGAAAAAGGCAGCTCGCCCCGGAGTTTCAGGGTCGGGCAGAATTATCCAAACCCGTTTAATCCCTCGACAACAATTCCCTACCAGGTCCCCGTCCGTTCGCGCGTAACGTACGAAGTCTACAACGTCCTCGGACAGCCGGTCGCGGGAGGGGACGCAGGGATACAGGGGCCCGGCTTCCATACCGTTCATGTCGACGGGAGTGCACTCCCGAGCGGTATCTACTTTTATCAGATCAAAGCGGCGCCGTTGGAAGAGGGGGGGCGTATGTGGCAGGATGTCCGCAAGATGACACTCATGAAGTGAAGTTGTGTTCGAATGAGCCTGATCAGACTGCGGATTGCGCTTCCGCCGCTCCTGGCGGGAAGCTCGACTATGACGAAAAACCTGGTTATCATGAGATAGAATGGCGAAGAAGATACACCATCTCGGCATCGCGGTTTCTGACGCCGCCGAAGCCGAAGAAGTCTTCACGCTCCTCCTCGGTGCCCCCCCGGACCACACGGAGGACGTGCCGGCGCAGAAGGCGCGGACCGTCTGCTACCGCGTCGGAGAATCGATCCTCGAGCTGACCTCTCCCATGTCGGACGACTCAACCGTGGCGAAATTCCTCTCGAAGAGGGGGGAGGGACTTCACCACGTTGCGATTGAAGTGGACGATATCGTCGCCGAGATGGATAGGCTGCGCAAAGCGGGTTTCCAGCTTGTGAGCGACACTCCCGGAACCGGGGCGGGGGGTGTCCTTGTCGCCTTCATCCACCCCCGGTCAACCCGCGGGGTTCTCGTTGAACTCGTCCAACCCGTGCGGGACGCTAAAGCGCCCTGACGCGAAGCGGGCAGAGGTCGTGATGGACTCCGAACAGATCATTCCTGTGCACGCCGATCCCCCCGCGCTTGAGGAGCGGCTCTCGAACCTTCCGGCCAGGCCGGGTGTCTATCAGTTCAAAGACTCGGCGGGGAAGGTGATCTACGTCGGGAAGGCGAAGAGCCTCCGAAGCCGCGTCCGCCACTATTTCCAGAAATCCCGTCCGCTGGATCCGCGCCTCTCGGCCCTTGTCTCGAAGATCGAGAACGTCGAGATCATCGTGACCGATTCGGAAGTTGAGGCGCTCATCCTTGAAGCGAACCTCATCAAGAAGCTCAAACCCCGCTACAACATCTCCCTGAAGGACGACAAGAGCTATCCGTACATCGTCGTGACGAATGAGCCGTACCCGCGCGTATTGGTCACGCGCCGTGTCATAAGGGACGGCTCGCGCTACTTCGGTCCCTACGCGGACGTGAAGACCATGCGTTCGGTCCTCAAGATGCTCCGCACGGCTTTCCGGATCAGGAGCTGCAACTTTTTCATCGATGAGGAAGTGATCCGGAAGAAGAAGCTTCGAGTCTGTCTTGATTACCATATCAAGAAGTGCGACGGCCCGTGCGGGGGGCTCATCTCTCACGAGGCCTACAACGAGATGATACGCGAGGTGGCCAACCTGTTGAGCGGGAAGACGGGCTTCCTCGTGAAGGAGCTCGAGGCGAGGATGAACGAACATGCGGCTCAGATGAGGTTCGAGGAGGCGGCACAGCTCAGGGACAAGATCGAAGCGCTCAAGGTCTACGAGGCAAAGCAAAAGGTTGTGTCGCCGGACCTCGAAGACAGGGACGTGATCGGCATCGCGGGCTCGGACGGCGATGCCTGCGGTGTCGTCTTCAAGGTGCGTGAGGGGAAGCTCATCGGCCGGCGGCACTTCTTCATGTCCGGGACCGAAGGGCACACCGAGTCGGAGCTCGCGGATGCTTTTGTCAGCCGCTACTACCTTGAGACGGACGATATTCCGCGCGAGGTCCTTCTCCCCGCCTCGCTTTCGGAGAAGGACTCGTTGGAAGCGTGGCTACGCACGAGGCGGGGGGATGCGGTGGAGATCACCGTCCCGAAGATCGGCGATAGGGCGAAGCTGGTGCGCATGGCGGCGACGAATGCGAAGCTTTTGCTCGATGAGCTCCTTCTCCAGCGTTCGAAGCGGACCGACGTGATCCCTTTCTCCGTCCAGGCACTGCAGCGCGATCTGTCGCTCGCGTTGCCTCCGCGCCGGATCGAGTGTTTCGATATCTCGAACATCCAGGGCTCGGACACGGTCGCATCGATGGTGACTTTCGTCGACGGTTTGCCGAAGAAAAGCGAGTACCGGAAGTTCAAGGTGCGGAGCGTCGAAGGCCCCGACGATCTTGCGAGCATGCGGGAGGTCATCGGCCGCAGGTACGAACGGATGATCGAGGAGCGGACCGAGCGGCCGGACCTTATCATGGTGGACGGGGGCAAGGGGCAGCTCTCGGCGGCTGTCGAAGTGCTGACGCGTCTCAGCCTCGCGTCCATTCCCGTTATCGGTCTCGCCAAGAAGCTCGAGGAGGTTTTCGTCCCAGGGTCACCCGACCCGTGGCTCATCGGGAAGACATCCTCAGGACTGAAGCTCCTCCAGCGGGTCCGGGACGAGGCACACCGTTTTGCCATAACGTATCACAGGATGCTTCGATCGAAGCGGACAATCACGACGGAGCTCGAGTCATTCCCAGGAGTCGGGCCGAAGCGTGCGTCGAAGCTCCTCGAACAGTTCGGTTCAGTGAAGGGTGTAAGGGAGGCGAGTGAGGAGGCGCTCGCATCTGTCGTCGGGAAGGTAGCGGCGCGACGACTCCACGAGACGCTTGAGGGTTCTCGCGGCGGAGCATCCGATGGCCCCGCCGCTCAACGAGGTTGATTTTCTGTCCGTCGGTTGGTAACTTGGTATGTCGAATTGGGGCGATTAGCTCAGTTGGTTAGAGCGCACGGTTCACATCCGTGAGGTCATAGGTTCAAGTCCTATATCGCCCACCCTGGTTGTACAAATGACAGGAGGCCACGAAATTGCATGGGCCTCGCGCGTTTTTCGAGGGCTCTTCACTTCTCGTGGACTCATCTGATCTTGTACAAATAGCGCCCGTAAGGCTTGTCTGATCCTACATAGATTCTGCCATCGCTGCCGATGGCCGGATGTGAATCGATGTCGGGTACCCGGCCGTCCGGACTTCGGAGGCACATTTTGAATTTCACGGAGCCATCGGGGTTGAGGGCGATGAAGTTGATGGTGTCTGTAGCTGTTTGCAGACGATCTTGCACTCTGCCGACGTAGATGGTGCCGTCGACATCGGTGACCGGGACGCAGCCGGTGGATGGAGATCCTACCACGAAATCATACTTCCATTTCAGTCTTCCACTATAGTCTATGGCAGAGACGGATGCCCCGGCAACGTATAGGGTCCCGTCCCGGCCGATTGTGGCCCCTCCCTCCCAATCGGACCCATAGTCAATACCATTCGCATCCCAGCGGAGCGAGCCATTACTCCCCACAGAGTAAAGATGCGTGCCGCTGGCGAAGTACACGTTCCCGTCATTGTCGACTGCTGCAGAGGTGACTCCATTACCCGCTCCTTCGAATCTCCATCGCTCCATCCCGTTCGTGTCAACAGCGTACATTGGCCCCCCTCCGCCTTCTACGTGTCCCGGGCATAGAATAAGACCATCTTGTGTCAATGTCACTGCGTTGGCGGAGAGATCATTCCTTTGCGGAAGGTATGACCATTTGAGTGTGCCATCTCTCCTGAGAGCCAAGAGCCGGACCTTCCCGCTTCCACCGCCACTGTCGTCTGCGGCGATGTAG
>Ga0315282_10004938_pt1 | contig 22948 bp, 18 predicted proteins | sample YL17G07_20_MG_FD_203693 | JGI IMG/M metagenome (GOLD analysis project Ga0315282, IMG submission 203693) | Sediment microbial communities from Yellowstone Lake, YNP, Wyoming, USA - YL17G07_20 | ecosystem: Environmental > Aquatic > Freshwater > Lake > Sediment | place: USA: Wyoming | collected... | reverse complement strand
ATTGAGGAACAACTATGTATGACTACAGGTTTGCTGGTGCGTCTCTGACCGCATGGGCACAGCTTCGTCATACTTGGATAGCGATCAACAAAGTGGCCGAGGTCAGGCTTGGTAAGATAGGGGCAACGCCGGAAAGTATTGGTATACTGTGGGCCTGTAGGGATTTCCCGGGCCCCTTACGCCCTGCCGAGATAGCACGACTGGTATTTCGGGCACCACACACTGTGGCGGGGTTGCTCAAGCGGATGGAAAGGGAGGGGCTTGTAGTAAGGATACCCAAGAAACCGGGACATCCGTACACGGAAGTGAAACTTACTGCCAAGGGCAAAAAGGCCTGCGCGCCGGCAATAGAGATTTTGAAAGACGTGATCGCCGAGACTATGTCCGGTATGTCGGAGGAAGAACTCGAACAGCTTGGGAAATTAATCAGACCGCTGCAACTGAAAGCGCTTGAGATGCTTAATATGCAGTTGAAGCCGTCACCAGGAAACCCTGAAGCAGTCACTATGCCGGTTAAAGTGCATAAGAGAAACGAGAACAAATAGGAGTGTATCCCCGGTCCGATATCATATAAACAACGTAATAGCTCATATATTAGTCCATGTTTCTGTTCTCTAATCTGCCTGATCCGGAATACATGAATATCCCTGACTAGCCAGTGACCCTTTGGTTATGAATTAGCGTTGCGCTACTCTCAGGCTTTGTCTAGAGCAAGAGGGGTATGGCATGCTTGTGCTGGTAACGGGGGCAACCGGCAGATTGGGACCTTTCGTCTGCAAAGCCTTCCTCGACAATGGATGCGATGTCCGCGTGATGCTGCACCGGAGGAAGGTCAAAAGCCTGAGCAAGAATATCGAAATCGTATGGGGAAGCGTTAACGAGCCCGATTCACTCAGAAAGGCCCTGGACGGGGTGGATGCGGTTGTTCACCTGGCCGGCATAGTACAGCCGCTCACCGAGGAGAAACCCGAGCTCGCCCAGAGAATCAACGTTGGCGGCACTCAGACGGTTGTGAGCCTGGTCAAAGAAAGCGGCAAGCGCATACCCTTCGTGTACCCTTCATCGGTAGCTGTGTTCGGGCCACGCTCTGACTCAACTGAGTGCATTCATTGTGATAAAGTTGAGTGCAATCCCACCTCAGTTTATGCTAAAACCAAGGTTCAATCCGAGAACATTATTAAGGAGTCAGGAATAGATCATGTGATACTGCGTTTAACGGCCGTACCATACCTGAGCCTCGCCCTCGGCGACGTGAAGACGCAAATGTATACCATCCCCTTGAAAAACAGGTTGGAGTTCTGCCACCCGGACGATGTAGCCCTGGCAATGGTAAACGCTGTAAAGAACTTTCAGAAAGCGAAGGACAAAACACTGATAGTTGCTGGTGGGCCGAGCCAGCAGATGCTTTTCGAGGACATGCTGCGCGCTATTTTCAACACTTTCGGGTTGCCCCTACCGCCGCAGGAAAAATTCGCCACCGAACCTTTCCCCTTGCACTGGTACGATACCAGCGCGTCTCAGGAGTTGCTTAAATTCCAGCGCAAGACACTTGACGATTATGCCAAAGATTTTGCCAAGCAATTTCCCGCACCATTTCTGGCCTTCATGCGCCGCTTTATTGGCCCAGTTTTCGGCAGGATCATAGTTCGGCTAGTGTAGTGAACTCTCTAAGGTAATCATACGTACGGTATCCAAACGAGGAAGACTTCTTACCCAATGTCAGTGGACTCAAAGCGAAGCGTTTTGCAGAGAATAATTGCGAGAGGTTCTCTTAGAAATTGGCACGTCCCTTATAACACACCAGGGATTGTCTATCAAGACGTGAAGATAGAACTATTATCTGCTTTCAGCGCGCTATCAGGCGGAGCGATGACTATACAAATGGCCTGCCGGCTCTTGCGTAAGCTGCGGCCGAGCGGTATAGGTCGATTGCCATTAGGCTAGTCTCCGACGCGGCTCGCTGCTCATAGATTCTGGCGACAATGTCATTTAGCCGAGCCTCACCAGGGGCGGCTTCCAGCGCGTAATCGGCAAGGTGACAGGCCAGCCGCAGGTCTCCTGTCTTAGCCATTGCTTCTGCCCGTTCAGCCAGCGACATAGCTCCTCCTGCCAGGCGAGCGATCTCTTTAGCAACGTCTGCTCGTGAAGCGGGCTTGAGTTCGCTGGGCCGGCCGCTGAACCAGCCTCCATAATAGCGGATCACGCTCCGTGAGATGAACTCAGCCTCGTCATAAAGAGGCAGCAGCCATGGCGAATCCGAGGTCGGGATTTTCACACTGCGAACGATGTCAACGTGGGGAGGTGCGTTATTCTCGAGTGCAGCCAGGGTCTGCTCCACTATCGAATCGAGGTAGGCTGCGGTCTCTAGCAGAATCCGCTGCACCAGCTCCGGATTGCCTGTGACCGGCGGACCGTGCCCGGGACACAGGCTCGGCGCATGTAACGCTGCCATCTCTCGCAATGCCTGAGCCCAGTCCCAGGGATAGCGCTGCACCTTTTGCGGATTGCCGGCGTTGGGGACAACCCAGATGATGAGGTCGCCGGGGCAGAGGATGCCGCGCTCGGGGCAAAACACCCAGGTGTGGTCATCGGTCTCGCCCAAGGCATGATGGAGTTCAAAGGTCAGATGGCCCACTTCGATGGTGAGACGGTCGTCGTAAAGAATGTCGGGAGGCCATTCAGTCCTGCGGAAAGCTGTTTCCAGGTCAGCCTGCTCACTGGGAGAGACAAGGTCGAAGGGAGCGCCGCAGAACTGGCGGGCATTGATAGCCCGCTGAAAGCGAGGTGTGCGCTCATAGCGCGCCAGGCGGGCTGGTAGAGCCCGGTGCCCGATGATGCGTGGCCGAGACTGTCCCTGGACGAGGAAATCATCCAGGCCAAAGGCATGATCCACGTGCCCGTGGGTGTAGATTACGGTATGGATCGGAGCCGTGGTACGCTGGCGAAGCAGTTCCGCCATCCGGGGTGCAAAGTTGCGCAGCCCCGCATCCACCAGGACAAGGCCCTCGTCCGTCTCGAACACGATAACGTTTGCCAGAATAGACACAAACCACGTTTTTTCAGCGACCTCAGAAATTGCCTCGCCCGATTGTCCTAAGGGGGACGTCATCATCTTCGACCTCCAACCATATTATCTCTTGCCTGTTAGACTAGCAGAAATTCTGTCGAAGGCAAGAGGAGGGCAGAGTTCTTTGCACTCAGCCATCAAGCTTTGATTGCGCCGACGCAGTACTGCCGTGCCATTTAACTCTGATTTGGCAGTGAGTGGTAATAGGCACCCTCGGTACCCGATAGCCTTATGCAAAGTGCACCGAAACCAAGTGTTGTGGGAGCGTTTTTTATACAAACTTTTTGCTAATGAACTTTTCGTCACCATAATAAACAAGGTAGCACTAATAAGTACCACCTGAAGCCAATTCCCCAAAAATGAGATATAAACAATTACTATTTATTACTCTCGATTACTAGCCTCCTGTATCTTTGCATTACTTAACGCTACTGCTATAATTGCCTCGATTATCGGCTCGCTTATCCTGTTTCTAGGAGAGGGCTTTGCACTCAATAAACCCTGTATTTATCGCAGTATTCGTGGTTGTTATTGTCGCTTTCTTACTTTTCGTAATTTCCAGAGTGGTCCGAACGCGCCGCAGACAGGCATCTACCCCGCGCGAAGAGGTGCCCATTACTCTCTTACCAAAAACCTCTTTAGGCAGATGGTCACTCGGGTTGGCCATAGCTTCCATACCGTTCTTAGTTTTGGTCGCGCTCCTAGCACGTGAGCAGTATGGCCTTAATGAAAATGGCGAGCTTCTTAATCCAGCTCTGACTGTTGTTTTGACAATCATCCTCGTCGGGACAGCAGGAGCCGATTTGGTCACTGGCCTCATCAGTGCGACAAAGCGTAAGGAGCGGTCTGTTCTTGTCTTCTTGGGTATGCTAATCACCTTTTGGTGGGGGCTAGTAGGAGCAGTTGGCGAATTCCTTATTTAATCGGAACCCAAGAGAGCTTACGGATTTAGGAGGCGCACATGACATACAAGGCGCTAATTTTGGAGAAAGAAGGCCCGATATCAATCATTACCTTGAACCGCCCTAAGGTAGGTAATTCCTTTGATGTGATTCTGGGAGCGGAATTAGATCATGCAGTCAAACATGTAGGCGGAGACCGGGACAGCAGGGTACTCATCATCACCGGAGCCGGCAAGTATTTCAGCACAGGTATAGACCTCAGTATGTTTGCCACACCAGACCGTCATGCTAACGGTATAATTGCCATACAGGCTGTATTGCCATCCGATGAGGATCAAACGCCAGGCAAGGGAACGGGAGTAGCTGCCGCAATCAGAATCAGGGAAATGCCCAAGCCAGTTATCGCTGCCGTAAATGGCCCTGCGGCCGGCCAAGGCTTTGCCATAGCCCTGGCCTGTGACATCATTATTGCCTCCGACAAGGCCAGTTTCAGCATGGCGTTCATCAAGCGCGGTGTCAGCCCTGATACTGGTGCTTCATTCAACCTACCGCGTCTGGTTGGACCGCAAAGGGCATGCGAATTGACCTTCACGGGCGATACCATCGATGCCGCAGAGGCCAACCGCATAGGCCTAGTCAGTCGAGTTGTTCCTCAAGATGAGCTGCTGAAAACAGCCAGAGAGCTGGCACAGAGAATAGCCAAGAACCCGCCGCTAGCCGTAGGCTTTGCCAAATCACAACTGTATCAAGCCATGCTGGAGACCGATATGGTCGAGCATATGAAGCGTGAAGTGGAAATCATGGAGAGACTCATGAAAACGGCGGATTTTCTGGAAGCGGCCGCAGCGTTTATGGAGAAACGTGAGCCGGTTTTCAAAGGCGAGTAGTACAGCAAGATGGGCCTGGTGAAAGGAGCATCACATGGCTAACAAGATTAAAACTAGAGTCAATCAGATACTGGGCTCGGAATATCCCTTGATCGTCGGCACCATGCTGGGCTGGTCTAATGCCGAATTAGTCGCAGCCGCTGCTAATGCCGGGGCATTTGCCAGCATAGCATCGTCCATGTATAGCACAAGTCAGGCACTTCGAGAAGAGATAAAAAAGGCCAGAACTCTCACTGACAAGCCGTTTGGAGTAAATATCAACCTGTTCCCAGCCCTAAAACCTCAGAACGTCAGCGAGTATGTCGATGTTGCGCTCGAGGAAGGAATAGGTGTAATCGAAACCGCAGGCCGCAGCCCGGAAGAGCTGGTCGGTAGAATCAAAAGCGGCAAAGCAAAGCTAATGCACAAATGTGCTCGGCTGAGGGATGCCCGGAAGGCAGAGAGCCTGGGTGCTGACCTCGTTGAAATAGTGGGATTTGAGTGTGGTGGCCATCCCAGCAGGGAAGGCATTGGTGGGCTCGTGCTAATTCCCCAAGTGGTGGACGAGGTGAAGATACCGGTGATTGCCGGAGGCGGGATTGCCGATGCTCGAGGCTTCGTCGCCGCGCTGGCACTTGGGGCAGAGGGAGTGCTCATGGGTACAAGATTCCTGGCCAGTCGTGAGTGCCAGCTTCACCCCAAGCTGAAGAGCAGGCTTGTCGATGTCCCGTCTACGGAATCGACACTTATACTGGGCTCAATTGGTGACCCGATGAGAGTGCTGCGAACTGCGCTTGTTTCGAAGATCCAGGAGGCAGAGGGAAAAGGAGCCACCTTAGAGGACCTGGTGTCCCTGATTTCCGGAGAGAAGAGTAGGAAAGCGATGTCAGAGGGAGATGTGGACAACTCTCTGCTGCCCTGTGGTCAGATTGTAGGCCTGGTACATGATATTCCTACAATCAAGGATATCGTTGACAGCATCGTCAGCGGGGCGATAACAATTGAGAAAAGGCTGGGCCAAGTAATGAGGTGACGGCTTGCCTCGCTTGACTTAGCCATGCATAGGGTTCCTGATAGCTAGCCAAACAGGTCTATTGTTTTCGATTTCCCGCTTTTATCTATATGCTCGATGGCGAGGGGAAAGCCTTTGCCTCCGCTGCCTACGCTGGTCTTGGTGCGCGCCAGTTCGAGCGCTTCCATGGGCTCGACACACGCCTCGGGCGGCAGGACGCCCTTCTCTTTTATCCGGCCTGTCCCCATCAGCATCGCCCCCACTGCTGCCGGAATGCCTGTGCCCTCGCCCATCCCCTGCCTCTTGGAAGATATGGAGAAGATATAGGTGCTCTTCTGGCCGTCCTTGTATCCTTTCACCACTATCTTGAGACAGCCCATGGGCCCGGCGAGTCCAGCTTCTTTCATCAGCTTCTTCCGTCTGGAGAGTATGAAGGCAACCGCAAATTCCAGCGGGATGACGCTCCGCCCCTGGACTTCAATCGGCTCCTCCTCGGTTACGCCCAATCTCACCGTCCCCTTTATCAGCTCTGCATAAGCCGGCGGCAGCACTAGGCCCAGATTGGTTACCCGCTTCACCCCCTTCAGGTACCGGGGCAGGGTTATGGTCTCCGGATGCGGATATGCATAGACCCAGTATTTGCCCACGTCCCTGAACTCGACCTCTTCCTCTAAAGCCTTTCCGCTATCTTCAAAGAGCCGGACGGTAGTGAACTTGCCCTTGAGGAACATGGGCACGTCCGCTTTCATGGAGTGTATCCTGTGCTTGACCACCGCCGGGCCTTCTATCTTTTCGCCGCCGTGGGCATGGTAGATATCCACTGCCTCCACCCTGTCGAGCATAGAATCGGCGCAGAACCTGACCAGGACATTGGCGAAGCCGGGCGAGCTTCCCATCCCGATGAGGGCGGAGACGCCCGCCTTTTTTGCGGCCTTGTCCATGCCTAGCATTACCTCGGTGGCATCGAAATCGTCGCAGATATCGACATAGTTAATTTTGGACTCTATCACCGCCTTCAAGATGATGGGGCCGTACTTGTAGAACGGGCCGACACAGTTCAGGACGACCTTCGAACCGGCGACCGTTTTTTTGATACTCTTAGGGTCTGACGCATCGAATTTGACTGCGGAGATTTTTTTTGCCGCGAGCCTTGCGGCCACCTTCTTTGCCAGTTCCAGCCGGGCGTCAGCGAGAACTATTTCGGAGAAAAATCCGCTCGAGGCAAGTGTTTCTGCGGCAACGCTCCCGACTGCTCCCGAGCCTCCTAAGACTGTAACCCTGGACATTTCCTCCTCCTTTTCTCTTACTCAGTTTCAACCATTTATCAATGGGGGAGTGCATCAGAGAGGCAAAGCCCCTCCTTCCTCATTCCCCCAAGATTGGGGGGACACAGGGGGTTGAAAAGGCGTTTATGAACGGCCTCCTCCAACTCCTTTGCCGAACGGGTCGCTCCATTCCTTGAGTGCAGCGTCAAGCTCCGGGTGGTCCTTGGCGTACTCATCCAAAGCGATGCCCTTCATGGTGGCATCGATAGCCTGTCGGAACGCCTTCCCGCCCGCGACGGGCCCCTGCGGATGAGCATGGATGCCGCCTCCCGAGCCGATTACGATGTCGGTACCCAGGTCGGCGACTACCTGCGGCACCATGGACGGCGTGATTCCGCCGGAGGGCATGGGGAAGGTCGGCTTGAGATGGTACAACGGGAAAGACAGGTTCTTGGCGACATTGCGGAACTTGTCCGGTATGACCGGCGCCTTCCCGTAGGGGGCCGGGATGACCACGACATCGGCCCCGGCGAGGCGGGGCAGCTTGCCCAGCACGAGATGGGAGCTCATTCCATGCAGCGGCGACATATACATGGCACCGGCAACATCCATGTGCCCCAGGATAGGGACATTTATTTTAGGGTCTTCCGCCAGCGCCTGCATCACCGGCAGTCCCACTGCGAGAAAATTTATCATCAAGGCGTTGCATCCCAGCTCCACGGCGCGTTTGGCATTTTGAAATACCTTCGGTATTTTGTCTGTGATGTTCACGGTGTACAGCGTGTGCTCGCCGGTCTCCTCGTAGACCTGTTTCTCTATTTCCATGTAGCGCTTGACGCGCCCTTTAATGGAATTAAATGAAGCATCGGCGATGAGCTCATCGTCTTTAATGATGTCGCAGCCGCCAGTGGCGGCTTTGCGGAATAGCTCGGCGCCGACCTCCAGCTTATAGCCTGTGCAGGGCTTAATCATATTGTTGAGCAAGGGCCGCTTGGGGATTTTCAGGAGTTTCCTGATGCCTGCGATACCAAACTTGGGGCCCTTAAAACCGGCGACGAATTTCTTAGGCAAGCGTATGTCCAGCAGCTTTATGTTGCCGCCCATCGAGATATTGCCCACCACCGTGGTCAGCAGCATCGGTAACTGCTCGCCGATGTTGACTTCTGGATAGGCTACCTGAATAATCCAGTTCCTCATTTCCAGGTTCTGAGGCACCTCGAATTCGTAATCCGGCAGCTCATATACGCCCACCACCTTGGCCACGTGATGGCAGCGTACCTCCGGCGTCTCGCCCGGAACAGCGACCCAGGTGCCTGTGCTCTGCTCTATAGCCAGTGCCTCTGCCAGCACCGGGATGGGCCATACTGCGGCGAAAGAAGCCAGATATGTGGCAACGACATACTCATCGTAGTCTATCCCGTCCGGCAGCGCCGTTGGCAGGCTCAGGATTTCTTCAGTATTCATCCACGCACCTCCTTGCAGGAACGCTGTTGAATCGTTCTCCGCTCATTAAGCCTTTTATAGAAGCCGCGCAGGCTGCTGTATGCTTCCTGATAAGACCTGTATAAAGAATCGTAGATTTCCCGGTTCTTCGGCTCAGGCTCGAAGACTTTGTCCACGTTGACCACTTTTTTCAAAGCTTCGAAGTCGGGATAAATTCCCAGGCCGATCGCCGCGACCATTGCCGCACCTACTGCACCTGCTTCCTGCGGGTAGCGCACAGTCTCCGCCTTTCGTTGAGTTACGTCCGCCAGAATCTGCATCAACGGCGCAGCTTTGGCTCCTCCCCCGATTACCCTGAGATTGGGCAGGGGGAATTTGTACTCCTTCTCAATGATTTCTACGATCCACCTTATATTGTAGGCAATCCCCTCGTAGACAGCGCGGAGCAGGTGGTCGCGGGTATGCTCGGCGCTCAAGTTCAGGAAGCTGGAGCGCACGTTGCAGTCTGCAATAGGGGCTCTCTCTCCGTACATCCAGGGCGTGAAGATGAGATAGCCGGAGCCCGGCGGTATCTGGGCAACCCTCTCGTCCATGAGAGCATACACATCGCCGGTTTTGGGGTCTGGCTTCTCGGAGTTGTACAACTGCTCGGCCATCCACTGCATGCAGGCCCCAGCGGTCTCGCTCTCAGCGAACAGGAACAACTTATCGGGGTCAGCCGAGTGAATCGATGCTGCGCCGCACTTGCCTTTTACGGTGCGTTTTGTGACCACGCCCACCCAGCCTGATGTGCCCAGGTAGACGTGACCCTCGCCTTCGCCGACTGCGCCTGAGCCCACCGCAGCGCAGGGGGCGTCTCCTGCGCCTGCTATCACAGGTGTGCCTTGTAACAGTCCGCATTCGTTTGCTGCTTCCCGGGACAGTGTTCCTACCCGGTCAATAGGCCGCACCAGGGGCGGAAACTTCGCAGGGTCTAGTCCCACATAGCGAAACATGCCGCTGAGCCACTTCTTTTTCTTGAGGTCTATGCCGAACACCGATGCCCCTGTCCACTCCATGACTATGTTGCCGGTGCACCTATAGATAAGGTAGCCGCCGACGTCGAGGAAACAGCTCATCTTCCTGTAGATTTCGGGCTCTTCCTGCTTGAGCCAGAGCAGTTTGGGGATGCCGTCCTTGCCGCAGAGGGCAGTGCCCGCGATTAGAGCGAAAAGGCGAGGACCAATAAACTTCCTCATCAGCCGTTCTGCCTGCTGGCAGGCCCTGTTGTCCAACCAGATTATGGCAGGCCTGAGCGGTCCCGTCTTGGCATCCATAGGTATGAGGCCCAGCAGTTGTGCGCTGAACGTAATGCACAGCACATCGGCCGGTGACACGCCTGTCTTTTCCAGGAGGAGCCTGGTGGTGCGCGTGACAGCCCGCCACCAGTCCTCAGGCTGCTGCTCGGCCCAATCGGGCTTAGAATAGTAAACCCTGTAGGATTCAGAGCACTTGCCGTGGACATGCCCCTCGGTATCTACCAGAACAGCCTTGTTCCCGCTGGTGCCAACATCGTGGGCTATGATGTATTTGGCCATATACTTACACTGCTGCTCCCAGGGCAATTATGCTTCTGGATAACCAGGTATGTCAACAGGGCGGGGGAGGGGAGCGACCTCGGCTTCGGCGAAATCCGTGAGAAGACGGGAGGAACGATGGTATAATAAGATAAAAGTTTCTTAAAGGAGAGTAGCATGAATCAAGGGAGCGAGGCTAAAGAAAAAAAGCTTGAAGAGGTAGCTGGAGCAACAGATCAGGTACAAGCAAAGCCTGAAGAGATAATTGGAGCAGAGAAGGCGAGAGAAAAACTTGAAGAGGTAGCGAAGGAAGTAGCTAAGGCAAGGGATAAACTTACAGAGGTAGATGCAGCAATAGTCAAGGCAAAAGAAATACTTGGGGAGAAGAAGAGTAACTGCTTAGCTCGCATGTTAAATAAGATATGTAGTGAATATTCAAATAGAAGTGAGTTTAAAGAAATCAAAGCCACTCTTAAGGATATGCAAGAGGAAATGAGGAAAGGAAAAGAACCCAAGAAATATGGGGAGAATTACGTGCCTGAAACGGTTGAAAAGATTGATAGAGCTGTTAGCGAGATAGGGGAAAAGTCACGGAGAATACATAGGGCAAGCGTAGCTATGTCTTACTTTTCAATAGTTGCAGCTGGAGCAATAAGTGCAACAGTGACCTGGCAGATGCAACACGGGGCTAATGCAGGGTTAATTGTAGCTGGATTGATAATTTTTGGAATTGCCGGGGCACAGTATTTGCTAGATGACAAAAGAAATAAGCATAAGAGTTAAATCTAAACGGCAATAATGACTGCATAGGAGAAGTTACTGGGATCGATGAAGAGGACGGCGGCATTACGACCGGTGACCATGTCGCCGGAGATATCGTAGGGTGTGAAATCCTCCGTAGGCGGATGGGACCCACCCACCACGAAAATGTAAATGGTGGGTTTCGCCTTCCTAAGAAGGACTGCACCCACCCTACAAATGTGCGTTCTTACCCCGGTGCCAAGCCAATTTCCCCCGTTTCTCTGATTCGAATCGCCATCACTACAGCTATAGCCGATAATACCGCTGTGAAAACCAGCGGCAAAATATATGTGCCCCTCACGCCATGTAAAATGTCCATTATCGGTACAATAGCTACAGCCGCCCCGTTTCCCAGAAGCTGTAGATAGGCTACAGAGATTCCCGCGTATTTTTCGCCTGTGATCTCGATAGACATGGTAAGCATAATCGGCAGGGCCGATAACATGAAGAAGCCCAGCACTATGCCATTGCCCAGATTAACCGCATAGCCGTTTACAAACATAAGCACGACAATGCATATCGCCCCCACTAGAGATGCCAGGACCAGGAAAGGCTTTCTTTTCTTGATTCTATCCGAGACCATGGGAATGACCACGCAGCCGAGCATACCGCTGAAGACCAGCACTGAGGATATACTGCCGGCATCGACCATCGCAATGCCGTGCAACTCATTTAATAGCTTCTCCAGCCAGGTGGCCAGTCCGTTGAAAACCCCGATACCGATCAAAGCTACAAAGCCCAGAATTACAAAGTCCCGGATTCGTAAAATCCTTTTTATTCCTTCCCGGATGGAAATTTTTTCTTCCTCTTTCGATTCTCTGGCAGGCGTGGGAGGCTGCGCCCTGACCAGCAAGAAGAATAATGCTGTGCCCGCAATTCCCATGATGCCGTAAATTAACAGCATTGACCTCATCCCGAGATTGTCCACCAGGGCAGGAGTCACGCCCAGGCTTATCACCATGCCGATGAATAGTGCCAGGGAACCGAGTCCTACTGCAGTAGCATCTTCTTTCTGCGGAAACCAGACTGCGACAAGCTTGGTGATTGCATTCAATACGAAAGGCTGTCCTATGGAGATTCCTATTTGTGAAATCAGGAGCAGGGGATATGAGTACGGGTCAATGATGCGGATGATACTGAAGACGCCGGTAAAAATGACAGCTATACTTAAGCTGTATTTGAACCCCTTTCTATCGATAATCATGCCTGCAGGCAGGGAAAGCAGAACGTATACCAGGGGAAAAACCAGCGTCATTAAGCTGACGCTGAATGCGGAAATATGTAGATTATCTTCGACATAAGTATCTATAGCTGAAAAGTTTAACCAGTAGAGCTGGGTCAGGGCGGCTATATACATGAATACAGCCAGAATGACCCATCTATAGCTGTAAGCTTTGTATGTCTGCACTTTTCCCTTTTTGACCTGCCCGGATCAATTGTACCATTGCTGCCAATGCTTGCAACATAGGGCAGGTTTCAAACCCACCCCAAAGCCTGGCGCAATAAAATATTTAGGGGCGTCCGCCAGAGGCGGACGCCCCTAAAACGCTTCATCAAGAGCTAAAGCTATTTCCCGATCTTGCCCCGCAGGTAGTCAATCATGGGCTGGGTGACCAGCGGAACAACATCGCCTATCATGTGCGGCATGAGGCCGTTCATGATGCCAGGCATCATCTGGGGCATCTGCTCGGCCATGTAGTCCGGCATGGGGATGCGCTCGCCCACCTTCCTCAGCATCGTCGGCATAACCTTGGGCATCATCATGGGCAGCAGTCGCGGGAACAGGATGGGGAACATGGGTTTCATCAGCTCCAGCGTCAAGGGAATCCTGCCCATCACGCGCATCATCCTGCCCATGCCGAAGGGCATAGCGTCAATCAATTCAGGCCACATCGTGCCCATGAGGCCGGCGAAGCCCTTAGGGCTCATCAGGGCAATCATGCCCTCGAACACAGCCCATTGCCTCTGCACCTCCGGGTTAGGGTCCGGTAAATCATAACCCATTGTTGAAGCAGCAAAGTGCGCCAGATCAATTGTCTCGATGGGCAGCCCTTTCTTCTCCGCGGTAACGCGGAACTGGAACTGGCAGCACGGGCACAATGCCAGTATCTTCTCAGCGCCGGTCGCCATAGCTTCGTCAATGCGCGCCTTACCAATTTCCGCAGCTACAGGCGGCTCTTTGATCAGGGTGAGCACGCTGCCGCAACAATGCGCCCACTCGCGATTATGCTCCATCTCCACTAACTCAACGCCAGGAATGGCTCTGATAAAATCACGAGGGGCGTCGTAGACACTGGAAACACGCCCGATGTGGCAGGAGTCGTGCAGGGTAACCTTTATCTTCTTGCCGGTATCCGGAAAGCGGAACTTCCCGGCTTTGATCTGGTCGGCAATGACCTCGCTATAGTGTTTGGCTTTAATATCGTACTCAAAGCCCAATTTCTCAGCCCAGCGTGGGTAGACCTGGCGCCACATCATATCGCAGGCTGGGCAGGAGGTAATGACCGTATCGGCACCCACATTCTTAATTGCCTCTATGTTCTTCTTCATGGTCTCGGCAAAAACGTCCCACTTGCCGCAGACAAGCATCGGCGTGCCACAGCAATTCTCATTCTCTCCGGCATAGGTGAAATCAACCCCGGCGGCATCAAGCAGGCGCACCGCAGCAATGGCGATATCTGTCTCCACATGGCTCGCGGTACAACCGGCAAAGTATGCAACCTTCGCCTTGCGTGAGGGCCCATGTTTTGCCCACAATTCCTTGGGAAACCAGTCAGTGCGGCTCTTGCGGTAGCCTGCCCATATATTGCCTTCCTTGGTAAGGGCGGCTGCCATCATCTCAAATGGGGGGATGGTCATCTTCTTGTCTTCATCAATGAGTTTGCCGCGCAGCTTCATCCAAGAGGGCTCAATGGGGAGCGAGGCCGAGCAGCGCAGGTTACAGAGTTCGCAAGTGGTACAAGCGAGAATTGTGTCGACCATAAACTGATCCCACTCCTCTCGTCCTTCCATATATTCGCGCAGCCAGTACCATTTGCCGCGCGGGCTCTGGCTTTCCCACCCGCGTCCGTAGAACTGGTCACATTCATCAATGCAGTAACCGCACTGGGAGCAGCCGTAGGCATACCAGGCGATGTCTGCCGGGATACCTCGCACTGGTTTATCCGGCCTCTCCCCCAAATGGGTGAAAACACGGTTGCCGAAGGGACGGATGAGGGGCTCGAAGATGCGGGCAAAGCCCATGAATGCGCCCAGCAGGCCGTTGCCAAGTACCTTACCCGGGTTTAGGATGCCCTCCGGGTCCACCTGTGCTTTATATGTCCTCAACCTGCCCAAGCGCTCTTTACCCAGAATCTGCGGCGCTTTCCTGGAGAAATATAGCCCCGTAGCGTAGGCGCGGCCGCCGTGCTTCTCGGCGATCTTGATGATAGTCAGAGCCAGACTGAATACGAAATTGTAATTGAACTTACGCTGGTCGCTGGGTATGAAGCCGAGTATGACCACCTCGGGCTTGCCAGCGGAGCCATTGCGAATGATGACGCCCTCTTTGACCACAGGCTGACGAACTTTACGCTCTATCTCGGTCATGACGTCGCCCAATGACGAGAGCGGGATCACCACCTCGGCGGGCACCAGGCTGGGCCCGAGACGCTTGACCATCATTATCTTGAAACGGTTCTTCCATTCATGCTGGGCGATGCGTTCGCTCAAAAGCTCTGCCTGGTATGGCTTCATGATTTCTGGCAAGCTGTTCTTAACCATATCCCGGTCTTTTTTGCGGAAGGCCAATGTAATGATATAGGACGCTGGTAAAAGTACCCTTTCCTCTACGGGATGTTCAAAGTGTTCCAGCAAGGGGGCCTTGTTCTTCAACTCAGCCATGCGTGGATTGATGAAAAGCAACGACCAGATAGGCAGCCTGCGGTCTATGATAGACTGAACCAGTTGCTGCACGTCTTTGGCTTCCGGGCAACCGATGGCAATAATCTCCAACTCAGCCAGAGGCATCACGCGGATAGTGACTTCGCTGATGAAGCCAGTTATGCCTTCAGCTTCTGATATTAGGTCGAGCTCTTTACCGGTAAACTCTTTGACCTCGCCTTTGGGCAGCACTACGCGGGCGCTCACCACGTTGTCGCGGAACCAGCCAGCCTCGTAGGAACCGATGCCAGCGCCGCCCTGAGCCAGCCAGCCGCCGACTGTGGAAGAGGGGTAGCTTGAGGGGTAGAGCCGCAGAGTCAGGCCCTGCTTCGATAGCTCCTTATCGAGCTTTTCCCAGACCACACCCGCCTGTGCAGTAACGGTCTGAGCCACAGGGTCGACTCTGACCACTTTGTTCATGTGATAGAAGTCTACCACCACCCCGTTTTTCACGGGCAAAACCCCGCCATAGCCAGATGAAGCCTTGCCGCGCGGAGTGAGCGGCAGTTTGTTCTGCACTGCCCAGCGCACCAGTTCCGCCAGCTCCTGCTCGGTCTGGGGCTGCACTACAACATCAGGGATGGTGTTGCCGATGAGCGGTTTGAGCAAACCGGGCACGGCTGCTATATCGTGTCCGTAGAGCCTGCGCTCAGTTTTACTGAAGTTTACCCGGCTGCCGAATTTGTTTTCGAGATACGCCTGCTGCTTGCTGTTTAGCTTACCCATTGCATCCTCCCCACCTACTTAAGTTCGCTTGCCACGACGGCCAAGCGATTTTACCAGGACCTGATTCTGGGATAACTGGTCTGCCAGAACCTCTCTCACCAAATCGCAGGCTGCGCCGATCTTAGGACTAGCCAGTCTATAGTAAATAGTAGTCCCCTCACGGCGCGTGGTAACGATGCCCCGCTCACGAAGAATAGCCAAGTGCTGCGAGACATTGGACTGAGGCAAGTCCAAGCTGGATACTATTTGGCCTACAGACACCTCGCCATCGCGGAGCTCATGGAGAATCATGAGACGCTTGGCGTCAGCCAGGGTCTTGCAGATACTGGCCTGGTGTTGGAAAAGCTGTAGCTGTGATTCTTCTATCATAGACCCAACCTTTATATTATAATATTCACATACACTAATATTGTAGAGGGTATTGAGCGGGATGTCAAGAACTGTAAATCGCTGACATAACGGTGGATCCAACGTATGTCGCTCAGTCACTTGACCAACGAGAAAGTAGTTGTTATTGTATGAACTGCAAAGAAAGGAGCTTCAAGATGAATTGGAGAGAAGAATACAGGTCGAAGCTGTGCAGTCATAAAGAGGCAGCAAAGGTCGTTAAATCGGGCGACCGGATGGCAAATCCCCTTGGCCTGGGTGAGCCCACAACTGCAATGATGGACGCAGTCGCGGACCGCAAAGACGAGTTGGAGAACGTTCAGTACATAAGTGCACTCGTATTTCACCCATATAAGATTTTTGCACGTGAGTACATGAAAACCTTTGACATGATGTGCGGCTTCTATAACCAGCTCACTATGTGGCAGCACGAAGAAGGCATTTCGACTTTCGTTCCGATACAAAGCTCCACAGTCGGTGTTTGGCAGAAAAGACGGCAGGAGATCGACCCACGGAGGACGGTTATTCTCTGTCAGGTGAGCCCCCCGGACGACCACGGTTATGTTTCGCTCGGCCTTGACCTGTTCTTCACACCGGACATCATTGACCAGGGCGCTGTGGTTGTCGCCGAGGTTAACCCTAGGATGCCGCACACTTACGGCAATTCACACTACCACGTCAGCAGGTTCGAGAAATTCGTGGAGGTAGACGAGCCTCTCTTTTCGCCTCCCATGCCCGAGCCGTCGGAGGTACATAAGAAGATTGCAGCGAACGTGGTGAGCCTGCTCAAGGACAGGGACTGCATCCAGGTAGGAATAGGCGCAGTCCCGGGACAGATATCCAAGCTTCTTGCCGACAGTGGACTGAAAGACCTGGGGATTCACACAGAGATGGCTCCCCAGGGCACCCACCTGCTTGTGGAGAGGGGAGTCGTCACCTGCAAGTATAAAACGACCCACCCCAACAAGATGATCATGGCCTTCACCATTGGAGACCAGGAGCTTTACGACTACCTGGGCAACAATCCTATGGTCGAGTTCTATTGTGCTTCATATTCCAACTCCATCCCCTTGCTGAGCCAGGAGAAAAACGTGGTGGCTATCAACGGCTCCGTCGAAATTGACCTTGTGGGAACCATCGCCTCGGAGTCCTTCGGCGATTCGATGCGCTCCGGCACAGGAGGACAGCTTGACTTCATGATCGGCTCATACTGGTCGGAAGGGGGAAGGGCGATCAATATAATGCCCAGCACTGCACACAATGGGACGATATCTCGCATCGTGCCCTACCTGACAGAGGGATCCAGGGTGACTGTGCCGAGGCACTATGCGCAGTACGTAGTTACCGAGTATGGGATTGCTAACCTTGCACCGTTGAATGAAAGAGAGCGCTCTCTCGCCCTTATCGAGATTGCACATCCCAAGTTTAGAGAGGACCTTCTAAAGGCAGCCAAAAAGAGACTCAGGTTTTAACTGTGTAAATCGTCAGCAAAAAATAGGACGATTTGAGTGTGACCATTTGAAACAAAACTCTAACCATATATGTCGTTGATGAAGCTGAGTATCTGTGCTAAACTAATGAACATCTGTCTTGGGAGAGCAGAATGAAAAAGATGAGACTTTTATTTCCATTAGCATTGTTGACTATTGCAGTTGTGATTGCTTCGGCCTGTGGTTCTAATTCCAGTGTAGGCTTAACCCAAACCCCGGTCCCGACCGTCACCAATGGAACCAAGATCATGCAGTGGGCCAACCCACCAGCCATGTCAATCGATCCGAATAAAGAATATACAGCGACCATCAAGACCAATCTTGGTGATATCGAAATACACCTACTTGCCAAAGAGGACCCCATAACGGTAAACAACTTTGTTTTTCTGGCTCAGCAGGGTTTCTACAATGGAGTAAAGTTCCACCGTGTGGTGAAAGGATTTGTTATCCAGAGCGGAGACCCGACGGGCACCGGAGCTGGAGGACCGGGGTATGAGTTTGCAGATGAGAAGGTCACCCGAGATTACGTTGCGGGCACCCTGGCTATGGCCAACAGGGGCCCTGATACCAATGGCAGTCAGTTCTTCATCACCCTGGCTGACCTTACTAGCGGACAGTTACTAAAGAACTACACTATCTTTGGGCTGGTGACCAGCGGTTTCGACGTTGTACAGAAGATAGGCAACACTCCAGTTACGACTAATCCTCTAACTGGGGAGGTCTCTCTGCCCACAGAGGACGTCCATATAAACACTGTCTCTATTGAGGAAAGATAGCCTGGGCCTCACCATCTGAGAGTGGTTTAGGTGACTTTTCGTTTCGCCGAGTGCCATAGCTGGCATCTGGTGTAGGGATTAAGCACTTGGGTTCACAACCTGACCCACGAATAGAATTGCCCCCGTCTGAATGTCGCGTATAAGAAAGATAAAAGGACGGTCAACAGTCACCTGCACCGGTTGTTCAGGTACCGCTGTTAGTCCCACAACCACCGCAGTGGCTGCTGCGGCCTCTGTACCCGCCTCATCTACTGAAACGAACGCCTTGTGCAGCACATCAGTGATGGCGAGTTCACGATTTCCCGTCATTCCCGAGAAATCTGCTTCGTCCGAGAATGCTACTGGCATGCCCATAGCTGCAAGTGTATCAGCCAGACTGAACTCAGATTCGAATTGGAATTGAGGCATAGTCAAATCGACTTCTCGGGATTGCAAATCAGATACGATATGGTTGACAAGGGCAGCGTTCAGCGAATTTTGGAAGGTTTCAAACTTTCCACTGTCGGGAAGCAAGACAATCATCGACAGTTGATCACCATCGTAAGGCAGTTCTACCGCTTGATACCCGTCACCCGTTATGTAGCCGAAAGAGTGGGTCTGCCTCATCATCGGTACAGCGACATCGCCGCCATCTAGAAGATAGAACGTCCCATTACTCGTCAGTTCCTTATCAAAGGGGTTCAGCCATGCTGCGTTGAAATATATAGCGTTGGTTAGCACGAGCCGAGTAAGGGCGTCGATCACGCCTTGAGGAATCAGGTCTTTTATCTTGCCCTCGGTCTGATCGCTTACCCAGTTGTTAATGGTGATGCGCGACTGGTCTGGCTCTCTCACAAAATCCAGAAGCCTAAGCCCGGCACCATAGTTCTCAGCTAGAACATCCAGGAATTCGGGGAGGAATTGATAATCCTTCTGTCCCCAGATTGCGTTGACAATATGAAGCCGGAAGCCATTGCCGTCTTTTCCTTTGGCGCCTTCGCCGCGGCTGGCCAGCGCCAGGTCCAGCGAGTTGAAAGCGGGGTGGAGGCGGTCCTGTTGCAGCGCAAAGTGGAGGGTATTTGCCATCTGTTGCTCAGTCTCGCCGCGGGCGCCCGCATATGTCATCGCCAGCGCCAGAGAGATACTGTAGGGTGAGTAGAATAGATTTCCGCCCTGCTGGACTAAAGCCTGATACAGATCCAAGGCGAATTCGCTGTTATTACCAACCAGCGTGGCTGAATCGGAGGCGCCGACATTGGGGGAAGTATCGCGCTGCTTCTCCGATAAGGCCACGCCGGTGCCCGGTACCTCAGCGCAACCGACAACGCCCAAAAGGACTACCAAAACCAGCATGGACAATAGAATCTTCTTCATGACAGACTCCCCATTATATTAGGACACCTCCGCTATAGTATTAGACGAATTTGGGGCTTCTATTGTTCCACGCAAGAGGAACTTAGTAGATCCCAGCCCTTCCCAGGCAAAAATCCATTTCAGGCCAATCCGCTTCCGATCTTCCATTCAGACAGATTCCCTGAAGACAGGCGAATTAGCTACGAAGCTGATTATATTACCCCTTCCTGTTGTAATTTGCCTATCGTTTCCGGGTCATAGCCCAGCAGTTCAGAATAGACTTCAGCGTTGTGCTGGCCCAGGAAGGGGGCTGGCTGGGTGGGGTCACCAGGTGTCTCACTCATCTTGAAAACCGAGCCGGGAACTCTAACTTTGCCACTTATTGTTTGTTCAACATACACATTCATATTTCGGCTGGCTAGCTGGGGGTCATTCGCTACTTGACTGAAGGTAGGAATCGGAGAACACGGCAGGTCTTCAGCCTGGAGCTGCTTGATAATTACATCCACTGTTTTTTCTCGGGTCCATTCCGTAACAATAGAATCCATTAGCTCCGCATGTTTGATTCGAGTTAGCTGGGTGCCGTATTCCGGGACGTTTTTCAGGTCTTCTCTCCCCATTATTCTCAAGAGGCGCTCCCACTGGCCAACAGTGACGATTGCTATAACAATGTACCCATCTTTGGCCGGATATATGTTGAACGGCGTGACCTCGATCTGGCTATTGCCCAGCTTCGGGGGTTCCTGGCCCGTCGTCACGTAATGCCCTAAGAATTGAATAGCAGTTATTGCCCAGATACAATCCTGCATTGAGATATCTATAAACTGGCCCTTGTTTGTCTTAGACCTGTATTGCAGGGCAGCAAGTACAGCGATAACAGGGAACAACCCTCCTAAGAAGTCAGCTATCCCCACACCGACCTTAATAGGAGGAGAATCTGGTTGCCCATTAACGCTGATCATGCCTCCCATAGCCTGGATAATAGTATCGTAAGCTACCCGGGTGCGGTAGGGTCCTGTGTGCCCGAATCCCGATATTGAGACATACACAAGGCCAGGGTTATCTTTCTTCAGTTGCCCATAACCTAGCCCCAAATTCTCCATTACCCCTGGTGTAAAGTTCTCGACTAAGACGTCACTAATGTTCACCAATTGCTTGCATATTCTTCGTCCTTCTTCTGAATTGAGGTTCAACGTAATACTGCGCTTGCCTCGATTCAAAATCACAAAGGGATAGCTCTCTAGACCCTCTGTTTGGGGAGAAAGGTTTCTCAGTCCGTCGCCCCCTTGGGGTATCTCTATTTTTATTACTTCTGCCCCAAACTCTGCCAATATTCGGGTACATAAAGGGCCGGCATAATTCCGGCTAAAATCCAGGACCCTAACACCTTCCAGAGCTTTCGCCATTATTGCCTCCTCATAACTAACCAATAGCCAAATGTACACTCTGTTCCGTGGTTTGTTAACGAATGGGACACTTGCCCCTTCCTATTTTCCGATTAGCATCCTTGCGATAATCATTTTCTGCATTTGTGGTGTACCATCGCCCATCTGAAAGCCCACAACATCTCTAAGACGTTGCGAAACGGGATGTTCCGTGCTATATGCGGGATGCCCCAGTATCACCATAAGGTCCTTGATAGCCTGTATCGACACCTCAACGCTAAACCATTTCGCCATGGAACACTCGGTCATATACGGAAGCCCTTGGTCTTTGAGCGATAAAACCCGGTAACACAATAATCTCGCTGCTTCGAGCATAGTCGCATGCTCAGCGATGACAAAAGACACTCCCTGATATTTATATATGGCTTGGCCGAAGACGATGCGTTCCTTGGCCCATGCTATGGCCTCCTCCAACGAGGCTAGAGCCCTGCACAAACATGTCAAAGCAGTTATCACACGCAGCCAGTCCAGGGTGTTCACAACCATATAGAAACCCTGGCCTTCCCCACCCTCGCAATACCTTGCGGGGACCCGCACCCCTTCGAAGCTCGCTACACTCGGCACCAAATTGGGATTACCCATCCAGGGAAGAGGTCTTATGCTTATGCCCGGCAGATGCAAAGGCACCCAGAACATGCTCACGCCCTTGAATCCGGCTTTGGGGTCGGTTCTGACTGATATCGAGGCCACGTCGGCTACCATGGCAAAGGGGATAGGGAACTTTTCCCCAGTGATGATGTAGTCGTCCCCATCCCTTACGGCCCTAGTTTGAACATTAGCTGCATCCGAGCCCGCTTGAGCCTCTGTGAAACCAAAAGCGTGCTTGGTTTCCCGTCTGACCAAACGTGGGAACCACTCGTCTTGCACATCCTCAGGCAGAGTCTCCAATAGGGCAGTTGTTGCTTGCATAGCTCCCACAGTCTCTACGTATGGGTCCACTTTAGCGCATTCCTCGAAAATGACGCCCATGGACACAGCATCGATCGGGTGCCCACCATATTTTTCAGGCGCATTAAGGGCTGACCATCCCATTTCGACAATCTTCTTGTCAAGCGGCTTCAAGGCCTCGTGAAGCTCCATTGGCCCCATCTTGAGTCGTTCAAAGGCCCCCGGAGCAAGCTCCTTCTTGGCAAATTTCCTCGCCTCTTGGCGCAGCATCTCCTGTTCCTCAGTGAAACTGAATGCCGACATTGTCTAGCCATCCTTTCTCAGTCCTATTTCAAGCGACGAAGCTATGGAGTCCAATGTGGAAAACATCCTATGTTTGGCTCTGAAAAGCTTGATAAATTGGCAAATTTCTTGAATCGAGTAGTGCCGTCTAGTGAATCCATCTATTCGTTGCGTGACTTGCGCTTTCTAATCTCTTCTGAGGCTCCCTTGAAATCATCCCAAGCCTTCCCCATCTTGGCAATCCACTCTCGGTAGTAGCTGTATATCTCATCGAGAGGTAAGTCCTCATAAGGGCCATGATATTGTATGTGCTTCATGTGTAGCTGGCCAGCCTTCGTGTACTCAGAATCTTTAGCATCGTTAACACCATCGAACTCCACGGGGATAAAGCCCTTCTTTCGACAGGTCGCCAGGTCATAGGCAGGGCTTGCGTGAACCCATCTGCCGTCTATGTACAACTCTGCAAAACCGTGAAATGGCATTGTGTTCACACCGCCTATCATCTGCTTGAAGCTCTCAGATAACTGATGGTCCTCGACATCAACGAACCCAAGACGGGCAGGGATTCCCACGGCTCGTGCCAAGGCGACAAGAAGAATCGCCTTGTTTTGACACATGCCGTTGCCCTCTTTGAGCGTTGAGCTTGCTTTGTAGCGGTTGGCGTCATAAAGAGGCACGTAGGCGTTATGCTTAATTTTATCCCGCACAAAATAGAAAAGGGCTACCGCTTTCTCCTTGTCTGTCTTCAGCCCTTTGGTTACCTCCAGAGCTTTTTCCCTGATTGAATCT
>Ga0315282_10004937_pt1 | contig 22957 bp, 19 predicted proteins | sample YL17G07_20_MG_FD_203693 | JGI IMG/M metagenome (GOLD analysis project Ga0315282, IMG submission 203693) | Sediment microbial communities from Yellowstone Lake, YNP, Wyoming, USA - YL17G07_20 | ecosystem: Environmental > Aquatic > Freshwater > Lake > Sediment | place: USA: Wyoming | collected... | reverse complement strand
AGTTGATTTAAACATCGATAAGATATTGGCAATGACTAGGCGAGAAGAAATTGAAAATAGAACTTTATACAACAAGTCTGAAACCAGTATCGTCGGAAGCGAGTCTTCCAAGTCAAAATAGTTGGCGCGAGAGAGAGTATGTGGAAAAATAAAAAAGTACTAGTAACAGGTGGGGCATCTTTCATAGGAAGCCACCTTGTGGACACACTTCTCAGAACAGGTGCCATAGTCACCGTTGCAGATGACCTTTCCAGTGGTAAGTTTGAAAACTTGGAGTATCCACTCAAAAAAGGACAAGCGACGAACCATTGGGTTTCTGAAAACCTAACCGTTTGGGTAGGTGACCTGAAAGATATATCCTTTACAAAATCAGTTATGACAGACCAAGATGTTGTATTTCACTTGGCTGCACTCCACGGCGGAAGAGGCTACATAGACTCACATCCTGCACAATGCTGCTCAAACATGATACTGGATCAACTGGTTTTCCAAGAAGCATGGAAGGCAGGCGTGGGTCGAGTGTGTTTTGCTAGTTCTGCATGCGTTTATCCATCATATCTGCAGGAGGCCACCGGCTCGTCTTATCTGCTAAAGGAAGCAGATGCGAATCCTTTTGTCAGAGACAAAGCTTTCGCTGACCTCGAATATGGCTGGGCAAAACTGATGGGTGAAATGGCGCTATCTGCCTACCACAGGCAATATGGCATGAAAACCTCCGCTGTCAGAATCTTCACCGCATACGGCCCCAGAGAAAACGAAACACACGCAATCATCGCCCTAATCGCAAAAGCCTTCATCAACATGGACCCTTACGTAATTTGGGGAACTGGCAATCAAGACAGAAACTTCACCTACGTTCAAGATATAGTAGATGGACTAATACTTGCTTCAGAAAAAATCGAGGACGGATCACCACTTAACGCTGGCAGAGACGACCGATTAACTCTAAATGAAGCTGCTGAAATGGTGTTTGATATAGCAAAGTGGAGACCCAAAAAGATACACCACGACCTATCAAAGCCTCAAGGCGTAGCTTCAAGAGCCACTGACTTGACACGCGCACGCACACAGTTTAACTGGGAACCAAAAGTTGGTTACGCTGAAGGCTTTAGAAAAACTATCGAATGGTACTTCAGAAGCAAAGATAAAGCCGCAGTAAAAGCCGACTTAGAACGTCTGCTCAATGAGAGGTAGACCTAAACCTCCTTTTTTCCTATTTCCATATTTAATTCACTTGTTTGAGTGATTTGATTTGTCTATTCTTGAACTGATAGTATTTTCATTGGTTTTTTCTTTCGTCGGCTTCTACTTTGTATATTTCTTAATTTGCCTAAGGTATTCAAGGTTACCTATACGTGCTAAGCCTTGTTCTTTTAGCGATGAACAATTGCCAATTGTTTCCTTTATTGTGCCCGTTTATAATGAGAGTAAAATGATTGAATCTCGAATAAACAACTTCAACCAAATTGACTACCCTGCTGGAAAGTTGGAGGTTGTTATCGTAGATGGCGGATCAAAAGACGGTACAATCGAGGCATTAGAAAAATTTGGAAAAAACGTCGATTTTACGCTAAAAGTCGTTAAGCAGGGTGGTCGGAAAGGGTTCAACTCGGCTGTAGTTGAGGGATTTTACCAAACAACAGGTGATATAATTTTTATTACTGGAGCGGAGACCCAGTACGCTTCGAACGCTGTGAAGTTACTTGTTAATCACTTCGCCGATCCAGAGGTTGGCGCTGTTAATGGTACGATGCGACTTAACAATATAGAGGCACGCGTCTCAACTAAGATAGAAACGGCGTACCGGACTTTTTATGATTTCCTTAGAGAGGCTGAAAGCAAAATGGATACTCCCTTTGACATTAAGGGCGAAATTGCTGCCGCGAGGCGAAGCGTTTGCCAGAAACTGGTTGAGAAGCCGGAAATGCTGAAAAAAGGGTGTATAGACGCTTGTTTTTCTTTCCAAGCCAAAATTGATGGTTTAAGAACAATTTATGACCCTGCGGCTGTTTATTCCGAACCGGCACCGAAGAGTCTGCGTGAATCATTTAAACAGCAGATTAGAAGAGCAGCCACCTTGATACAGAACTTGCTTCTCTTCAAGAATCTTATGTTGAAATCGAAGTATGGTTTATTTGGTTTGCTTATAATGCCTGTTCATTTCATGATGTTGATAGTTCTGCCTTATCTTTTTCTTTTTTCAATTGTCGGGCTTATCCTTATTGTTGCTTTTAATCCTTTAAATCTTGTTGCCGTTAGTTTGCTGGTCTTAGGCTTGATTGGATTAGCTTTTTCGCAAGGAATTCAGGCCATTTTTAAAGTCCAGATAGCTTTACTAACAGCTACTTTCAGGATGTTGGTGGGAGTTGAAACTCAAAAATTCGAACGATTGCTATCTGCGAGGTAGTTTAAATAGGCTGCTGATTGGAATCATAAAAGTGGGAAAATTTGGTTCAAAAGCTGAAGTTCAATCAAATAGTTCAAGGTTTCATGAATAAAACTTTAAAAACAAAATAAGATGAGGCAAAATGGAAAAATCAAAAAAGTTAAAAGTTGGAGTAGTAGGCTGCGGTTTCGTAGCATCGACATGGCACATACCTGGATTCATGAGATTAAAGAAAACTGCAACAGTCCAAGCTCTATGCGATATTAGCCCACAGCTTTCATCATCCGTCGCTGCTAAATTTAATGTTGCAAAAACCTATCCGAACCTTACGGAAATGCTTCGGAAAGAGAATTTGGATATAGTTGACATCTGCACTCCACCATCCACACATACTTCACTAGCAATTGAAGCAATGGAAGCTGGATGTAATGTGCTAATAGAGAAACCAATGGCGCTAAAGTTATCTGATGGTGATGAGATGGTTCGTGTTTCCGAAAAGCAGGGTACAAAATTGTGTGTGGTTCATAATGAGTTGTTCCGTCCACCCATGATTAAGGCTCGAAAGCTAGTGGAGGAGGGAGCGTTAGGAAAAGTATTAGGAATGGAATGGTGCCGTTTCACTCACAAAGATGAATATCTGACAAAGGAGAATCATTGGATTCATAAACTCCCAGGCGGTCTACTGGGTGAAGTTGGTCCACATGCTGTTTATGCATCTCTAGCTTTTCTTAAGAACATAAAGAGTGTCGATATTACAGCGAAAAGTAATCTCAAGTACCCTTGGGCTCCATTTGATTACTTCAACATAACGTTTGATGGCGACGAAATGACTAGCTCGGTTATAATCTCAATGGCAAGTAGTTACTTCATTGCAGATGTAAGCTTGTTTGGCACAGAATCTATGCTAAAGCTGGATTTGCAGAATATGCTATTGACTCAGCATAAACTGAATGAAACAAAGCCAATAGCTCTCGCTCTCTCTTCGCTTAGACCTGCAAGCCAGATGATTCGTAATGTCGTTTCTAATGCTGCAAAGGTTCTTTTTGAAAAGGATGCAAAAATGCGAGTCATTGGTCATGCGACGGAGATTGAGCAATTCGTAAACAGCATAATAAACAACCAGCGACCTCCAGTCACCGGTGAAGAAGGCAGAGACGTAATAAGAATAATGGAAATGCTCGTCCAAAAACTCAACCAAAAATACCCACCAACCCCGAAGTGAAGGCGATATTTCAGTAATAAACGACTTAGTGGCTGGAGAAGAGAATAATGAGGATTCCATACGGAAAGGGAATAGAATTATACTGTAAAAGTTCCCTGTCAACGCAAAGAGTTCTTAGTTTCTTAATGACACCTATTCCGCGTTCTACAATACTTGGTTCGGGATTTCGAGCTTCTCTAGAGGAACTAGAGAGGACTCAATGGCTTGAATCATCTGCACTTAAAAAATATCAAGAAAAACGACTCAGAGCAATAATACGGCATGCGTATCACAATGTGCCATATTACAGCAGACTCTTCAAGCAGAGAGGCATAAGTCCTGATGATGTCAAAACTGCTGACGATCTGAGGAAAATTCCAATACTAACTAAGGACGATTTGCGGAACCATTTTAACGAATTGGTTGCGGTAAACGCAGCGGACTTTAAGTTTGGCACAAGTGGCACGAGCGGATCTACAGGCAAACCTGTGTCCTTCTACTTGGACCAACAAAGCAGAGAGATGGAATACGCCGCAAAGTGGAGACAACGAAGATGGGCGCATGTTGATATAAATGGTCGAATCGCAACATTCAGAACTTTCAGAGGCATGCAAGGGACGAATTTTAAAAGCGGCAAACCCCGGTGGAATTTTAATGCCCTATCCAAAGAATTGGAATTTAACATATTTGGAATAAACAAGGAAACTCTGTCAAAACAGGTTAGAAAGTTGAGAGAGTTTAACCCAGAGTTAATAGAAGGTTTTCCATCAACGATCGGACTGCTGGCAAAATATCTTTTGGAACGAGACATAAAAGATGTTTCGCCAGTCGCGGTCCAAACAAGCTCTGAGTCTTTGTTGTCACGTCGACTGGTCATCGAGGAGGCATTCGGCTGCAAAGTCTACGACTGGTACGGTCAATCTGAATACGTCGTGTCGGCAGGCGAATGCCCAGAAGGTAGTTATCATGTTACCGAATCAGGCATAATGGAAATTATTAAAGACGGCGAGCGCGCTTCCGAAGAGGAAATGGGCGAAATCGTTGGTACGGGACTATACAATTATTCAATGCCTCTTATTAGATACAGGACAACTGACTTGGGTCGATATTCATGTGAGAAATGTAATTGTGGTAGAGGTATGCCCACGGTTTACTCATTAGAAGGACGAGTTTCTGATTCAATCCTTACTTCTGAAGGCAGAATAATAACGGGTCCGTCTTTTGAGCACTATTGGAAAAATGAAATAAGTCCAAGAACACCGCATCTTGACTATGTCCATGTCGTTCAGAAGTCCGACAAAAGGTTGATAATTAAGTTGGTCAAAGCACATGATTATTCTGAAGAAGAGACGAATGAGATCATGAGATGGTTGAGTCTACTTCTAGGTGATGGAGTTAAAATTGAATTCGAAGAATTGTCTTCAATTCCCGTTCAAAGGAAATGGCGATTTACTGAGTCTGAACTTGATATCCGCTTGATTTGAGCTTGTAAGTAGTTTCTCGGGGCGAGTTTTCCATGAAGTCAAGAGTACCTCCACATGCCTCTGCGTCCTTACATAGTTTTGACCGTTTTTATGCGGCAAAGAATAGAAAGAGAATTATGCTGTTAGGTCCTCTCCCACCAATTGTAGGCGGTATCACAACTTTCATCGTAGGTGTGTTAAATTCTAACCTCAATGAGACATACCAGTTCCTCCCGTTTGGTACTGAAAGACCTACTTTTGGCGTGTTCAAAGATGTTTCTGATTATACCTTACTGTCGCACATCGGTTTTTTTACTCTCATGAGATCTTTAATCTGGACAACTTCACACTTGCTCACTTTTCCATTTGCCCTTCTCAAGAATCGTCCAGACATAGTGCACATAAACACCGCAAGTTATTGGCCCTTTTGGGAGAATGCAACGTACATTGTGATATCTAAAATATTCTTCAAAAAGACAATTCTTCATATTCACGGAGGGAGATTCGAGAAATTTTACGAAAATAGCAATTACCTTTCTAAGTTTTTAATAAGAAGAGTTATTAACCTACCCAATAAGGTAATTGTTCTGTCTTTATCATGGAGAAAATTCTTGGTAAAAATTATGCCTGAGAATAATATCGCAATCATTGGAAACTTTATAGATCCTTCAGAATTTGAAGAACTTCAAGACGAAAACAGATCTTCCAATGAAAAAGTAACCGTGCTATTCGTGGGTGGGTCTGGAGCCAAAGAAAAAGGACTTTATGACGTCATAAATGCTATTCCTGCAGTTACGAAACAGTGCAAAAATGTTCTTTTTGTTTTTGTTGCTTGTTCTGGTATAAAGGGGCTTAGCACTCTTTGTGAACATAAGGGAGTGGCAGCGTACACAAGAATTTTAGGCTTTCTTCACGGGTCTGAAAAAATCAAGGTCTTCTCCGAATCGGACATTTTTGTTTTGCCGAGTTACGCTGAAGGTCTTCCGATTACGATGCTAGAGGCGATGGCTGCGGGGTTACCTGTGATCGCGTCTTCTGTTGGAGCAATTCCTGATGTCCTTCAAGATGGAAGGAACGGTTTTCTTATTCAGGCGGGGGATTATTCAGCATTGGCTGAGAAAATACTTTTGTTGGCAAGTGATGCAGGGCTAAGGCAAGAAATAGCCCAGAACAACATTGCAAAGATTAGAGAGCATTATGATGCAACAGTAGTTCTTCAGAAAATACGTAATGAATACGACAAGCTACTTAACAAAAACTTGGAAGAGAATAAATAGTTCGTTTGTTGACAGGAAGGATCAAGAGTCAATGACCATATCCGAGCTATCGCAGCTGATTCGTTATCTAAAGTATGTCGGATTTGAGCCTTTCCAGCCACTGACAAAATTTGAAACTGCAATGCTAATTATCTCTATTGATGTTGATGCAGGCAGCAGAAGACTAGGCCTAGTGAATGAAGGTAGGAATGATCGTTACGTAAATGATCGTCTTACCGAATACCAAATCGGTGCTATCGAGGAAACAGCACTCCCTTTGTTCATAAACCTTTTTGATTATCTGGAGGTTCCCGTAACATTAGCTTACAGATGTCAACTCTTAGAGTTGGGCGAGGACGTATTGGCTCCAGTGTTTCAAACATCAGTTAAACATGATATAGGATGTCACGGACACTCACATAGATCATTTACCGACTTATCGCCAGAAGAGGCAGAACAAGAACTGATTGTATCGTCAGTTTTGATGAGCAAATCTGGAATTGTTCCACAGAGCTTTATTTTTCCTAGAAATAAAGTAGCCCATTTGGACTTGTTGCATAAGCATGGTTATAAATGCTATAGGGACAGAGGCGGTCCCATTTCTGATGGGATGTATATAAAAAAGTGTAACCAACTCTACGATATTCATCCAAGCCTACATGTCGGGGTGGGCGCCAGTCACGCTATCCTTGAAAAAATTCTCGATATAAGCATCAGAAGGAGATCACCAATGCATATATGGTTTCATATGTGGAGCTTTGGGTATGATAAGCAATCAATCCAAAAATCAATCAATATGATATTCTTCCCTTTTCTCATGTACGCAAGAAAAAAAGTGGATGCTGGTGAGTTATCTTTTGAGACAATGTTATCTTCGATAAATAGACTGAAACCCTTCACGAAAAAATCATAGATAACAAACGAGACAAACTTAAAATTCAGATATTTAAAAATCGATTTAAGACGATTATTAACATAAGGTTGAAGAAGCACAAATGAGTGGCAAAAAGATTGTTTGGGTTAGTGGGATGATCTTAGACCATTCCTTAAGTAAGATAACTCAATTTGAGATTCTGAAGAAACTGTCCAACAGAGGACACAGTACCGTTTTATTTGGAATGAGGTCGAAAAAGACGCTTGGTATAAGAACAGCCAAGGATAATTCTGAATTAGGATCCTTTGCTTTTCCCTACTTCTTCTTTGTTCCAATAAGATATTTTCCGGCAATTGCACCTTTTGTTTATGCTCTCGTAATGACTTTTCTGCTTCCTGTCTATATTGTTAGGTCAAATCCAGATTTCGTTATTATGAGCCCCGACATTTCGATAATAAGTTCAATACCTAGCATATTTATCTCTAAATTCAAAAAAACCAAACTCATACTCGATATTAGAAGTACCCCTGTTGAGCTCGTGGGCTTTCGAGGTAGTCTCATTAGATTCTGGTTTAATATTTCAGTTCTAATAGCAAAGAGATTCTTTTCTGGAATAACAACTATTACACCAATGATGAAAAAAGAAGTATCTGAAAAGTTTTCGCTAAGTCCCCAAAGAATTGGTGTGTGGTCATCAGGGGTTTCAATTAACCTGTTTAATCCTGAAATCTGGGACGGGCAAGGTGCTGAATTGAGAATTAACATGGGGCTTTCTGGAAAATTTATAGTTTTATACCATGGCTGGTTTGCCGCTTCGCGGGGCATTAATGAGACTATTGAAGCAATAAGAATCTTGTCACAAAGCAATCCAGACATCGTATTTTTTCTCTTAGGGTCAGGCCCAAGTGCTCTAGAGCTTAAATCTGTAGTGAAGAAAGAGAATATGCAAACCAATGTAATTATTCACGATAGTGTAGAATATGAGGACGTTCCAAAATACATCGCTATGTGCAATGTGGGTATCGTTCCATTACCTGATATTTCTTATTGGCGATCTCAAAGTCCATTAAAACTCTTAGAGTACCTGGCAATGGGAAAAGTAGTAATTCTAACGGATATACCAGCTCACCGTTCCGTAATAGGAGACGAAAAATGTGGCATCTATCTTTCCTCAACTAAACCATTTGAGATAGCGAAAGCAATAGAATATGCTCAATTGAATGAGAAAAACCTTGAAAAATGGGGAAGAACTGGCAGAGACATTGTCGAAAAATCCTTTGATTGGAAAATGGTCGCTATGGATCTAGATAAATATCTTCTCTCAATAGATTAAAGCACAATTATGAAGAAGTGCGCTATAGGAATTTGAAAATTACCACCTTTTAGGTGGTTGGACTTTACTTCCTGAGTTTGAAGGGTTAATTCGTAATGACAAAAGTTTTAACTTGTTTGCTATGAGTACTCGTACAGCATAGGTGCCAGAATAATGAAATATAGTATCTGCATAACAAACTACAATTCTAAAGATACACTTAGCCGATGCTTAGATAGCGTTCTTTGTCAAATCGATTCAAACTTTGAGATTGTTATTTCTGATAACTGCAGTACTGATGGATCGCTTGAAATTCTTGAGGAATATGCGAAAAGTGGGAAAATCAAATTGATTGTCGAGCGTTCGAGCAGAGGACAAGGCAGGCAAATAGCATTCGAGAATTCTGTTGGAACTTATATTTTATCGGGTATTGATACCGACGATTTAATTAAACCTGTCTTAAAGGATATTTTGCGACTATACCATGAAAAACATGAGGGCTTTATGTTATCGTTTGGAACTTTTCACATAATTCCTCGGAAACTAGTTATCGAAATTGGCGGTTGGCGGAACTTGCAGTGGGGCGAAGACGTAGATTTCGCAAAGCGTATTGAATCAAGCGGAAAAATCCATTATTTCGAAGATTCATCATACATTATTGAAAGAGGTCATATAAAAAGGAGTTTTTTTCATAGAGTGAAAGAAAATTACTTATTTTACCAATGCCGTTATAGAATTGGACTAAGTGTTTTTGACGATATAGTGAGAAACCCTTTGTACTCATGGTATATGCGACCCTTACAATAGCGCGCGCGCTAGCGCCCACTTTAGATGCATTAACCCTTTTTCCGCTTTTCCTGCAGCTTTTTTGAATATGTAGAGGCAAAACCCTCAATTATAGAAGGTTTTTCCGCAAAAATCTGGGACACAGCGCAATTTCTTAAACGCAGGAGATAAATCATCTAAATTAGGACAGTACCGAATATGCATATGTTAATGAAGACAAACTGAGCAATTGGGGAAAAGTCGGTCGAAAGATAGTAGAGGACAAGTATACTTGGAATAAGGTTGCGGAGGAAGTGGAGCATTTTCTTCTTTCAATTGGTTGAAGTAGTATAGATAGATTCTATGTGACAAAGCCCAACCCGAGCTTGGTTTGCCCATAAGAATTCTGGAAGTGATTTTATTACAATATCCACCGCAGAGGAAAGGATAACTGCAAAATGCATGTTTGTCTTTAAAAATGCAATTTACATACTTTTGGCTTTCATCGCAAAAGCAACTGAAAAGAATGAAATTTTAGTTTTGTGTTATCACTCTGTAGGTTCTGATAAGACTCTTTATTCAGTAAATAAGGAAGACTTCTACAAACAGATGGACTATTTGAGAAGAAAATATGACATTGTTTCTCTAGAAGAGATAATGAAATTAGTAGAAAAACAGAAGGATTTGTTACGGAGCTCGGTCGCTATTACCTTCGATGACGGCTACTTAGATGTTTTTTTGAATGCTTATCCATATTTTAAGAAATATGACATGCCCGCAACTATTTTCGTCACCACTGGATATGTTGAAAAAAAAATGCGATTAGGTAATAAGTATTTGACCATGCTAAGTTGGAATGAAATCAAAGCGATGAGCAAGAACAAGATAGAGATAGGAGCACACACGATTACACACCCAAAATTAACACAAATTGATGAGGACGAGGCGAGACAAGAAATCATTGGCTCTAAAATGGAAATAGAAAAACAAATTGGAAAAGAAGCGGGGTTTTTTGCTTTTCCTTCTGACGCCTACAATCAGCGTCTCATTAACTTGGTCAAACAATTAGGTTTCAAAGCTGCAATTGGGGGTGTTGGAGTAATTCAGAAAAGTGCAAGTAGTTTTGTTCTTAATAGAGTAGAAGTAGATAGGTCAATAAATTTCATACTGTTCAAGGCGCGATTGACAAAGGCGGCGAACTACTACAGCAAGTTTGAACAGATTATTAAGAAAATGTTTGCCAAGTTTCGGTTCATGGATAGAGTCATTATAGTGTATCATAGTTCGGATGATCAATATCAGAAATAAGTCTCCTTTCCACCGTAAATCAACTAATATTGAAGAAATAATTTAAACAGGCAGGGCCGACATCATAAAAGATTGCGTCATGAATTCTGAAAGAGTCATCAAACAAATCTTTAAATCATTTAACAGATCCGATTATCACGCCAGAAAGTGAATGTATGAGTAGCTCGCTCAAGAAGCTCCGTCTTCTTTTTTTGAAGCGCGTGCTTTTGCACGTGGGAAGAGGCGTAAGGGCAAAAGGATTGGGTGTTTTGTTGGATTCCCTAAAATACTTAGAAGACCCTGTTAGCTTGAAGATAGATGGTCCAGTGGGGGATATTCAATATATAGAAGAAATAATCGGCTCAAACCATAAACGGAAGATGGGTATTCACGAAGTGGAATTACTAGGATATGTAAATGAGGGGAAATTATTGGAATTGTACCAAAGAGCTTCAATCTTTGTAGCTCCCTCGTTGACGGAGGAATTTGGAATCGTGAATCTTGAAGCATTATCTTGTGAAACTCCTGTTGTGGCGTCGGCGGTTGGAGGGATTAGGGAAATAATAAAAAATGATGTTAATGGACTTTTGGTGCCTCCAAATGATCCCACGAAGCTTGGCGATGCTCTAAAAAAACTGCTGGGGAACAAGGAACTGAGAGAAAAATATGGAATAAATGGAAGACGAATAGTTAAAGAACATTTCTCGTGGGATATTATTGCAAAAGAATTAATCAGCATCTACGAGACAACAGCCCGCAACCATAATCGATAAGGAGCTTGCGCGGAATATTAGAAAATTTATGGTATTGCAGGTTGTCCTGCAAAGAAGTGCCCGGTACAGGTTCAAAACACATATGGCTTCGAGTCAAGACACTTTTGCGACATGAAATTAAGAAAAAATCCTTTTCTATCCTCAAACGTACAAGTGGTCTACCAATTTTAGAACAAGGTAACTTCGTTTTCTTGGGGCGATTAAGTGTTGTAAACAAAGTAGTAGTTGAAAACACCAATGAAGAGTACATTAATTATTCTGACATCTCCTCACTTCTAAACAAAACCGACCTGGTATATTCAAATGGTAATAGTAAAATATATTACGCGATTTCACAAAGATGATTGGTGACCAAGATGGAATTCAGAAGCTTTGCGAACAAACTAATTGACAAACTACCAATAACACTCCAACGTATTATACATATGATCATGATTGAAGCAAGATTTGCATTTTTCAAAACAAAATGGGCGCACCGTACTGTTGATATTCCAAACCCCGCTAATATTTATTGGATCCCTACCGAGAGAATTGCATATCATACGAATTATGTTGGAAATAGAACCCCAGAAACAGTACCTCTTGAAGACAGAAGTTTTCCAAATTCGGAAAAAATTCGCGGCAAAGTTCTCTCAGGAAATTGGGATGTTACAAACTATAAATTCACAGACCTAGACGCTTATCGAGCCTTTAAAGAAAGAATAGAGAAGGGTGCTGAATGGCGAGATACAGATTTCTACAAGAACATCCTTACCCGAATTGAATCTGGACAGTATGTTTGGGGCCTCAAGAACATTGCTGATCTTGATAAGCGATGTGAGTATTTTGATTGGCTTTACGAGAAAATAAAGAATGAAGGATACAAAATAAATAGGAGTATTCACAACAAGAACACTACTTTTGACGAAATAACTGTGAATATTGGAAGGAATGGAGAATATCTTTTCCAAGATGGCCGGCACAGACTTTCCATAGCCAAAATACTAGGGATCAAGTATGTGCCTGTAATGGTTTTTGTTCGACACAAAAAGTGGATGGAGTTTAGAAAATTTATAATTTTTTATGCTCAATCATCGACGTTAGGTGGTAAATTGTATCAGCCAATAGTCCACCCTGATCTTTCAGACATACCCTATGATTTACAATCCCATGACTATCATCACCTGATGGCAGCCATTGCAAGGCATCTAGAAAAAAAGAGTGGGATTATGCTCGATATCGGCGCAAATCTCGGTTATTTTTGCCATAAATTCGAGGATTTAGGTTACCAATGTTATGCTGTCGAAATAGATATCGCTACCTACCAAATATTGGAAAGAATCAGAATTGCTGAAAACAAAAAATTCGAGGCAATAAATAAGTCGATATTCGAAGTAGACATTATAAAGAAAATGGAATTTGACGTTGTCTTAGCTTTAAACATTTTTCACCATTTTTTGAAAAGAAAAACGACATATTTACAATTGATAGACCTGTTGGAAAACTTGAAAACAACCGAACTTTTTTTTGAACCACATTTATATTCAGAAAACCAAATGAGAAATGCCTACGTAAATTTTACTGAAACCGAATTTGTTGATTTCTTGTTTCGGCATACATCTTTTACCAAATCTGAAATCATATATACTGCTGAAAACGGGCGCCACGTTTTTAAACTGTCCAAATAGAAACGGAGTCCGACCGCTTTAATACACATCAATCCTACAAAGCTACACACGTTAGATGAGTCACAAACTAATTCAGTATTAGCAACACGCGTTATGTTAGACTAATACTTCCTAATAGATACTTTACGCAAACTAGCAAAAATACCCTGTTCAGTCGTTTTATCCCTCGCAAAATTGCAGGTTTCTGACTTAGGCAATCTAGTTTGAAAATGGAAGAAACAAGATTATTGTTGAAATTAACAATTAACTGGTCATCAGAAAAGATACATCGCCTTTTCCGCACCCTATATCCAGACTCTAACTCCGTTTTCTGCTTTAGATAGGGATCGTAAATTGTTTCCATGATAAATTCTATTCTCTTAACCGCGAAACTATTGCATACTCTGATTGTGATAACGCACCTAAAAAGCATAATATAGTTCGTCAATGCCCAAAGATTATAGATCATGAATTTTTCTTCTGCGTTGGCTATTAACATTCTGGGTTCCTTTTGGCGTGTTGGTTGTAGCCCATTGACACTCTGGTCATAGAATTAGTGGAAGTTGTAAGATGCTGAATAGGCTTTGTAATCTTACTAAGAAAAGTATTTAATTATATAAAATTTGTACGTTATTGGATGGAATTTGTAAACTTTCTCCTAGAAAGGGAATTTTCTAAGTGAACATTTTCACTAATTGCCTAAGATTTATTTAGAATCCCCGTTTAATAAACAAGATTTAGAGAGGTATGTCATTAATGATTGAATCAATTTCTGACTTTAGTGACCTTTTTTCTCAACTATGTCATTTTTTCCTTTATTCAGCCAGAAATCCAAAACCGTTACTAGAAAAAGGGATTCTCATAATCTAGCGCGCGCTATTTCGGGACAAGCCAGCGCGCCGCGTACATGTAGTACCCCTTGACGAGGTTCTCTCAATTGAGAGGAGTTGTGACCTGATGAAAATAGATGTGGAAGGGATGGAAAGCGAAGTACTTAGCGGGTTAGAAAAGCAATACATGAAGGTAAATAAACTGGTCATAGAAATTCATATGTCTGTTGTAAACGTAACCAGAATCTATGAGTGGTTACGTACTGATGGTTTCGCGATAACAAAAACACAAAAACTATACGACGATTGCTCGGCATCAGAGGCGCGACGTCTTTGCGAATAGCAATATTATTCGCTGGTCATGTCTCAAGAGCTGGCGGTACGGCCGAAAGAGTTCTTCAAATTGCGAATGCATTGGCAGATCAAGGTGTAGAAGTAACCCTCTCAGGGGTTATGGAGACTGATTTGAAAGCACTCAATCCTATACACTTGAAGGTGATTGCAGCACCAGATAGAATTCTAAAACTCCCTAGCGTTCTGATGTGGGTTGCTAAGCTCGTTGAGAGCGCGCGGCGCGCTGATATAGTTCAAATAGAGGAGTTCTCTTTCATCAGAAGCTTGGCGCTATTTCTTCTGCTTCGTCCTTTTAGTGGAAAGTTCCTAATAGTTTTCCATGACAAATGTTTTCAACAAGATCCCCGGAAAAGCATCAGTGGGAAACTAGATCTGTTTTTACAAAAAATCTTGCTGACCCTTTTTGATGCTTCAATAACACCTGGATTAAGCGTAAAAAAATGGTTTGAAGAACTGCACGGCAAACTTGTTAGTGAAAAGATGGTGGTCATACCCAATGGTGCACCAAACTTCGCTATTGGCAGAGATTTTGATAATCTGCGTTTACGTGAAAAATATAAGGTAGATTCTAATGCCTTCATAGCACTTTTTTTCGGCTTAATGGATTTCAAACCAAATTACGAAGCAGCATTATGCTTATACAACATCTCAAATCCCATTTCCCAAAAGTTCGAAAAGAAAACTGGGAAAAAATTAGCTTTTATAGTAGCAGGCAAACATTCCGAGGTTCTTCCAAAATCAGACTGTTACATCCCCTTAGGCTTTGTGAATGAACTTGATGAATTGCTGTCTTTACCAGACGTGATAGTACTACCACATCTGCCTTCATACAGTGGTCCTCATGTAAAGACCATATATGCATTTCTCAGCAAAAAGCCTGTGATAGCCACCGACGATGCGGTTAAAGACATGCCTGGCGTTACTCCAAGAGAACAATTTCTGCCCTTTGACATTAACAACCCCGTCACTCTACTCGCCTGTCTCACAGAGCTGTATTATGACAGACACTTGTGTGACAGTCTTACCCTTAACGCATATCTAAATGCCCAAAAATTCTCTTGGAAAGCCGTTTCTTTGATGCACATAAAACTTTATGAACAATTATTGTTGAACAAGAGGCTAAAGTAAGTCCAAATCAAGATCTTCGACTCCTAAAATAGAAGCGCGCGCGGCGCTAACTGCTCAACACGTATGAGCACCGATTCAAAGAATCGGCTCTGATAGTTCAAAACAAATTGACATTGAGTTGACGCTGAACATGAGAAAAGTCTTGATGGTTATACCAATTATGACTTTCTTTGCGAATATTGCAATTTTGTTAGACATCCCAATTCTTAGAGAAATCATTGTTTTTATCTTCCTATCATTTATACCAGGATTTGCCATTCTCAGACTGTTCAAACTGAAGGAAATCAGTTTTCTAGACACTATTCTCTTCTCGGTAGCTCTGAGTATTGCGTTTGTAATGTTTATGGGTTTGTTAGTTAATGAGTTGTATCTATTTCTTGGCCTTTCTCAATCTTTGTCGACTATTCCACTAACGGTAGCAATATCTGCTTTCACATTGACTGTTTTTTTCATCGAATACAGACGCGATTTGTCAGAAACTTTGAAGCTGAAAACAAGTTTTGAAGGCAAACTAAAAGATGTTTTCCCTTTATCCATAATCCTATTTCTTCTTCCTCTTCTCAGTGCACTAGGTGTTTTGTATCTTAATGTCTCCGTTATTCTCCTTTCAGACGCAATAATCGCTGCTTTGTGTGTAACGAGCGCTGTGTCCAGAAGACTGGTTCCAGAAAAACTATTCCCCTTTCTGATTTTTTCGATTTCTATAGCTCTTGTTTGTCAAGTTCTGTTAACTTCAAAATATGTTGTGGGCTCCGACGCTAACCTTGAATATTACGTTTTCAGGTTGACCCAGATAAATGGACACTGGGGTTTTCTTAATGCGAATGTTAACTCGGTGGGAACGCTAACCTATGACTCTATGCTATCGATCACCTTGTTGCCAGCAGTCTATTCCGCTTTGATGCACGCTCAGGGCGAAATAGTATTCAAAATCTTTTACCCTTTCATCTTTTCTCTCATACCGCTAGCTCTGTACCGAATATGCGAAAAACAGTTCGGAAAATTGATTGGGCTCCTCTCCGCGCTCTTCTTTGTTTTTACTTCTACAGCTTTTTACGGAACTGAGCCCTTAAGTCTCAACAGGCAAATTGTTGGCGAACTTTTTCTCCTTCTTTCTGTTTTCCTTTTGATAAGCAAAACCATACCAGTCACAAAACGAAGGTTGCTCTTGATAACTTTTGGGGCCGCTTTAGCAGTATCACATTACGCCCTTGCTTATATTTATCTGGCTATAGTAACTCTTGTTTTCATCATCTCAAGAGTGAAGCCTAGATTTGATGACACACTTAATACTGTAACTGTATTGCTTCTTTTTGTGATGACTTTCTCATGGTACGCTCTAACCAGCTCGCCACTGATATCATTGACTAACACCATTAAAATGACTTTCGCGTATTTAACTACAGGCCTGTTGCCTACTACAGGGACAGCATCTACTATGTTCGCTATTCCCCAGGTTTTTACAGCGGCCACCTGGATTAATCTATTACTGTCGGGTATCGCAAATCTTTTCTTGATAATAGGAGTTCTCTCAATAATATTAAGACCAAAAGGAACAGGAATTTCCGCACAGTATAGCGTAATGACGATTATAGCTGCAATCATCCTGGCCGCTTCGTTTATCGCCCCAAGCATTGCCTCAATTCTCAATTTCACCAGATTCTACGGCATAACTCTGCTATTCTTGTCGCCTTGCTTTGTTTTAGGAGGCCAGACGCTTCTGGCAACAATAGGAAAAGCATGGACGAAAATTAAGCGAACTCTAAAACGTCAGATTGCCTCAAAAAGCAAGAATATAGACCGAGTGCTCTTGCTAATTGCGATCATTCTAGGCGGATACTTTCTTTCGCAAGTAGGATTTGTAAATCGCGTGACCAACGGTGCCATTCACTCTTATACAATTGATTTCGATAGAATGATCACGTCGAACGAAAGCCAAGTCAAAATTGTTTTTTATGATTCTTACATTCCAGAGCAAGACGTATTCAGCGCAACTTGGTTATCAAACCATAAAGTTGAAACAGCAGAGGTATTCGCTGATTACGAATCTAAATCTCACGTACTTGTTAGCTACGGCTTAATTCCAAACAAACTATTACTTCCCATAACTAATACAACAATTCCACCGCAAGGTAGCTTCGTCTACTTAGGAAGTTTAAATATAGTAAATGGCGTCATAACTACTACTACTGGATCATTCAACACATCTGAAATCTCGTTCCTTCTCGATCAAAACAATCTAGTATATTCAAATGGCAATAGTGAGATATGGTATGTTACTCCTGCCCATTGATTCATTGTAGGAATTCAAAAGCCAATTATTTTGAATCATAAAAAACAAAATAAGAAAAGGTAATTTGGTGAAAAATGCTGATTGGACGCCCAAATGTACGTACCATAGAATTAACAAACTGACAAATGCTAAGTCGGTATGACTATCATGTTCCGAAACAAAGGCCCAAACTGGAGATTATTACTTTCATGTCTTCGGGTTCAAGTAGAGCAGTAGGGCACAATGCCATGAAGAAATTCACATTATTCCTTCACAGATTATCCGAGAATTTCTATATTCTGTTTTTCTTCCCAAATTTTCATATTTTTTACTGCCCAATGACATTGATTGTCGGCGCTGTACTGAAGGTTACGCTGAAAGTGTCGTCTGGCTGAAGAGTCACGGTGCATCCTGTCATCGTGAAAAGCGTCACTCCGTTTTGGGCGACGGTCGAGACTGTTCCACCGGAAATATTCAATACTTTAGGAGAGCCACTGTTCGTGTACACTCTTCCGCTTATCCATGTAGAGTTGCTTCCTGAATCAACAAGATAAGCTGTACTGCCTGAAATGGGGCTTGCGATGTAACCGACTGGATTATAGCCGGTATTGTTTATCATTGTGTTTTCTGGAACGTTGGTATCGATAATGTTGTGATTTATGTTATTGTACACATTGTTTCCTATCAGGATGTTGTTTAATGCGCCTGATTCCATAGCTATACCATAGTTTTGTGTTCTGGCAGCGCCTGAGCGGTCGTCAAAAGCTTGGTTTTGGCTGATGTAATTTTTGCTTCCAGCTATGTCTATACCGATTCCTGTATATGCTGAACCGAAATAGTTTCCTGCCAATTGGTCTGAGGCTGTATTCAGACTTACTGTGTTGTTGTTGCTGGTGCTGTCCAAATAGATTCCAATGCTACCACATTGAGAAAGAATGTTTCCGCTGATAAAGTTGAAAGTTGCACCTTCAAGCCGTATTCCGATACCACCATTATATGTTGTTGAATTGCAATACATTCCAGTAACATGGTTATCTGTAACAGAATTATATTCACTGCCTGCCTCTAAATTAATCCCATATTGAGGAGTAGTTCGACCACCGCCTGTTATAACATTATTTGAAATAGTGCAGTTATTAAAGCCACTATTCCATATTCCAGTACCGCAGTTTTGAATTGTGTTCTGCGTTATTAAATCATTACTTCCTCCCTCCACTCCTATGCCCCAATGGGCATTATTGTATCCTGATGTTCCGTTCATGTCGTGAACATAATTTCCCGTTATTTGTGTACCCATACCGCCAGTAGTTATTCCTACGTCGCCGCAACCGTAAACTTCGTTATTTATTGCGTAGTCATTTACTTCTCCAATGGTAATTCCGTTCCAGCCGCAATCATAAATTTTGCTGTTAATAACTCCATTGTGAACCGTACCCCATATATCCACTCCAAATTGACGGCAGTCGTAAATTAACGCATTATTAACCTCATTATTAGAACCCCCAATAAATATGCCATTAGGTGAAGTAAATATATCACCACTTATTTCGGCTACTTGATTTGCAGCATTACCGTTAATCACAATGCCATTTATCACAATGCAATTAGCGTTTATGAAGAGAACAGGAGCGTTAAGGCTGTTTCCCGCAACAAGTTCTGCTCCACCCCCAAAATTCACGGTGATGCCGTTGACGCCTTGAATAAGCCACATTGTACTTACCGTGTAAACTCCAGTTTCAACGTCGATGCTGGATCCAACAGAGCAATTTCCAACAACATTACTGAACACTTGACTGGAATTTGTGCTTTGAAAGACTATTTGTCCCGTGGTTCCATCTGTCATTTGGTAATTTGAGCCCGAGACGCTTATGATGTAGGAATATGTTCCTGTTGAAGTTTGTTGCACGACTCCGCTAGAAGATAAAATCACACTTGATTCAACTAGACCAGCTGAAAAACCTGTCAGTAGCAGTCCAATGCATGCTGCTAGGGCTGTTAGCACGCAAATCTTGGTATTCATGTTCTGACCCTTTAAGTTGAATCCGTAACCGTTACAATTATTAACATATAATATATTAATACTTAATACTTAATAAACATAGTCCTGAAAACGCATTCAAACGGGTAACCGCCATTAAATTGCCGCTTTTCTTCAACTTCGGGCAACCGACAAGTTTCCTTAACTTTGCTAACCGTCCCGGTCAATTCATCCGCGAGTAACATTGAAAGAATACTAACGGAACTAAACCTGAAAATGAAAGGGTTGTATCTGTCGCCAAAAGCCTTAAGAAAATTGATTCAAGCCATTTTTTCATTCCAACAGCAGGAACGTTTGTCATGCTCCAGCCTGAGAAAATCACCGAAAAATTGCTTTCCACCGCCAAAACGCCGTGTTTTAAACCCCTCCGGGCTTCCCTCAGGGATCAAGGAAACTAGCAATAAACAGGAAAAAACTAAGAAACGCCGCATTAACGTTGGGCTTCCTATTTTTAATCACCGTCGCCATCAGAATAATCAACATACTCACAACCGCCTAGAAACAGAGGGCAGCCAAACCATGACCAAAACCCAAACAATCACCAACCAACTTAAAGACTTCATGATCGAAACCGTGAAAAAACAAAAACCCGAAACAGCAAAACAACTAATGGTATTTCATGGTCAAATACGTGAACACCTCAATTCCAAAACCCCTCTACGACAGCCTAGCAAAAACACTTCATAATTCTCATAGGCTACATGGTTATGCAAAAAGTTCCCTACAGAATGTTAAGCACATTGGTAGGCATTACTGTGATAATCTCAAGTTTGCGCATGATGCTTAGATTCAAGTTTCTCTAAAAATCACGTTCTCATGGGTCCTAAGCATACGCTTCGCCTCAGCCCTGCATGCATGCAAAAAATGAAGCAAGAAATCATCAAGCTGGAACCAAGAATACGCAACGTGGATAAAGCGATAGCTGAGAAAGCAGCGGAATACCGCTCAACCATCAAAACTCCAGAGGGAAAATGGCTAGCACTAGCAGACTCCATAATACTGGCCACAGCAACCCTGGAAGCCGCTGAAGTCCTCCACACCATCGACACAAACTTCTCCAACGTAGAAGAGATCAAAGTAAAAGCACCTGAAATGGAACTCAAAGAATGGATCAAACAATACGGATCAAAAAAGTGACAAAAACTACCTAGTCCAATTTTTAAATAAATAAAACTTACACCCAAGGTTTGTTCCAAATGGCTAAAATTTTCTCTGCAATTAGAACAAAAAACATTCCTTTCTATGCTGGGCATCTGTTAAATCAGGGTAACCTAGCCTTAATTTTAAAAATCTCAACTTTAACAATTGCCACACTAGCCGTTTTCCAGCAAGATTTAACCATAATAATAAGCGACGCGTTGCAAAGCGAAATAACAAACTACATGCTAGCCATACCGCTCATCCTCGCATACCTAATCTACAGAAAAAGGAAAATGTTAAGGGCGGTAATCCCAATCGAAAGCCAAAATCAACCAAAGCAAACAAAACATTTACCCACAGTTGCTGGCTTACTCCTCTGCACAGCAGCCATAACCTTCTACTGGTACGGCTCCTACACGTTCACACCCTTAGAACACCACATGGCAACCCTACCCATATTCGTGGCAGGACTAACCTTAATACTATTCAACCCCCAAACCCTACGCCAACTAGCCTTCCCAATAGCCTTCCTCTTTTTCCTAACACCGCCACCAGCAGAAATCCTATACACTTTAGGCTCAACCCTATCCGTCATAAGCTCAGAAGCCAGCCACACAATAGTAAAGGCATTAGGCGTACCATCAACCCTCTCAAGCGAATATGGAAACCCAACAATCACAATAACAAGACCAGACGGGTCAACAATACCCTTCGCCATAGACATAGCATGCTCAGGCATCTACAGCCTCATAGGCTTCCTAATATTCGCAGCATTCATAGCCTACATAACAAGAGACAAAACATGGAAAAAAGCCGCAACATTCTCAATGGGATTCCCACTAATCTACGCGCTCAACATAATACGCATAACAACAATCCTCCTAATAGGCTACCAATACGGCGAGCAACTCGCGCTACAAGTTTTCCACTTCTTAGGCGGATGGATACTCATATTCCTAGGAACACTACTACTCCTAACAACAACAGAAAAACTATTCAAAACAAACATATTCCTAAAACCGCAACCCCTCCAACCATGCCAAAAATGCAACCCAGCTGAAAACCAGAAAGAAGACTTCTGCCCCCACTGCGGAAGACTCATAAAATATCCAAAAATAAACCCTAAAAAACAAGACATAGCCAAAATAGCCACAATAGCCTTTGCCGTAATGCTCCTCCTATCAATTCAAGCGCCAGTATTCGCCCTAACAGAAGGCCCAGCCCAAATAATAATCCAAACCCCCACAGGCGAACAGGGAAACACCCAAATCCTACCACAAATCCAAGGCTACACCCTACAATTCGTATACCGCGACAAAACATTCGAACAAACAGCAAAACAAGACGCCTCACTAATATACGCATACATCCCCATAGACAAAACGAAAGCCCCCATATATGTAACCGTGGAAATAGCCACAACAACCTCATCACTCCACAGATGGGAAGTATGCCTAATAACATCGCCACAAACCCACGGATACCAGCCAGAAGCGACACAGCTAGAGCTAAAAGACATGCAAATACTACAAAACCCGCCAATAATCGCACGATGGTTCGCCTTCGAATACACAAAAACAAACCAAACACAACTAGTCCTATACTGGTGCGAAACATCAACATTCAAAACAAACACCACAGCCCAACAAAAACACGTAAAAATAAGCCTAATAGCATACCCAAACACACCAGCAGAAATCTCCACAATCGAAGATCAACTCTTACCAGTCGCTGAAGCCATAGCAAACTACTGGCAACCAATAAAAGCATGGACACAAATAGCCCTAACAATCAGCCAAAACGGCCCAGCCCTCACAGCAGCAACAGCAACACTACTAGCAACCATATTTATCCTGTATACTCTTAATGATAGAAGAGAAAAAGACAGAAACTATAAAGTCTACCAAAAACTTTCGAAAGCAACCAAACAAATAATCGATGCAGTTTCTCTAACAGAAAAATGCAAAACGCCTACACTGGAAAATATAGCCAAAACCCATCAAAGCATGATTTCGAAAAACATCAAAAAAGAAGACGTTCTCCATGGACTACTTGAAGTTGAAAAAATAGGCTTAACCAATAGCCAAATAGCTAACAAACAAGATGAACCAATGCAAATATGGAAAACAAATCTCAGATGACCGTGAAGAGTACAAGGCGAGTACTGATACTTGGCACGTATTTTTCGCGAGGAAGATACGGAAGCGAAATTGGCTTCAGAGCTGAAATTAT
>Ga0315282_10004936_pt1 | contig 22963 bp, 24 predicted proteins | sample YL17G07_20_MG_FD_203693 | JGI IMG/M metagenome (GOLD analysis project Ga0315282, IMG submission 203693) | Sediment microbial communities from Yellowstone Lake, YNP, Wyoming, USA - YL17G07_20 | ecosystem: Environmental > Aquatic > Freshwater > Lake > Sediment | place: USA: Wyoming | collected... | reverse complement strand
CCCTTTTGGCATGTCGCGATTGTGCCGGGGCACGACCGCGCGGCGTCGTGAAACCGGCTGATAGAAAATGAAATGGCTACCCGAGACGTGATCGAGGACGAAACCGTTCCGTTCTAAGAACTGGATGACGACGCGCGGTTAACGGTGGGCAGTTTGGGCATACTCGAGGTCCAAGGAGGTAACCAGTGTCTCGTTGTCGGTTGGGACTGGCTCCCCGTGTTTCCTGAGGCTCTCGATATAGCCGGATACGGCGTCCTTTACCATTTCTCTGGCTTCGGCCAGGGTGCGACCGTAAGTGACGCAGCGGGGCAGCGCGGGCACCAGGGCGGTGAATCCAACCTCGGGTTCAGGCCGGAGAACAACATTGAAATGGTAGTGCGCTTTCTTCATGGGACCTCCCTGCTTTATCTCAACAGCAGAGTCCTGGTCAAATACCGGGCCGCGGGGCTGAAAACCGCCTGACAGGAGAAGACATAAGGAGCCCGCAGCGCATCTGTAAGCACTGTGCAGACGGCGCCCTCACTGCTCCAGCACGAACTGATCGTCCTTGAGGGCGATGCGCACCGTCGTCTGCTGGGCAAGCGCCACTCGCACGTGCTCTGCTTTCAGGCTCGTCCCGCCGGCATTAACGACCACGCTGTACTCCCCGGGCGGCAGTTCCTCGGCGCCGCCGCCCGCTTCGCCCGCGGCCACCTCCTTGCCGGTCGCGTCGGTGACCGTATAGGGAAAGCGGTCAACCGCGGCGATCTGCAGCGCCCGGGCGAGGGCGGGGCCATTGTCCGCAGCGTAGAAGCGTCCGCCCGTGGCTTGCGCAAAGCTCCCCAGTTGCTTCTGCACCTGCTGGCTCTTGAGCGTGAATCCCACGATGTTCAGCGTGATGTCAAGCCCGGAGGCCTTGAGTTCCGCCGCGGCCTTTTGCGGGTTGCCGCCGCAGCTCTCCTCGCCATCGGTAATGACGATGACCGTGCCCCCGCCCACCTCCTTCAAATCGGCCGGCGCCTGGAGCACGGAATAGACCAGCGGCGTCTCCCCTCGCGGCTTCACCGCTTCGGCCGCGGCGAGGATGGCCTGCTGGTCGAGCTTTTGGATCGGGACCACGAGTTGACTGTCGGTGCACGTCTTCGGTGAGTGCGAGCTCTCCCGATGGCCGTAGATGCGCAGTCCGACGTTGAAGTCGCCGGGCAGAGTGGCGAGAACCCGCCGCAGCACGTCGAGGGAGGTGGTCCAGCGAGTCTTCTTGCCCATCGGCGTCTTCATCGATCCCGAGGCATCGAGGATGATCTCAAGATTCTTGCGGGTTTTCGGCGGCCGCGCCAGCATACTCACCACGGAGAGTTCGCCGGTCTGCGGCTCCACAAGTTGCAGACAGAGGGTGTTCGTCTTGCCGGCCGCGTCCACGCCTTTCACCTCCAGCGCCTGGGGCGTCGGCTTCGCGTTGGCCGGTAGGGTGACCGAAAGCTTTGTTTCCGCCAAGCCGTCCACGCCCACCGAAGCGGGATCGAAGCTGGCCTGCATTCCTTCCAGACCCGGGGAAGCCGCGAGCGAGAGACCGACGGTTCCCTTGTAGCCCTGGTTCGACAGCAGTGTCAGGGGGTAAGCATAGCTGCGCCCCGGCAGGATTGGACGCTCCATCAGCCGTGTGTCGGTCGTGACCACGAAGTCGCCAATGCGCGCGGCGCACGGCAAGTTGTCGGGATCGAATCCCTGGGCAAGCTCGCGGGCGATCAGGGTGTCATACCCGACCGTGCCAATCATGTCGATGTCGAAGCCGTTGTAGATAATTAACCCTCGGCCGTAATGAGCGTAGGTATAAGCAAAGCCGAAGATGTTGTTCACGTTACGCACCACCATTTGACCGCACCAATGGGGATCCCAGGCGGTCAAGGTGTTCGAGTCGCCCAGCTCGTTGCGGTAATCATCCGTACTATTCTCCCAGGCAGCTACGTCGATGTAGCCCGGGCGGCCCGGGCGGCCGTGCGCCATCCAGTTCTCCTCCACGAAACGCAGGAAAGTGCCCTCTGCTCCCTGCGCTCCCGGGTTGTTGGTCTTGAAGAGGTACGGCAACCATGAGTAATCGGGGCCGGCGGAGCACTTGTCCGCGTCGTGGATGATCAGCTTGTGGCCTTCCGCAACCCAAGGTGGGAGCGCCTGTTTGAACACTGCCAGGGGCGGCGTGGCGTTTCCTTCACACATTTGCTCGAAGACGACCGTATCGTAGCCGTACTTGGGGGCGAGCATCCAGGGCTGCGCCCGGTTTCCCGGGAGGACGGTCATGTCCACGCGCCCACCCACTTCGAGGTCAGGATACTTCTGGCGATAGTCGGGATGATTCTTGAGATAGACGCCCCCATAGCCCGAGTCGCCATTGGTCCAGGGCGCCGGTGCGAGCACCATGACGTGTTTACTTTCACCGTGACCCGGCGGTGGGGGCGTGGGAGGTACAGGCACACAAGCCGGGAGGGTTCCGACAGCCGCGACCGCTGTGCCGGCAGCCTGGGAGGCCTGCGGCCCCGCCAGATCCGGGCGGCGGGCCAGGAGTGGCGTGTAGCCGGACCGCTGTGACTCCATCACCTTCAGCTCGGTGATGAGGAAGGTATCACTTCCCTCCTGTGTGTGCAGCAGCCGGAACTGAACGTAACGAGCCTCCACCGGGTCGAAGCGAACCGTGTTCTCCCCGGTCCCGGGAAGGGCGGCGGTGGCCACTCGTGTGAAGCCCTGCTTTGGTCCGGTGCTGGATACCCACACCTCCACATCGCGCGCCGCGTTGCGAGGTGGTGTGTCGGGGTCGACAAGAATCGCGACCCGATCGATCAGCACGGATTCGTGATCCACGAACGACACCACGATCTCCTTGGGCCCGGGAGCATCCTCGCGCGACTGCCAGTTCGTGTCTTTGTTCCCGTCGATCAGATTCATAAGAGCATCTTGCCTGAATGCATCGTCATCGGCGGTCCCCGTCGCGCTCTCGACTTTACCGCCCCACGCGAGCGCTGCCACATTGCCATCGAACTGGCGCGAAGTGGGCACCGCTTTCCCCGTCGTCGGGCCTCCTGATTCCGGCGAGGCTTGCGCCCCGGCTTCCTGACCGCCTGCCACAGCCGTGACGCCGGGACCGGCAGGAGCCGCACGCCGCCCCCCAAACCGGCTGAACCACCCGTGCCGGTACCCCACCAGGGCCACGGTGAGTAAGACCAGTCCCACGATCGCGACACCAATCAGCTTCTTCATACGCCCTCCTCGATCGTATTCTCTCCTTGCGCGCGGTCAACGCTCGAAGGTCTGTCCAGTAAACGGCAAAAAGAGACCAGCGGAGTAACCAGTCACGGCATTCGCATTTTTCAGGACTGTGACTCGTTGGAAGCCCGCGTGCGCGACCTGCGCGGCCAGTTTCCTTCCTAGCACCGAGGGTTGGAACGCCCGACCGGACTCCTTTGACTTTCCACTCTCGCCTTTCAACTCTTCCTATCCTTCTCCCAGCCAGGCGCCGTAGGGCCGGAGCCGCTCGACGTTGTCGCAAACGGCCTTGAGGGCGGCGGTGATGGGAATGGCCAGCACCAGCCCAATTCCCCCCCACAGCCATCCCCAAAACATCATGGCGATGGTCACGGAGAGCGCGTTCAGCTTCACGCGACGCCCCACCAGTTTGGGCGTCAGGACGTTGACCCCAAGGAAATGAACCCCCACCACGGTGAGGGCAATGGTGATGAAAGGGGTCACACTGTTGTAATCGATCAGGGCGATAAGCAGCGGCGGCAGGAGGCCCAGCGCCACACCGATGTAAGGCACCAGGCTGAGCAGCGCCGCAAGCGGCCCCATGAGCAGCGCATAGCGGAGTTGAATGGCGGCGAAAACCGGAGTGATGAGGGCGGCCGAGATCAGCGCCACGAGGAAGTTGCCCACCACGAACTCCCGCACCATGACGCTGATGCCGTGAATCACGTCCTCCGCCTGCTGGCGGCGCTGGATGGGAAAAAGGTTGAGCGTGGACTGCCAGATGCGGTTCCGCGAGGTGAGCATGAAGAAGACCAGGAAGGGAACGAACATGACCGTGACCATGAAGGCGTACACGGAGCCGATGCCGCGCAGCAAGAATTGCATCCAGGGCGACTCCTGCTGCAAGCGCACCGTCGGCAGGCTCGTATCGGTGGTGGAGGGAAGGATGTCCGTGGTGCTCTGGCGGATGTTGCGGGCGATGATCTGGACGTGGGCGAAGAGTTGCTTGAGCCTGTTCAGCAGCTTGGGGAGATCGTCCATGAAGGCCACGGCGCGGTCGTAAATCGCGTACACCACCAGGTACATGGCCGCCAGCATCAGCAGCACCATCAGCAGCGACCCCAGCCAACGCGGGACCCGCAGGCGCTCCAGGAGCTGAACTCCCGGCTCCAGCACGAAGGCAATGAAGATCGAGCAGATCAGGGTGATGACAATGGAACTGGCATAGTAAATCGAGGCAAGAACAATCGCCGCGGCAATGATCCTCAGGCTGGTGGTGGATACGGAAGCTGCCGGGCGAATCTCGCTCCTGGTCTCTGGCATGGCTGGCCCTTCCCGGCACGATTCTAGACTGTGCGGGGAGGAAATACCAGCCTCAACAAAGAGTCCGCGCCCGGGAATTTCTCCCTCCCTGCGCGGTTTTTTCTTGACAGCCGGGCAAGCCCTTTGCTATAAAAAGCATATTTATACGAGGCTTGTATAAATATTCTCTAGGCACGTTCCAGGGGCTTGGGAAGAGTTGGGCACGACACTTGAAACCGAGATTTCGAGCGAGGCCGAAGGCGGCCAGCAGCCTGCCGGCATGGTGCGCGTGGCCGTGGCCGGCGCCACCGGCTATGCCGGGGGCGAACTGATCGCCATCCTCCTTCGTCACGCCTCGGTGCGCATCGTCCGCCTGATGGCCGACATCAAGGAGCCTCTGCCCATGGAGCAGGTTTTTTCTGTTCTGCGCGGCAAGCCGCTCCCCGTTTGTGAGCCGCCGACTTTGCAGGGTCTGGTGCCTCCCGACGTGGACTTGGTCTTTCTCGCTACGCCGCACAAGGCCGCTCACGATATGGTGCCCGCGCTGCTGGAGCGTGGCCTGCGGGTCGTGGACCTAAGCGCTGCTTTTCGTCTGAGAGATTCGTCCGCCTACGCGCGTTGGTACGGCTTCGAACATTCGGCTGCGGGCGCGCTCCGGGAAGCGGTTTATGGCTCCCCCGAGTTGTATGCTGAAGACATTCGGAAGGCGCGGCTGGTGGCCAACCCCGGCTGTTACGCGACTTCTGTCATCCTCCCTCTAGCCCCGCTGCTGCGGGCGGGCTGGGTGAATGTGAAGGCGGGCATCATCTGCGATGCCAAATCAGGCGTGACCGGCGCGGGGCGGGCTCCCAGCGAGAGGTTGCACTTTCCCGAAGTCAATGAAAGCCTCCGAGCCTATAGCCTCTTCCGTCATCGCCACGTTCCCGAGATGCTCCAAGTGCTCGAGCTGGAGGAAAAGGATTTCATCTTTAGCCCGCACCTCCTGCCAATCAATCGCGGCATCCTGAGCACAATCTACCTGCGGCTGGCTGAACAGCACACTCTGGAGCAAGTTGTTTCGCTTTACCGGGAGTTTTACGCGCGGGCGCCCCTGGTGCGCGTCTATGGCGATGGGACACTGCCGGAAATTCAAGCTGTGGCGCACACGAATTACGCCGACCTGGGTTTTGCGCTCGAGCCGACGAGCAACCGCCTGGTGGTCGTGTCCTGCCTGGACAACCTCGGGAAGGGCGCCGCCGGACAAGCCGTCCAGAACATGAACCTGATGTTTGGATTCACCGAGGAGACCGCGCTTCTATGAAGCTGGTGATCAAAATCGGTGGCCAGCAGAGCGAAGAACCCAAAACGCGGCGCGACCTGGCGCGCCAGATTGCCGAACTGCGCCGCTCGGGCCACAAGGTGGCCGTGGTGCACGGCGGCGGGAAGCTGCTCACCCAGACCTTGAGCCGCCTGGGAATTCCCACGGAATTCCACCACGGCCTGCGCGTGACGGATGCGGCCACGCGCGATGTCGCCGTGATGGTGCTCGCCGGCATCATCAACAAGCAGTGGGTGGCGGACCTTGAGGTCCAGGGTCAGCCAGCCCTGGGGATTTGTGGTGGCGATGGAAGATTGGTGATGGCGCGCAAACTTGCGGCGCGTCCGCACGGCCAAAGCAAGGACCTGGGCTTCGTCGGGCGGCCGCAGAAGGTGAACACGGCCATCCTGGAGATGGCTTTTCGCCAGGGTTTTGTCCCGGTGGTGGCGAGCCTGGCCTTGAGCGCGCGGGGGGAATACTTGAACGTCAACGCGGACGACCTCGCGGCGGCTCTGGCCATGGCGCTCGGAGCCGATCGGTTGCTCTACTTGACGGAATCCGGCGGGGTGTGGGATGCCCAGCGGCGCTTGCTGCCCCTGGTAAAGCGCGGGGAGATCCGCGGGCTGATTCGGAAGGGGATTGTCCGGGACGGGATGATCCCCAAGCTCCTCTCCTGCGCGCGCACCCTGCGGCACGAAGTGGATGAGATTGACATCGTCTCCGCAATTGTCCCGAACGTGCTCCTCCGCGCCCTGGAGGCCCGGGAGCACGTGGGCACCCGGATTGTGAAAAGCGCATGAGTGTAGCACCGGTCCCGCGTGCGGGACCGGCAGGAGGGGCGCGAATCGCAAGGACTCTATGAATTTCGACCAAATCGTCGAACTGGAAAAACACGTCCTGATCCCCACCTACGATCGCCTGCCCATCCTGGCGGTCCGGGGAGAGGGCTGCTATCTGTACGACGACCGCGGAAAGAAGTATCTGGACTTCCTCGGCGGGCTGGCGGTGAACTCGCTGGGTTACGCGCACCCGGAAATCCTCGCGGTAATGCGCGAGGAGTCCGAGACACTCCTCCACGTCTCCAACTTGCTCTATCACCGCTTCCAGGCGCCCCTGGCCGAAAAACTGGCGCGGCTCTCAGGCCTGGACCGCGTTTTCCTGGCCAACACCGGGACCGAGGCCACCGAAGGCGCCATCAAGCTGGCGCGGGCCTATGCGCGCAAACACCATCACGCCGAGCCTTTCGAGCGTTACGAAATCCTGGCAGTGGAGAATTCCTTTCACGGGCGGACGTTCGGGGCGCTTTCCGCAACCTGGCCGGAAAAGTACCGCAAGCCGTTCGAGCCTTTAGTGCCGGGCGTGAAGTTCGTGCGGCTGAACGACGTCGCGCACCTGCGGGAGAGCTTCTCGCCGCGCGTCGCCGCAGTGCTCCTGGAAGTAATCCAGGGCGAAGGCGGCGTAGTGGAGCTCCAGGAGGGATTCCTGAGGGCTGCCGAGGAACTGTGCCGCGCGAATGACGCGCTGCTGGTTTGCGACGAGATCCAGTGCGGCCTGGGGCGCACGGGGCGCTTCTTCGCCTTCCAAAAATTCGGGTTGAAGCCGGACGTGGTGCTGGTGGCCAAGCCCCTCGCCGCCGGCCTGCCGCTTGCCGCTATCCTGGCCCGCGAAGAAGCCGCGCAGGCTTTCTCGCCGGGCATGCACGGCACGACCTTCGGTGGCGGGCCGCTCCAGTGCCGCGTGGCGCTGAAGGTTTTGGAGATCCTCGAGCGTCCCGGCTTTCTTGCGCGCGTGCGGGAGGTCGGCGGGCATTTCCGCGCGCAACTGGAGAAGCTCCAGCGCGACTTGCCGGTGATCCGTGAATTGCGGGGCGAGGGCCTGATGCAGGCCGCGGAGCTTGCCGTGCCCGGCAAGTCGGTCGTCCGGCAGGCGCTGGAAGCGGGCTTCTTGATGAATTGCACGCAGGACAACGTGCTGCGGTTTCTGCCGCCTTTGATCCTCGAGCGGCAGCACGTGGACGAACTCGTCGAGGCATTAAAGCCAATTTTGGCGGGTGCGTCGCCAGGGGCGGCAACCAGGGGGTGAGTGTATGGCAACCGTAATGACCACCACAATTGAGAAGCCGGAAAGGGTCGCGCTCACGGAGAAGCCGACCAGGCTCAGCGTGAAGGACTTGATTCTGGACAGCCAGCTCACTCGCCGGGACCTGAAGCTGATCTTCGAGCTTGCCGAGCGCGTCAAGGCCGCGCCGGGCTCTTACGCCCGCGCCCTCCAGGGCAAACAACTGGCCCTGATTTTTGAGAAGCCTTCGTTGCGCACTCGCGTCACCTTTGAAGTCGGCATGACCAGCATGGGCGGGTTCGCAATCTACCTGGATCACGCGAAGCCTCGCTTGGGCGAGCGTGAGTCCATCAAGGACATCGCGCGCAACCTGGAGCGCTGGGTGCACGGGATCGCGGCCCGCACTTTCGGACAGGAGTCGGTGGTGGAGCTCGCCGAGCACGCCTCCATTCCCGTCATCAACGGGCTCACCGACCTTGTCCACCCCTGCCAGGCCCTGGCGGACTACTTCACGCTGAAGGAAAAATTCGGTAACCTGAAAGGACTGAAGCTCGCCTTCGTGGGCGATGGCAATAACGTTTGCAACTCGCTGATGGTGACCGGCGCGAAACTGGGAGTCTCCGTGAGCGTCGCCACGCCGCCGGGATATGAACCGAATCCCGAAATGCTGAAGGAAGCTAAAGCCTGCGGGAGGCAAACCGGCGCGACCATCGAACTTTCCCACGAGCCCCTTGCGGCGGCGGCGGGCGCCCAGGCGGTTTATACCGACGTCTGGACCAGCATGGGCCAGGAATATGCCGCGCACCTGCGCACTCAGGTCTTTGCGCCCTACCAGGTGACGGAAAGCTTGATGGCCGCCGCGGACCCCTCGGCCGTCTTCATGCACTGTCTTCCGGCCCACCGAGGACAGGAAGTGGCCGCCGCCGTGATCGATTCGCCGCAGTCGGCGGTGTATGACCAGGCCGAGAATCGCCTGCACGTTCAGAAGGCGCTCCTGATTCTGTTCTTGCAGAATGGGCGGCAGTAACGCAACATGGTGCGCGGAGTTGCCCTTTAACTGCGCGGCTCTTCTCGACGCCTGCCCGCCTTGGCGGGAGCGTCGCGCCTTGCGGGATCAGGGGCCGCCGCTACCGGAGAACCTGTTTAGCCGACCTTGCCCTTACCGGAGGAGAAGAAGACCTTGTTTACCATACGCAAAGCGCAGTTAGACGATGTGCCCGCGATCTTCCAGTTGATCAACTACTATGTTGCCGAGCGCGTGGTGCTGCCGCGTACCCCGTCGGAACTCTACGAACACATCTGGGAGTTCACGGTTGCGGAGCAGGACGGCCTGTTCGTGGGCTGTGGCGGCTTGAAGTTCTATAGCGCGGAGCTTGCCGAGATTCGCTCGCTTTGCGTCTCCGCGAAGGTGAAGAGCAAGGGGGTGGGCCGCGCCATCATGGAGAGCCTGCTGCGCGAGGCCGAGCAGTTCGGCCTGAAGAAGGTCTTTGCCCTCACCACTTCTCCGGGGTTCTTTGCCAAGTTGGATTTTGGGGAGGTGGCCCGCGAGACGCTTCCCATGAAGATCTGGCGTGACTGCCTGCACTGCTCGAGGTACTTCAACTGCGTGGAGAGGACCGTGGTCCTCGATCTTGCTCGCCGCCCCGTCGCCGAAGCTGCTTCCCGCGCGGAAGCGCCGGAGGTTTCCGTGGGGGTAGCGAAATAGCTTCCAGGAAGTGGAAGTTTGGTGCTTTGCCCCGCGCTACAGACGAGAATTCCTGGTCTGCCGCGTTAGAATTTCTCCTGAAGAAAAAGCCACAGAGCCGAAAGGCGACTGTGCGTCACAAGCTCTCTTCTACCCCTTCGCTCCCGCCGCAAACACCTTGCTAGGGTGTATCATGGAGAAGTGCGCTTCTGCGCGCGCGCAGGTCCAGCTCGTCCGAGGTGGTTCCAGGAAAGGTCTTAACCAGGAGGGAGAGTATCCCGGCACGAATTTTGGCCATTGATTTTGGCATGAAGCGAATGGGGCTGGCGGTCTCGGACGCGCTGGGGATCACCGCGCAGGGCCTACCCACCCTCCAGCGTACGCGCATCGACAACGACCTGGAGCGCATTCGTCAGCTCAGCGGGGAATATTCAACCGAGCTGGTGCTGATCGGTAACCCCATCAGCCGCGCGGGAGGCGAAACCACCATGTCGCGCCGGGTGGCGGAGTTCGCGGAGAAGTTGCGCCGCCGCCTGGCCTGCCCGGTGGAGCTCTGGGATGAGCGCCTGACCAGTGTCGAAGCCAACCGCATGCTGCGCCAATCCGGCATCAGCATTCAGAAGCGCCAGAAGGCTGTAGATCGCGTGGCGGCCACCTTGCTCTTGCAGAGCTATCTCGACTACCTGGCCAATCAAAACGCGCGCCACCAAACTTCTGGAGCTGCCGAATGAGGACGCGGCTGCTGGTTCTTCTCATACTGCTGGGCGCGTTGGCGCTGGCCTGGACGCTAGGGGAGTTGTACCGGCCTTATCGCGGGTATTCCGGGAACCTGGTGGTGGTGATTGAGCCGAAGACGCGCGCCACCGCAGTGGCGAGGCTGCTGGTGGAGCGCGGGGTGCTTGCCCGGCGACTGCCGTTTCTCCTCCGCTACTGGGCTGGCCGGGCGAGCCACCCGATCAGGGCAGGCGAATACCTGTTCGACCGGCCGTTGCGCCCTCTCGACGTCTACCGGAAACTTGTCCTGGGCGATGTCTATCTCCACCCGGTGGTCATCCCGGAGGGCTCCGACCGCTTCGACATCGCGCGAATTCTGCACGAACAACTAGGCCTGCCACCGGAGGAGTTCCTGCGCCTCACCCGCGAGACCGCAGCGATCCGTGACCTTGACCCGCAAGCGCCAACCCTGGAAGGTTACCTTTTCCCCGATACGTACCGCTTCCCCCGCGGCGTGAGCTCTGCCAGCGTGGTGGCCGCGATGCTGCCGCGCTTTCGGCACGTGCTCGACTCGAAGTTCGGCGCGCAGCTCCGTTCGTCACCCACGCGGCTTCACGACCGTGTCACGCTCGCCTCACTGCTGGAAAAGGAAACGCCGGAGCCCGCCGAGCGGCCCGTTATTGCCGGAGTGTTTCAGAGGCGCTTGCAAAAGGGAATGCCTTTGCAGTGTGATCCCACGGTGGTTTACGCTGACCGCCTCAATCGCAACTGCGGCGCTCACCCCACCGCGCCCATTACCCAGAGCGAATTAAACCTCGAGTCGCCCTACAATACCTACCGCCATTCGGGCTTACCGCCGGGGCCCATCTGCAACCCGGGCGAGGTCTCCCTGCGCGCCGCCTGGAATCCTACCCCCGGCGATCCCCTCTACTTTGTCAGTAACAACCGGGGCGGGCACGTCTTTGCGCGAACGCTTGCGGAACATCAACGCAACGTGGCACGATATCGGAGAGAAGTGGCGGCGCTTCACCCTGCCGCTTCAGAGGGAACAAAGCGACCGGGTCAGCCACCTCCGACCCTACAGCCCAAGGCAAGCACTACTACCAGCCGTTCGGCGAAAGATGGCAAAGGCCAAAAAGCAAATCATCCTCGAGTACTACCGGGCAAGGGATCTGAAACTCATCGCAGCCCAGGAAATCCAGGCCATCGAGGTTGAACTGCGACGACACCTCGGATCGACGGGGAGGATTTCTCGCTCCTACATCGCCAATGTCCTCCGCCAGGCCGGCGCGCAAGTCGATTACGAAGACCGTTACAGCGATCCCTCGATGCAGGAGCCTTACGCCAGCCGCCTCAAAGGATTGCTGCGCTTCAGCGACTTTGTAAGCACCGAGGCCTCGATCCAAAAGTTGGACGCCATTTACAAGGAATATCGCGCGCTGGCAGATCGGGTGGGAACCGGTTTGGTGCGGTCACTTGTGCTGAAAGGCAAGGAAAGAGCGGGAAGCCTGGCGGCCAATCGCCGCGTCCGCCCGGAGAAGCGGCAGGAGAAGCAGGAGATCGCTCGCTGGTTCGGCGTGTGGCTGGAGACCCCCGAGCTCTTTTTCGATTGGCTGGAACTGCGCAAGTCGTCGCCGGAGTTCCACCGACTTTTTTCGTGCCCCGATGGCGCGGATCAATAAGACCTCAGGGCTCGGAGTTAAAGGTTGAGGGCTGAGCGCAGAATTGTGGTTATATTTCGGACCCGAGAAAAATAGAATGGTTTTGCTTATTCGCCTATTCTTCGCCTTACCGGAATTGTTCTTCGCAGGAATGAAATGTTGATGACCGATGACGAAATCAGGGCTGCAATGGCAGAGGGCAAACTGCAAATTGACAACTTTTCTGAGAAAAGCCTCCAACCAGCCAGCTATGATATGCGAATCGGTGCCCGATTGCTTGTTAGCAGCAACGAGGCGGAAATTGACCTGTTCCAAAGGAGCAGTGCCGTATTGAAGCCCGGCGAATTCGCGCTAGTGACCACACATGAAGACGTTAGGCTTGCTGATACTGTTGCTGGGCACATCGGCGTGAAGTCCTATTACACCAGAAAGGGCCTTGTAATGCTTACGGGGCTGCAGATCGACCCAGGATTCGAAGGCGTGCTGGTCATAGGTCTGTATAATGCGTCACCCCGAAGCCTTACCCTGGAGTATCTGGCGCCATTTTGCACTGTGGAGTTTCATCAACTCGCTAAAGCGGCGGAGAACCCTTTCATTCCCGGGAGCGAGCAAAAAGAAGGCTATATACCCCGTGCGGACAAAGACTATCTCCGCACCTTGGAAACCCGGAGCCTCTCGGAATTGTCGGAGTCTTTGAGGGAGCTTGCGGTGAGTGTCGCGAGCTTAAGAGACTCAATGAGTACCATGCAACGGGTGATGGGAATAGGATTTGGGTTTGTCGCCATTCTTTCTTTGATTGGTGTGGTTATCACTGCCCTCAAGTGAAGTTGCTTTCGTTGCCGCCTACTTGCGCATCCTCCGAAGCAGCAAGCTTAGCCAACCAGAGGAGCACGCATCACTCCAGCAATCTCTAAAGGTTGTGCTGCCTCGCCACTCGAGGCGAAAAGACTTGGGTCACCTCTCATATGCGCTTCAAGTTTCCGGCACCTTCCGTTACAATGGCGGCCATGCCCGCGCAAGACCAATTGATTGTGGCGCTCGACCTTCCCAGCGCCGACGCAGCCACGCGCATGGCGGAGAAGTTGCGCGGCCACGTCGGCATGTTCAAGGTGGGGTCGGAACTGTTCACGGCCGAGGGGCCCGTGCTCGTTCACTATCTGGTAGCAACCGGCAAAAAGGTTTTCCTCGACCTCAAGTTCCACGATATTCCCAATACCGTACGCGCCGCAGCCCGTGAGGCGGCCCAGTTGGGCGTGCGCATGCTGAACGTCCATGCCTCGGGCGGGCGCAAGATGATGGAAGCGGCGCGGGAAGGCGCGCACGAGGGCGCTCCAGCCGGGGAAATGCCGTTGGTGCTGGCCGTTACGGTGCTGACCAGCCTGGAAAGCCGGGACCTCGAAGAGCTGGGCATCTCGGGAACACCGGAAGAAGCCGTGGTGCGACTGGCCAAGTTGGCGCAGAAGGCGGGGCTGGATGGCGTGGTGGCCTCGCCGCGCGAGATTGCCGCCATCCGCCGCGCCTGCGGTCCTGGCTTCGTGATTGTGACGCCCGGCATCCGGCCCGCAACGTCAGCCTCGAACGACCAGGCACGCATCGCCACCCCGCACAAGGCCATCCAGGCGGGCGCGGATTACCTGGTGGTGGGCAGGCCCATCACCGGCGCTCCCGACCCGGCCGCCGCGGCCGAGGCAATCGCAAGAGAGATGGAGAAAGCACCTGGCTTGGTGTAGATTAAGTGCAGGTGGAGGCGCTCAATGCGCAACGAGTTTACGGGGATCTTTGAGCGAGACGGAGAGTGGTATATCGGCTATTGTCCGGAAGTTCCTGGAGCTAACGGGCAGGGCCGTAGCATCGAGGAATGCCGCAAGAGCCTTGCCGAGGCAATAGCTCTGATCCTCGAAGACCGCCGTCAGGATGCGTTCCGGGGTGTGCCGGAGGACGCTATAAAAGAGGTCGTCGTCGTGCAATGAAGCAGGAGGCCCTCTTACGGCACCTCCGAAAGCACGGTTGCTATCTCAAGAGGGAAGGCGGCTCGCATACTCTCTGGTGCAACCCTAAAACGGGACAAGTTGAAGCAATCCCTCGTCATATCGAGATTCCCAACGGGCTTGCTAAAAAGATCTGCCGTGGCCTCTCGGTTCCCGAAGTCTGATACTGGACACCACGGGTTCACCATCCATGACTGAAAACGAAATCCTGAAAGTCTTTCGCGACTCATCAGCCCTCCTCGAAGGCCATTTCATTCTCTCTTCTGGCTTACACAGCGACCGCTACGTCCAGTGCGCTTTGGTTCTCCAGCATCCCCGCGTGGCGGAGCAACTTTGCTCGGAACTGGCGGCGAAGGTCCGCCACCTGGGGGTATCGGTGGTAGCGGCGCCGGCATTGGGCGGCGTTCTGGTGGCTCACGAAGTCGCCCGCGCGCTGGGCGTCCGCGCGCTCTTCACGGAGCGGCAGGAGGGCGTCATGACCTTGCGCCGGGGATTCAGCCTTGCCCCGGGGGAACCTACGCTCGTGGTCGAAGACGTGATTACGACCGGCCTTTCGACGCGCGAGACCATCCGGTGCGTCGAACAAGCCGGCGGGAAAGTCGTAGGCGCGGGCGCGCTCATCGACCGCAGCCGTGGAGCGGCCGACCTGGGCCTGCCCAAAGCAGCGCTGCTGACCTTGGCCATCCAGAATTACAGCCCTGCCGATTGCCCTCTCTGCAAATCCGGCATTCCCGCCGTCAAGCCCGGAAGCCGGGTGCGGCAAGGCGTAACTACAGGCAAAATCGACACTTAACAGTATAATTATACTTTCCTTCGGAAAAGTATAATTGGTTGTCAGGAATGATCGCAAAGTATAGCAAGACGATTTGTTATACATAGCCTGGCTAAAGTATAATTAGATAGGCCGCGACAGGACAAGAGTCCCTGCTCGACCGTGGTGCACAATGGACCCGGCTGCATTCAGCAGCGCTGCTCCAGGAAAACTAGTTAAGATACCCGAGGGGGACTTTGCTTTTGTGCCAGAGCCTCTTCCCCCGAAACTTGAGCTCGATGCGCGCACGGCGCAGATTCTTAGTGAGGCTGCCTGGGCCCTGGGTGAGTTGTCGGGCGTCGGGCAAAAGCTGCCCAATCCCCACCTTCTTATAGGTCCCTTCTTACGGCGGGAAGCCGTTCTATCCAGCCGCATCGAGGGAGCCGTCGCCACAGCAGAAGAGCTGCTGTTATTCGAGGCCATCCCCACAAGGGAGCCTCCCAGAGATGAGATTCGCGAGGTGGCGAACTACGTCAGGGCTCTCGAGTTCGGATTGGAAAGGTTGAGAGAACTGCCAGTTTCCCTCCGGCTTATGCGCGAGCTCCACAAGGTTCTGCTCACGGGGGCTCGTGGCGAAGAGCGTCGCCCAGGCCAGTTTAGAGACCGGCAGAACTATATCGGCAATCCAGGTCAAGGAATCGCGGATGCCCGCTTTGTTCCCCCACCCGTGCAAGAAATGAATCAGGCCTTAGATGACTTTGAAAAATTCATCCATGCCCCGAGTGAGCTGCCTTTCCTGATCCGGTTGACGCTCATCCACTACCAGGTCGGGGCCATTCATCCTTTCATCGACGGGAATGGCCGGATCGGACGGCTTCTCATCCCACTCCTGCTTTGTGAGGCTCGGTATCTTCCCCAACCTCTCCTCTACCTTAGCGCCTATTTTGAGCGGAACCGAGAAGCCTACGCAGACCACCTCTTGCGTGTGAGTCAGACAGGCGCCTGGTCAGACTGGATCCGGTTCTTCCTGGAAGGCGTGGCTGAGCAATCGCGCGATGCGGTGCGCCGCTCTCAGCGATTGCTCGATCTCCAACAAGAATACCACGGGAAATTGCAGACGGCCCGCGCTTCCGCCCTCTTGCTTAAGCTTGTCGATAAGCTCTTCGCTTTTCCCGCACTGACGATCTCGCATGCGCGAAAGGAACTCGACGTCACCTATCCCAGCGCTAAACGGAACATGCAGAAGTTAGTGGAGGCTGGAATCCTCGAGGCAGTGAATGGTCGCCGACGGAATCGTGTCTACATCGCACCCGAGATTATCTCGATAATCGAAGCCGAAAAAATCTAAAGGCGTGGCAGCGGCTGACCTGGGATTACCCCGAGCTGCGCTGCTCACACTGGGGGTCCAGAACTACAACCCTGCCGATTGCCCTCTCTGCAAGTCCGGCATTCCCGCCGTCAAGCCAGGAAGCAGAACAAAGAAGTAGCGCAACGTTCGTTCTTCCCTCCGCCTTGGCGGACAGCTCTTCCAAGTTGGTGGCTTGGGCTTTCCAACAAGGGAAAAGCCGCAGCGTTGGACAACAACTCTGCGCTACGTGTTACGCGTGCCGGTGCACGATTTTCCCTGCGACGATAGTAGCCGTCACCCTGCCCTTCAGTTTCCACCCGTCAAAAGGTGTATTGCGGCTTTTGGAGCGGCCCTCGGCAGCGCGGTAGGTCCATTCGAGGTTGGGATCAAAAACAGTTATATCCGCCGCGTCGCCGACTCGCAGCCGGCCGAGAGGCTGGTTGATGAGGCGCGCGGGGTTGGTGCTCATCAGCAAGATAAGACGCGCCAGCGAGATTCTGCCCGGATGAAGCAGTTGGGTGAGCGCCAGGCCGAGCGCGGTCTCGAGGCCGATGATGCCGAAAGGCGCTTGATCCATGGGCTTCTGCTTCAGCTCCGGCGCGTGCGGAGCGTGGTCGGTGGCGAGGACGTCCACGCTGCCGTCCGCGATGCCCGCCAGCACGGCTTCCAGATCTTGAGCGCTGCGCAGCGGAGGATTCATCTTGGCGTTCGTGCCCTGCTCGAGCACGGCCTGGTCGGTGAGCGTGAAATGCTGAGGCGTGACCTCGCAGGTGGCGCGGATGCCGCGTCGCTTGCCGACGCGAACCATCTCCATCGCGCGGGCCGTGGAAAGGTGCGCCACGTGCAGGTGCGCGCCCGTGGCTTCCGCCACGATCAGGTCGCGCGCCACGCAGACGTCTTCGGAGCATGGCGGGATCCCCTTCAGGCGCAGGCGGGTGGCCACTTCGCCTTCATGGATGACGCCGCCCACGCTCAGGCTGGAGTCCTCGCAGTGGTCGATGATGGGAACACCCAGCTCCCGAGCCTGCAACATCGCCCGCTTCATCAAGCCGGCCGTTTTTACGGGTCGCCCGTCATCGCTGAAGGCGACGGCGCCGGCGGCGCGGAGGGCGCGAAAATCCGTCAGGGATTCACCCTGGCTGCCCATGGAGACGGCGGCGATCGGCAGCACGCGGGCCAGACCCAGGCGCTGGGTTTTCTCAATAATGGAGCGAGTCGCTTCCGGCCGGTCATTCACCGGCTGGGTATTGGGCATGGCGCAGACGGTGGTGAATCCGCCCGCCACGGCGGCGGCAAGACCGGTCTCAAAGGTTTCCGAGATTTCGCCTCCCGGCTCGCGCAGGTGAACGTGCAAGTCCACTAAGCCCGGGGAAACCACTTGCCCGCGGGCGTCGAGCGTTTCATCCGCGGCGGCAGTGAGATTCGGAGCGATCTCCCGGACGACTCCGTCTTCCACTCGAACGTCGAGTTCGCCATCCAGGCCGTCTTCCGGAGAGAGCACCCGACCGCCTTTAATCAATAACGACGCCATTTCAGTCCTCAAACCAGGAGCTTGCAATAAGGCGGGTGCGAGTATAGCACCGTTGCGGAGCAGCGGTCCTGTCAGGGAGGCAGAACGTTGAGGAAGAACAAGTCAAAAATCAAAAGGCAAGAATGATGAGTCAACAGTCGAACGTCAAAAGTTGAGAGTCAAGAAAAACGCAACGTGCTCCATTGCTGACGGGTGAGTGCAGGAGTCCATGCATTCCAGGTCTGCTCACAATGTGCCGCGCTCCGTTAACGGATAAAAGCTTTAGCTGGCAAAAGGAAAGAGCGGAAGCAGACAATCCTTCACCGGCTGGTAGGTTTTGCGGTGCTCGGGGCAAGGTCCGTGGCGCGCCAGGGCTTCGAGGTGCTCCGGTGTCCCGTAGCCCTTGTTCCTGGCCAGTCCATACTGCGGGTACAGCCGATCAAGTTCTCGAAGGTGCGCGTCGCGGGCGACCTTAGCCAGGATCGACGCGGCGGCGATGGAGACGGAACGCGCGTCGCCGTGAATAACCGCCCGGTGAGGAGTCGGGAAATCGCCGGGCCTTGAGCTGTCCGAGAGCGGCATAGCGTCGGTGAGGATGAAATCGGGAGAAGGGTTGAGGGCGCGCAGGGCGCGGATCATGGCCTGCCGCGAGGCCGCATACACATTCAGCGCATCCACCTCCGCGGCGGACACGGCGACCACCTGGAAGGCGCGGGCTTTCTCGTGAATCTCCGCCGCCAGCGCCTCACGCTCTTGGCGAGAAAGCTTTTTGGAGTCGTCCACGCCCCGGATGGGTTTGGCCGGGTCGAGGATAACAGCGGCGGCATAAAGGGGGCCGAGGAGCGCCCCCCGCCCGGCCTCGTCGCAACCGGCCACGAGCCGCCACCCCCGGCGAAAGGCTTGAGCTTCGAGGCGCATCGTGCACTTGAGCTGATTCTGGTCGATCGGGCGGGGCATGGTCTGACCGTCGGCAGCAGATACGAATCGCCGGATTGTCCCTACAATCTTCCGCCGCAAGCAGTCGCGGGATGCAAAAGCGGGAGCCCCAAAGGCTCCCCTGCCAACTCAGCCGGAGGACGGGCAGAGACGCCCATTAACTTTCCTGCTCGGTCTGAGCGGCGCGGATGCGCGCCGCCTTCCCCCGGAGCTTGCGCAGGTAATAGAGCTTGGCGCGGCGAACGCGGCCCGGCCGGGTAACTTCTATTTTCTCGATCACGGGCGAGTGCAACGGGAAGATGCGCTCCACGCCGTGACCAAAGGACATCTTGCGAACCGTAAACGAGGAATGGTTGGCGGCCCGTCGCAGGCTGATGACTGTCCCTTCAAAAATCTGGATGCGTTCCTTGTCGCCCTCTTTGATCTTGACGTGCACGCGCACGGTGTCGCCCGCGCGGAACTGTGGCACGTCCTTTTTCATCTGTGCTTGTTCGACTTTTTCGAGCGCGTTCATGTTTGCTATTCTCCCAATCTTGAATTCCGCGCGGTGCATTCTTCCGGGCCCGGCGCGGACCCCGAGGATTCGCTGCGGCGACCCCCGGTCGGCGCGGCCTCAAGCCCTCTACCTCGCCGGCGCGCACGCCGCGCGTTTAATCTCCTCGAGCAATCGCCGGTCGCTCTCGCTGAGCGGCAGACTTTCCAGTAACTCCGGCCGCCGGCGCCAGGTCTTTTCCAGCGCCTTGCGATGGCGCCACTGGCGAATCTGCTCGTGGTTCCCGGAAAGCAGGACTTCCGGGACCTGCCAGCCGCGAAAGTCGGCGGGCCTGGTGTAGTGAGGGCAATCGAGAAGCCCGTGCCTGCCTGTACAGGCGCTCCCCGCAAACGTCGCGTAGGATTCCGCTTCCAGCGACTCCTCGTTGCCCAGCACGCCGGGGAGGAGGCGAGCAACCGCCTCCATCACCACGGCAGCGGGCAGTTCGCCACCGCTTAGTACATACTCGCCGATGGAAAGCTCCTCGCTCGCCAGGTGCTCCGCCACGCGTTCGTCCACGCCTTCATAGCGCCCGCAGATCAGCACGAGGCGGGATTCGCGCGCCAGCGTTTCGGCCACCGCCTGAGTCAACAGGCGTCCTTGCGGCGAGAGCAGAATCACCGGGAAGGCGCCCCCGGGCACCTCCGCCTTCAGGGCCTCGACAGCCCGGAAGACGGGAGCCGGCTTGAAGACCATCCCCGGCCCGCCGCCGAAGGGACGGTCGTCCACGGTGCGGTGACGGTCGTCGGTGAAGTCACGCAGGTCGTGCAGCCGGACCTCCACCTGGCCTCCCGCCAGCGCGCGCTTGAGCAGCCCGTGCTCCAGGATGCTGCCGAAGAACTCCGGAAAAATGGTGACAACATCAAAGACCATGCGTTCACTGTAGAGACGGCCCGACGGGCCGTCTCAGAAAAGGAGACATTCCACCGGAACGTCTCTACCTCGGCACGCCGCGCCGCGGAAAGTCGCACGCTCCGCGCATCAACGCAGGGGCTCGTTCAACTCCAGCAAGTCCTCCGGAGGATCAATAACAATCGTTTTCGCTCGCGTGTCGATGCGCGTGCAGATGGCCTGGGCCAGGGGAATCAGCACCTCTCCTTGGCGCGTGCAAACACGCAGCACCTCTACGCCGCCGGTCGGCTCGACCTCCGTCACTCTCCCGATTTCGCCGCGTACCCCCTCGCGCTCCCGGAAGACGCGACAACCTTGCAGCTCCCAGCGGTAATAGTGATGCGCGGGAAGCGGCATCCTTTCCTCCTGCGGGATCAGCACGTGGCGTCCCCGCAGGCGGGAGGCGTCCTCGATGGAATCAACCCCGGAGAACTTCAAAACCACCCGCCCCTTATGCTGCCAGGCCTTTTCCACCTCCGCCGGCTGCGGAGTCTGGCCGGGACTCTCCAGGAACACGCGCCGCAACTCCGCGAAGCGGGCCGGGAAATCCGTGAGGATTTCGGCGCTCACTTCTCCCCGGCGCCCTTGCGGCTTGACGACGCGCGCGATGGCCAGGAACTGGTCCGGCGCTTTTTTTGGCAATGTTCCCAAAACTTTGCTTCCCACCTGCCGCCACACGAACGAGCGCCGCGGCGGGCACCCGCACAACCGCCCTCTCTCTTGACGCGGCAGTCGGGCCCCCGGCAGCGCCTATTCCAGGATCTCAAGTGTAAACCGCTTCTTAAGCTTCATCCCCGCGGCATTGAGGATGGTGCGGATGGAGCGAGCAGTTCGTCCTTGCTTGCCGATCACCTTCCCGAGGTCCGAAGGGTGCACACGAAGCTCCAGAACCGTCACCTGCTCACCTTCCACCGCATGCACGGCCACCTGCTCAGGATTGTCCACGAGCGCCTTGGCGATAGCTTCGATCAGCTCCTTCATTTGGCCCTCCCCTGCATCCGAGTCGACCCGAAACGCCCACAAGGAAAGAGTGTGTCAGAGTGCGTATGAGTGGAACCTGTGCAAGCCTCCAGATCACCGCTTCGAATCGCCCCGGCGCCGCGTCCCCGGGTCTAGCCCTGGGCGGGTGGCGCTGCCGCCGCTTCCGGTGCTTGCTTGAGGAAGCTTTGAACCGTCTCGGAAGGCTGGGCGCCGCGGCCGAGCCAATAGGCGGCCCGCTCGCGGTCGAAAACCAGCTCCGGCGGATGGCGGCGGGGGTTATAGTGGCCCAAGATTTCGACGAACCGCCCGTCGCGGGCCCTCTCCCGATCGATCACGACGATCCTGTAGCTAACCTTCTTCTTGGCTCCGGTGCGAGCCAAACGTATTCTTAACAATCGTCCCCCTTGCGTTCAGAGATTTCTCACAGCCCTGGCGAACATCTGCCCCTTCCCAAACAACCAAGGTTTTTCGAACCCTGGAGCCGACAAGCCCGGGCTCAAGCCTGGGCCGCGAGTCAGGCGCTCGCCCCGCCCGCGCCCATGGGCATCTTGAGCCGGCTGAGCTGCCTTCCCAGGAAATCCTGGCTCAGCGACTTCATCATCTTGCGCATCTGCACGTACTGTTTCAAGACCTGGTTCACGTCATAGGCACTGGTCCCGCTTCCGCGGGCGATGCGCTTACGCCGCCTGCCGTTTATGATCTCATGATTCCGGCGTTCCTGCACGGTCATCGAATTGATGATGGCTTCGATCTGGACCAGTTGCTTCTCTTCCACGTGGGCCTTGCCCGCGTCCTTGAAAATCCCTACTTTGGGCAACATCCCCAGCATCTGGTCCATAGGGCCAAGCTGGCGCATCTGGCGAAGTTGATCGCGGAAATCCTCCAGGGTAAAAGTATCGGTTTGAAGCTTGCGGTGAACCTCCAGCGCTTTCTGCTTGTCGATGGTCTGCTCGGCCTTTTCAATCAGGGAAAGAATATCGCCCATGCCCAGAATGCGGGAGACAATGCGCTCGGGATAAAAGACTTCCAGGGCGTCGTATTTTTCACCCGCGCCGACATACTTGATGGGCTGGCCCGTGACGTAGTTGATGGAAAGGGCGGCGCCGCCCCGCGCGTCGCCATCCAGCTTGGTCAGGATGACGCCGGTGGTGCCGAGTCGCTCGTGGAATTCCTGGGCGCTGCGCACGGCGTCCTGGCCCATCATGGCGTCCGCCACCAGCAGCACCTCGCTGGGACGCAGGCGAGTGCGCAGCTCGCTCACTTCCTGCATCAACTCATGGTCGATGTGTAACCGCCCTGCCGTGTCCACAATCAGCACGTCGTGGCCGCGGTCCGCCGCGTCTTTGCGCGCCGCCATCGCCAGCTCGATGGGCGAGGAGATGCCTTCGCCGGCGAAGCAGGGGATCTCAACGGCTTTGGCAATCACCGCCAACTGCTCGCGCGCCGCCGGTCGATAAACGTCTGTGGAAACCAGCATCGGGCGCTTCTTCCGCTGGGCGAGCCAAAGGGCCAGCTTGCCGGCGGTGGTGGTCTTGCCGGACCCCTGAAGGCCCACCAACAGGAAGACGGCGGGATAATCTCTCGAGAAAGTGAGGAGTGAAGCCTCGCGCCCCAGGATCTCGATCAGCTCGTCACGCACAATGCGCACGACTTCCTGGAGGGGGCTGAAACTCGAGCGGACTTCCTCGCCCAGGGCTTTGACGCGCACCCGCTCCAGCAGCACCTTCACCACGTTCAGGTTGACGTCCGCTTCCAGCAGCGCCAGGCGCACCTCGCGCAGGGTTTCGTCCACAACCTCCGGGGTCAGCACCCCCTGGACGCGCAGCGCCTTGAAAACACGCTGAAGCTTGTCTTGTAGAGCGTCAAACATCCCAGTTTCATCGCCCTTCGGCGACTCCATTCCCCAACATGTGCCCAGACAGGGAAATCCCTGACAGGCAAAATAATTAATCCTATTTTACGCGGGAAAATAAGTCAAGGAAAGCCAAGATGTGGAATTGCCCTGGTACATCGTATCCCCCCTGTGGGGTTGAAGTGCGTGAGTGAGAAGATGAGACGAGAGATGACTGCCTTGCTGGGGGGAGAGCAAGGCAGTCG